>Ga0209433_10000005_pt1 | contig 100496 bp, 95 predicted proteins | sample METZYME_5_50m_FD_187552 | JGI IMG/M metagenome (GOLD analysis project Ga0209433, IMG submission 187552) | Marine microbial communities from oxygen minimum zone in mesopelagic equatorial Pacific - METZYME_5_50m (SPAdes) (version 2) | ecosystem: Environmental > Aquatic > Marine > Oceanic...
GGTCCTGAGCTAGACCCTGGTTAAATGATGGAAATTTAGTTGCCATTAGATTAAAAGGAAAAGTTCAGGTTTAGCCCAGACCAAAGAGGCGAGCGTGGAAGAAAGCCCAAGTTGTTGCTATGCCTCCAACTAGGAAGTGCGTCACACCAACAGCTCTACCTTGAGTAATAGATAAGGCTCTAGGTTGAATGACTGGTGCAACTTTGAGTTTATTATGAGCCCATAGAATTGATTCAAATAATTCTTGCCAGTAACCTCTACCACTGAATAAGAACATTAAACTAAATGCCCAAATGAAATGTGCTCCTAAGAACATTAAGCCATACATACTAATTGCTTGTCCGTAACTTGTAAGTACTTGAGAAGCCTGGGCCCAAAGGAAATCTCTTAACCACCCATTTACAGTTATGGAACTTTGAGCAAAGTTTCCGCCTGTTAAACCCCAAACGTCGCTTTGCATTTTCCAAGAAAAGTGGAAAATAACGATTGAGATGCAGTTATACATCCAGAAGAGACCAAGGAAAACATGATCCCATGCTGAAACTTGACAGGTACCTCCTCTACCAGGACCATCACAAGGGAATCTAAATCCAAGTGAAGCTTTGTCAGGAATTAATCTTGAGTTTCTGGAGTAGAGAACACCTTTAAGGAGAATAAGTAGACATACATGTATCTGGAATGCATGTATGTGATGAATCATGAAATCTGCAGTACCTAATGGGATAGCTTTCATAGCTATCTTGCCGCCAATTGTTATCGTATCTCCGTTGAACACTTGACTAACACCATTACCGCTTAACATGGTTGTGCCAATTCCAGAAGATTGAATATTCTGTACCCACTGAGCGAAGACTGGCTGAAGTTGTATTGCCTTATCGCTAAACATATCGTCAGGCCTTCCTAATGCTCGCATCGTATCATTGTGAATATATAGACCGAAGCTATGGAAACCTAAAAACATACAAGCCCAATTCAAGTGGCTTATAATTGCATCTCTGGCTTTTAAAATTCTATCTAAGACGTTATCAATATTTTTGGCTGGATTATAATCTCTAACCATAGCTATAGCAGCATGAGCTCCTGCACCTACTATGAATAAAGCTCCAATCCACATATGATGCGTAAAACAACCTAAGACAGTCATATAGTCGATGGCCATGTAAGGGTATGGAGGCATTGCATACATATGGTGAGAAATAATTATTGATAATGATCCCAACATTGCTAAGTTGACAGAAAGTTGTGCATGTCTGCTTTCAGCCATAAATTCAAAGAGGCCTTGATGTCCCTTAGGAGCAGGAAATAATAATGGATCACCAGTTTGAGCATCTAAAATTTCTTTCATACTATGGCCTATTCCGTAGTTAGTTCTATACATGTGGCCAGCAATTATGAATAATACTGCAATAGCAACATGATGATGAGATATATCTGTCATCCATAAACTACCTGTTACTGGATTTAAACCACCTTTAAAAGTAAGAAAATCTGAATATGCCCACCAATTGCCTGTGAAGAAATTCTCTGCAGATCTTGCTGCTAAACCTGGAAAAATTTGACTTACAACACTTGGATTACAAAGCTCATGAGGCATTGGCATATCTGCTATTGAAGCAATTGCTGTTCCATTAATAACTAGTGGTTTTCCAGCATCTATAGCATCCAATATTGCCGCAGTAGGAGCGCCAATGTGAATACAATGACCAGCCCAAGCGAGAGAACCTAAACCGAGTAAACCTGCAAGATGGTGATTCATCATAGATTCAACATCTTGGAACCACTCCATCTTGGGGGCAGCTTTGTGGTAGTGGAAAATACCCGCATGAAGCATTAATGCTGCCATTACAACAGCTCCAATTGCTAAGGCCATTAATTCAGTTTCGTTTGTTATTCCCCAAGCTCTCCACATTTGAAATATACCTGAACTTATCTGTATACCGTTATAATTTGCTCCCAGATCACCATTTAACATTTCCTGGCCAACAACAGCCCAAACTTGTTGTGCACCTGGTTTAACATGAGTTGGATCTGCTAGCCATCCAGTGTAATTAGAAAATCTAGCTCCATGGAAGAAAGCTGCACTCATCCATATAAAAATAACTGCAAGATGACCAAAGTGAGCAGAAAATATTTTCCTAGTAGCTTCTTCAGCATCTCCTGAATGAGTATCAAAATCATGCGCGTCTGCATGTAAATTCCAAATCCATGTTGTGGATTTAGGACCTTTGGATAATTTACTGGACCAGAAACCTGGCTTATCTAACTTGCCAAAATCAATTGGTCTTGGATCAGCCTTTACAGGCTCAGCCAAAATCTTTTTGTTTCTTTCTCCACTTTCTGGTGGGCTGATGGTCATCTAGAACCTCAAAAATTGTTAATCCTTGTAATTAAAGGTTGTAAAACCCGAAAGAATATCTTTAATAATAGACTTTCAAGCATACATCCCGACGTTACATGGTGTTTGCGTTCTCAAAACTATAAGATAAAGATTCTTTGATCATGTGGGAAAGTAACAAATGTTTCATTGATTGTAACTAATTAATAATTTGTAAAAACTATTAGTATGACTGGCATCTAGGCATAATTACTTAAAAAAGGAGCTAATAATCTTAAATATTTTTTTATATTTTGAGTATATGTGTATTAAGCCAATGACAGGATAAGAAAATACTTTTACATTAAAATTATTTATGAGTTAAAAATTGAAAGTTGTCGCTATTGGTTTTTCTTCAAGCTCAATAAAACTTTTAGAGGTATTTGATGGGTCAAATTTTATTGATGAATCTTATCTTGGCAGCTCTTCCAATCAAGAATATAAAAATGTAAAAGGTATTAAAAATTTAAATATCAATAACTTTTTAAAAGAAAATTGGAGGAATGTAAACGTATTTATATTTATTGGTTCTGTTGGCGCAACTACAAGATTAATATCATCTTTTATTTCTAGTAAAGAATACGACCCAGGTGTAATAGTTACAGATAAACGAGGATCCAAGATAATACCTGTTTTGAATCTGCACCATAATCAGACAAAAAATATAGCCTTAAAACTTCATAATCTAATAGGAGGGGAAATTGTTGAAACAAATAATTCTTCAGTTGAGAATCTTTTAAATCTTGACTCTTTTGGAGAAAACTGGGGATGGCGTAGATCAGGATCAACAAAAGATTGGTCTAAATTAGTAATAAATCAATCTAAAAACCAAGCAATTTCTTTTAAACAGTTCTCTGGTAATGAATTATGGAAAAGATGTAAATCAAGTAAAAACTTAAATCACTTAGATGATTGTGATGATATTTATAATCAAGAGTTAACTTTTTTTGTAGGAATTAAAAAACAATGTCAAACCACATGGCATCCTCCTACTCTTTGGTTAGGTATGGGATGCGAGAGAAATACAAATAAAAAATTTATACAAGAATCATTAAATCAGTTTTTGGATGATAATGAAATTTCACTTTTATCAATAGCAGGAATTGCTACTGTTGATTTAAAGAAAGATGAAAAAGCTATTTTAGATATTGCAAGAGATAATAAATGGCCCATAAAATTTTTAACTACTAAACAATTATCAAAGAAAAATGTTCCAAATCCATCACAGGCAGTATTTGATGAAATTGGTTCCTATTCTGTTGCTGAGGCCTCTTGTTTAATAGCTGCTGGAAAGGATGCAAAATTATTAGTTGAAAAGCATATTGTTACTAATAAGAAATTTTCAGGGGATAGAGCAGGAGCGGTAACTCTTGCTGTAGCGCAATCAAAGAATCAATTTGCTCCTTCAAGAGGACATATTCATGTGATAGGTAGCGGTCCAGGAAATTTATCATTTTTAACTATTGATGCAAAAGTTGCTTTATCAGAATGTCCCGTTTGGATTGGATACAAGATGTATCTTGATTTACTAGATCCTCTTTTAAGAGAAGATCAAATTCGAATTGATAGTGAAATAACTGAGGAAAAGAAAAGATGCGAAAAAGCAATTAGTCTTGCTCAAGAGGGGATAAAGGTTGCACTAGTTTCATCAGGTGATTCTAGTATTTATGGAATGGCAGGATTACTTTTAGAATTAATCCAAAATTTAGATAAAACAGTTAGGCCTTCTTTTACGATTCATCCAGGTATTAGTTGTATTCAATTGGCAGCTTCATTAGCTGGTTCTCCACTTATGAATGATTTTTGTGCCATAAGTTTGAGTGATAAATTAACTCCATGGGAAATAATTGAAAAGAGAATTAAAGGAGCATTGATAGGGGACTTTGTAGTTGGAATTTTTAATCCAAAGTCAAAAGAAAGAGATTGGCAACTAAAAAAAACTATAAAAATGTTTTTAGAAAAAAGAAAAAAAGAGACGCCCATTCTTATTGCTCGGCAAGTTGGAAGACAAGATCAAAAAATTAATTTTTGCACATTAGAGGACTTTCCTCATGATCGAATAGATATGCTCACGCTGATAATAGTAGGCAATTCCAAAACTAAATTAGTTGGGAACAAGTTTATATCTCCAAGAGGGTATTTATAAATTTAAAAAGGTTAAAAAAAATTATTTTGACTAACATATTATATAGATAAAAGACGCTTTTATTAATGATAAATAAAGCCGATAATGCCTTAAAAAAACCTGATTGGCTTCGAGTAAAGGCTCCTCAAGTTGAGAGGATAGGTAATACGGCTGACTTATTGAGTGATCTGAAGTTGAATACGGTTTGTCAGGAGGCAAGCTGTCCTAACATTGGAGAGTGTTTTTCCAGTGGAACCGCAACATTTCTAATCATGGGCCCAGCTTGTACGAGAGCTTGCCCTTATTGTGATATAAAATTTGATAGATCAAAGAGAGAATTAGATCCAACTGAACCTTATCGCTTAGCCGAGGCGGTATATAGATTAAATTTAAATCATGTAGTTATAACATCTGTAAATAGAGATGATTTAAATGATGGAGGGGCATCTCAATTTTATTCTTGTGTCTCTGAAGTTAGGAAAAAGTCTCCTAATACCACTATTGAATTATTAATTCCTGATTTATGTGGTAATTGGGAAGCACTTGAAAAAGTACTTGATGTAAAACCAGATGTCCTCAATCACAATATTGAAACAGTTCCTTCACTTTATCGAAAAGTCAGGCCCCAAGGTAATTATGAAAGATCTTTAAATTTATTAAAAAAAGTGAGGGAATATAATTCCAGTATTTACACAAAATCAGGATTCATGCTTGGTTTAGGAGAAAAAGATGAAGAAGTTCTCAATTTATTAATGGATCTTAAAAAATATGATGTTGATATTGTAACTATTGGGCAATATTTATCTCCTGGTCCGTTTCATTTACCTGTTCAAAGATTTGTTAGTCCCTCAAAATTTAATTTTTTTAAATTTTTTGGAGAAAATGAATTAAATTTTTTGCAAGTGGTTAGTTCACCGCTCACAAGAAGTAGTTATCATGCTGAAGAAATTCAAAAGCTAATGAAAAAACATCCTAGATAATAAATTTTTATTTATTTGTAATATCAATCCATTCATGCAATTTCCAGTCAACAATATTATTTCTAACCATAGGATCACTTTTAATTATTTTTTCAGCTTCAAAATAGCTTGCACATTCAATCATTAATAATCCCCCTCCTCCAGGTTTTTTCAGATAGTCAATTAAGTATCCACTATTAATATTTATGCCTTTATCCCTTAATGTTTTTACCCAGTTAATGTGATCTTGTATTATTTTTTTTCTTAAATTTAAATTTGATAAATATCTTTTTTTTATAAATTCAGTTTTTATAAAAAGTGGCATTACTTCTTATGAGAATTTTTTATTTCTAAAAGATCTTCTTCACTGGGAGGAACAATGATTTTGAAAAGTTTCATTGATTCATTCCAATTTTGCAATATTCTCGAGGCCTTCAAACTACCTGTATTGTTGAAGTAATCAGATATTATTTTACTTAGCATTAATTCCTGATGTTTATTATGAATTTTGTAGATACTGACAATCTCAGTATTAACCTTCTTTTCTAAATTATTGTCTTCATCAAGAATAAAAGTTACACCTCCTGTCATTCCAGCACCGATATTCCTACCTGTGGGTCCTAAAATTACGATTTTACCCCCTGTCATATATTCGCAACAATGATCACCTGCACCCTCTGTAACAGCAGTGGCACCACTATTTCTAACAGCAAAACGTTCTCCTGATTTTCCTAAGGCATATAATTTGCCTCCAGTAGCGCCGTAAAGGCATGTGTTTCCAAGAATTACTTGTTTTGAAGAATTATTATTAATTTGTGGAGGTATTACAGATAATGTTCCACCATTCATTCCCTTGCAAACGTAATCATTAGCTTCACCAATTAGTTTAATATTCATGCCATCGAGTAAAAAGGCACCAAAACTTTGGCCAGCTGCACCATCAAAAAGAATATTTAATTTTCCTTTGAAGCCCTTGTTACCATGCAATGCGGCGATTTCGCCAGAGATTTTTGCACAAACACTTCTATCAGTATTGACGATGGATAATTTTTTATTAATAGTCTGATGATTTTGAATGGCTTTTTGAAATTTAGGATCTGATAGAAGCTCATCTTCTAAAACCAATCCATTGTCATGAGCATTATCTGAATGATGAATCCATGATCTATTAGTAAATAACTCATTTTCTTCAACTAAAGAACTAAGGTCAATATTTTTAGTTTTAGATAAACTAACATCCCTTGTTTTAAGGAACTCTTTATTTCCAATTAACTCATCCATGTTGGAAACACCAATGATACTCATAATTTGTCTAACCTCTTCAGCAATGTAGATGAAGAAATTTACTACATGCTCTGGGATCCCTTTAAATCTATTTCTGAGTTCTTCCTTTTGAGTCGCTACTCCAACTGGGCAGGTGTTTTTATGGCAAACTCTTGCCATAATGCAACCCTCTGCAATCATTGCTACAGAGCCAAATCCATATTCTTCAGCACCAAGTAATGCTGCTATGACAACATCCCAACCAGTTTTAAGCCCACCATCTGCCCTTAGGAGAACTCTCTCTCGTAAATTATTTTGTAGAAGAGATTTATGAACTTCCGCTAAACCTAATTCCCATGGTAAACCTGCATGTTTTATAGAACTTAGAGGAGAGGCTCCAGTCCCGCCATCATGACCAGAAATTTGAATTACATCAGCATTGGCTTTACTAACTCCGGCTGCAATAGTCCCAATTCCAATTTCCGAAACTAGTTTTACACTAACCTTAGCTTTTGGATGTATTTGATGTAAATCATGAATTAGTTGAGCTAAATCTTCGATGGAATAAATATCATGATGTGGAGGTGGCGAAATTAGAGCCACTCCTGGTTTACTGTTTCTTAATTTTGCGATGTAGTCATCTACTTTTGGCCCAGGAAGTTGACCTCCCTCTCCTGGTTTAGCCCCTTGTGCCATTTTTATCTCAAGTTGTTTCGCACTACGAAGGTATTCGGGCGTAACACCAAATCTTCCTGAAGCGATTTGTTTAATAGCTGAACATGCAGTATCACCTTTTTCTAGACCTTTTATAAAAGGCAAAGTTGCTGATTTAGAATCTTCATCAATATCATTTAAAACATTAAACCTCGCTGGATCTTCTCCACCTTCTCCACTATTACTTTTTCCTCCAATTCTGTTCATCGCAATAGCTAAAACTTCATGTGCCTCTCTTGAGAGGGCTCCTAAGCTCATCCCTCCAGTACAAAATCTTTTGCATATAGATTCAACACTTTCAACATCCTCCAAAGAAATACTTTTTCTTTTGGAATCAATCGTGAGTAAATCCCTAAGTGCTGTAATTGGCCTACTTCTAATTAATTTTTGATAAGTATCAAAGTGATCATATCCTGGTCCTTTCTTGAGAGCAGAATGTAGGATTTTAGACATTTCTGGATTATTTGAGTGATATTCTCCGTAATTTCTAAATTGTACAAATCCAAGAAATTCAAGTTTTTTTAGGTCGATTTCTGGATAAGCTTTTGTATGAATTGAAATTGTTTCTATTGCTAATTCTTTAAGGGAAATCCCTGCGATTCTGCTGGTTGTTCCATCGAATGCTTTCTTTATGAGGTCAGAGCCTAAGCCTAATGCTTCAAAAATTTGGGCTCCATGATAACTGGATAAAAGTGATATGCCAATTTTTGATAAAATTTTCCTTAAACCATCTTCAAGAGCTTTTTTAATATTTTTTTGTACTTGCTCAGTAGAAATTATTTCAAGTTTGCCAGAATCAAAAAGTTTTTTAGTCTTTGGATGATTGATCCATTGTCTTCCAGACTCAAAAATTAACCATGGGCAAATTGCACTTGCTCCATATCCAATTAAACACGCTAAGTGATGAGTACTCCAACATTGACCTGTCTCAATAACTAAAGAGGCCTTTAGTCTTATTTTTTGCTTAAGCAGATAGTGATGGATCGCTCCAACTGCCAAAAGAGGAGGTATAAAAGTTTTTTTTGCATTAACTCCTTGATCAGAAATAATTAATATTGAGCATTGATTTTGAATGGCCTTTTCACTTTCCATACATATCTCATTAAGTCTTCGCTCTAATCCATAAACACCTTGCTCTAAGTCAAATAAAGTAGATATTGTTTGAGATTTTATTTCACTATTCTTTATTCCTTCTAGTTGATTTTGGTTAATTATTGGACTATTTAAATGAATAAAAGGCTTTAAGTTTGTCATCTCAAAGGGTGAGCATCTTTCACCTAAGTGCATTTCAAGACTCATTACTAATTTTTCTCGTAATGGATCAATAGGGGGATTAGTTACTTGTGCAAATCTTTGCTTAAAGTAGTCGTATAATATATGCGGTTTAGAGGAGAGAACTGCTAGGGGTATATCATCACCCATACAATAAGTTGCTTCTTTTGATAATGAAGCCATTGAATCTAATACTAAGTCATTATCTTCTGCTGAAAAACCATATGCTGTTTGTTGTTGTAATAATTCTAAGCTTTTTAGTTTACAGTTTTTTTCCCAAATAATATTTTCGATATTAATAACTCTTTGAAGAAGTAATTTTTTAAAGTCATATCTTTTTGCTGCCTCAGATTTAACCTCCCAGTTTCTTAAAATTTTTGAGTTTTTTAGGTCAACTGAAAGCATTTGTCCGGGTCCTAATCTACCTTTTTCGATTATTTTTTCTTCGTCAAGCTCAACAACTCCTGTTTCTGATCCCATAACTACAAACCCATCTTTGGTTATTGAATATCTTGCGGGTCTCAAGCCATTTCTATCTAATGTAGCCCCAATGGAATTTCCATCACTGAAAACTATTAAGGCTGGTCCATCCCAAGCTTCTTGAAGACTTGCTGAATATTCATAAAATGATTTAATTTCTTCTCTGTTATCTAATTCTGGCTGGTCTCTAAATGCTTCTGGCACCAACTTTAGTAATGAATCAGTAATTGGTTGTCCTGATCGAATATTAATTTCTAAAGTGGCATCAAGATTAGATGAATCGCTTCTTGATTTGTCAACTATAGGTTTAAGATCGCTCGCTAAATCACCCCAGAAATTATCTATATGAGTTTCACTAGCTTGAGCCCAATTGATATTACCTAGTAGGGTATTTATCTCCCCATTATGACCAAGAAATCTCATAGGTTGAGCCAAGGGCCATTTAGGTAGAGTATTGGTACTAAATCTCCTGTGATAGACAGAGAAAGAAACTTTGAAATCTTCATTTTTTAAATCTTTATAAAATTTTGATAAAACCTCAGAACGAACCATACCTTTATAAACAACTGTTTTTGAACTGAAAGAGGCAAAATAGAAATCACTAGAATGATTAAAACTTTCTCGAACTTTCTTTTCTATTCTTTTTCTTAAATGAAAGAGTAAAAATTCAAAATCACTATTCGGATTTTTTTCAAAAGAAACGAGCCACTGCAGGATGAAAGGGGCATTTGCCTTCGCAAGGGGCCCCAAACAATTATTGTTAACAGGTACTTTACGCCAATTAGAATTAATGCTTGAGAGCTCTAATGATTCTTGTTCGCAAAGAATTTTTAATTTTTGAATAAGTGATTCATCATTAGGCATAAAGATCATTCCTAGCCCTATATCTTTAGATTGATCAATTTCAAAATCACATTCTTTTTTCAAATATGACCAAGGTATTGAACATAATATTCCTGCGCCATCTCCTGAATCGTTATCTCCTCCACATCCACCTCTATGCTCCATACAATCTAATCCTCTGAGAGATTGTTTTAGTACCCAATTACTTTGTATACCTTCAATGTTTGCAACAAAACCTACGCCGCAGGAATCTTTTTCACCAGAAATAAAATCTGGAGAAATAGAATCTGTATATGGATTCATATTATTTTTAAGTTTCTTTGGCATAGAAATTATTAATTTATTAAATTTTTAGAAATTTAATATATTTATTATAAAAATAAATCTAACAATAGAACTAAAAAACATGAAGAATTACTAAAAACTTTTTTAATTAAATTTTAGGGAAATAAAAAAAGTTTCAGTAGTTACTCATTAAAGGTTATGATAGTACGATGTGTATTTAAAAATTTGTAGTAATTTAATGCCAACCATTCAACAACTTATTAGCTCAGAAAGAAAACGTACAACGAGGAAGACTAAGTCCCCTGCTTTGAAAGCATGCCCTGAAAGGAGAGGAGTATGTACCCGAGTGTATACTTCAACCCCAAAAAAGCCTAATTCTGCTTTAAGGAAAGTTGCTCGTGTTAGGTTAACTTCAGGCTTTGAAGTTACAGCATATATTCCTGGGATTGGTCATAATCTGCAAGAACATTCAGTAGTATTACTTAGAGGGGGAAGGGTTAAGGACTTACCTGGAGTTAGGTATCATATTATTCGAGGAACACTTGATACCGCAGGTGTTAAAGATAGGCGCCAAGCTAGATCTAAATATGGTGCTAAGGCTCCAAAGAACAACTAAATTTTATTTAAGAAAAATGTCACGTAGAAACGCCGCTGTAAAAAGACCAGTACAACCTGATCCACAATTTAATAGTCGTCTTGCATCTATGATGATTTCAAGATTGATGAAACATGGTAAAAAGTCAACTGCGCAGAGAATTCTTTCAGATGCTTTTGGTTTAATAGGGGAGAGAACAGGTGGCAATCCTGTTGAATTGTTTGAAACTGCTGTAAAGAATGCTACTCCTCTTGTAGAGGTTCGTGCTCGAAGGGTTGGCGGTGCTACATACCAAGTTCCTATGGAAGTTCGTCAAGAAAGGGGAACTGCCATGGCTTTAAGATGGTTAGTAACATTTTCGAGAGCAAGAAATGGTAAAAGTATGGCACAAAAACTAGCTGGTGAGCTAATGGATGCAGCTAATGAGGCTGGAAGTGCTGTTAAAAAAAGGGAAGATACTCATAAAATGGCTGAAGCCAATAAAGCTTTCGCACACTATCGTTATTAAGTTGATCCTAAAAATGACTTCGTTGTTCTATTATGGATCAATAGTTTATTTACGCTTAATAAACTAATATTTTTTTGAAATTTTATTTGGAGTTTGAACATTGGCACGCGATTTTCCCCTGGAACGAGTAAGAAACATTGGTATAGCTGCTCATATTGACGCTGGAAAGACTACAACCACTGAGAGAATTTTATTTTACTCTGGAGTCGTCCATAAAATCGGTGAAGTTCATGATGGAGCAGCTGTTACAGATTGGATGGCTCAGGAGAGGGAAAGGGGTATTACCATTACTGCTGCAGCCATTTCTACAAGTTGGCAAGATCATAGAATTAATATCATCGATACCCCTGGACACGTTGATTTTACTATTGAAGTAGAAAGATCAATGAGGGTTTTAGATGGTGTTATAGCTGTTTTTTGTGCGGTAGGAGGGGTACAACCTCAATCAGAGACAGTATGGCGCCAAGCTGATAGATATTCCGTACCTAGAATGGTTTTTGTAAATAAAATGGATAGAACTGGGGCAGACTTTCTTAAAGTGCATGACCAAATTAAAGACCGTTTAAAGGCAAATGCTGTTCCAATACAATTGCCTATTGGTGCTGAAGGAGATTTATCAGGCATTATTGATCTTGTTTCAAATAAAGCATATCTTTATAAAAATGATTTAGGTACTGATATTGAAGAAGCTCCAATCCCTGATCATATGAAGGATCAATCCGAAGAGTGGAGAGGAAGATTAATGGAAAGTATTGCTGAAAATGATGAAGAACTAATTGAAGTATTTCTTGAAAAAGGCGAATTGTCAGTTGAGCAATTAAAAAAAGGGATAAGAGAAGGAGTCCTTAAGCATGGATTAGTTCCAATGCTTTGCGGGTCAGCTTTTAAGAATAAGGGTGTCCAGTTAGTTCTAAATGCAGTAGTTGATTATTTGCCGGCACCTATTGATGTAAAGCCTATTCAAGGAATATTACCTAATGGTAAAGAAGATGTAAGACCTTCTGATGATAGTGCTCCATTCAGTGCCTTGGCTTTTAAAGTCATGTCAGATCCTTATGGAAAGTTGACTTTTGTGAGAATGTATTCAGGTGTTCTCTCCAAAGGAAGTTACGTAATGAATTCAACTAAAGATGCAAAGGAAAGAATTTCAAGACTAGTTGTACTTAAAGCAGATGAAAGAGAGGAAGTTGATGAATTAAGAGCTGGAGATTTGGGTGCGGTATTAGGTCTTAAAAACACTACTACTGGGGATACTTTATGTAATACTGATGATCCTATTGTTTTAGAGACCCTATTCATTCCTGAACCAGTAATATCTGTTGCAGTTGAACCAAAGACTAAAGGTGATATGGAAAAACTAAGTAAAGCTTTACAAGCTTTGTCAGAGGAGGATCCTACTTTTAGAGTCAGTACCGATCAAGAAACCAATCAAACTGTCATTGCAGGTATGGGTGAGCTTCATCTTGAAATATTAGTGGATAGAATGCTAAGAGAATTTAAAGTTGAAGCTAATATAGGAGCTCCTCAGGTTTCATACAGGGAAACAATCCGTTCTAGCTCTAAGGGTGAAGGTAAATACGCAAGACAAACAGGAGGTAAAGGTCAATACGGACATGTAATCATTGAAATGGAACCAGCTGAGGCGGGAACAGGATTTGAATTTGTTAACAAAATTGTTGGTGGTTCTGTACCTAAGGAGTATATTGGACCTGCAGAAAGTGGTATGAAAGAAACTTGCGAATCTGGTGTTTTAGCAGGTTATCCATTGATTGATGTAAAAGTTACACTAGTCGATGGTTCGTTCCACGATGTAGACTCTTCTGAAATGGCTTTCAAAATTGCAGGTTCTATGGCTTTTAAAGATGGGGTTAAAAAATGCAATCCTGTCCTCCTAGAGCCTATGATGAAAGTTGAGGTCGAAAGTCCTGATGACTTTCTTGGCTCTGTAATTGGTGACCTCTCCTCTAGGAGAGGTCAAGTTGAAGGACAATCTGTCGATGATGGATTGTCCAAAGTACAGGCCAAAGTGCCTCTAGCCGAGATGTTCGGTTATGCAACTCAGCTCCGATCAATGACTCAAGGTCGGGGTATATTTTCAATGGAGTTTGCCAATTATGAGGAAGTCCCTCGTAATGTTGCTGAAGCAATCATCTCCAAGAATCAGGGCAATTCCTGATCTCTTAAACTAAAATAAAAATTACTAAACCCTCGATTCTTTAATTCAAATGGCTCGCGAGAAGTTCGAAAGAAACAAACCACATGTCAACATAGGCACAATTGGCCATGTTGATCATGGTAAAACAACATTGACTGCTGCTATTACCAATGTATTAGCAAAGAAAGGTCAAGCACAAGCTCAAGATTATGGAGACATAGATGGTGCTCCAGAAGAAAGAGAGCGTGGTATTACTATCAATACTGCTCACGTCGAATATGAGACTGAAGGCAGGCATTATGCTCATGTAGATTGCCCAGGACATGCTGACTATGTGAAAAATATGATCACAGGTGCTGCTCAGATGGATGGCGCTATTATTGTTGTTGCTGCAACCGATGGTGCAATGGCTCAAACAAAAGAGCATATCTTACTTGCTAAACAGGTTGGTGTTCCTTCTTTGGTTGTCGCGCTTAATAAATGCGATATGGTTGACGACGAGGAAATGATAGAACTTGTCGAAATGGAAATTAGAGAACTTTTAAGTAGTTATGATTTCCCTGGAGATGATATTCCTGTTATTCAGGTCTCTGCTCTTAAAGCATTAGAAGGAGATGCAGAGTGGGAAGGCAAAATTGATGAACTTATGAAATCAGTTGATTCATCAATACCTGAACCAGAAAGAGAAGTCGATAAACCTTTCTTGATGGCGGTAGAAGATGTATTCTCAATTACAGGAAGAGGTACTGTCGCAACAGGAAGAATAGAAAGAGGTAAAGTTAAAGTTGGAGAAGAAGTTGAGATTGTAGGAATCAAGGATACAAGAGTTACAACGGTAACTGGTGTTGAAATGTTCCGTAAACTTCTTGATGAAGGAATGGCAGGAGATAATGTTGGCCTTCTACTCCGTGGCGTTCAAAAGGAAGATATTGAGAGAGGAATGGTTCTCGTTAAGAAAGGTTCAATAACTCCTCATACAAAATTTGAGGGAGAGGTTTATGTCTTAAAAAAAGAGGAAGGTGGTAGACATACTCCTTTCTTTGCAGGTTATAGACCTCAGTTTTACATACGAACAACTGATGTAACGGGGCAAATTACTGCTTTTACTGGTGATGATGGGAGTAATGTTGAAATGGTAATGCCGGGAGATAGGATAAAAATGACGGGTGAACTGATTTGTCCAGTTGCTATAGAACAAGGTATGCGTTTCGCAATTAGAGAAGGTGGTCGAACAATTGGTGCAGGTGTAGTTTCAAAAATAATTGAATAGGGTCTCAGAATATTAAATTTTGACACTTGATCAATTAGAATAAAAAAATATACATGGGTTATTAATTATTATTAATCCATGTATAATTACTTAAATAACTTATGACAGCATCTATAACGCAACAAAAAATACGCATTCGATTAAAAGCTTTTGATAGAAGAATGCTAGATCTATCTTGCGACAAAATCATTCAAACTGCTGATACAACTGCGGCTTCTGCTATTGGTCCTATTCCTTTGCCAACGAAAAGAAAGATTTATTGTGTATTAAGATCTCCTCATGTTGATAAAGATTCAAGAGAACATTTTGAAACAAGAACTCATAGAAGAATAATTGATATATATAGCCCTTCAGCTAAAACAATTGATGCATTAATGAAGTTGGATTTACCAAGTGGAGTTGATATTGAAGTTAAGCTTTAAAAAATGCCCGAAATGTATCATTATTTACTAATATAAAGTTATTATATTTTACTAAGCATGGGAGAGCTGTCAGTTAGAGAGTTACCACTTTTTCCTCTTCCAGAAGTTGTTTTGTTTCCAAACGAAGTTTTGCCATTACATATTTTTGAATCTAGATACAGAATAATGCTTAAATCTGTTTTAGAGTCAGATTCACTTTTTGGTGTAGTCAAGTGGGATCCGGTTGCAAAGTCTATGGCAAATGTTGGTTGTTGCGCTCATATAATTAAGCATCAAACTTCTGAAGATGGCAGAAGTAATATTATTACTATAGGTCAACAACGGTTTCAGATTTTAGAGATTACAAGAAAGACCCCTTATTATTCAGCGGTGGTAAGCTGGATTGATGATAACAATATTACAAGTTTACAAAATTTAGATATTTTGAGAGATTCAGTAATTGAGGCTCTTAATGATGTTGTTAATTTGACAAGTAAATTAACTAATTCACAAAAAATCTTACCTGATAAGTTACCTAATAATCCACTTGAGTTATCATTTTGGATTGGTGCTCATCTAGGTGGACCTGTGTCTGATGAACAACAAAGATTACTAGAGGAAAGAGATACTTATATAAGATTGCAAAGAGAATTTGAAATGCTTGATCATACAAGGAAACAATTAGCAGCCAGAACAGCATTAAAAGAAAGCTTTCCAGATGTAAAAGAGAACTAATATTCTACCAATAATTAAATATCAATATTTTTAGATAAATAACAACCAAAATCATTGAAATGTTCACATAAGGGCTTTATTTCCTCCCTTAGATTAAGAAAAGTAGTAATGTTATTTTTATCATTTAATTCAATATCCACATAAATAATATATTCCCCTAACTCTCTTTTAGATGGTCTAGATTCAATCTTACTCATGTTGAAGCCTTTTTCGGCTATGCACGTCAAAGCTTTTAGTAATGAACCTGGTTTGTTAGAAAGTAATGAAAATGCAAAACTTGCAAAGTTTGCATCAGTTTCCATTGTCTTTTGTGTTAATAATACAAATCTAGTACGATTACCAGGTACGTCATTTATTGGGAAAGCAAGTTCTTTTAAACCCTCTATTTCAACTAATGATTTTGATCCAATCGCGGCTCTGAAAGAACTACCTTTTACCATATTAACAGCTTCAGAAGTAGAATTTGTTGGAAGCAAAATAGCTTCTGGTAAGTTTGATGCAAGCCATTCTGAACATTGAGCAAGTGCTTGTGGATGCGATAACACCTCTGAGATATTTGATATTTTTCCGCTACTAATCAAAGCATGCTTAATAGGCAATACAATAGCTTTATTAATGTAAATATCAGGAAATTTCCAGAGAGCATCCAAAGTGGATGTTACTCCTCCTTCCACTGAATTCTCAATCGGCACTACTGCTGCATCACAATTTTTGTAGGCTAAAGATTTTATTACAGAATGAAGCCCTTTACATGGTACAAATATAGGTGACTCATAATTAGCAAGCTTTGATAAAATATCAGCTGCTTTTTCTGCGTATGTACCTTTTGGACCTAAATATGCTACTTGTGTGCGCATGATGAATAAAAATGAAAAAAGAAATAAACTAAGCATTGGAGGCTTTGAATACAATGCTATTATCTTTTGATGCTAAGCAGAAACTTAAGCTTTCTGTAACAACAAATAAAGAATATCTTTCTGATTATCTTTTGCAAGAAGAAAGAGTTGTTGGAGCAATGCTTGACTCCAATAAATTAATACCCGAAGGTGAAGGAAAGTACAAGTACAATGTTACAAGTTTCAGAGTTTTCCAATTAGATGTAAATCCAGTAGTTTCTATCGCAGTTGAAAATAATAATGGTGCATTGATAATGTCTGCTATTGATAGTAAGCTCGATGGCTTAGGAATAGTTGAAGACTTTAAGTTAATTTTAAAGGCAAATTTGCAGGCGACTGAAATTGGTTTAGAAGGGGAGGCATTATTAGGAGTTACAGTAAGCCAACCACCTCTTTTAAAACTCATCCCTAAAAAGATTTTAGAGTCAACAGGTCATTCTGTTTTAAATGGAATTTTATTGGGAATCAAAGCTAGGGTTCAACAACAATTAGTAAAAGATTTTAGAGCGTGGTGCTCATCGAATAATATTTAGTTTCTTTAAGAATGAAGTTCTATGCATTTTTGTTAAGCCTTTTGTTTTAATAGATAAAAAATGTTCTTTTGTTCCATATCCTTTATTTTTTGAAAGATAATATCCTTCATATTTGATTTCAAATCTATTCATTAAAGCATCTCTTTTAACTTTAGCTAATACACTTGCCGCTGCTATTGAAGCAAATTTTGCTTCACCTTTAACTATATTTTTTTGAATCCCTTTCCAAGTTCTTAAAGAAAGTGGCCCATCAATAAGTATTTTTATTGGATTATATTTTAGTTTATTTATTGCTCTAATCATGGATAATTCGGTTGCATATCTTATTCCAAATTTATCAATTTCATTTACTGAACTTTGCCCGAGCCCCCAATCTTCGCTTAAAGCGAAAATGTATGGTATTAATATAGATCTTTTATTCGGAGATAATTTCTTGCTATCATCTAGACCTAAATTTCTTAGAATATTTCCATTTTTTTTAGAAATTACTACAGCCGCTGAAAATACTGGTCCAAAAATACAACCTCTTCCTACTTCATCAATACCTATTTCAAAGGATTTAGTCATCTGTAGCAGATGATCTTCTCCTTTTTCTTCTAGATTGATCAATCTCCTGATTCAATTCCGTATTATCTAAATCTGAGGAGTTTTTATTTTCAAAATCTTTAGGGGTTAACTCTTCATTAATAATTGTAGTTTTTTCAAGATTAGATATTTTAGAATCAATTTCTTCTTTTAAATTTTTACTATCTGAGTTTTTACTCTTTTTCTCATCACTTAATTCATTATTGTTTTCAGGTGTATCTAATTGTGCGGTATTGTTTGCATTTAAATACTCTTTCCCTTTCTTTATGAGTGGATTGATTCCGAGTTGACTGAATACAAATTTCTCCTCTTTAGTCAGTTCTACAGAAATAAGTTCTTTCTCATTTGAATTATTCGAAATTTCATCTTTAGATTCCTTCTTTTTTATATTTGTTGATTCATCATCGGTAACTGAAACATTATTAAATTCTTTTTCAATATTTTTAACTCTAATCTCATGTTGATCAATTTGACTTTGATCATTAAATCCTTCATGAGATTTTTTTGATTTTTTAGGTATTGATTTTTTGGACTCTAAATCAATTTTTTGAAGATCAGGTAGATTTTCTATATGTCCTAAACCATTGCAGCAACTGCATTTTTGGCCAAATAATTCATAAATATTTTGACCCTGCCTTTTTCGGGTTAATTCGACTAAACCTAATTCTGTTAATTGAGCAATTTGTGGTCTTGAGGAATCTTCTTTTAATGCTGTATTAAAGTGCTCAAGAAGTTGAAATTGATCTCGTCGAGAATCCATATCTATAAAATCAATAATTAATACTCCCCCAATATTTCTTAATTTCATTTGTCTTGATATTTCTATTGCTGCTTCGCAATTTGTCCACAATACTGTTTGCCTTGAATTAGCTGATCTTGTGAATGATCCTGAATTCACATCAATAACCGTCAGTGCTTCTGTTGGTTCTATGATGATATAACCTCCAGAGGGTAAATCAACCCTTGGTTGAAGAGCCTTTTGAATCGTTTGATTTATTTTGTACTTTTCTAGTATGTTTTCATCTTTTAAATTATTGTGAAATTCGACTATTACCTTTGAATCATTATCAGCTATAAAGTTTTTTGATCTTTCAATAGCATTTTTATTATCTATTGTTATTCGATTAGTTGAATTGGTTAGATGATCTCTAAGTATCTTAAGCGCGAAGTCCTCGTCTCTGCTAATAAGCATAGGTGGTTGATTGGCTTCAGAAATATTTATTATATTTTCCCATTTTTGAATCAAGCTTTCTAAGTCATCGATTAATAATTCCTCACTGATATTTTCGGATTCTGTTCTAAATAATAGTCCAGTGCTAGGAGGTTTTATTAATACTCCAAGTGCCCTTAAACGACTTCTCTCTGATTCTGTATTAATCTTTCTAGAAATATTCACACCTTGGCCAAATGGTTGAAGAACTATATACTTTCCTGGTAGTGAAATATTTCCAGTTAATCTAGGACCTTTTGTTCCAGTCGGTTCTTTCATGACTTGAACAAGAACTTTTTGCCTTGGCTCTAGGAGTTCCGTTATCCCTGCAGCGCCTTTTTTAAGTTTGAGTGGCCCTAAATCTGAAACATGGATAAATCCATTTTTTTCACTTTCTCCGATATCTATGAAAGCCGCATCAATTCCTGGGAGAACATTTTCAACTGTTCCAAGAAAAATATCATCAATTTGATATTGACCTTGCGCGACAATAAGTTCATCAACTCGATCATCTTTCAGTAGAGCTGCAATTCTTGCTTGCTCAGCGATAACAATTTGCTGAGGCATATAAAAAATTTAGTATTGGGATGTATTTGAAAAAAGATTCAATCAAGTACTAAATATTAAATTGTAGATTTTTTCAAAACAGGTTAAGAAAAAAACCAAGAATTAAAAAATTAGTATTTGATTTAATATGTTGTGGATAAAATTTTTAACGAATTTTAAACAATTAATTAATTAGTAGATTATGAAAAATTTTTCATGGATCATAATCTTTTTCATAATATCATTATTTTATCGTTAAGTCACATTATCAATTATCCTAGTAAGGTAAGTTTAAATTTTAAAGAAAGTGGTTTTAGTAAACGAAAATTATCTTAAGTTAAAAGCGGGATACTTATTTCCTGAGATTTCTAAGAGAGTTAGTTTACATACTCAAAAGAAAAGTTCTGAAAATATTATTAAATTGGGAATTGGTGATGTAACTGAACCCCTTCCTAAAGCTTGTGTAAAAGCTATGAATAATGCACTTAAAGAGATGGAAACTCATGCAGGATTTAAGGGATATGGTCCTGAGCAGGGATATATTTGGCTTAGGGAAAAGATTGCAAATAACGAATTTCTTTCGAAAGGTTGTGAAATAAATCCTGAAGAAATATTTATTTCTGATGGTTCTAAATGCGATAGCAGCAATATTTTAGACATCCTAGGAAAAGATAATTCAATAGCCGTTACAGATCCTGTTTATCCTGTTTATGTTGATAGTAATGTGATGACTGGAAGAACTGGTAACCCTCTTGAAGAGGGAGGTTATGAAGGTTTAACTTATTTGCCTATCAATGAAGATAATGGATTTAAACCTGAAATACCCCAACAAAAAGTTGATATTATATATTTATGTTTTCCTAATAATCCTACTGGAGCAACAGTTTCTAGAAAAGAATTAAAAAGGTGGGTTGATTACGCTATCCAAAATAATTCCTTGATTTTTTTCGATGCTGCATATGAAGCATTTATTCAAGATGAGGACATTCCTCACTCTATTTATGAAATTGAAGGTGCAAAAAGTTGTGCAATTGAGTTTAGATCTTTTTCTAAAAATGCTGGTTTTACTGGGGTTAGATGTGCTTATACTGTAATTCCTAAGACATTATCTGGCAAAAATTTAAATGGAGAAAAAATTCAATTATGGTCATTATGGAATAGGCGCCAAAGTACAAAATTTAACGGAGTCAACTATGTCGTACAAAGGGGTGCAGAAGCAATTTACACAAAAGAGGGTAAAGAAGAAGTAAAACATTTAATTGACTTTTATATGAATAATGCATCAATAATGAGAGAAGAATTACAAAGTTCAGGTTTTACAGTGTTTGGTGGGACTAATGCACCATATGTGTGGATGAAAGTTCCAGAAACAATGTCATCATGGGATTTCTTTGATTATTTGCTTGATAAAGCAAACATCGTTGGTACACCTGGAAGTGGATTTGGAAAGGCTGGTGAAGGTTATTTTAGATTATCAGCATTTAACTCTTTAGATAATGTTGTTGAAGCGATGAATAGAATTACTAATATATAATTAACTAATGTTTAAATTAATTCTCAAGATAAATGCATAAAATCAACTCAGATAGTATTGGGAATAATAATTCAGCCCTACTTGAAAAACAGACTTCAAAATTAAAACAGAAATCCCCAAAATATAAAGTCCTTCTTCATAATGATCCGGTTAATTCAATGGAGTATGTGGCATCAACATTAAGGGAGGTCGTCCCGCAACTCAGTGAACAAGATGCAATCTCTATTATGCTTGAAGCGCATAATAGTGGAGTAGGATTAGTAATTGTATGTGATCTTGAACCGGCTGAATTTTATTCGGAATCATTAAAATCAAAAGGATTAACAAGCTCAATAGAAAAAGAAGATTAGATATTAATTTGTTAAAAAAATTTTTTAGAAAAAATAATTTATTTTATTCATTATTTTTTTTCCCATTCATTTACATAGTAGGTTGGGCATTAATATCCTTACTTATTAACGTTTTCCCTTTCTTAGAATCAAATAAATCACTATATGGCACAATCATAACTTTTGTGATATTTTTATGCTTTCTTCCTTTTTGGAGTAATCATAGATGGGGTAAAAATTTATCAAATTTATTAGGAATAAAGAATTTAAGCGATAAAGAATTATTTACTTCTTACATCTCAGAATTCTTAAAAGCTCTGATAATAATATCAGTATTCATTTTTATTCTAATCAAAGGAGAATTTGTTCTTTTTCAAACTAATCTGAATTTAAACATAGTGCTCAATAGTTTATTTTTAGCTTGTTTTGTAGGTATTGCAGAAGAATTGGTTTTTAGAGTTTGGTTATTTGAAGAATTCAATTTATTTCTTAAACCAAGAAGAGCAAATCTTTATCAAGCAATTTTATTTTCATTAGTACACTTTCGAAGTGATTTTGATCTTGTTAGCAATATTCAACTTTTAGTGGGTTTATTTATCCTAGGCCTCTATCTCAATACATGGAGACTTATTCAAAAACCAACAATTTTGCTACCAATATTTTTTCATGGATCATTAGTAGGAGTTTGGTTTTTTGTTACTAATTCTTTAATGATTATCAATAAAAAGATTCCTAACCTATTATTTGGACCAGGAGAGGGAATTAATTTTAATCCGGTTGGAGGTTTGATAGGGATTTTTATTTTGCTTGTATTATATTATTTTCAAAAAAAATATTTCTTGAGAAGTAGTTTTAATTGTAAATAAAGAATTAAGTTAATTGATTTTGATTTATTTTAAGAACAAATGTCTATAAAAATATAAATTAGTTCTCAATTTGTTTGCCTCTAATTATCAAATTTATATCTTTTTATTGAATCCGTCATTAATGAAAAGACGTTTGATCTAATAAACTTAATTTTTCTTAGGAAATAAAAAATAATATTTCTTAATGGATATGTAACTTTAATTTTATTAGAAAATAATTTAATTAAAAAATCAGTAAAAAATATTAATGAGATAATATCATTTGATCTTTTGAGGAAGTAATTTAAATGTATAAATTTTCGATACAAGTTTGATTTGTTTTCTAAATTATTTAAAATTTCTCCAATTTCATAAACATCTCTAATACATGAATTCAATCCTTGTCCACCTACTGGGTGAAAAGAGTGAGCTGAATCTCCAATAATTAATTTTTTTATATTAGTTAATTTTGGAAGGGCAAAAGCTTTTGCTACTGAGTAATTGGAAATTGTTCCGACTACTTTTTCGGCGATTATTTTGTCAGGCAGAATCAAAGATAATCTATTTAATAATTCATCATGTGAGAAGCTTAATTTTTGTTGAGTATCTGGAATGGATGAGAACCAAATAACTTGATAAGTGCAATTTTTTAATGGTAACAGGGCTAGAGGACCTTCGTGTCTAAAAATTTCATAAGCTCTTTTTTGAGGAGCTCCTTTTAAGATTGCCTTAAATGAGATACATCTTTGGTTATAAAATTTTTTAAAATATCGTATTTTCCATTTTTTTCTAGATGATGAATCTCTCCCATCTGCAGCCAAAACAAAGTCAAAAGTTTTATCATCGGTTGAATCAACTTTAAATTTATTTATATATCTATTTGAGTTAATTGAATCAAGTAATATTCTCATCAGATCTCTATGATCAATCACCCATCCAAGATTAATTTGTTTATCGTTTAATTTTTTTAAGTCATTTGCTCTTACAATAACCGAACTTGATATCTCCTGATCCATAATTGATAAAGTTGTGAATCCATAAGCAGATTTCTCAATTAACTCCCATAATCCAAATTTCTCAAAAATTCTTCTTGAGCTCTGAGTAATTGCGTATCCTTTATCTTTAGATAATAAGTCTTTTTCCTCTAAGGGTTCAATTAAAATTACATTACAATCTTTTGAAGCTAAATTTAAAGCTAATAGAGATCCTGTAGGGCCAGAGCCTAAAATTTTAATATTTTTTTTTGTCAAAATTATTCATCTTTAAAAGTACACTAACTATTTATCTTTAAGTATGTGAAAAATGAATATATAAATAATAAAAATTAACGAAAATTCTTATCTGTTAAACAAATTGAATTTATTAATATTCATAAAAAAAAGAATAAAAGAAATTAGTCATAGTTTTTTATATAGATAATAATCACCCTCTACATCTAAAAACACCGAACTGCATTAAACCGTTTCCAAAAGCCCAATTCATTAATAAGATAGTTGGTATTTCTCTAAAGGATTTAAATAAGGAAGATAACCCTAAGGATAAAAATACTTTTGGACGTCTAATTCCTTCAAAAATTGATTCCCACCAAGAGGGTAAAGTTTCTCTTGTCCAATCGTCAGTCTCAACTTGACTACCTACGAATGAACTCATAGATAGATTTTTTTTAAAACTGTTAATGCTACTGAAGCTGGGGTGAGCCCATTGTTCTAGAAGTTGCTTTAACACGATCTTTTCAATAAAATTAGGAGCCTTTTTAGATAGGTCTCTAGAGTTCCAATCAGCAACGCCAAGATATCCTCCAGGCCTTAATACACGAAGCATTTCATCTGCATATTTCTGCTTGTCAGGCATGTGAGGGCCAGCTTCAACACTCCAAATACCATCAAATTCGCCATCTTTAAATTCAAGATTCATTGCATCCATTTGTTGAAAGGTGCAAGTCAAACTTGATTTTGTAAGTTCTCTAGCTCTTTTAACTTGTTCAGCACTGATTGTAATTCCTATGACATTAAATCCGTAGTGCTCAGCAAGGATTCTAGAACTTCCTCCTATTCCGCAACCCACATCAAGAACTCTTGAACCTCTCGGGAGTTTATCAAGCCCACTCCATTTAACTAATTCATGAACAAATGTCGCTTTAGCTTCTCTAAAGTCTCCAATTTTGGAGGGGTCATGATAGTAGCCTAGGTGAATATGTTCTCCCCATAACTTTTCAAGTATACGATCGCTAGTCCATGTGTCATATGCATCAGAAACAGAATCGGTAGTTTGAAATTTTCTGTTTTTAACAAACCATAAAATGACTAAAAAACTGACGAGTGCAATGATTAAAAAAATGTAGTTCTGGTTCATAATGTTGTTGACTTTCTTTGAGTTTTAAAGCTTGTTTAGAAATACTTTATTTAGCTAGAAAATGATAAAAGATTGTAGTTATTAAAGTTTCTAAGAAATCATTTAAGTATACATCATAGTTTTAACAACTTTTCTTACGCTACTGCGACTATTTTTTATAAGAAAAACTTAATTTTAATCTAAAAAATTATCTTTATAAAAAAATTAACTATTGAATAAAAAATAATTTCCGATTATTTTTATAAAATTTTTATTTAATTTATATGTTGAAAATTATTAATGTTTTTATTTATATGAAGTTGAAATCATAATTCTGAAATCATATAAAACCAACATACTCTTAAAAGTTTCAATCCATCAATCCATCTGGAAATATTTGGTGAGCCAGATTTTCTTGCGTAATATCGAACAGGATAATTTAATATTTTGAAGTTATTATTTGCAGCTTCAAATATTATCGTAAAGTCTCCGAAGGGATCTAATTTGGAATCCCAACTTCCATTTTTTTTCATAAGATTGAAAAATTTTCTTGAAAACACTTTTGTACCGCATAATGAATCAGAAATAGAGTCATTTATTAAAATTGAAAGAAATATAGCAAAACATCTATTACCTATATAGTTTGCCCATCTCATTGCATCTTTTTCCATGGGAAATATTGTCCTTGAACAATTGATAAGTATATTTTCATTTTTAGATGCTTGAATAATTGCGTCAATGCTATCCGTTATATCAACCGTGAAGTCACTATCTATAATTGCTAAAGTATCTCCAGAAGAAATATTTAAACCTTCTACAACTGCATTTTTTTTACCTTTACCCGTTTGTTTTAATAACATAATTTTAAAAGAATTTGAGAAATCTTCTTTTATTTCTTTTAAGACAGAATAAGTATTGTCTTTACTATTTCCTTCAACAAAAATTATTTCAATATTATTTTGTATTTTTTCAAACTCTTTAAGTGCAGAAACTAATAATTTTTTATTCCCAGCTTCATTTCTAGCTGGAATAACTATTGAGATTAATTTATTATTATTTGTTTCTTTGTATTTATATAGGGTAATTTCAATTTCAAACGCCAGCTCTTTAATTATAGGTAATTTTTTTAGTATGTTTTTAATTGAAGTAGGAAAAATTTGAGTATTCAAAGGAGTTAATTTCTTTACTTTCCAGCGAATTGGTCTGTAGTTATATATTTCTCCTAGAGACTCTATATCGCACAATGTAATACGAGCTCTATTGGTGGTTTCTCTGAAAACTCTAGAATCTAACCTTAACCATCTAGTTATAGGTTCCCAAGTATTACCCCTGACTTTAAGTGTTATAAAGTCTCTATTATTTTTAAAAGCTTGATGTAATTGATTATTTGTTAATTCCCAGGTATTTATTGATATCATTGTTTAATTTTTTTAAATTTTAACATCTAATTGTTAGTGTGTATTTTCTTTATTAATTTCCAAGGTTTAATATTATCATCAGTAAAAATTATTTGATATGAAAATTTTTCTTCTGATGCTTTATTTAGAGTAGCCCATGCGTATTCAGAATCCTTCAATTCCTTTAAGCTATTGATACCTTTTCCTAATTTCGGAGTTAAGAGTGATAATTTAATTATTTTAGAGTGTGTATCGTTGTTTTTTATATCATATTTATTAACATGTATAACTTCATTTCTAATATTCTCATTAGAGAAGCAATATTCTAAACTCTCTCTTATAGCTCTAGATCTATCAGTAATTAATCCAGATTGAACTATTGATGTTGTAAGTAAATAGGGACCTAGAATTAATAAAAAAATTATATGTTTTGGTTTATGAAATTGATTGATTAAAAACCATGATAGTGAAAATAAAATTAAACCTAAAATTACAAAAAATTCTTCTTTAAAATTAAAATTCAGTGATTTGCGAATTATAAAAAAATAAATTGGAATAATTAAAAAAATACATGATGGAATTAAGCGTGATCCTACTATTTTAAGAAAAATGGTTAACCTCTTGGAGTTTATAGTTTCTTTTATCCCTACATATGCGTTTAATGATAAAAGTGGTGAAATTGGTAATGCGTAATAGGGTGTTTTTGTTGAAAAAAAACTTATTAAAAAAATAAATAATATTGGATAAAAAACTATAATGGGATTAATTTTTTTTATCTTTTTATAGTTAGAAATTAAACCTACTAAAGCGAATAAACTCCATGGCACAAAGTTAATAGGTATATTCCAAAAATAATAATAAAATGGATTTGTAAAAGTATTCTTAGAAGATAATTGATTTAATTTATCGAAAAGATAAATAAAAATATTTTTGTCTATGTATTGATCTATTGAAATAGACCACAATATAAAAGGGACAAAACCTATTAAAAGACCAATCCAAAATGATTTATTCAATAAAATTTCTTTTTTAAAAAAAAGAAAAGGTAATATTGCAAAAATTGGTATGAAAACAAAGAAAGTTTTCATCATAAAAGCTAATCCAATCCATGCACCAAATAAAAAAAGATGCAATGGATTCTTGTTTTTATCTAATTTAATGAATGAGAAAACACCAATATTTACTAATAAAGAAAAAATTATATCTTGTGTAGCTAAATGCGCAAAATTAAACCATAAATAGGTTGTTGAAAGAATTAATACAGAAAATATTGCCTCCTGCTTATGTATTAATATTTGATGTAATTTAAAAGTTACAAAAAGCATTAATGCTGAAGCTAAAGTTACGGGTAAATGGGCGGCAAAGAATGAATCACCAAGAATTTCTTGTGATTTTGCGATAAGAAATTGAATCCCAATTGTTCTATCTAAGGAATATTCACCCCACCATGTTGGTATTATCCAATTTTTATTTTCAATTATCCATTTTGCTTGTAGAGCATAGAAGCCTTCGTCATAAGATAAATAGCTTCGCTCTCCAAAATATAAAAGTATTGGCAAAAACAAAGAAAATTTTAAAAAATTTTTTATTGATTTTGAACGCATTTTAAAATGTTTTTCATAATGCCGATAGTTGGATTTGAACCTACGACCTACTGTTTACGAGACAGTTGCTCTACCTCTGAGCTATACCGGCAATTTTCAGTAAATGATTTTTCATACTAAACTTAAGTTTATGTTCTAAATTTCTAATGTCAAAAATTGACCCTGAATTGAAGAAAAAATTACTAAGAGAAACAAAAGCACCTTTTAAGGGTTTAAGAAGATTGATATGGGCTGCATGCACTGGATCAGCTTTTCTGGGGATTTTTATAATGGGTTCTAAAATATTAACTGGTGATGAGATAGAAATGAATAATCTTCTTATTCAAATAGCAGCATGTATATTGTTTCCGACTCTTTTCTTTTTTGAAAGAGACAAATCAAATTAATTTATATTCAAAGTTCTTTTTTTTGTAACCATTTTATAGGCTTCTATAATATCTCCTTCAATCCAGTTTGTGAATTTATCACAACCTACTCCACATTCAAAACCGGTATTAACTTCTTTGACATCATCTTTAGATCTTTTTAGGGAATCCAAATTACCCTCATATATAATTTGATCTTCTCTACGAACGCGAACATAACAGTTTCGTTGTAATTTTCCACTATTTATATAGCAGCCAGCAATGGATCCTTTGCCAATAGTGAATATAGCTCTAACTTGAGCTTTGCCTAATTCTTCCTCAATTAAGTCAGGTTCAAGAAGTCCCTCCATAGCTGCTTGAATATCCTCTAACAGTTTATAAATAACATCATATTCCCTAATATCAACATCATTAGCATCAGCCGATCTTTTTGCTCCCGAAGCTAGTGAAGTATTGAAACCTATAATTACAGAACCTGATGCTGCTGCCAAATCTATATCTGTTTCTGTAATCTCTCCAGGTGCAGATAATAATACTCTTACTTGCACTTCGTTTTTAGGTAGCTGCTCTAATGATCCAAGTATTGCTTCTACGCTTCCTTGGACATCTGCTTTTAATATTAAATTTAATTCTTTAAGCTCACCTTCATTGGCTTGGCTAGAAATTGATGATAGGCTTACTCTTCTAGATGCCATTTGCTGAGCTAGTTTAGTTGCTCTCGCATCTGTAGCTCTATCACCCACTATTGATCTGGCGGTTTTTTCATCTGGATAAACTTCAAATTCATCTCCAGCTGTTGGCACTTCACTAAACCCTAAAGCTTCAACTGGAAATGACGGCGCTGCTTCTTTGATCCTATTGCCATGTTCATCTACCATTGCTCTTATTCTTCCTAATACTGAACCTGCCGCTAATACATCACCAGATCTCAATGTTCCATTTTGGATAAGAAGAGTAGCTACAGGTCCTTTTGCTTTGTCAAGATGTGCTTCAATGACTGTTCCTTTGGCTAATCTTTCAGGATTAGCTTGAAGATCCTCAACTTCGGAAACTAAAAGAATCATTTCAAGTAATTTATCTATATTTTCTCCCTTCATTGCACTTACGGGTACCATCACGACATCTCCTCCCCAGTCTTCTGCGATTAAATCCCTCTCTGATAATTCTTGCTTGACCCTGTCCGCGGAGGCACCTTCTTTATCTATTTTATTGATTGCAACAACTATAGGAACTTTGGCTGCTCTTGCGTGGCTAATTGCTTCTAGAGTTTGTGGCCTTACTCCATCATCAGCTGCTACTACCAAAACAGCTACATCTGTAACTTTAGTACCTCTAGCACGCATAGCTGTAAAAGCTTCATGCCCAGGAGTATCAAGAAAAGTTAATTTTTTAACTTTATTTTCATGTTCAACTTCTACTTGATAAGCTCCGATATGTTGCGTTATCCCACCTGCTTCTCCAGAGGCAACCCTCGCTTTTCTAATGGAATCCAAAAGACTAGTTTTGCCATGATCTACATGACCCATGACGGTTACAACTGCAGGTCTTGTTATTAAATTATCAATATCTGCATTCTCAATCATTTCTACAGTTTTCTTAGCAGCCTCTTGAATATCGTCTTGAAGAACAGGTACCCCAAATTCTTCCGCGACGGTTTCAATAGTCGCTAAATCTAAAGATTGGGTAACTGTAGCAGTTATACCTTTAAAGAAAAGAGATTTGATGATTTCTGAACTCTCAAGTTTTAATTTATCAGCTAATTCTTGAACAGTAAGATTATCATCTGGAACAATTATCATCTCTGGCCTTACTTGTTTAGCTTCTCTTGAGGCACGTAATTCCATCGCTCTTCTTTTTTGTCTTTGCCTGGTTGTCTCTTTTTTCTTTTTCTTAAACTGTTTTGCTGTTTTTTGGTTTTTGTCATTATTAGACTTAGCTTTGGTTGGCCTTGCTAAGCTTGCAGATAAGATAGTGTTTTTTTGTTCTCCTGCAAAACCACTAGTTTCGGTTGTTAAAGAATCATCATTTTCACCAATAATATGAACTTTCTGTCTTTGCTTCTGAGGATTTTTATTTCTTAAAGCTTCAAGTTTGGCAGAATCATCCCAATCGCGGTTATTTTTTTTAGAGGGAATGCTTGCTCTATGAGGCGACTTTTTATTAGTTGGGGCAGAGTTGGGTCTGTTAACAGGTGCTTTAGCTTTCTGTTTATTTAAATCGACAGATTTCGATTTACTATATTCTCCCTGAGGAGGTTTTGAGTCATTTGAAGATCTTGTCTTTTGCAGTTGCATTAATTCATTTGGAGCAACTGGCTTTCTTACTCCTGTGGATGCTTGTCGATTAAATTTAGGATTATTTCTATTAAATTCTCCTCTTCTATTTGACAAAGCTGATCTATTCTGACCATTGGGTCTATTAAGACCTCCACTTCTATTTGCAAGGCCAGATCTAGAGGGATTCCCAGTCTTTGAAGGGGCAGAAGGTCTATTTGGTGAATTGGTTCTATTGGGATTGTTATTTCTATTATTAATGCTGGAATTACTATTTGGTGTTTGTCTAAAGGTTGTAGATTGTCTGTTCACATTCTGCCTGTTAGGGTTATTTTCTCTCCTTATGGGAGCCCCAACAAGTTCGGGTGGATTTAAGGACGGCTTTTTAGGGTTATTTTTTGGATTTGCAGGATAATTCTTATCAGATCTTAAGGTATTGTTATTTCTAGAAATTAAATTATTAGTTAATCTATTTTGTGAGTCATCTCTTGAGTTCTTACTAATATTTTTTGGTTTCTCTATAAGTTGAATCGGAGGTTTTGGAGCTCTGGGAACTAGATTATTAAACTTATTCTTATCTTTTACTATAGGTTCGTTAGATTTAGGACTATTTATTTTATTATTGTTTTTTGTATGGCTTTGTGGTTTAGATGTAGATACTACTTGAGGACGATTTATTGATTCTCTTTTCTTTGAGGCATTACTTTTTTCTGAAAATTTAGAAATACTTGGCTTAGTTAATAGAGATTTAGTTACAACTTGAGCATTTTGATTTTTATTAATATTTTTTTGTTCTGAATTTTTTTGTTGCTTTTTTTGAGTTTTAGTATTTGAAATAGATTTATTTACAGAAATAATATTTTCATTCTTAGTATTTTTGTTATTAATGAGATTTTTAATTTTCTTTGCATCATCTAAACTAATTGAGCTACTATGGCTTTTTACTGAGATAGAAAGCTTTTGAGCTGCATCCAATATATCCTTATTTTCCAGATTAAGATCTCTGGAAAGTTCATAAATTCTGATTTTATCGCTGAGAGTCATTGAAGTTTAAATATACTCTACTTTGGATTAATAGAGCTTTGTTTTAATTATATTCCCTTTTGGGAAAGTTATTTATAGTTTTGTATTTCCATGTCAATAATCTCATAAAACTTTGAATCAATTGTCAGTTTTAAAGCTTTTTGTAGATTTTTCTTGAACTTGGAGTCTTTAGAACATTTTTTAGTTTTGCATACGTAAGCTGAACGACCAGTACCTTTATTAATCATTAACCCTAATTCAAAATCATTTGTAAACCTCAAAAGTTTAAGTCTATCTTGAACTACACGACATGAAATACACCTACGCATAATAAGGCGATTTTTTCTCACCGTGTTCTTTCCTCGTTTGAAACACCATCTTCATCAATTGTGTCAACAAAATCTTCATCATCTTCTGGGAGTGGATATAGTTCTCTTAAGCGAGCATCTTCTTCTGCTCTGGCAGCTTGTTCAGCTTCTAATCTCTTTTCAGCTTCTTTTTGAAGATTTTCCTCCTCTTCTCTTTGTGAAATGAGTTCTGCTACTATTGCATCCTCTGATTCTTGATCATATTCATGAGAATTTTTTACATCAATTTTCCAACCTGTTAACCTTGCAGCTAACCTGACATTCTGTCCTTCTCTACCTATAGCAAGGCTAAGTTGATCGGGAGGAACCAATACATGTGCATGTTGTCCTTCGGGATCGACTAGTCTTACAAGATCAACTTTTGCAGGGCTTAATGAATTAAGTATGTACTGTATCGGATCTGGTGACCACTTTATTACATCAATTTTTTCTCCTCTCAGTTCATTGACAACTTGTTGGATGCGAGCTCCTCGAGCACCAATGCATGCACCAACTGGATCAACCTCTTTTTCAGTACTATCAACAGCAACCTTTGTTCTTGGTCCAACGGCTCTAGAAGGTGGATTGGCTTCTCTTGAAACTGCAACAATTTTAACGGAAGCCTCTTGAATTTCAGGAACTTCGTTTTCAAATAAATAGACAACTAACCCAGCATTTGCTCTGCTAACAAACAGTTGTGGTCCTTTTCGTGAAATTTCACTAACTTCTTTTAAAAATACTTTAAAAGTTGCATTCGCTCTATAATTATCATTTGGTAGTTGATCTCTTTTGGGTAACTCTGCCTCTACTTCAGGTCTCCCAATGCCTGAACTAACTGCCATTATCACTGACTGTCTTTCAAATCTAATTACTCTTGCAGTTAAAACCGGATCCTCCAGGTCAGCAAATTCCTCTTGTATCATCTTCCTTTGATGATCTCTAAGTTTTTGAGCAAGTACTTGTTTAGTTGTAGATGCAGCCATGCGGCCAAAATCTTCTTTTTCAGGAGTTACATCAAGAACAACAGTGTCCCCAATTTGAGCGTCATCAGCAACTTGTTGAACCTCTGCTAAAGATATTTGATGATCTTCACTCTCTACTTCTTCAACTATTATTTTACTTGCTAATATTCTGTATCCTTCTTCATCAAGATCTAGTCCAACATCAAAATTGCTGAAATATTCTTCTTCGAAGGGATCATCCTTTATTCCAATGTAGAAAGTGCGTCTATACTTTTCATAGCCTTTCAGTAATGCTTCGCGCAATGCAGCTTCGACGACTTGAGGGGGAAGTTTTTTTTCCTCACTAATGTCGTCTATAAGATTGTTTAAACCTGGGAGAATAACTAATGCCATCTATGATGGGTAAATGAAAAACGATTTGAGATAAAGTTTAGTCTTCTATTGTAGCAAGACTAACCTTAAATACTTCAATAAAGGGTATTTTTTTTATTTTACCTTTAATGTTAATGGCTAGGTAATCTTTAGACTTTTCATAAAGTAAACCTTTCAAAATTTTAGTATTAGAAATTTTGTGATTTAATTCAACCTTAACCGGAAAACCTTTAAAAGTTTTGAAGTCTCTATTAGAGGTTAATTCATCACTGACTCCTTGACTACCAATTTCCAAAACATATCTGTAATTTATAAGTTTTGAACTCTCAATAAGACTTTCCACAGGCCCAGTAAAATTGGAGCAGTCTTCTATTGTGATATCTTTTTGATCAGTTCTCTTAAGAATGATTTTTAAAATAGCTGGATTTTCATTTGTTAGCATATTTAAACTATCAACTTTAAAATTAAATCCTTCTGCAAGTTTTTCAACCAAAGAAGAAAGTTTCTCTTTATTTTCTGTATTCAAAATTTTTTCTTAAGTATTACTAATATTAATTCTTAATAATAGAGTCGACATAAAGATTGCATAAACAATTGTTTTTAAAGAACAAAAAAAGATTTTTTGACCAAAATCCAAAATATTCAATTAAAAATAATATAATGTTCTAAGTAATTAAATAAATTAATTAACATTAAATCAGGTTTATGAAGGCTATAACATCATTCTTAGTAGCAATAATAATAATCTATAATTTTTCTGTCGGGGATGTATTATCCTTAGAAGATTCCAATGAACGAAATTTTGTTTCTAATGCAGTAAAAGCTGTAGGACCAGCAGTTGTGAGAATAGATACAGAGAGATCTATAGAAAGACAACAGTTTGATCCTACATTATTAGATCCTCTACTCAGAGATTTACTTGGAGAGCCAGGAATATTGCCAGATAGAGAGAGAGGACAGGGCTCTGGTGTGATCATAGACTCAAATGGATTAGTACTGACTAACGCTCATGTTGTTGAAAGAGTAGATCAAGTTTCAATCACTCTAGCTGATGGGGCTATTTGTGAAGGTCAAGTATTGGGGACTGATTCAATAACTGATTTAGCGCTTGTGAAAATTCAAGATAAAATTAATTCCAAATTTGCCCCACTAGGAGATTCTGAAAAGCTTGAAGTAGGTGACTGGGCTATAGCATTGGGAACTCCTTATGGATTAGAAAAAACGGTAACCTTAGGAATTATTAGTAGTCTTCATAGAGATATTAATAGTCTAGGATTCTCAGATAAAAGACTTGATTTAATTCAAACAGATGCAGCAATAAACCCTGGTAATTCAGGGGGGCCTCTAATAAATTCTAATGGTGAAGTTATTGGAATAAATACTCTTGTTAGAAGTGGTCCTGGTGCAGGATTAGGATTTGCCATCCCTATTAATTTGGCAAGAAGAGTATCAAATCAATTGCTTAAAGATGGAGAGGTTATTCATCCTTATTTAGGAGTACAGCTTATATCTCTGACAGCTAAAATAGCAAAAGAGCATAATAATGATCCTAATTCGCTTCTTCAATTACCTGAGAGATCTGGTGCGTTAGTCCAATCAATAGTACCCAATAGCCCAGCAGAAAAGGCTGGATTAAAAAGAGGTGATTTGGTTATTGCCGCAGAAGATATAGTTATCAACGAGCCTAAAGCACTTTTGGATGAAGTTGAAAAAGCAAAAATTGGTAAAACTTTCCCTTTGCTTATAGTGAGAAATAATGAAGAAATTAAAGTTAATATAAAACCCGAACCTTTACCAGGTTTGACATAAAGTCCTTCCTGAAATTAAATGTTCTTTAGTTAAGAATTAAATTAAAATTTTGGATTTACAGAATCAAATGAAAACTGCTGTTGCTATTGCAGCGATAGAAGATGTAAAAGATGGCATGATACTTGGCTTAGGTTCAGGTTCAACAGCTGCTTTAATGATTAAAAGTCTCTCAGATAATATTAAATCTGGAAAGCTAAAAAATATAAAAGGAGTTCCTACCTCTTTTCAATCGGAAGTGCTTGCTCAAGAGCTTGGCATTGAGCTAGTAGATTTAAGTTCGGTTAGTAAGATTGATTTAGCGATTGATGGTGCTGATGAAGTTGATCCAAGTCATCAGCTTATTAAAGGAGGTGGAGCATGTCATGTTAGAGAAAAACTTGTTGCAACCAAAGCAGATCAATTATTAATTGTTGTTGATGAAACGAAGTTGGTAGATAAATTAAATAATGTTTTTCCTCTCCCAGTAGAGGTTATTCCTAGTGCATGGAAGCAAGTTCAAACTACAATTAATAATATGAATGCTGAAAGTAGTTTAAGGATGGCGGTGAACAAAGCAGGTCCTGTTGTTACCGATGAAGGAAATTTAATACTAGATGTCTTATTTCAAGGTGGAATAAATGACCCACACAAAGTTGAATATGAAATTAATAATATTCCTGGAGTTCTAGAAAATGGATTATTTGTAGATTTGACGACAAAAGTGTTAGTTGGAAAAATTGAAAATAATATTCCAAAAGTTTTTACTATGAAAAAAACTTAATTTTTAAATCTAACTTTTACTGAATCTGCATGACTATGAAGCCCCTCACTATTGGCAAGATTAATTATGTCATTTTTGTTGCTATGCAAACTTTGCTCATTAAATTCAATAATTGAGGAATTTTTCATAAAAGTTTCGACTCCTAAAGCACCACTGAATCTTGCATTACCAGATGTTGGTAAGGTGTGATTTGGTCCAGCAAGATAATCACCTACAGCTTCTGGGGTCCATTTACCAATAAAAATTGCTCCTGCATTTTCAATGTTTTCAAGTATTTTATGAGGACTTTTGGTAATGATTTCAAGATGTTCTGGTGCAAATTTGTTACTTAATTCAACACATGTTTCCAAGTTTTCGCAAATTCCTATTAAACCCCAATCTTTGATTGATTTCATACAAATCTCTTTTCTCGGATGATTCTCCAATTTTTGATAAATCTTGTGGGATACTTCACTCGCTTTTTCTAAGGACGTAGTTAATAGAATTGCGGCAGCAAAAGGATCATGTTCTGCTTGGGCTAATAAATCAGTTGCCAATTGGTTAATATCAGCTGTATCATCTGCAATGATAAGTATTTCACTAGGACCAGCAAGTGAATCAATACCAGTTGATCCAAAAATAAGTTTTTTTGCTGTAGTAACAAATATATTTCCAGGGCCAGAGATCACATCAACTTTATTAATTTCTTTGGTTCCAAAAGCTAAAGCTCCTATCGCTTGTGCGCCTCCAATTCTGAAAATATTTTTGATTCCAGTTATGTAGGCTGCTGCTAATACTGTTTGATTGATCTTGCCTTCTTTATTCCCTGGAGAAACCATAATAATCTCTTTAACACCAGCTACTTGCGCTGGGATCGCGTTCATTAAAACAGTGCTTGGATATGAAGCTCTACCTCCTGGAATATATATGCCTGCTTTATTAACAGGTAACCATTTCCTTTGAACACACTCTCCATAAATCCCCTTTAGCGAGATATTTTTAGGTACTTGTTCTTTGTGAAATTTTTCAATTCTATTTTTTGCATTTTTTAAAGCTTCTTGTAATTCACTATTTGTGGAGTACCAAGCATCTTCTATTTCCTCAAATGCTACTCCCATTGGTTCAGGATTAAACCCATCAAATTGTAAAGTATATTTTTTTATAGCGTTATCACCATTTTTTTTTATATTTTTAAGAATATTTTTAACGGTAAGATTAATCTCATCATTATTTTCAATATTCGTTCTCTCAGCTATCTTTTTGAGTTGCTTAACGGTTTCAATTTTGTTATCAATAATTTTCATAAATCTAATTATAAATATTAGAAGAGTAATTGGTTAGAGAAAATTAATAAAATATGATTGATTGCAAGACTAATCTTTTGTTATAGTAGCAAAATATAAACATAGCTATTAAAAGTGGCAAATACCAAATCAGCAAAAAAAAGGATTCTTGTAGCAGAAAGAAACCGTCAATCGAATAGAACTTATAAATCTACTGTTAAAACTTTGATTAAAAAAACTATTATCAGTTGCGAAAATTATAAGAAGGATCCAAATACTGATAATGAAAAATTAGTCAAGGAATCTCTAAATAAAACTTATAGTCTTATTGACAAAGCTGTTAAAAAAAATGTTCTTCATAAAAATAATGGTGCAAATAAAAAATCCAGAATTAATAATTTGGTAAAAATTACCTTAAAAGATTAAGCTAGCTTTATAAAATGAGTGATACAGAGTTAATAGATTCCCATTGTCATCTCATATTTGAAAATTTTGAAAAAGATTTTGATGAAGTAGTTGATAGATGGAGATCAAAAGGGGTTAAAAAACTTCTTCATGCTTGTGTTGACCTTTCAGAAATTCCAAAAATTAAATTCATATCTAATAATTATTCAGAAGTTTTTTATTCAGTAGGACTGCATCCTCTTGATGCTAAAAAATGGAATAGCTCTTCTAGATCGATTTTGCAAAAAGCAATAGATGATGATAAAAGGATTGTAGCTATAGGAGAATTAGGTCTCGATTTATTTAAAAATAAAGATCTTGATATACAAATGAATGCTTTAATTCCCCAGATGGAATTAGCTTATAAGTCTAATTTGCCCGTCATAATACACTGCAGAGATGCTTCAAGAGAGATGATTGATTTATGTAGAGATCTTTCTAAAAACAAGAAGTGCCCGAGGGGGGTACTTCATTGTTGGAGCGGAACTGTAGAAGAGATGCAAGATTTTTTACAGTTGGGTTTTTATATAAGTTTTAGCGGCATAGTAACGTTTCCAAAAGCTTATCAAACTCATGAATGTGCAAGATTAGTTCCTAATAACAAATATTTAATAGAAACTGATGCTCCCTTTTTAGCCCCTGTCCCATTTAGAGGTAAAAGGAATGAACCCTCTTATGTTGAAAATGTCGCCAAGTCAGTAGCAACTATAAGATCAACTAGTTTTAAAACAATTGCAAACGAATCATCAAAGAATGCTGAAGAATTGTTTAAATTTGACTTGGTAAAGTGACCAATTATCTGCTAGTATAAAAAATTACTGGCAAATTTTCTTAAATTCATTAAAGAACATATTTAAAAATCAGATTTTTAAATATTTATTTTAAAGGAATTTAGAATTTTCAAAAGTAAAAATCTTAAAAAAACCCGGATTTCTTGGATGAGCAGTAGCGCTTTACAGGTGGCTAAGACGGCTACCTATTTACCAGATTTAGTAGAGGTACAAAGAGCAAGTTTTAAATGGTTTTTGGAACAAGGTCTTATAGAAGAACTGCAAAATTTTTCTCCAATCACAGATTATACTGGCAAACTTGAGTTGCATTTTATAGGCGAAGAATATAGGTTAAAACGCCCAAGGCATGATGTAGAAGAGGCAAAAAGGAGAGATGCGACTTTTGCTTCCCAGATGTACGTAACTTGCAGATTAATCAACAAAGAAACTGGCGAAATTAAAGAGCAAGAAGTATTTATTGGCGAACTCCCCTTGATGACTGAGAGGGGAACATTCATCATCAATGGTGCCGAAAGAGTTATTGTTAATCAAATCGTTAGAAGTCCTGGTGTCTACTTCAAGGACGAGCAAGATAAGAATGGAAGAAGAACCTATAATGCAAGTGTTATTCCTAACCGAGGCGCTTGGCTTAAATTTGAAACAGATAAGAATAATTTACTGTATGTAAGAGTAGACAAAACAAGAAAAATTAATGCTCATGTTCTTATGAGAGCAATGGGCTTATCAGATAATGACGTTATTGACAAATTACGCCACCCAGAATTTTACAAAAACTCTATTGACTCAGCAAATGAAGAGGGTATTACATCAGAGGACCAAGCTTTACTTGAACTCTATAAAAAATTAAGACCTGGAGAACCACCTTCAGTTTCAGGAGGACAGCAACTCCTACATAGTAGATTTTTTGATGCAAAAAGATATGATCTCGGAAGGGTGGGGAGATATAAAATTAATAAGAAATTAAGACTCACAGTCCCAGATAATATAAGAACACTTACTCACGAAGATGTTCTTTCAACGATTGATTATCTCATTAATTTAGAGTTAGATATCGGAGGAGCAAGTCTAGATGATATTGATCATCTTGGAAATAGAAGAGTTAGGTCTGTTGGTGAATTACTTCAAAATCAAGTCAGAGTTGGTCTTAATAGATTGGAAAGAATCATTAAAGAGAGGATGACTGTAGGGGAGACAGATTCACTTACTCCTGCTCAATTAGTAAACCCAAAACCATTAGTAGCTGCGATTAAAGAGTTTTTTGGTTCAAGTCAGTTAAGTCAGTTCATGGATCAAACTAATCCACTTGCCGAATTGACACACAAAAGAAGAATATCCGCTTTAGGACCTGGTGGTCTTACAAGAGAGAGGGCAGGATTTGCTGTTAGAGATATTCATCCTTCTCACTACGGTAGATTGTGTCCTATTGAGACTCCAGAAGGTCCCAACGCAGGACTAATAAACTCTTTAGCTACCCATGCAAGAGTAAACGAATACGGATTTATTGAGACACCTTTTTGGAAAGTTGACAAAGGAAGAGTAATTAAATCTGGTGATCCGATTTATTTATCAGCAGACCTTGAGGATGAATGTAGGGTGGCTCCTGGAGATGTAGCAACTGATAATGATGGTTTAATTCTTTCTGATTTAATACCAGTAAGATATAGACAAGATTTTGAAAAGGTTCCACCTTTGCAAGTTGATTATGTGCAACTCTCACCTGTTCAAGTAATTTCTGTAGCAACTTCATTAATTCCCTTCTTGGAGCATGACGATGCAAACAGAGCTCTAATGGGATCAAATATGCAAAGACAAGCCGTTCCATTATTAAGGCCTGAAAGGCCATTGGTTGGAACTGGCCTTGAATCTCAAGTAGCACGAGATTCTGGGATGGTTCCAATCACAAAAGTCAATGGCACAGTAGCATATGTTGATGCTAATGAAATTATTGTTAAAGACGAACAAGGAAATGAGCATGTCCATTATTTACAAAAGTATCAAAGATCGAATCAGGATACTTGCCTTAATCAAAGGCCAATAGTTAAAAATGGAGATAAAGTTATTTCTGGTCAAGTTCTAGCTGATGGCTCAGCATGTGAAGGAGGTGAAATTGCCCTAGGCCAAAATGTTCTTATCGCTTATATGCCTTGGGAGGGATATAATTATGAAGATGCAATCTTAGTAAGTGAAAGATTAGTTACTGATGATCTTTACACTTCAGTGCATATAGAAAAGTATGAGATTGAAGCAAGGCAAACTAAGTTAGGTCCAGAAGAGATTACACGAGAAATACCAAATGTATCTGAAGATAGTTTGAGTAATCTTGATGAAATGGGAATTATAAGAATTGGTGCTTTTGTAGAAAGTGGAGATATTTTAGTTGGAAAAGTAACTCCCAAAGGTGAATCAGATCAACCTCCTGAAGAGAAACTCCTACGAGCTATTTTTGGTGAGAAAGCAAGAGATGTAAGGGATAATTCATTAAGGGTTCCTAATACTGAGAAGGGAAGAGTTGTTGATGTCAGGATTTATACCAGAGAACAAGGAGATGAATTACCTCCTGGAGCAAATATGGTTGTAAGAGTTTATGTAGCGCAGAGAAGAAAAATTCAAGTTGGGGACAAAATGGCTGGTAGGCATGGTAATAAAGGAATTATTAGCAGGATTTTACCAAGAGAGGATATGCCATACTTACCAGACGGCACACCTGTTGATATTGTCTTGAATCCCTTAGGAGTTCCTAGCAGAATGAATGTTGGACAAGTATTTGAGTTACTAATGGGTTGGGCTGCTTCAAATCTTAATTGCAGAGTGAAAGTAGTACCTTTTGATGAAATGTATGGTCCTGAGAAATCTCATCAAACTGTACAAGCTTTTCTCGAAGAGGCTGCTAGTCAAGCTGGTAAGGATTGGGTTTATAATCCCGATGATCCTGGAAAACTTTTACTTATAGATGGTCGTTCAGGAGAACCATTTGATCAACCAGTTGCTGTCGGATATTCTCATTTCCTTAAATTAGTTCATCTTGTTGATGATAAAATTCATGCAAGGTCAACAGGGCCATATTCATTGGTTACTCAACAGCCTCTTGGAGGTAAAGCTCAGCAAGGAGGTCAACGTTTAGGTGAGATGGAAGTATGGGCATTAGAAGCTTATGGAGCCGCTTATACCCTCCAGGAACTATTAACAGTTAAATCAGATGATATGCAAGGCAGAAATGAAGCTCTAAATGCAATAGTTAAGGGTAAACCTATTCCTCGTCCTGGTACACCTGAGTCTTTCAAAGTTCTAATGAGAGAATTACAATCACTAGGCTTAGATATAGCTGTATATACAGATGAGGGTAAAGAGGTTGATTTAATGCAAGATGTTAATGCAAGGAGAAATACTCCTTCAAGGCCAACCTACGAATCATTGGGAACTTCCGAATATGAGGAGGATTAAACTTTTTCAATAATTTTTAATTTACATATTTCACTATGACTAACAGCAACTTAAGAACAGAAAATCACTTTGATTACGTAAAAATTTCTTTAGCCTCACCCCAACGGATTATGGATTGGGGGCAAAGAACTTTGCCAAATGGACAGGTAGTTGGTGAGGTTACAAAGCCAGAGACAATAAACTATAGAACTCTTAAGCCAGAAATGGATGGATTATTTTGTGAAAAAATATTTGGTCCTTCAAAAGATTGGGAGTGTCATTGTGGAAAGTATAAAAGAGTGAGACATAGGGGAATTGTTTGTGAAAGGTGTGGAGTAGAGGTCACAGAAAGTAGAGTTAGACGCCATAGGATGGGATATATTAAACTCGCTGCTCCCGTGTCCCATGTTTGGTATCTAAAAGGTATTCCTAGCTATGTTGCAATTCTTTTAGATATGCCTTTGAGAGATGTCGAGCAGATCGTTTACTTTAATTGCTATGTTGTCCTAGATGTAGGCGATCATCAGGATCTGAAATATAAACAATTACTTACTGAGGATGAATGGCTTGAGATTGAAGATGAAATTTATGCAGAAGACTCCACTATAGAAAATGAGCCATTTGTAGGAATAGGTGCGGAAGCCCTAAAACAATTACTTGAGGATCTTGATTTATCTTTAATAGCTGAACAATTAAGAGAAGAAATTACTCAAAGTAAAGGTCAAAAAAGAGCTAAACTCATTAAAAGATTAAGAGTAATAGATAATTTTATTGCTACAAATGCAAGACCGGAATGGATGGTCTTAGATGCTATCCCAGTAATACCTCCAGACTTGAGGCCTATGGTTCAACTTGATGGGGGAAGATTCGCCACCTCAGATCTTAATGATTTATATAGAAGAGTTATTAACAGAAATAATAGATTGGCAAGACTCCAAGAAATATTGGCTCCGGAGATCATTGTAAGGAATGAAAAAAGAATGCTTCAAGAGGCGGTTGATGCGCTCGTAGACAATGGGCGCAGGGGCAGAACTGTTGTTGGTGCTAATAATAGGGCATTAAAATCTCTTAGTGACATTATTGAGGGTAAACAGGGAAGATTTAGACAGAATTTGCTTGGTAAAAGAGTTGATTATTCAGGTAGATCAGTAATTGTTGTTGGTCCAAAATTGAAAATGCATCAATGCGGACTTCCAAAGGAAATGGCAATAGAACTATTCCAACCTTTTGTTATTCATAGATTGATCAGACAAAACATTGTAAATAATATCAAAGCAGCAAAAAAGCTTATTCAAAAAGCTGATGATGAAGTAATGCAAGTTCTTCAAGAAGTAATTGAAGGACATCCGATCCTGCTAAATAGAGCACCTACTTTGCATAGATTAGGAATCCAGGCATTTGAGCCAAAACTTGTAGGTGGTAGAGCAATTCAGCTTCATCCACTTGTTTGTCCCGCATTTAATGCTGACTTTGATGGAGATCAAATGGCGGTTCATGTTCCCCTTGCACTTGAAGCTCAAACTGAAGCTAGGATGCTTATGATGGCAAGCAATAATATACTTTCACCTGCTACTGGTGAACCGATAGTGACTCCTTCGCAAGACATGGTTTTGGGCTCATATTATTTGACTGCGCTGCAGCCTAACTATAAAAAACCTGAATTTGGTAAAAATACATCAACTTTTGCTTCTCTAGAGGATGTTATTTTTGCCTTTGAGGATAAAAGAATCGGATTACATAATTGGGTTTGGGTGAGATTTAATGGTGAAGTTGAAGATGAAGATGAAGCAAAGAATCCTATCGATTTAAAAGAATTTGAAGATGGTTCTAAACTTGAGATCTGGACTTACAGAAGAGATAAACTAGATACTGAGGGTAATTTAATTTCCAGATATATACTTACCACAGTTGGAAGAGTAGTAATGAATCATACGATCTTAGATTCTGTATCCCAGACCTAATTTAAAAAAAACACCCTTATCATAAAAAACTAAAATCATGACATCATCCAAGCCAAGAAAAAATTCAAGAGTTCGCAAAACTTCAAGAAATTCTAAAAAGAATATTCAATCAATAATGCCCCCTTTAGCAAAAACGCCCCCATCTTTTAAAAACAAAGTAATCGATAAAAAAGGGTTAAAAAATCTTGTTGCTTGGTCATATAAAACCCACGGTACTGCAATTACTGCAACTATGGCGGATAATTTGAAGGATCTTGGATTTAAATATGCAACTCAAGCAGCAGTTTCTATTTCCGTCGATGATTTAAAAGTACCAGAAGCCAAGCAAGATTTAATTGGTGAAGCAGAAGCACAAATTAGTGCTACAGAAGAATGTTATAGATTAGGAGAAATAACTGAGGTGGAGCGCCATACTAAAGTAATAGATACATGGACAGAAACTAATGAAAGATTAGTTGATGCTGTAAAAAATAATTTTAATCAAAATGATCCATTAAATTCTGTTTGGATGATGGCTAACTCTGGAGCGAGAGGCAATATGTCTCAAGTGAGGCAGCTTGTTGGGATGAGGGGTCTAATGGCTAATCCGCAAGGTGAAATTATTGATTTACCTATAAGAACAAACTTTAGAGAAGGTCTTACGGTTACTGAATACGTAATCTCCTCATATGGAGCCAGAAAAGGATTAGTTGATACAGCACTTAGAACAGCTGACTCTGGTTATTTAACAAGAAGATTAGTTGATGTTGCTCAGGACGTAATTGTGAGAGAAGAAGATTGCGGTACTGAACGTTCAATTGTAATTGAGGCTGAAGATGGAAAATTTGGTAATAGATTATTAGGAAGATTAACTGCTGAGGATATTCTTGATAAAAATGATGAAATACTAGTTACAAAGCATACAGCTATAGATCCTTCTATAGCTAAGGTTATTGAAAGGGCTTCAATCCCAAGGGTAAATATTAGATCTCCACTAACATGTGAAGCTAATAGATCCGTATGTAGAAAATGCTATGGTTGGGCTCTAGCATATAACCACTTAGTTGATCTTGGTGAAGCCGTTGGTATTATTGCTGCTCAATCTATTGGAGAGCCAGGTACACAATTAACAATGAGAACTTTCCATACTGGAGGGGTCTCTACAGCTGAGAGTGGAGTCGTAAGATCAAAAATTGCGGGAACTGTAGAATTTGGAGCAAAAGCAAAAATCAGAGGATACCGTACTCCTCATGGTGTAGAAGCTAAACAAGCTGAAGTTGATTTTATTTTAAAAATTGTTCCTAAGAATGGTAATAAAGCTCAAAAAATTGAAGTTTCAAGTGGGTCATTACTTTTTGTTGAAAACGGTCAAGAAATAGATGCAGATATTACGGTAGCTCAGATCACTACTGGAGCTATTAAGAAAAGCGTTGAGAAGGCGACAAAAGATGTGATTTGTGATCTTGCCGGCCAAGTGAAATATGATAAAGCGATTCAACCTAAGGAAGTTACTGATAGACAGGGAAATATAACATTAAAAGCTCAAAGACTTGGTAGATTATGGGTTTTGGCGGGCGATGTATATAATTTACCCCCTAATGCAACACCAGTAATATCATCGGATAAAAAAGTAAAAGAGGGTGAAGTCCTAGCAGAAGCAAGTCAATTCAGCGAATTTGGAGGAGAAGTTCGCCTTCGGGATTCAATTGGTGATTCAAGGGAAGTACAAATAGTTACTACTTCTATGGCTATAAAAGATTGTAAATTGATTGAAGAAGCAACACATTCTGGTGAGATTTGGCATTTAGAGTCAGCTGATGGTATGTCTTACCGTCTTAATACTGTTCCAGGGAGCAAAATTAGTAGTGGAGAGATCATAGCTGATCTTGCTGATGATAAATTTAAAACAAAAACTGGTGGGCTTGTGAAATATGCACCAGGGCTAAGCGTTAAAAAAGCAAGATCTGCAAAGAATGGATTTGAAGTAAGCCAAGGGGGCACATTATTATGGATACCTCAAGAAACTCATGAAATCAATAAAGATATTTCTCTTCTAATGATAGAGGATATGCAATGGATAGAAGCAGGTACAGAAGTTGTTAAAGATATATTTAGCCAAACTTCTGGAATAGTTACAGTAACTCAAAAAAATGATATTTTGCGTGAGATTACTGTGAGAAATGGAACATTTCATGAATGTGATGATGAAGATGTTTTAAAACGTTTTGATGATGAGGGGATGCTTGTTAATCCAGGTGAAATGATTATGGAGGGGATTCAAAATGATGAAATTCTCTTTGTGCAAAGACTTGAAACTCCAAAATGTAAAGGACTTTTATTAAGGACAGTTGAAGAATTTACAATTCCTGATGAAGCTCAGTTACCTGATCTTGAACATGTGAAGCAGGACAAGGGCCCTCATTTAGGTTTAAAAGCGATCCAAAGATTAACCTTCAAAGATGGTGAATTAATAAAATCTGTTGAGGGTGTTGAATTACTCAGAACTCAATTAAGTTTGGAAACTTTTGATGCTACACCTCAAATGACTGTAGATGTTGAAATCATTCAAGATAAAAAAGATAAAGATACTAATAGATTAAACCTTGTCATACTTGAATCAATTTTAGTTAGGCGAGATACAATCTCTGATTCTAGTCATGGTTCTACTCATACTGAATTGCAAGTCAAAAATAATACTATTGTTAGTGCTGGAGACGTTATTGCTACAACACAAATATTGTGCAAAGAAGAAGGAATTGCTCAATTACCTACTGTTATTGATGATGAACCTGTTAGAAGATTAATAGTGGAAAGGGAAGAAGATAAAATTACAATAGCCTCAAAAGGTAAGCCAACAGTAAAAATTGGTGACCGAGTTGTAGATGGTGATTTTATAAGTAAAACAGAAAAATCAACATCATGTGGAGAAATAGAAGATATTAGTAATGATAATGTCACGCTTAGATTAGGAAGACCTTACATGGTTTCTCCAGATTCTGTATTGCATGTCAGAGATGGTGACTTGGTGCAGAGAGGCGATGGATTAGCATTATTAGTTTTTGAAAGACAAAAGACTGGAGATATCGTTCAAGGATTACCCCGAATAGAAGAACTATTAGAAGCTAGAAGGCCGAGAGATTCAGCAGTCTTATGTAGAAAGTCAGGAGTTGTTGAGCTTAAGAAAGGAGAAGATGATGAATCAATATCTCTTTCAATAATTGAGAATGATGACTCAATTAATGAATATCAAATTTTAATTGGTAAGAATATTATGGTTAGTGATGGTCAGCAAGTTAATGCTGGAGAACTCCTAACGGATGGACCAATTAATCCTCATGAATTATTAGATTGCTTCTTTACCGACTTAAAAGATCAAAAGCCGCTAATGGAAGCAGCTCAAGAATCGATATCTAAACTCCAAAGGAATATGGTTAATGAGGTTCAAAATGTGTATAAATCACAAGGAGTAGCTATTGATGATAAACATATTGAAGTTATTGTTCGTCAAATGACAAGTAAAGTTAGAATTGAAGATGCTGGAGATACTACACTACTTCCTGGAGAATTAATTGATTTGCGTCAAGTAGAAGATACTAACCAAGCCATGTCAATTACTGGAGGTGCACCTGCAGAATTTACACCAGTACTTTTAGGGATTACTAAAGCATCTTTAAATACAGATAGCTTTATATCAGCAGCTTCGTTCCAAGAGACTACAAGAGTGCTTACGGAAGCAGCAATAGAAGGAAAATCAGATTGGTTAAGAGGTCTTAAAGAAAATGTAATTATTGGTAGACTAATCCCTGCAGGTACTGGGTTTAGTGGATTTGTTGAAGAGTTAGCCTCTGAGGCAGGACCTCATCCTGATATTCTTGCGGAGGAATCCGGAGGTTATAGAAGAGTTCAAAATCTTAGACCTGACTACACAGTTGATATGCCAACCACCGCGGCTGTAAAATCTTCTGCTATCTTAGATGATCCTAGTGATGAAGATTTAGAAACTACAAGGAATCGTCATGGTATTGACCCTTCTTCAAGTAATTTTGCAGCTTTTGCAAGACCTAATGCTGAAAATCAGTTCTCTGAAGATCAACTACCCGATCCTGCAGCTTTAGAAGGATTACAAGAAGAAGGATTATTAACAGATGAATAATAAAGCTATAATGTTTTTCAACTATTAGAATATTTTTTTTTAAAAAGTAATGATTAAACCAGAGTTCATACCTAAAAGAAAATTGCCTCGTTATGGCTTTCATTCATACAACGAAAAGTTAAATGGAAGACTAGCAATGATTGGCTTTATAGCTCTATTGCTTACAGAGTTTCTTCTAAAGCATGGCCTTTTCTCTAATTACTAGTATTTAATTTGAAAAATCTTCTTGGCCAAGATTTAGAGTCATTAGAAAAAATTGCTTCAAGTTTTGGAGAGTTACCTTTCAGGGGGAGGCAACTTTATTCTTCAATTTATAATTCCTATAAAAAAATAAATTGTATTGATGATATAAAGGTTCTTCCATCAAATTTCAGAACTAATTTAATAAAAGAAGGCTATATAATTTCTGGTTTACGTTTAATAAAAAAGTCTGTATCTAATGATGGGACAGTAAAACTACTTTTAAGTACTATTGATGATGAGTTTATTGAAACAGTTGGAATTCCATCAAATAAAAGGCTAACTGTATGCGTCTCTAGTCAGGTAGGTTGTCCAATGGATTGCAAGTTTTGTGCAACGGGTAAAGATGGATTAAAGAGATCATTAAAAGTCGGAGAAATTTTAGAGCAAATTTTATTGATTCAGTATGAGATGAATCAAAAGGCTACAAATATTGTATTTATGGGAATGGGGGAGCCACTATTAAATATGGATGAATTACTTTTATCAATAAAGTCCATAAATAATGATTTAAATATCAGTCAAAGAAAAATAACTGTTAGTACTGTGGCTATTCCTGATAAAATCATTCAATTATCAGAATTCTCACTGCAAAAATTGGGTAAATGTCAATTTACTTTGGCTATAAGTTTGCATGCTCCAAATCAAGAAATAAGGGAGAAAATTATTCCAAGTGCAAAAAGTTATAAAATTAATTCTATAGTTAAAGATTGCAGAGAATTTGTAAGGAAGACAGGGAGGCGTATTAGTTTTGAATACATTCTTCTAAATAAACTTAATGATCAAATAGATCATGCTGATCAATTAAGTAATTTAATTAAAGGATTTCAATGCCATGTAAATCTCATTCAATACAATACTATTGACGGAGTAATGTTTGAAAGATCTTCTTCGAAGAACTCCCAAAGATTTAAAGAAAGACTAATAAGGAATGGAATTAATGTAAGTTTTCGTAAAAGTAGAGGTCTTGAAAAGAATTCTGCTTGTGGACAATTAAGACAAAAAATTGCTATTCAATAATTTTATTTAAAATAAATATTTTAAAAACTTAATTTTAGAGCTAATATAAATTAAATTTGAAAGTAACAAAGTGAGTTTTATTAGAACAAAAATTCTACCAATAGCCATTGTTGGACTTTTTGGAGTTGCTTTTTTTGCAGTTAGTGCAAGAATTTGGTTGCCTGGAGATATGATGTCTCCAGCCCCCATTAATTAAGAATTTATCCTCGATGGTTAATTTTAAAAAGGAAAAAAATGATGATATTTTAGCTGATATAGCGATAGATCCTGATGTTTTAGCTAAAGAATTAGCCGTTGAGTTAGAGATAGATCCTTTAGAAGAAATTGATAATGATGGGTTTTCTAAAACTAGTTTAGATGTAACTTCAGAATGCGATCAAGCACTAAAATTTCTAAAAGGAAATAGAGAAGAGAGAATTCAAGGATTAAAAATATTTTGCGAATATCGAGATGAGAGAGCTTTCCCTTTGCTCTTGCCATTGCTAGACCAATCCTGCCCTGTAGAGAGAATGAGTGCAGTATATGCCTTGGGCAGGAATCCATGCCCTGATGCAGTAAAAAAACTTGTGAATCTACTGAAATTTGATGATAATGCTTATGTTAGACGAGCTACTGCATGGAGCTTAGCAAATTATGATAATCAAATAGTATTAGAACCTCTTATAAACGCTTTAAAGAATGATGTATCATCAGTGCGATTGTGGGCGTCAAGTTCTTTGGCTGAAATAGGAAGTGTTTCATCTGAAAATGCGCAATTGGCAGCTGAACAATTATTAATAAGCTTAAAAATAGATAATGAACCAGTAGTAAGGAGTAATTGTATCTGGTCATTATGTCGCCTTTATCAAAGCTTAAGTAATCAATTACAGGAATCTTTTGTGGATGAATGCACCAAAATTGCTCTATTTGATAAAGAACCATCTGTTATGGAGGAAGCAAAAACTGCTCTCGATTCAATGGGAATGAAAGGATTTTATAAATAAAATATTTTAATAATGAAATATTTTATATCCAATAATGAAAACAAAGTTACGTTATCAACTTTATTGAGAAATTTTAGTTATTTTATATAAAGTATAAGTACTTAGTGTCTTAAATTAATGCCACAAAGAACATTAAGATTCAAAATTCATCAAGATGGTCAAGTCCAGGAATCTGTAGAAGGTTTCGAAGGTGATTCATGCAACAATGCTACAAAGAACCTAGAAGAAGCATTGGGAGAAGTTAAATCTAAAAGATTATCTACAGATGCATTTACTAGTAATCAAAACAAAACAATCAACAAATTAAATAACGAATCAAATGTCTCATTTTAGTACTATTAAAACAAAAATTAGAGAAACAGAGCCTCTTATTAAAGCTTTAGATCAATTAGGTTATAATCCTAATCAAGAAGAAAAGTTTGTAAAAGGTTATCAGGGCAAATTCACAGCTGTAGATATTAGTGTTGATCTTCCTGAGAGTACTAAAGTTGGTTTTAAGTGGGATACCAATTCCAAGTCATATGAGTTAGTTACTGATTTAGATCTATGGAAATATAACTTACCGGTAGAAAGATTTATTTCGAAAGTAACACAAATGTATGCTTACCATACAATAATTGCAAAAACAGAACAGGACGGTTATCAAATAGTTGAACAAAAGAATGAAAGAGATGGTTCTATAGAATTAGTTCTTACTAAATGGGAAGCTTAAAAATTGGATTTTGATCCTTCTGCTGCTTTTGGATTTATAGGTGAAACTGAAGAGGTTTCTTTAGATACTAATGTTTTAAAAAATTCTATAAATTTAGATTTATCAGATAATCCCAAAAAAGAACTATTAAAAGATAAAGAGTCCAATTCAAAAGTAGCTTTCGACCAGTTTTTAGATTCCGATAGAATCTCTGGGTTTGAGCCTGTACTTGGCGGTGAGCTAAGAGAAAAAGCTATTTGGGTGGATGAATCAAATTGTATTGGTTGTCAATACTGCGTACATGTTGCTAATAATACGTTTGTCGTTGATGAAGATCTTGGTAGAGCAAGAGTTATTAGGCAGAATGGAGACACCTTAGAAACAGTTCAAGAGGCAATGGATACATGCCCAGTTGATTGTATGCACTGGGTTGAATTTGAAGATTTAGAGAGATTAGATGCTAGTTTGAACAGAGAAATGTTTCAATCTTTAGGCAAATTACCTAGAGTTAATAGATATTAATTTGTTTAATCAAATAAATGAGTTTGCCTTTTAGAAGGTTTGGTAGAACGAACCTAAAAATACCAGTTCTTTCGTTGGGCGGGATGAGATTCCAACAGAGTTGGAATCATTTAGATTCATCGGAAATAACTCTCAAGCAAAGAAATAAAGTTGATAATCTTCTTAAACTTGCAAATAAATATGGTTTTAAACATATAGAAACAGCACTTCATTATGGAACATCAGAATTAGAATTAGGTTTCGCAATAAATAATTCTTACAGAGAATCTATTATTCTCCAAACAAAAATCCCCCCTAATGAAAATATAAAAATTTTTATAGAAAATTTGGAAAATAGCTTTAAAAATTTAAAAGTCGCAAAGATAGATTTGGTGGCTATTCATGGTTTAAATAATGAAGACCATCTATTTCAATCTATAAGAGAGGGAGGTTGCGTAGACGTCTTAAGAAAATATCAAAAACAAGGATTAATAGGTCATATTGGTTTCTCAACTCATGGACAATTATCTCTTATAAAAAAAGCAATATCATCCAACAAATTTGATTATGTTAATTTACATTGGTATTTCATAAATCAAAAAAATATAAAGGCAATTAAGTTAGCTAAGAAATATGATGTTGGTGTTTTTATTATAAGCCCAACAGATAAAGGAGGTCATCTTCATACACCCTCAACAAAGCTAATTGATTTATGTAAGCCTCTTCATCCCATCGTTTTTAATGATCTTTTTTGTCTTCGAAATAAAGATGTTCATACAATAAGTGTTGGAATAGCAAAAGAAAGTGACTTTGATTATCATTTAGAAGCCGTATCCTTATTATCAAATAATAATGATTACGTTCCATATATAGAAAATAGATTATTGCAAGAATCTATTGAATGCCTAGGGATGGAATGGTATTTTAATTGGCATAAAAATTTGCCAAAATGGTATGAGACTCCAGGGATGATTAATATACCCGTTTTAATTTGGCTCTCAAATTTAATTGATGCTTGGGATATGAAAGATTTTGCAAAGTCAAGATATCAACTCCTTGGAAACGGAAGTCATTGGTTCCCAGGCAATAATGCGAATTCACTTGATACAGATATATCTGCAGATGAATTAATAAAATTATTAAAAAATCATATTAACGCAAAAAAAGTTATTTCTAAATTAAGGTTTCTCAAAAATAGTTTTGGCAATAATCAGATTCAAAGATTATCAACTAATTAATTACCTAATGGGTATTTACTTGGTTTTCCAATTCCCCTTGGATAAGAAATTGGACAATCCCCTTCAGATTTAATAAAAATTACATTTCTTTCTCCTTTATTTGCTGGTAATTGTTTAAAGTTTATTTTATTTATTTTTCCATTTAATATAGTCACTGCTTTTTTTAATTTATTATGATCGGTTTCTTGCCATTTCCCACAAAATATTAATCCTAATCCATTTGTCTTTAATAATGGTAAAAGATATTCGGAAACGGTAGGTGCGCTGCTTACAGCCCTTGCAGTGCCAATGTCAAATTTATGTCTAAATTCTAAATCATGGCCTATGTTTTCAATGCGATCATTAATAATATGAATTTTGTTTTTAAGATTCATACTTTCAACAATTTGTTTAAGAGCATTTGTTTTTTTCAATGAAGAATCTATTAAATATATTTCTGACGTTGGATGGGTTATTGCATAAGCCAATCCCGGGAAACCGCAACCTGATCCAATATCAATAAATTTTTTATTTTCAAATAATTTATTTGAATCCTTAAAAAAAGGCCATATACTATCATAAACTTGTGAGACCCAATAATCATTTCCATCTATTAGTCTTGTAAGGTTTGATATTTTATTAAGTTTTTGTATTAATTCTTTTAATCTTGAAAACAATTCTAATTCATGTTTAGTAAGTAAGTTTTCTAATTCTTTTTTGTGTGATATTTGAATCATATTTTTAACTAAAATTTTAAATTTTTTGTGACCATATAGTGTATTCACTTTATATAGAATAGATTACAATTGTTATAAAAAATTTATTTTGAAAGGGGAAAAAAATTATTATAAAATTTTAGGCGTTCATGAGAAGGCTTCGAGTCATGAACTGAGAAAAGCTTTTTGTAAATTAACCAAAGAATTACATCCAGATACTACTTCATTAAATCTAGAAGATGCCAAAATAAAATTACAAACAGTATTGGAAGCCTATGAAAATTTAAATAACCCTAATCTTCGTAATCTATACGATAATAGAATCAAAAATGTTCTTGTTAATGATCAAGACAAAAATTTGGATAATTTTAATTTTTATGCCGAAGATTCAAAAATATCTAACTCAATTGGGAATAGAAGACCCTTCTCTAATGGAGAAATGTTCTCATTATTTTTATTAGTAATAGTTATATTTTTAAGTTTAATTTTTGCTTTATTATTTGCCAATTTTACTGGCAAAGAATTTAATTCAATACCTATGTGGCTAATAAAATAAAAAATCTATTAATAAAATGAATTCTTCTGAAACTCCCATAAATCAATACTCTTTAAAATCTTTAGAGTTATGGCTAACAAAATTAGGGGCAGTTCCCGACTCTAATAACCCTTCAAGATGGAATTTGAGACTTCATAACTGGGAAGCAACAATCAATTTTGAACAGGAAGATTTATCTATAATATGGAATTGTGAAGGTAATATTACTAAAAGAATGTTTTCATATTGTATAAATAGAGCTGATGTTGAGAATGCAATTATGCAAGGTCCCTAATTAATATCTAATAATATTTGATAAATTATGTCATAGCTTCTTTCTAACTGTTTTTCAGTTATGCAAAGTGGTGGTAATAAATATATAACATTTCCTAGAGGCCTAATAAATAAACCCTTCTCAATAGCTAAAGCTTTAATTTTTTTACCAATATCATTAAAATAACCCGAATTTTTTTCTACCTTCAATTCAAAAGCTGAAATTGTTCCGCAAATTCTTATTTTTTCTATATGAGATAATTTTTTTATTTTATTGATCTGTTCTAAGTGCCTGCATTCAAACTTTAAATATTTATCGGGTTCATTTTCTAAAAGATCTAAGCTGGCATTAGCTGCAGCGCAGCCTAAGGGATTTGCTGTAAAACTATGACCATGCCAAAAAGTTTTTAAAGGGGAACTACTGATAAATTTCTTAAAAACTTCTTCTTTGGCTAATGTTACTCCCATAGGTAAGAATCCTCCTGTTAATCCTTTTGATATTGCAATTAAGTCAGGATCAATTTCTGCCTTTTGGAATGCAAATAAGCTTCCTGTTCTTCCAAAACCAGTTAATACTTCATCAGCAATTAATAGCGAGTCATATTGTTTTACCAAATTAGCAACCTTTTTTATGAATTCTGGTCTTACCATATTCATGCCACCTGCACCTTGAATTAAAGGTTCAAGGATAACAGCAGCAGTTGGAATTTGAAGTAAATTTTCTAATTGTTTGAGAGCAATTGCCTCTTTGTTATGAACTTGATCATCATCTATCCATGTTGATGGCCATTGGACTCTTTGAACAGGAAACATTAAACTTTCAAAGCTTTCATTAAAAATATTTCTTTCTCCTACTGACATAGCCCCAAATGTATCTCCATGATAGGCTCCTTCAAAGGCAATTATTTGATTTCTTTTATCATTTTTATTTTGCCACCATTGATAAGCTATCTTAAGCGCTACTTCTACAGCTGTAGATCCATTATCAGAAAAAAATAATCTATCTAGATTTGTGATTTTACTTAGTCTTTCTGATAACTTTTTAGCTTGTGGATGTAAAAAATCTGCAAAGATTATTTGTTCAAGTTCTTGAGCTTGTTTTGCAATTTCTTTTGCAATATATTCATTGCTATGGCCATGAAGCGTTACCCACCAACTACTTATTCCATCAATTAATTCTTGATTAGAATTTTTTGTAAATATAATTGCATCCTTAGCGTGACTTACCTCTAATTGTGGATTACTAGTTTTAATCTGTGTAAATGGAGGCCAAATATTTGGGTGCCAATTTTTAAGAAAATGTTCACTGTTTTGATCGGTCATCAAGTTATGCTTAATTAATAATAGACGCTAAATTTTTTTCTATATTTAGTTCTTTCCATAGTCTATCTAAATTATTTTTATCTATATTGTTTAGTCTTGGAAATTCAGCAATAATTGGCAATTTGCTAAATTCCCTTAGAGTTTTAGGATTATCCAAATGTTTTTCACCATTAATTATTAAACCTAATATTTTTATATTTCTTTTTTTAAGAGCTTCTATTGTTAATAAAGTATGGTTCAGAGTTCCTAAAGAACTTCTGCAAACGATTATGACAGGTAAATTCCACTTTCGTATTTGGTCAATTTGTAAAAAATTTCTCGTAATAGGTACCATTAATCCACCAGCGGTTTCAATAACAATAGAACCATCAATTTTTGGTAAGTTTAATAAGTTTATATCAATTTTCTTTCCATCTATTTCGGCAGCCCAATGAGGAGATACTGGTTTTTCAAAAATATAAGCTTCCTTCAAAATCTTTTCTTTTTTTATTCCACTCAATCTTAAAATTGACTGACTATCGGTTTCTGTCTCTATTCCGGATTGTATTGGTTTCCAGTAAAAAGATTTTAATCCTCTTACGAAAAATGAACTTATTAGAGTTTTTCCAACATCTGTATCAGTGCCGCAAATTATAAATTGAAGATTATTTTTAAAGCTCATTTTTTTTTAAAATTAAGATTCCTATTTTCCATGTTAGGTCTACTTTTTTATTCTTGTTTCTAGGCCAATAATTTTGCATCAATCTTAATTCTTGAACAGTCTTTCTTTTACAGGGAGTATATTGAGCACCCATATTTATAATATTTCTAAATAAATCAAAAACGTTGTCAAATTCTTCTTTATAAGAAACTGTATCTAAGGTGATTATTTCATTCTTTAAAAACATATCCGCTAATTCTTTAGTTTGTAGGAAATTAATACCGCTATATTCAATATTTTTTTTCTCACACGTTAATCTCCATTCAGGAAAGCATCTATTTGTAGGAACTGATACTATTAAATAACCTCCTGGTATAAGTAGATCAAACCAATTTTTTACTTTTAATTTTGGTTCATTTAGCCAATGTAAGCAAAAATTGGAAACAATAAGGGATGTTTTTTTATTGGAGAGAGGTAAATCATTATTTAAATCCCATAATAATTTTTTACTTTTAGTCTTATTTTTGAAAAGCATTTTTGCGCTAAAGTCAACTCTAGTAACCTTTTTTTGGGAAAATCCCTCTATCTTATCTGCTAAAAATCCTGTGCCAGATCCAAGATCATACCAATCTCCTTCTGGAATTTCAAGTTTTTTTAGTTGATTAACTATTCTATTAGAAAAATATTTTTGAATTGAAGAATAATGCGAATAATCTAATGCAGCATTATTAAAGTTCTTTTTTATTAGTTCGGTTGAAAATTTATCAATCATATTTATTTTCAATCCAGTTATCAATTAAATTAAAAATTTTATAATTATTAATTATATGCCCATGATTCTCAATCTCTAAAATTCTTGGTTTTTTTGTTTGCGTTTTACTCATTAATTCAATAAAACTTTTTGAAGAATTATTATTTAAAATTCGATCACTAGTAGATTTTATTATTAATACATTACAATCTTTAGAAACTAATAATGGTGGTTTGTTAGTTATCATTAATTTATCAAAATCACTTTTTAATTGAGATATATTTGCATTATCAAATTTACTAGAAATTGTTTCTTTAAAATTTAAATTAATTTCATTTGGAAAAAATGAGTTTTTATGAAATTCATTAAGCATAGGTTTAATTTCTTGAGTATTTAATTTTTTTTTCATTCTTTCTAGTGATTTTATTATTAATTTTTTATCTTTATTATCAGGTATAAATTGATAAAAGGAATTTATGAATATTGCATGTGATGCATTTATAAGAGTATTTTTATCTATTAAATGTATTCCTAATGAATGAATGATTATAATATTTTTTCCTTTGTTTGAATTATTATTTATCCATTTTGGAGATACTAATGTTTTATTAAAATAACCTCTTTCGCCATCTTGCCATATCCACTTATTCTTTATATATATTTTTTTTAATTCTTTCCATAAACTGCTATCAAATGCCCAACCATGTTGTGAGATAATTTGGTTCATTTAAAAATTTTTTAAAGCTAAAATAAATTCCTTTAGAATCTTTTTATTTAAAGTTCTTCGTATAGTAATTCTTATCCTTGATTGCCCATTTGGAACAGTTGGAGGTCTTATCCCAATAGCTAAAAAACCATGATCCTCAAGATATTTTTGAAGGAGCATTGTTTGATCTTCATCACCAATAATTATTGATAAAATTTGGCAATCTCCTTTTATTGCGTATTTATTAATTTTACTAATTTCATCTTTCCATTCTTTAGAAGCACGTATAAGATCTCTCCCCCATGTCTTATTTATTTTTATCTTTTCAAGTGATTTAAGAGCTCCTGCAGCAAGAGTAGGCGCTAAAGCTGTTGTATATCTAAAAGCCCCACAAGTTTGAATAATTTGATCAGCAACTTTTGAATTACATGCAAGAAATGCCCCACCACTACCAAATGATTTGCCAAGAGTTCCACTAATCATGGTTATATCATTAGTTAATTTATTACATAATCCCCTACCTTCATTTCCTAAAATACCTATAGAATGAGCTTCATCTACTAATAATTTAACGCCATATCTTTTACAAATTTCTGAAATTTCTTCTATTGGCGCAATACTACCTTCCATACTATATAAAGATTCTACAACTACTAAAATTGATTTTTTTTGTGAAGAAAATTTTGAGAGCTTTTTTTCTAAATCATTTAAATTATTATGAAGAAATCTAATAAGTTTGGATCCAGAAGTTTGCGCACCAACCAAAAGAGAATTATGTATGAGTTTATCGGCAATTATAATACTATTTCTATCAGCAAGAGTTTGGATAGCAGCTATATTTGCTTGAAATCCACTTGGGAATAGAAGTACTTTTTCTTGATTTAGCCATTCGGATAATTTCTTTTCTAATAATTCATGAATCGGTCTAGAACCACTAATGAATCTAGAACTTCCTGATCCTAGTCCTTCTTTGAGAGTTAAATTGTAAGCCGCATTTATAATATCTATATCTCTACTTAAACCAAAATAATCATTACTGCATAAGTCAATTAGTTCTATTGAAGGGCTATGCTTTAAATCACAAAATGTGTATTCTTCTTTACCCAATGATAAGGTTCTAAGTTTTCTAATTCTGTTAGAGGGGATTTTTTTAAGGTTCATTTTGATTATTTGAAAAGAAATTTAATACAAAGATATTGATTTTATTATTAATGATTGCACAATAATTATTGTATTTATTAGTATTTAAGTAGATCATATTTTAAGTAGTTAACTCGTCCTTTTCTCATTCTGAAATAATAAATAATTTAGAGGAAATTTTTCCATTTCCTCTAGATGATTTTCAAGTTGAAGCAATAAGAGCTATTAATAGTGGTAATTCTATTGTACTAACTGCGCCAACAGGTTCGGGTAAGACTATTTTAGGGGAATTTGCTATACATAGGGCTTTATCGCATAAAAGTAGAGTTTTTTATACCACTCCATTAAAGGCTTTATCAAATCAAAAATTTAGAGATTTTTCCTTTCAATTTGGAGATAAAAAAGTAGGACTATTAACTGGTGATTTAAGTATCAATAGGGATGCCCCTATTTTAGTAATGACAACAGAAATCTTTAGGAATATGCTTTATGGTGAATTTGATGATTTAGATGATCCTTTAATAAATTTAGAGTCCGTTATACTTGATGAATGTCATTATATGAATGATCCCCAAAGGGGAACAGTTTGGGAAGAAACTATTATACATTGTCCTACACGAACTCAAATAATAGCGCTATCGGCAACAATAGCTAATTCTAGTCAACTAAATAATTGGATAAATAAGATTCATGGACCTACTGTTTTAATAAATAGTTATATAAGACCAGTACCATTAGATTTTTTATTTTGTAGTGCAAAAGGATTACATCCTCTTTTGAACGAAAAAAGGAATGGTATACACCCTAATTGTAAAGTTTGGAGAGCACCAAAAGGGCAAAAGAGGAGAAGTAAATATGGACGTGTCAATCAACCGAAATCTCCCCCCATATCATTTATTGTTGAAAAGCTTGCAGAGAGAGATTTGTTGCCAGCAATATATTTTATTTTTAGTAGAAAAGGTTGTGATAAGGCGATTGAATACATAAAGGATTTATCTCTTGTTAATTACTCTGAGGCTAATAAAATATCTCAAAAATTAAGTCTTTATGAAAAAAATAATAGAGAAGTTATAAAAAATAAAATACATTTTGATGCTCTTAAAAGAGGTATCGCATCGCATCATGCTGGATTACTTCCTGCATGGAAAGAATTAGTAGAGGAATTATTTCAAGAAGGATTAATTAAAGTTGTATTTGCTACGGAAACTTTAGCCGCGGGTATTAATATGCCAGCAAGAACAACAGTAATTTCTTCACTTTCAAAACGCACTGAAGATGGCCACAGGCTTTTGTTTAGTAGTGAGTTTTTGCAAATGTCAGGGAGGGCAGGAAGGAGAGGTAAAGACAAACAAGGATATGTTGTAACAGTACAAAGTAGATTTGAAGGAGCTAAAGAAGCTTCTGATTTAGCTGTTAGTAAACCAAATGATTTAGTGAGCCAATTTACTCCTAGTTATGGAATGGTTTTAAATCTTTTGCAAAACTATAATCTTGAAAAATCAAAAGAGCTAATAAAGCGAAGTTTTGGCAGTTTTATTTATATGGAAGATTCATCACAAGATAGTAATGAAATTAATATTTTAGAAAAAGAATTAAAAAATCTAAAAAATATAACTAAAAATATTTCATGGAATGATTTTGATAATTATGAAAAATTAAAAGGTCGTATTAAGGAGGAGAGAAGATTACTAAAGATTTTAGAAAAACAAGCCTCAGAGAAATTAATAGAAGAAATAGTAATTGCGGTTGAATTTCTAAAAATTGGAAGTTTGATTTCGATAAAAGTTCCGCAAATAAATAGAAAAATTTTGCCTGCGGTTATTTGCAAAAAAAACTATAAATCAAAAAAAATAATTAGTTTACTTTGTTTAACAAGTAATAATATTTTTATTCTAGTAAAACCTAATTTTATAGTAAATATTTTTCCTGATATTGATAATTTAGATATTTCAAACTTAGATATACCAGAAATGTTTTTCTCAGGTGAAATTATTCGAGGTGATGAAAGCTCAAAACTTTTTGTTGATAAAATTATATCTGTATCAGAAATTCATGATCTTATTACACCGCAATATGATTTAGCACTTGAAGTAAAGAATCAAAGTGATTTAATAAAAAATTTAGATTATGAAATAACTAAACATCCTGTAGATAAGATTGGTGATTTTAAAAAATTAAAAAAATATAGAAATAGAATTATTCTTATAGAAAAAGAGATTAAGGAAAAAAATAAAATTTTTAAAGATAAAGAAAATTATAATTGGAAGAAATTTACAGATTTAATTGAAATATTAAATTATTTTGGATGTTTAGAAAATTTAGATTTAACTAATCTAGGTAAATCTATCAGTACATTAAGAACAGAAAATGAATTATGGGTTGGGATGGTTTTAGTTAGTGGATATTTGGATGATTTAGATCCTCCTGAATTAGCTTCAGTTATTCAAGCTATATCTGTTGAAGTTAGAAGACCAGATAATTGGTGCAATTTTAAATCTTCCATAAAGGTTAATGAGGTTTTAAATGAATTAGAAGGAATAAAAAAATTAATAATTAATCAGCAAAGTAGATATATGATTGATGTCCCTATCCATTTTGAGAAAGAGTTAACAGGAATAATATCAGAGTGGGCTAAAGGAAAAAAATGGCGGGATATTGTTTTTAATACATCTTTAGACGAAGGCGATATTGTAAGAATTATGAGAAGGACAATTGATATTCTTTCTCAAATTAAATATTGTTTAGGTGCAAGTAATAAACTTAAAAGAAACGCTAATTTAACTTTAAAGGCAATAAATAGGTTCCCTGTCTCGGAATCAGATGAACTATTTAGAAAATCAGAAGCTAGCAATATTAATCCAGCTACTGAAAGAACAGAGAATTAATATTTAAAATTTAAATCATTTTCTCAGCTTTTATTAAGGAATCAAATTTTTCTTCGTTTAGATATCCTAATTTAATTGCAGCTTCTTTAAGGTTGGAGTTTTCATTATAAGCAAGTTTTGCAATCTCAGCTGCTTTTTCATAGCCTATCTCAGGCACAAGTGCAGTTACTAGCATTAATGAGTTTTCTAAATTATATTTTGCAATCTTTAAGTTTGGTTTCATATCCTCAATTAAATTAACCCTAAAATTATTTATTCCCTCGGAAAGTAAATTGATACTTTTTAATATATTAAATCCTATTAAAGGTTTGTATTCGTTCATTTGCAAAGTCCCACTACAATTCGCAATAGATACTGAATAATCTAAACCCATTATTTGAGCACAAATCATTGAAAGTGATTCACATTGAGTTGGATTCACCTTCCCTGGCATGATAGAACTTCCTGGTTCGTTTTGAGGTATAAGTAATTCATAAATACCTGATCTTGGACCAGAAGATAATATCTTTATATCATTAGAAATTTTAAATAATGAACAAGCAAGATTTTTTAATTGACTCATAATATTTGCCAAACGGTCATGTGAAGACATTAGAGAAAAATAATTATCTGATTTTTTAAAAGGTAAATTGGTTTCTTTAGATATAAATCTGATTGTCTTTTCGCTAAAAGTCCTAGGACAATTTATCCCCGTTCCTACGGCTGTGCCTCCTAAAGGCAATTGATATAAATCCTCCATGCTTTTAAGAATCGATTCTTTTGATTTCTTGATTTGATCAGACCATGCTGATATTTCTTGACCATAAGTTATTGGAACTGCATCTTGAAAATGAGTTCTTCCAATTTTTATGAAACTTTTCCATGCTTCCTTTTTACTTTCAAGACTCTCATAAATTTTGTCTATAGAATAAAATAATTTATTATTTATTTCTTTAGCAACGCTAATTTGTATTGCTGTAGGGAAAGTATCGTTTGTAGACTGACATTTATTAACATCATCATTTGGATGGAGAGGGTTATTTTTTCCCATATCAGAACCATTTTTAAGTGCACCAATATTTGATATAACCTCGTTAACATTCATATTGGTTTGAGTTCCGCTGCCTGTCTGCCAAATTTTTAATGGAAACTGATCATCGAACATTCCATTTAAGATATCATCGCAAGATAAGATAATTAAGTCTTTTTTTGAGGTCTCTAAAATCCCTAAATCAAAGTTTGTAATAGCAGCTGCTTTTTTTATGAGTGTTAATGAATAAATAATATCTAAAGGAATTAATTCATCCCCAACCGAAAAGTTTTTTATTGATCTTTGAGTTTGTGCACCCCAAAATTTATCTTTTGGAACTTTTATGTTTCCAAGGCTATCATTCTCTAATCTAAAATCTTCTTTCATTTATTCAAATTGAGTTCAAGAAATGTTTTCAAATAATAGGTATTTAAAAAATAATTTTTTTAGATGCTTAATCTCTCCCATATTATATTCAAATTGCTTAAATGAATTTTAGGATCAAAACATTTTTCTAATTCATCTAAGGTTACCAATTTATTTATATCTAAATCTTTCTCAAGATTGTTTTTGAAATTTCCGTTTTCATTATTCCATGCAGAGTGGGCATTTTTCTGAACTATTCGATATGCTGTTTCTCTTGACATCCCTTTTTCAACAAGTAATAAAAGAACTTTTTGACTAAAAATTACACCACCATAGATGTTTATATTATTTAGCATGTTTTTGGGATAAACCTTTAGATTTTTTATAATCTCGCTCATTTCTCTCAGCATAAAGTGCAAGCAAATAGAAACATCTGGTAACATGATTCTTTCATTTGAGCTATGGCTTATATCTCTTTCATGCCATAAAGAAATATTTTCTAAAGAAGTGTTTACATAACTTCTCAAAATTCTTGATAATCCACTTACTCTTTCGCTTCTTATTGGATTTCTTTTGTGAGGCATTGCAGAACTACCTTTCTGGCCCTCTGAGAAACCCTCTTCTACTTCCAAAACATCAGTTCTTTGAAGATTTCTTATCTCAGTTGCGAATCGATCCAAAGAAGCGCCAATCAAGGCTATGACTTGAACATATTCTGCATGCCTATCACGAGAGATTACTTGTGTACTGGCTTCATCAACTTTTAAATTAAGAATATTACAGGCTATTTCCTCTACTTTTGGATCTGTGTTGGCATATGTTCCCATGGCACCACTAATTTGGCCAATTGAAATATTTCTCTTTAGATCCTGTAATCTTTTTTTATCTCTTATTACTTCTGCTAACCATCCTGCTAATTTAAATCCAAATGAAATTGGTTCACCATGAATAGCATGAGATCTTCCAATCATTAGAGTATTTTTATGCTGGCTTGCTAAATTTCTAATGGTATTTTCTAAAGCCTCTATTTCATTGATTAACAAGTTACATGATTCTCTTAATTGTAGTGAAAGTCCAGTATCAAGAATATCACTGCTTGTCATACCTACATGTATAAATCTTCCAGAATTACCTACATATTCATTTAAATTTGTAAGGAAAGCTATGACGTCATGTTTTACTTCTTTTTCAATTTCTTTAATTCTTTCAACATTAAATTTAGATTTAGTTTTGATCTGATCTAGGTCTTCTTTAGTGATCTTACCAAGTTCAAAATTTGCTTGGCAAGCAGCCAATTCAACATCTAGCCAAGTTTGAAATTTTGAGTTCTCAGACCAAATCTCTCCCATTTCAGGTAGTGTGTAGCGTTCAATCATTATTTAATAAATTCTCATTTAAATTTACAACTTATTTGATTAGCTGGCTCAAAATTTTGTTAACTAATTGAAATAAGATAAAATGTCTTACTAAGCTAACAATTACTAATCTATATAAATTTATTATTATGTAGTAAGAAATTGGTTTTAATTAAAAATCAAAAGCCAACCATTTAAATTTATATTCTTTCGTATTCAATATCTATTAAAACAATTTCTCATTATTATTGCTGAATGAATAAAAAAATTAGACTAGATGTTTATTTATTAAGTAAGGGCTTAGTAAATTCTAGGCAAATAGCCCAAAGATACATTCTTGCAGGTAAGGTCAAAGATAAGAATGGAAAAATATTAGATAAACCTGGACAACAAGTTTTCATTGAATCTGAAATAAACTTATCAGCTTCACCTCAATTCGTTTCCCGAGGAGGTGAAAAATTATCGATGGCTTTTCAAGAATTTCCTATTGATGTCAGCGATAGGGTATGCATGGATGTTGGTATATCAACAGGCGGTTTTACTGATTGTTTATTAAAAAATGGAGCAAAATTAATTTATGGAATTGATGTTGGATATGGTCAAACTGCTTGGAATATTAGAAATGATCCGAAGGTAAGACTTTATGAAAGAACAAATATTAGATATCTTGATCCCTCAAGAATATTTTCTAATGAGAATGATTTGCCCAATTTTGTTGTTGCTGATCTTTCTTTTATTTCATTGAAGTACGTTTTAAAACCAATAAGAAACCTAATGAAAAAAAATTTTTTTGAAGGGGTATTTCTTATTAAACCTCAATTTGAGGTTGGTAAGGAAATTGTTGGTAAGGGAGGGGTTGTCAAAGAAAAAAAACATCATATATTTGCTTTGCAATCAGTAATTGATGCAATGATTTCTCTGGATTGGTATATTAATGGATTGATTGCTTCTCCATTGGTAGGTCCTGCAGGTAATCATGAGTATTTGATATGGATAAGTGATAGAGAATTAGCAAATACTTCAATTGATCAGGTTTTTTTAAATAAATTAGTAGAAGAAACTCTAATTTAAGCTCGCATTAAAGAGCATTTTCATCTAAATCTCCGGTTCTTATTCTTACAACTGAATCAATTGGTGAAATAAATATCTTTCCGTCACCAATTTCTCCAGTTTTTGCAGCCTCTCTAATAGCTTCGATAACTGAATTGACTTTATCATTATCAACTACAACTTCAACTTTAAGTTTTTGCAGGAATTCAACTGTAAATTCAGACCCTCTATATCTCTCAACCTGCCCTTTTTGCCTACCAAAACCTCTTACCTCACTCACTGTCATTCCGATTATCCCAGCATTGACAAGTGCTACCTTTACATCATCTAATTTAAATGGACGAATGATCGCCTCAACCTTTTTCATAGTTTTTCAAAAATTTTGATTTTATTTTAATTTGTTTTAGGTAAAACATCCAATATTGAAACCTCTGAGATATTTTCAACCTTTAAACCTGCTAAATGAGCATCTTTGCATAATAGTTTTGAATCAGTTTCAGAAATGGTAACTCTACTCTCAGATAAAGCTTCCCATTGCTCGTCTTCAAAATGGGTTTGTAACCATAACATGCCATGAACACTGCCAGGTGTTATTGACTTGTTGGATTTGTTATCAACATTACGAAGACAGATGTCCATTGATTGAAAATTAAACTTGATCTTATTAAGCCCTTTTATCTGGATATAAAATGTGCTTGTTGATACAAAATTAAATTTTTCTTGTATTTTTACTTAATTATTTTTCTGAAATTAAAAACTTATTATTTTGCTTAAATAAATAAATTTATATATATTTCTAGAAATGCTAAAAAAATGAACAATTTAGAAAACTTGAATACTAATAGACCCCTTTACGGCGAGAGAATTATTTCAGAATCAAATATTATTTGTTTTGAAAATCCAAACAAATCAAGAATTTATCAGGTAACAATAGATTTACCCGAGTTCACCTGTAAATGTCCCTTTTCTGGATACCCAGATTTTGCAAAATTGAAGATTACTTATCAGCCAAAGAATAAAGTCTATGAATTAAAGTCCTTAAAACTTTATATTAATAACTTTAGAGATCAGAAGATTTCTCATGAAGAAGTTGTTAACAGAATAATGGATGATCTTATCGAAGCAGCAAACCCTCACTGGATGAATTTAAATGCTGATTTTAATCCACGAGGTAATGTATCAATGAAATTAGATTTGTATTTTGGAGAAAAAAAACATGATTAATTTTTTATAAGGGAAGATAAATTCATAAATTCAGTTTCAAAACCTGATAAGTTTTTATTACATAAACCACCCATATATAAATATTTTGACTCCTTATCATTCATTATCCACAAACGTTTTGTAGGTATTAGGCTTAAACTAGCACCCAGAATAATAAATATAAAAGAGCAATAAATAATAGGTACTGACGGATCATTCTTTATGATTAAACCACTACTTGGAATTGCTTGTATAAATTCAATTTCTGATGAATTAATTTTGGTTCCTTTCTTTTTAAGAAAAATATCAGTTTCTGAAAAATTATCAGTATCAAATATTTTTATAGGACCATATTCATTATTAATTGTTAAAAGATAATTTTTTTTAATTTTTTCTCCAAGTTCAATTACTATGCCCCAAATTTGCTCTCCTATCTCAGGAACTGGTTTTAATTGGAGTTGGTAGGTTATATTATCAATTTTTAAAATTAAATTCGAAATTGACCAATCTGCCTGATAAATTGTTAAGCCCTTGTACCTTATTGGATGATTTACACTAGTTTCTTTTTTAAAGGATTCTGATTCATTCTCAGAGAATATTTCTATATTTGAGGTGAATTGTTTTGGCAATCCATTATCTTCACGATCTATATAAAAATTATTTAATTTTAATGATAATTTTTTATTTGAATTGTCATTAATTAAATCTATAGTCTCATTTGGAATTAAATACTCTTCCAAAGACTGCCTACTGAAGTTACCGTATGTTGAACCTATAAGAAGAATGATAAGCCCAAAATGAACTAATATTGGACCAAATCTTCCAAAAACTCCTTTTCTTGCAGATATTGTATTTTCATTTAGTAGAATATCCCATCCGTCTTTTTTAAGTATTTGATTGGCTTTAGTGATAAATTGATTATTATTGTTTGTTTCCCATTTGCAATTTAGCTTTAAATTTTCGTATTTTTCTTTTTTTTTGTAATCAACCCATTTTAATGAAGATTTAAGAGTAGGTATTTGCTTTCTGAAGCTTGAAAGTGCCAGTGAGAGGCATAGTAAAAATAATGATAATAAAAACCAGAAACTTGTATAAATGTGGTTTAGCTGTAATTTTATAATTTTTTCACCATTGAGAAACCCTAGAAATGGAGTTGAATCATATAAATCAAAGTATTCTTGTAAGCCTTTTTCTTGTGGAATAAATGTACCTAAACTGCTTGCGATGGCGATAAATATTAATAAAAATATTGCAAATTTTAATGACGATATATTAAAAATTAATTTATTGAAAAAACCCATCTAAATCCAATTTGAAATAATATTTAAAACCCCTAATGTAAGTAGTACTATTCCACTACAAAAAGGTATTACCTGACTATATTTACGAAATTCAAGTAACTTTCTCATATTCTCAGTTGTAATTGCTACGAAAATTAACGGAGTGACTTGCCCTAATCCAAAAAAGAAAAGAAAAATTATCGATATAAGCGGGTTTTTTGCTTGTGAAACCCATGCAAGTAAAGTAGCTAATACTGGAGTAATACAAGGAGATGATGCGAGTCCAAAAGTTGTTCCTGTAATGAGAGGTGCAAGAATGGGAGGTAGTTTTTTTTCAACAGAATTTAATGACGGTATATTAGGTAATTGAAATTTTAATAAACCTAGTAAGTTTAAACCCATGGCAATTGCGAATATGGAAATAAATATATTGAAGAAGTCAGGTAATTGACCATATATTTTTCCTAAAAATCCGCTAATAGCACCTAAAAAAACTAATGATAAAACAACACCTCCGCAAAAACCAAAGATTTTAAAATTATTATTTTCATTATTTGTCCCTCCAATGTAAGCAACTGTAATGGGTAGTAAAGATAAAGAACAAGGCCCCAAACTTGTAAGGAGGCCAGCAGAAAAAATTAGAAAAACTGTGACAGGGCTAGGGTTAGATACTCCTCGCTCCATCAACAAGTTTCCTTGTTGAGCTAATTCAGAAATAAATAAATTTAAAGAAATGATAATTTTTAAAATTATTTTAAATTCTATCTAACTTTTATCTTTCGTGTATCTAATGTTCCAATTAAACCTGTTGACTCTAATGAACATCTCAATAAAAGTGCAGCTATAAATAACGACGATATTAGAGAGTTTCCGCCGTAACTAACAAATGGCAAAGGTAATCCTGTGGTAGGCATAGAACCTGTCGTGACTGCTATGTGTATAAGTGATTGACCTATAAGAAAGGTTGCGCATCCAATCGCTACTAATTTTGTATAGTTATTTCTGCATTTCAAAGAGATCCTTAAGCTTAAATAAGAAAAAATCGCTAAAAAACCTAATAATAAAAATGAACCTACTAATCCAAACTCTTCAGCATAAATTGCAAAAATGAAATCAGTATGCTGTATTGGTAAATATTGCAACTTTTGCATTGATAATCCATACCCTTTACCAAATAAACCTCCAGACCCAATAGCAACTAGGCTTTGGATTAATTGATAACCATTACCTTCTGGATCCGCCCAGGGATTTATAAATGATTTTATTCTTAACATTTGATATTCATTTCTTAAAATACTCAAATAAGCGCTAAGTACTCCTAAGGACGCAATTGACAGCAAGTTATTTATTCTTACTCCGCCGCATAAAGCCATAATCCAAAAGAATATTCCTGTTAAGCCAGCAGTGCTTAAATTTGGTTGTTTCATTATCAAAAGTATTAATAATGCAAATGAACTTATTGAGATAATTTTTTTATCTTTATCAACTAAATTCCAATGTGCGAATATATTTGCTGCCTCTAATATTGCAAAGGGTTTAATTAATTCTGAAGGTTGCATTTTTAATGGTCCGAGTATTAACCATCTTGACGAACCATTGATAGTTTCTCCAAAAAATATAGTTGAGGCAATTAGCAAAATTAATAGGTAAAAAATAAGTTTTGAGTTTTTTAAAAGAACTCTTATTTTTGTATGAAAAACAACAAAAAATACTGAAATCCCTGGAATGTACCAGGCTATTTGTCTCTTTAAAAAATAAGACCAATCACCCATTTCTCTATTGGCTACCCACCAACTTGAGGAACCTAGGATAAACAATCCAAAAACACACCAAATAATTATAAATATAGATAAAAGTTTTCCTTCATAAGGCCATAGTTTCCAGTCAAGAGGAATAAAAAGGTCTTGTTTAAAATCAGAGCTAAATTTATTGTTTGAGTATCCAATTTTTGGCAGATCAAAATTATATTCATTAGCAGATTTTCTTCTTTGCAAATGTCAAAAATTCTAGATAATCTATTGAGACGTTAAAAGCTTCTTTTGCCAAGGTTTTAATTAAGGTTTATAAACTATTTATTTTGAAAGATATTTCAAAATTATTTTTTCATGGGTATAAAAATTTTATACAAATTTTAAATCAAATCTTTAAGAATTAGCACTTTATGCCAATTTAGGCTAGCTAAATGTCACCTCTCCATGATAGATTCCGTGGGTTTATATACTTATTCAAATCTAAGGGGAATTTCTGAATTATGTTCACAACTGTGAACTCAGCAAGAAAAAAACTTAAGCAGACTATTAATTTAGATGCTAAAGATTCTTCTGCTTTACAAAATTCAAGTTCGTTTGAAGTTAAAAAATCTTTATTAGTTGAATTTTTTAATTTCTTCTCAATTAGTAATGATTATTTCAATTTACAATTAGCAATTTTTTCTTTGACTTTTTTGTTCTCATTACTAATTTCAATTATTTCTTGTATTTTTTTAAGCATTAAGTTTGGTTTGAGTATTTTTATAGGTTCAATTGTTGGAATCTTTTATTTACGTTTGCTTGCTAAAAGTATTGGAAACTTAGGTAAATCTTCCTCAGGTGTTTCAAAGTTTCAGCTTTTATTACCTGTTTGTCTTTTTATTTTTGCTAGCAAAAATGAATTAATTGAAATCCTTCCAGCAATTATTGGATTTTTCTTGTATAAACCTTCCCTGTTTTTTATTTTTTCACGTCCCTAGATAAATTTTTCATTATAAAAATTTATTAAATCCTAAATCAAAATGAATTTAAATTTTTTATTTACAAATTTTGCCGAGTTAGAAGTTGGTCAACATCTTTATTGGCAAATTGGAAAGGTCAGTATACATGGTCAAGTTTTTTTAACATCGTGGATATTATTAGGTGCTTTGTTAGTTTTTATATCCTTGGGCACAAAAAAGATGGAAAACGATCCTAAGGGATTACAAAACTTACTCGAATTTTTATGGGATTATATAAGAGACTTAGCTAGAACCCAGATAGGCGAGAAAGTTTATAGAGATTGGATGCCTTTTATTGGAACACTTTTCCTCTTTGTTTTTGTAAGTAATTGGGGTGGAGCCTTAATACCTTGGAGATTAATAAAATTGCCAAGTGGTGAATTAGGTGCTCCTACGGCTGACATTAATACAACAATTGCATTAGCACTTTTGGTCTCTTTATCATATTTTTATGCAGGACTTAGCAATAAAGGTTGGAGATATTTTGAATACTATGTACATCCAACACCGATAATGTTACCTTTTAAGATTTTGGAAGATTTTACAAAACCTCTTTCACTCTCATTTAGGTTATTTGGAAATATTTTAGCTGATGAATTGGTAGTATCAGTTTTAGTTTTCTTAGTACCTTTAGTATTACCAATACCTGTAATGTTCCTTGGCTTATTTACAAGTGCTATTCAGGCATTGATTTTCGCTACTCTTGCGGCTTATTACATAGGAGAGGCAGTCGAGGAACATCATTAGCTTTTTTATATTACATACCTACCCTTTTACAAACTGCAAATAATCTGCCAAAATACCTAATCGCGTAGGTCTGAAAAATTCAGACCCATTCTTAAATAAAAAAAGAATGTCCAAGCGTGTTTGACAAAGATTTATCACAAGCTCAAAGCTCTTTATTTCAAAAATTATGGATTCCATTACTTCCGCTGCATCAGTAGTAGCTGCAGGTTTAGCAGTTGGCCTTGGTGCAATAGGTCCTGGTCTTGGCCAGGGTAACGCCGCTCAAGGAGCTGTAGAAGGTATTGCTAGACAACCTGAAGCAGAAGGCAAAATACGAGGAACATTGCTTTTATCATTTGCTTTTATGGAGTCATTAACAATCTATGGATTGGTTGTGGCTCTTGTACTTCTCTTTGCTAATCCTTTTTCTTAAATAAATTATTTCTTAAATTATAAGTAATATTTATTTTTTAATTTTCAATTTCAACAAAGCTTATGCTTGCCCTTAATTTATTTGCTACAGAAGGTGGATTGTTTGATATCAATGCCACTTTGCCACTAATGGCAATACAAGTAGTTGTTTTAACATATTTACTAAATTCTTTATTCTTCAAGCCTGTTGGCAAAGTTGTAGAGAAGAGAGAGGAATATGTAAAAAATAATATTACTGCAGCAAAAAATAAACTTGCTGAGGTTGAAAAATTAGAAGCTGATTTACTTAATCAACTTCAAAAAGCTCGCTCTGAAGCAGTAAAAATTGTTAACGAAGCTGAACAAGATTCTGAGAAGCTTTATCAAGAAGCTATTGACCTTGCTAATAATGAAGCCAATGCTTCAAAAGAAAAGGCTAGGTTAGAAATTGAAAATCAGACTTCTTCAGCACGTAAACAACTTTCACAACAAGCTGACGATTTAAGCGAACTAATTGTAAATAGATTAATCCAACAAAAATGAATATTCCTTTTTTAGCTTCAGCTGGTTTTGGACTAAATCTCAATTTATTTGAGACGAATGTTTTAAATTGGGCTGTTGTAGTATTTGGACTTTATAAATTTTTACCAGGTTTTCTAGGTAAAATGCTCGAAAAAAGAAGGGAAGGAATTCTTCTCGAATTGAAAGATGCAGAGAATCGACTTAAAACTGCTTCAGATGCTCTAGCTAAAGCTCAGGCAGATTTATCATTAGCTCAAGAAAAAGCTAATCAAATAAAAGCAGATTCTTTAAAAAGATCCGAAGCTATAAAATTAGATAGTGAAAAAAAGGCAATTGAGGAAATGGCAAGGATTAAACAAAGTGCAATTTCTGATGAAAGTACAGAAGCTTCAAAAGCTATTTCGCAACTCCGTAAGGAAGCTGTTGAATTAGCAATTAAAAAAGCTTTAGATTCATTACCTAATAGACTTGATCAAACAACTCAAGAAAATTTGGTTACTCAATCAATAAACAATATTGAGATTAATTAATGCCTCTTTTAAATTCAGTTACTACCCCATATGCAGAAGCTTTCCTACAAGTTTCAAATGATCTTAATCAAACAGATGAGATTGTTGAACAGGTTAAGGAAATCTTAAGTTTATTTAGGGAATCACCAGAGCTAGAAAAAACACTCTCTTCTCCAATTCTTGAGAAGGAATCTAAGAAGAGAATTATTGTGCAATTATTTTCTGAGAAGATTAACTCATCTTTACTAAATCTCTTAAAGCTTTTAGCTGATCGACAAAGAATTGGAATAGTTATTCCTATTCTTGAAAGATACTTGGAAATTTACAGAGAGAATAGTAATATTGCACTTGCTACTGTTACTTCTGCAGTAGAACTCTCAGATGAACAAAAGGATTTAATCAAACAAAAAATAAGTGCAATAGCTGGCACTGAAAGATTAGAACTTGTTACTAAAACCGATAAAACTCTTATCGGTGGATTCATCGCAAGTGTAGGATCAAAAGTAATAGATGCAAGTCTTTCATCTCAAATCAGAAAACTTGGCCTTGCTTTATCCAAGTAATTCTTAAAATCATTCTTTATTTATTAAAACCATGGTATCTATTCGTCCAGATGAAATCAGTTCAATATTAAAACAACAGATAACTGATTATGATCAATCAGTATCGGTAAGTAATGTAGGTACCGTTCTGCAAATTGGAGATGGTATTGCAAGAATTTATGGGCTAGAGAAAGTCATGGCAGGTGAATTGCTTGAATTTGAAGATGGCACTGAAGGGATTGCTTTGAATCTAGAAGATGATAATGTCGGCGCAGTTCTTATGGGTGAAGCATTAGGAGTACAAGAAGGCAGCTCTGTAAAAGCCACAGGAAAAATCGCTTCTGTTCCTGTTGGTGAATCTATGAAGGGTAGAGTTGTTAATCCATTAGGTCAACCGATAGATGGTAAGGGAGAAATTGCTACTAGTGATAATAGGCTTATTGAGGAATTAGCTCCAGGAATTATTAAAAGAAGATCTGTATATGAACCGATGCAAACAGGTATCACCTCTATTGATGCAATGATTCCAGTAGGTAGGGGGCAAAGAGAATTAATAATTGGAGATAGGCAAACTGGAAAAACCGCAATTGCTATAGATACAATTATCAATCAAAAAGGTCAGGATGTAGTTTGTGTATATGTGGCGGTTGGTCAGAAATCTGCTTCAGTGGCTAACGTTGTAGAGGTTCTTAAAGAAAAAGGAGCCCTTGATTATACAGTCGTAGTAAGTGCAGGAGCTTCAGAGGCTGCAGCACTTCAGTATTTAGCTCCTTATACCGGTGCAGCAATAGCTGAACATTTCATGTATCAAGGTAAAGCAACACTAGTTATTTATGATGATCTAACGAAGCAAGCTCAAGCATATAGACAAATGTCTTTATTATTGAGGAGACCACCAGGAAGAGAAGCTTATCCTGGAGATGTTTTTTATTGTCATAGTAGATTACTTGAAAGAGCAGCTAAACTTTCAGATGCTATGGGGGGAGGGTCAATGACAGCTCTACCGATAATTGAAACTCAAGCTGGAGATGTTTCCGCATATATTCCAACAAATGTAATTTCTATTACTGATGGTCAGATTTTCTTAAGTGCAGACTTATTTAACTCAGGATTACGTCCTGCAATAAATGTTGGTATTTCAGTAAGTAGAGTTGGAGGTGCTGCCCAAACCAAAGCAATCAAAAAAATAGCAGGTACTTTAAAATTAGAGCTAGCTCAATTTGATGAATTGGCAGCGTTCTCACAGTTTGCTTCCGATCTGGATGAAGCAACTCAGCAACAACTTGAGAGGGGTAAGAGATTAAGAGAACTTCTAAAACAACCACAATTTTCACCACTGAATCTTGCTGAGCAAGTGGCTGTCGTTTATGCAGGTGTAAAAGGACTGATTGATGAAGTTCCTGTAGAAGATGTAATAAAGTTTGCTTCAGAACTAAGAGATTACCTTAAGTTAAATAAGTCAGAATTTATAGAACAAATTCTTACAGAGAAGAAACTTAATGAAGAATTAGAGAGTACTCTAAAAGATGCAATCAATGAAGTTAAATCATCTATGCTTGCCAAAATTTAGTTTTATTTTTAATAAATATCATGGCAAATCTTAAGGAAATTAGAGACAGAATAGTTTCTGTTAAAAACACAAGAAAGATAACTGAAGCAATGCGGCTAGTTGCTGCAGCAAAAGTTAGAAGAGCACAAGATCAAGTTCTAAAAAGCAGACCATTTGCAGATAAACTTGCTCGGGTATTGCAAAATATTCAAACAAGAATGCAATTTGAAACTTCAGATTCACCTCTCTTATCCAAGCGTAAAGTTGAGAAAATTTCTTTAGTTTGTATTACTGCGGATAGAGGTTTGTGCGGTGGATATAACAATAATATTATAAAAAAAGTTGAAATTAGATATGCTGAGTTACTAAATCAAGGTTATAAACCTCAACTCATTTTGGTAGGTAAAAAGGCAATTGGTTATTTTCAAAATAGAAAAGATAAATATACGATTAAAAGAACTTTTAAGGAATTAGAACAAGTACCAACGGCATCTGATGCGGAGGGAATTACTAATGATGTATTAGCGGAATTCATATCTGAAAGTTCAGATAGAGTTGAAATAATTTATACGAAATTTATAACTTTAGTAAGTTGCTCACCTGTGGTTCAGACTCTATTACCACTAGATCCTCAAGGGATCGCTGAAAAGAATGATGAGATATTCAGATTAACTACAAAAAATAGCCAACTAAGAGTTGAAAAATCAAATATTCAAGCATCAGATAAATCAGAATTGCCATCTGATATAGTTTTTGAACAAAGCCCTGATCAATTGCTAGATTCTTTATTACCCTTATATTTACAAAATCAAGTCTTAAGAGCTTTGCAAGAATCAGCTGCTTCAGAATTAGCTTGTAGAATGACTGCAATGAATAATGCAAGTGATAATGCTAAGGAATTAGCATCTACACTTAATTTAACCTATAACAAGGCGAGACAAGCTGCTATTACGCAAGAAATATTAGAAGTCGTAGGGGGGGCATCTACATAGTTATTTTTTCTAGGTAATATAAGGAATGAAATTAAACTCTATCGTAATTGAATTAGAGTGGTCACAAGATATTGATATAGTAGATCTTAGAAAATTTATTATAAGTAATTTCCCAAAAGGAGTTGAAATCATAAGATGGTATATTGATGACATAAAAATTATAAATAACAAGACAAGAAAAAAATTGATAAAGATTAGTGCTTCAACTCATAATTAGTTGGTTAAATCTTTTTTCAATAAAAATAAAAAAAATTTTATGAGAAATTTACCCACTATTTTTATAGTACCTACTGGTATAGGATGCGAAATAGGAGGATTTGCTGGAGATGCAATACCAGCAGCAAAATTATTAGCTGCTTCTTCAGGATGTTTAATAACTCATCCTAATGTTATGAATGGGGGCTCATTATCTACAGTTGATGAGAGAATATTTTATGTTGAGGGCTATAGTTTAGATAAATTTGCTCGAGGAGAAATTGGTTTAAAAAAAGTTTATCAACAGAGAATTGGAATTATTTTTGATTCAGGTATTAGTAATGAAATGTTTCATAGACACTTACAGGTAGCTGATGCATGCACAGCTACTTTAGGGATTAATGTAGAGACATATGTTAGAACTAATAAGCCTTTAGGTGTGGTTTTTGAAGATCAAGCTTCAGGAGCAAGCGGAGGTTATATAGAAAATCCAGATACTTTAATTGAAGCAGGACAAAAACTATTGAATCAGGGAATTACTGCAATCGCTATAGTTTCAGATTTTCCAGATGAACTGGAAAATAAGGATATTACTCTTTATAGAGAAGGGAAAAGTGTAGATAAAATATCTGGAGTTGAAGCTGTTATTAGTCATCTTATCAGTAAGTTTTTAAAGGTACCATGTGCTCATGCACCTGCTTTATCACCCTTGAATGTAAAGGAAGATTTAGATCCTAGAGCAGCTGCAGAAGAAATCGGATTTACTTTTCTACCATCAGTTTTAATGGGTTTAAATAAGGCTCCAAATTTAGTTGATTTGCCTAGCTCAGATAAAGAAATCACCCTTTTGCCTAATGAGGTTAGATCGATAGTAGTTCCTAGCGGCGCCTTAGGTGGTGAAGCGGTGTTAGCTTGTATTGAGAGAGGAATACCCGTTATTGCGGTTAAAAATAAATCTATTCTTAAAGTTGATTCAGGAAAAATCAATTATTCAAATATTATTGATGTCAACAATTACTTTGAAGCTGCAGGAGTGTTATTGTCACTAAGGGAAGGAATTGCTTTGAAGTCACTTCAAAGACCAATAAAATCATTTAAAAATTTTCAAATCATTTAAATATTTATATCTTTGAAATTGCGATGGGAATTCTCCAATCATTACCTAATGATTGCTTACTGAGCTTTAAAATTGGGGGTGCTTGCTTTCTTTTGAATTCGGCTTTTTTAATAAGTTTAATGATTTTGATGATCAGATCTTTATCATATCCTTTAGCTACAAGTTGATTGATATCATCTTTATCTTCAATGATATTTCTCAGAATCTTGTCAAGCTTTTCATAAGGAGGAATAGAATCAGTATCCAATTGATTCGGTCCAAGTTCTGCACTAGGTGGTTTTTTGAGGATTTTCTCCCCGATTACTTCACTATTTAATGGAAGTTTGTATTTTTTCCTTGCTTCAATAGAAGATTCATTATCAAGCCAATTACAAATATTAAAAATATTTGTTTTATATAAATCACCAATTACTGCTAAACCCCCATTCATGTCTCCATATAGGGTGCAGTATCCAACAGCTAATTCAGATTTATTTCCGGTCGAGAGTAATAAGTGATTGTTTTGATTAGCTAATGCCATGAGAAGTGTACCTCTAATTCTGGATTGAATATTTTCATTTGCAATCCCATTTATTGTTGTATTAAGAAACTTTTGAAAGTCACTTTCAAAAGTTTTGACAATATCATTTATGGGTAAAATATTAAAATTAATATTTAAATTTTTTGCTAATTCTTCAGCATCAATTTTTGAATCTAAGCTATTCCATTTTGAAGGCATGGCGATAGCAAATACATTGTTATGACCAAAAGCTGCAGTTGCAATAACTGTTACAAGAGCAGAATCAATTCCTCCACTTAGTCCAACAAGAGCAGTTTTGAAACCGCATTTTTTTGCATAATCTTTTACTCCTAATACAAGAGCATCAAAAATAGTTTCAAATTTAGAAATATGCCTTTCTTTTACTAAATGAGAATTATTTTCATTTGCATTCCAACAGTAGAAATCTTCTTGAAAAGATTTTAATTGCTTACTTTTAAAACCTTTTTTATCAAGAATAAAACTATTTCCATCAAAAATTAAATCGTCATTTCCCCCTACTTGATTAAGATAGATTATCGGTTTTTTTAGATAATTAGCAGCATTTGTAGATATTTTGAGTCTACTTTCTAATTTTTCAAGAGTAAAAGGCGATGCTGATAGATTCAAAAGGAAATCTATACCTTTTTTTTCTAAATCATTTATTGGATTCTTCTTATGTTTACCTCTGCCCTCGATATCATGATTAACCCATAAATCCTCGCAAATTGTAATACCAATTTTCCAGACTTTATTTTTGTTTTTTTTGTGGATAATAGAAACCTTATTTTCAGATCTAAAATATCTTTTCTCATCAAAAACCTCATAAGTAGGAAGAATAATTTTACGAGCAATTATTGACCATTTCCCTTTTTCAACAAGAACAACAGAATTAAATAGATTTGGGTAAAAAGGGTCATCAATTCTTTCTGCGATACCAACTATTATGCCTAAATCTCCAAAATTTTTGGCAATAGATGTGGAGAATTCATCTAATATGTAATTTTGTTCATTAATCAGACTATTTTTAAAAAGTAAATCTTTTGGAGGGTAACCCCATAATGATAGTTCTGGAGTAATAAGTAAGTCTGAAGAGTTTTTATAAGCATCTGATGCAATTTTTAATAGTTTAGCTGCATTTCCTCTCAAGTCTCCAACTATAGGATTAATTTGTGCAAGATAAACTTTCATTATTTAATTTTTAAAATCATATAAATTATTATTTTTCACTATGGATATTAGTGACTTTGGAAGACCAGAATGTTCAAAATTTTTTCTAATCATTGAACTTGATATTTTGGGTATTTTGATGTCTAATACTTCAAAATCACCATTACTTTCTTTAATCCTTAGAAGATATTTTTTTTCTATAGGATAACCTTCTCTTGGAATAATTATCATCTTTGCTTCACTAATGATTTGATTAATATTTTTCCATGTAAACATTTCAGAGACTAAATCACTACCTATTATAAAGTCAATTTGATCATGAGAGTATTTCCGCTTACACCTTTTAATTGAGGTTAGCGCCCATGGGCTACTTAAATCTTGGTCAAATATTATATGTGGATGATCAAAATCGCAAATTAATTTTTCTAAAAGAAGACTTCTAAAAAATAGATTTTCTTTATGATTTTTTGAAGGATTATCACTTGCATAACAAATAATTAGTTTATATTTTTTGGATAATTCCTGAATTATTTTTTTATGGCCGGAAGTTGGTGGATCAGCACTTGTTCCGAAAAGAGCAATTTTTCTTATTTTAGATTTCAAGGAATAAATAATGATAAATCTTTATTATTCTTTTGATTATATAAAAATATTTTAAACGGTCTTGCTATTTCAATTTCTTTAAGGTCAATATATTTTATTAAATGAAAGGGCTCCAAGACAGTCAGGTTACTTCTTTTCAGGATTTCTTTCGCAGCTAATTTTCCAACTAGTTTAGTTGTACTAACAGCCAGGGCCGCTTGAGTTAATGCAACTGGACCATATGGCACCAAAGATAATCCATGCGTAAAAGGAGCTGAAATTAAACTAATCTTTTTTACTAAATTGAATAATGTATTTATACAGATTTGGACCGCACCAAGCGAAATATTATTTATAGAAATAGTTTTTATAAGCTTTTTTGCGGAGTTCTTTCTGATCTTTAAACCATATACCTTACTTAATTCATTAATTAAAGCGGTATCTAATGCCAAACTACCTGCAATATCTAAAAATAATAATGGGTTAAGTGCTACGCTTGATGCTTTTAATGTTGCAAATTTTCCAATTATTTTTTGAGCCTCTTTTCTTCTTTTAATTAATCTTTTTTCCTTAATATTAATTGCTAATTTACTTGCTGAATGAAGTGTATTATAGATCATGATTGAATGTCCTAATCTATTGATTGTTCCCATTAAGTAATCATTAAGTGATTCATTAATACTTATTGAATTATATTTTTTATTTGAATTAATAATAATAGGAATTATAATATCTTTGGGTAATTTATCTTTTATATTATTTAATATAATATTGATTTCTTCATTATTCCAAATGTCAATTTTATTAAAAATAATAATAATTTTTTTACCATTATCTATTAAGTAATTAAGTTCAGATAGCTCATTCCTATTAAGATCTCCAGCAACTATAAATAAAATAAAATCTAGATTCATAAGGGTTATATTATCTTTAGATATATTATTTGTTATTTGAATATCAAATCCAGGAAAATCTATTAATTCGATTTTTTTAATTAATCCTTTATTTAAAGATAAAGTCTTAGATTCAATTTTTTTAGTTGATCCATTAATAATATCTGTTTGAAAATATTCTTCATTTAAGATTGTATTTAATATGGAAGATTTTCCAACACTTGCTTTCCCATATACTCCTACTCTTATAATTTTTTGTTTAAGTCTAAAAAGTTGTTGATTAAATGAAATAATATCCTTATTAAGGCAATTTTTTTCAAAATTTGTTAGCTCAATATTTTCCCACCAATTTTTAAGTGAAAAATAACTTTTTTCAATTTTTGATTGTTTGAAATTCATCTTTTCCACCATCCAGCAAGGACGGAGAGGACTGCCTCTGCCCCTATTAAACCTACAAAACCACCAAATTCATCAACTACAACCTTTACTCCTTTGTTGTCCTTATCAAATGTCGTTAATAGTTTATCTATTTTTATCATTTCAGGAATATATTCAACAGGATCGCATAAATCAGATATGGAGGATTGCTTGTATCCCTGAATGAGTGCAGTTAATAATTTTTCCCTTTTAGCAACTCCCTGAATTTTATCAACTTTATCTCCGAGTACAACCCACCATGGAGAGTTATTAGAAATTATTAGTTTGGAAATATCTTCAAGTTTTTCCCCTCCGTCGATACTTGGTGCAGAAACTCGTGGAATCATTAAATCTTTGGCTTTTAAATCGTTAAGTTGAAAAACTTTTGAAATCATGGCGGCTTCATCAGCTTCGATCAATCCTTTTTGTGATCCAATTTTTGCCATTTGTCTGATTTCTTTCTCATCTGTTGAGATCTCATTTTCAGCTGTGATAACTGGAAATAATTTTTCAATTAGTAATAGAAAGGGTTTCATTATGATATTCAACATTCGAAGTATTGGAACCGATAGAAGAGCAATTTTTAAAGAGAATCTTGTCCCTATAGCTTTTGGTAGAACTTCTCCAATTAAAACAACAAGAATATAGAAGCTAATAGAAAATACAGTTAATCCTAAGCTGTTGTTAATTATCAGTGCCCCATACACTCCTAAGATAAGACTACCAATTATATTAAAGCCATTATTAGTAATTGTAATTACTGTAAGTGTTCTACCAAGATGTTTTCTTAATTTCAGTAGCTGATTTGCTGAACTCTTTGGTTTTTGCTCTGTAGCTAATTCAATAACTCTTATTGAATTGACTGCTAAAAATGCGGCCTCTACCCCTGAGCAGCAAGCTGAGCCAATTAAAATTGTAAGTATAAGTACAATAAGTATGAAAATATTTGGTTCCATTAACACGGAATAGAATTATATTTTATAATTCATTCTTCCATTTTTTATCCGAACTCGCCAACTTCAGAATTTATGTCTCAATTTGATTTTCAAGTGTACCAGGAAAGAAGAAGCAATTTTCTGAAAAAAATTAATGGTAAAGCCGCTATTATCCCTGGTGCAGAGTTAGTAAAACATCATGCAGATTGTGAATATCCCTTCAGACAAAATAGCGATTTTTGGTATTTAACTGGTTTTGATGAACCTGATTCTGTAGCATTATTTCTAGCTCATAAACCCGAGGGAGAAAGATTTATACTTTTTGTTAATGAAAAAGATGCTATAAGCGAAGTTTGGCATGGATTTAGATGGGGCACTATTGGGGCTGAGGAGGTTTTTAAAGCTGATAAGTCACATCCAATTCAGCAATTAGCTGAAAAACTTCCAGGTTATCTTAAAGGTGCTGATGAATTAATTTTTACAATAGGCAAAAACCAAAAAATTGAGCGAATCATTTTAGATCTTTGGGCAAATCAACTTGATAATTTTTCAAGATTAGGAAACGCACCAACTTCTATTAAGCCGGTAGGACTATATCTGAATGAAATGCGCTTAATTAAAAGTAATTATGAGATCAATAGAATGCGAGAAGCCGCTCAGATATCTGCTGAGGGTCATGAACTACTAAGATTATGTATGCATTCAAAAAATAATGAGAGGCAATTACAGGGTGTAATAGAGGGGTTTTTCCTTGAAAAGGGGACTAGAGGACCTGCATATAATACGATTATTGCTTCTGGAGATAATGCATGCATTTTGCATTACACCGCTAATAACTCGGCACTGAAAAAAGGAGATTTGCTTTTAGTTGATGCAGGGTGTTCTCTCACAGATTATTACAATGGAGATATTACAAGAACATTTCCTGTAGGAGGTAAGTTTTCAGGTGAGCAACGAGCAATATATGAAATAGTACTCTCAGCACAAAAGCATGCTATTGAAAATGTTGTGGTAGGTAATAGTTCAAATTTTATTCATTATGAGGCATTAAAAATCCTTATAAGTGGTTTAAAAGATTTAAAGTTATTAAAGGGCGATACTGATGGGATTATTGAAAGCGGGAGTTATAAACATCTATATATGCATCAGACCGGACATTGGCTTGGATTAGATGTGCATGATGTGGGTGCATATAGATTAGGAGATTACGAAGTTTTATTGAAAAATGCGATGATCTTAACCGTTGAGCCTGGAATCTATATAAGTGATAGGATACCAGTCCCTGAAGGACAGCCAACTATCGATGAAAGATGGAAAGGAATAGGAATTAGGATAGAGGATGATGTTCTCGTTAATGAACAAACCCCTGAAATTCTTAGCTTCGCAGCTCTGAAAGAAATTAATGATTTAGAGTTGTGATTTGACTAATTGATTTTTAAGTTTTATTTTATTAAGTTATTACTTATGGTCAAAATGGTTGAGAAAAATTCAGAAGATGCAAGATTATCTGAAGCACGAGCTTTAGCTAGTCAATTAGGATTATTTGCTGAGGAGAATGAAATTCCTAGAGATCTATGGGATGCCTTAGAAACGGCAATCTATAATTTTTATGATGTAAAAAAAAGTTAATTATTAAAAAAAATTTATTTAATTAAAAAATATTAGTTATTAGTGGAATAAAAATTTTTCAATGCATTTACCAAAAAGTTACCATTAACTGATAAATTATTATTTGTAATAACATATTTATTAGATGACTTCATCAGATAAAACAAACGAAAATAATCCTGATCAATTAAACCCAAAAGGTAGTTCTCAAAATTCTACAAATACAGTACCTAATGCTGGAATGATGGGAGCTTCTGCAGTATTGGCTGCTGCAACGATAGATGAAGATGGAGTCCCAACGGGTTATACCCCTAAACCTGATGAAGGTAGGTTTATTATAAAAATTTTATGGCTGCCTGATAATGTTGCTCTCGCCGTTGATCAAATAGTTGGTGGAGGTCCAAGTCCTTTAACGGCTTATTTCTTCTGGCCAAGAGAGGATGCTTGGGAAAAATTAAAAACTGAATTAGAGAATAAAGGATGGATAACAGATAATGAGAGAGTTGAAATTCTTAATAAAGCTACAGAAGTTATTAACTACTGGCAGGAAGAAGGCAAAACTAAAAAATTAGAAGAAGCAAAATTAAAGTTTCCTGAAGTAACATTTTGCGGAACTGCTTAGATTTTTAATTTTTTGAGGCTTGTATTCTTGCTTGTGCTTTTGATAATTCATTAATAGCTTTTATTTTTTCAGGGCTTTTTTCAGATTCTGAAAACTTAGCTAAATCTGATTTTGCATTATTGAGTGCTTCTTGAGCGTTCTGAGTATCAATTTCTGAACCGATTTCCGCACTATTTACAAGTACAGTAACTTCATCAGATTCTATTTCTGCAAAACCACCCATCAATGCTATGGATGACCATTGAGAATTCGATCGAAGTCGTAATACTCCTATATCAATTGCTGTAACAAGTGAAATATGGCCAGGAAGGATTCCTAATTGGCCAGTAGTGCTTGGGAGTATAACTTCCTCAGCTACTCCTTCGAAAACATTTTTATTTGGAGCTAAAACTTTTAATGAAATTGCCATTATTTTAATAATTATGTTGTTAAATTCAAAACTATTTATCAGCTTTTAACTTTTCAGCTTTCGCTTTAACCTCGTCAATATTTCCTACTAGGTAAAAGGCTTGTTCAGGTAGATCATCTAATTCTCCGGACAAGATCATATTAAAACCTTTAATTGTCTCATCTAATTTGACGTATTTACCAGACATACCGGTGAAAATTTCTGCAACAAAAAATGGTTGTGATAAGAACTTTTCAATTTTTCTTGCCCTATCAACAGTTAATCTATCTTCCTCAGATAATTCATCAAGTCCAAGTATAGCAATAATATCCTGGAGTTCCTTATATCTTTGTAATGTTGATTGTACTGCTCTAGCTGTTTTATAATGCTCATCTCCAACAACAGAAGGTTGTAGCATTGTACTTGTAGAATCAAGTGGATCAACAGCAGGGTAAATCCCTTTTGCTGCTAAAGCTCTTGCTAAAACAGTCGTAGCATCTAAGTGAGCAAATGTGGTTGCAGGTGCTGGGTCTGTTAAGTCATCTGCTGGAACATACACTGCTTGAATCGAGGTTATTGATCCTTCTAGTGTGGAGGTGATTCGTTCTTGTAACTCACCTACATCAGTTCCTAGTGTTGGTTGGTAACCTACTGCGGAAGGCATCCTACCCAATAGAGCAGAAACTTCCGAACCAGCTTGCACAAACCTGAAAATATTATCAACGAATAAAAGTACATCTTGTTTATTGACATCTCTAAAATGCTCAGCCATTGTTAGTGCAGATAAACCAACTCGCATTCTTGCTCCAGGAGGCTCATTCATTTGGCCAAAGCAAAGTGCAACTTTTGATTGTTTAAGATCATCTGCATTAATAACTCCTGATTCTTTAAATTCTTCATATAAATCATTCCCCTCTCGTGTTCTCTCACCTACACCACCAAAAACGGACACACCACCATGTTCTTTTGCGATATTGTTTATGAGCTCTTGGATTAAAACTGTTTTACCTACCCCAGCTCCTCCAAACAATCCAACTTTTCCCCCTTGTCGATAAGGTGCAAGTAAATCAATAACCTTAATACCTGTTTCAAATACCTTTGGTTTTGTTTCTAAATCTGTCAATTTAGGAGCAGATCTGTGAATAGGGGCTGTCGTTGTTGTTTCTACAGGGCCCTGTTCATCTACTGGTTCTCCTAACACATTAAATATTCTTCCTAAGGTTGCTTCTCCCACAGGTACTGATATAGGTGCGCCTGTATCAGTAGCCTCCATACCTCTTACGAGACCGTCTGTGCCGCTCATTGCTACAGCTCTGACTCGGTGGTCTCCAAGTAGTTGTTGAACTTCTGCTGTAAGGGCTATGTCTTGGCCAGCGGGGTTTTTGCCTTCGATACGAAGAGCATTTAAGATTTTTGGTAATTTACCAGCTGGGAATTCAACGTCTAAAACTGGTCCAATAACTTGGCGAACTATACCTTTTGTTGGACTGGATGTTGATGGAGTTGCGACCATTTTGTATTTACTAGGTGTTGATTGGCTGATTTTTTTCAGCACTTGATCCGAAAATATTACCATCCCGAGGGTATATCCGTTAACTGGGTTCGGCCAACCGCACAGAAAAGGAGTGGTTGAATTGCTGCTTAGCAGATTATGTTGTTGATCATAAGGTTTGAGTAATACTCTTTCCAAATATTTGACGCTTTGCGTCGTAACTTTATGACCCTGCATTAATCTATGGCAGCTGTTTCACTAACAGTCTCTACAGTAAAACCACTGGGAGATCGCATTTTTATCAAAGTTTCCGAATCTGAGGAAAAAACTGCTGGAGGCATCCTTTTGCCTGATTCAGCTAAAGAAAAACCACAAGTTGGAGAAGTTGCTCAGGTAGGACCTGGCAAACTCAATGATGATGGTTCTCGACAAACTCCTGAAGTGAGTATTGGCGATAAAGTCTTGTACAGTAAGTATGCTGGAACTGACATTAAATTGGGAGGAGATGAGTACGTCTTACTTTCAGAAAAAGATATTTTAGCTGTTGTGAGCTAAATTATTTTGTTTCAAAAATTATTAAAACTTATTATTAAATTGCTTGCCTATTATGGCTAAAAGAATTATTTACAACGAGCAAGCTCGAAGAGCTCTTGAGCGAGGAATAGACATCCTAGCTGAATCTGTAGCTGTCACGCTTGGACCTAAGGGTAGAAATGTTGTCTTAGAAAAGAAATTTGGTGCACCTCAAATTATTAATGATGGTGTAACAATTGCTAAAGAGATTGAACTTGAAGATCACATCGAAAATACTGGTGTGGCCCTTATTAGACAGGCAGCATCAAAAACAAATGATGCTGCAGGTGATGGTACAACTACAGCAACTGTTTTAGCTCACGCAATGGTTAAAGCAGGTTTACGAAATGTTGCAGCTGGAGCTAATGCTATCACCCTAAAAAAAGGTATAGATAAAGCTACAGAATTTCTGGTTGGCAAAATTCAAGAAAATTCTAAACCTATCAGTGATAGCAATGCCATTGCTCAATGTGGAACTATAGCTGCTGGAAATGATGACGAAGTTGGCCAAATGATTGCTAATGCAATGGATAAAGTTGGCAAAGAAGGTGTCATTTCTCTTGAAGAAGGAAAATCTATGACTACGGAACTTGAGGTCACAGAGGGTATGCGCTTTGACAAAGGGTATATTTCACCTTACTTTGCTACCGATACAGAGAGAATGGAAGCGGTTTTAGATGAACCTTATATTCTTCTTACTGATAAGAAAATTGCTCTAGTGCAAGATTTAGTTCCTGTTTTAGAGCAAATTGCAAAGACAGGAAAACCTTTGGTGATTATCGCTGAAGATATAGAAAAAGAAGCACTTGCAACTTTAGTTGTTAATAGATTACGAGGGGTTCTTAATGTTGCAGCTGTTAAGGCACCTGGATTTGGGGATAGAAGAAAAGCAATGCTTGAAGATATGGCTGTTTTAACAAATGGTCAATTAATTACTGAAGATGCAGGGCTAAAGCTTGAAAATGCAACTCTAGATATGCTAGGAACCGGCAGAAGGATCACTATCAACAAAGAAACTACAACTATAGTTGCTGAAGGTAATGAAAAGGCAGTTACTTCAAGATGTGATCAGATTAAAAAGCAAATGGATGAAACTGACTCTTCTTACGATAAAGAAAAGCTTCAGGAACGTTTAGCTAAACTTGCTGGTGGTGTAGCTGTAATCAAAGTTGGCGCCGCAACAGAAACTGAGATGAAAGATAAAAAACTTCGTCTAGAGGATGCTATTAATGCTACTAAAGCAGCTGTTGAGGAAGGTATAGTACCAGGAGGAGGTACCACCTTGGCTCATCTTGCGCCAATTCTTAAAGATTGGGCGAGTAAATCTCTTTCTGGAGAAGAACTAATCGGAGCTAATATTGTGGAGGCCGCCTTAACTGCACCACTTATGAGGATTGCAGAAAATGCTGGTGCTAACGGCGCAGTAATAGCAGAGAATGTTAAATCTAAACCATTTAATGATGGTTTTAATGCTGCCACTGGAGAATATGTAGATATGTCTTCAGCTGGAATTGTAGATCCCGCAAAAGTAACACGCTCAGGTTTACAAAATGCATCATCTATTGCAGGAATGGTTTTAACAACTGAATGTATTGTTGCAGATTTGCCAGAGAAGAAGGAAGCTTCATCTCCAGCGGGTGCTCCAGGTATGGGTGGGGATTTTGATTATTAAATCAAATATTTCATAAGTAAAAGGGCCTCTCAAGGCCCTTTTTTATTTTGTATTATTTGTGGTTGACCTTATAATAGCCAACCAGCACTTAATACAATTGCTAAAAGTAAAAAAATTATTAGCACAGTCCAAGTAGCTTTATTTAACGATGCCTCAGCACTACTTGCACTAGTAAACATTGAACTGCCACTTGCAGCTATTCCTCCCATTCCATCTCCTTTGGGGCTATGAAGAAGTACTAATAGGATTAGAAGAACTCCAGATAAGGCCCATATCCAAGTAAGTATAGAACTCATTAAATTTATTTTATTATGAATTTATTATAACTAAACATGTTGAACAACTTTATATTGGTCTTTTAATTCAATCTCTTTAATGAGAGATTTACCTGTCATTTCTTTAGGTATTGGTAAGTTTAGTAATTGTAAAAGAGTAGGAGCAATGTCTGATAGTCCAGCATTTTCTCTTAGATAAATATTATTGCCTTGATTTGCGATTTTTCTTTTTTCACCCTCTATAAAGATAAGAGGAACTAAATTAGTTGTATGAGCTGTCCATGGCTCACCGTTGGAGTCTTTCATTAATTCTGCATTTCCATGATCTGCAGTAATCAAGATACTTCCTCCCATTTCACCAGTAGCGTTAACAATTTTGCCTACACATTCATCCACTGTTTCGATAGCTTTTACTGCAGCACTCATATTGCCAGTATGTCCAACCATATCAGGATTTGCAAAATTTATAACAATAAATGCATATTTTCCACTTCTGATAGCATTGGAGCAACTTATTGTTAATTCCTTAGCAGACATTTCAGGAGCTAAATCATATGTTGCAACTCGTGGAGAAGGTATTAAATGTCTTTCTTCGCCTTCTGATGGTATTTCAACTCCTCCATTAAAGAAATACGTTACATGTGGATATTTCTCAGTCTCTGCTGTTCGGTATTGCTTAAGTCCATGTTCAGAAACTATTTGGCCAATGAAATTATTTAATGACTCAGGAGGAAAAGCAACTTGTACAGAAAGATTGGCCTCATATTGAGTAAAGGTAACGATATTAAGATTTGGCTTTTTATTTCTCTTGAATGCGTCAAAATCTTCTTCTGAAAGAGATTTTATTATTTGCCGAGCTCTATCTGGACGAAAATTGAAACATATTAAACTATCGCCATCTTTCAATATTTGATTTGTTAGTCTCACAGGTTCTAAAAATTCATCAGTAATATTTTTTTTATAACTTTGATCCAAATACTCTCTAGGTGTAATTTGATTAATCTTAAGATCCGGATCAGTTAAATTTAAAAATGCTTTCTCAGTTCTATCCCACAATTGATTTCTATCCATGATCCAATATCTTCCGCATATTGAAGCTATTGACCCAATCTCATGTTCCGATAAAGACTCTTCAATTTTAGAGATATATTTTTGAGCACTTTGAGCAGGAGTATCTCTCCCATCAGTTATCACATGAATTGCTAATTTCTTAATACCTGATTCAGAGGCCCATTTAATTAATCCTAATAAGTGATCGATATGACTATGTACTCCACCATCTGAGCATAGACCAGTAATATGTAATGTCCCGTTATTTTTATTGGTATAGGAAGCAATTTTTTCTAATTCTTTAACATTTTTTAATTGATTTTTCTTAATAACATTAGTTATGCGAACTAATTCTTGTTGGATAATTCTTCCAGATCCAATTGTGAGATGACCAACTTCGGAATTCCCCATTTGTCCATCTGGAAGTCCAACATCAGCACCACTTGCACTAATCAGAGTATGAGGATAAGCATGCCAAAGTGAATCCATAATAGGTGTTTTTGCAGTTTTAACAGCATTATCTTTTGTTTCTTCCCTTTCTCCCCAACCGTCAAGAATTGCTAAAACAACTGGACTCTCAGGAGGATCAATTTTATTAAATTTAGAGTTTTTAATATTTTGCATACTTTTTTTATTACTGATTTAAAAGAACCAATCTATAACTTAGCGTTAAAAGACTATTTCATACAATTCATAATTGAATTAGTTAGCTTTTGCTAATTTAATAGAACTATTAAAATACTATTTATTACTACTAATCCATGTCAAATCTAGAGAAAAGAATTGAAATACTTACAAAAGCTGAATTAAGGAATGTTTTAAAAAGATTAACTGCTGAAATTCTTGAGAAAATAGATAATCCCCAAAATTTAATACTGATGGGTATACCAACAAGAGGAGTAAATCTATCAGAAGTTATAGCTTTGGAGATTTCAAAAAAAATAGGATATGAAGTAGAAAAAGGCATTATTGATCCAACATTTTATAGAGATGATCAAAGCAAAGTTGGAACAAAATCTATAAAGGTTGATAGTATTCCTTCATCTCTTGACGAAAAAGAAATCATTTTAATCGATGATGTGATTTATACTGGAAGAACAGCTAGGGCTGCAATGGAGGCACTTAATTTTTGGGGGCGGCCAAAAAAAGTAAAGCTTCTTACCATGATTGATAGAGGTCATAGAGAGTTACCAATTCAACCTGATTTTTGTGGTAAACAAGTTTTAACAAATAAAGATCAAAATATACTACTGCGTCTCAAATCTTTAGATAAATTCGAGGGCGTTTTTTTAGTTTAAGATTTTAAAATATTGAACCAATACTTATATATTTAATTCTCTTATCTGAAGCATCTTTACATTCAACAAAAAGGTTTGATTTCTCATCAATCCAGAATAATAATTTAAGACAATCTTTACCTAATGAAACAGGATTATCAAGTTGAACAAAGCATGGTTTTTTATTCCAAATTATTATTTTTTCTTCTTTTTGAACCTCTGCTAATTTTGGTATTCCATTTTCAAAGATCACATCATAATCATTTTTATTTTGTGATTCTCCAATAATAATTTCAAATTTTATTTGACCGGATTTACTTGCCTGAAGAATTAATTCAAAGGGCTTCTCAGTTGGCCAAGTTTGCCCTTTATAAAATATTGGATGCCAAAAATGCTTATTTTCCCTTTTATTAAATAATCTTATTAAGAGACTTTTATTTAATATATCTTTTATTTTTACACCTGGAGTTAAGGATAAAGCTCCTACAGCAATTGATTCGATAGGAGGAGGGTAATCGATTTTTGCTTGAGGTAATTTATACGTAATCCAATTTTTAATCAAAGGTATTTGAGAACCTCCACCAACTAATATGACGGACCATAATTCATTTGATAGGCAATCTTTACCCCTAGCTTCATTAAGTAGATTTTTTAATAAAGTATTTAATAAATTAATTAAATTGTTTGAAATTAATATATCTTCAAAAATTTTTTTACTTATATAAAAATCTTTTTTTGTATCTTTTTCAACGTAAAGGGAAATTATATATTGCTGATCAGTTTTTATCTCTTGATCACTAAGTCTACATTTCAAATTTTCAGCAATCCTTAAATTTCTATTATCTTCATCTGATGGAATGAAATAATTTACGATCCATCTATCTATATCTTTGCCTCCTATTTTGCAAGCAGACTTACTTATGATTTCAGCACATCTTAATTTTTGTTTAGATATTTTGCTTACATCCTGACCCTTAAATTTGAGTAATTCTGCAATTGGAGCTGCCCTCCCTTCACCTCCTTCTATTTTGACTATATTCAAATCAATTGTGCTTCCTCCTATATCAATAACCATTATTTTTGAACCATATGGAATTTTAATACCAATAGCTGCAGCAGTAGGTTCATCAACTAATGCAATCTCATCAATTTCTAAAGAACTGCAAATATCAATAAGCCATTTCCGATATCCCTTATAGGTGTCTATGGGGGCTGTAAGAACAAGCCTTTTAATATGTAGATAAGATGGTAAATAATTCCATAATGTGCTGAAGAATTTTTCGCCAGATTCTTCTGGACTTAATTCTTTATTTTCAAATTTTTCAAATGGATTTCCAATCAACCTTTTAAAATTTGAATAAAAATATTTTTCGCTAAGAATTTTATTACTTATATTTACTGCTTTCATGCCAATTAAGGTATTATCATCCTCTCCTTCGTACCATAAAGCTGATGGAACTATTCCTGGTGATTTACAGATTTCAGGAATATCTACTAAAAAAGGTATATTTTTAGCCTCATTTTGAAATGCTAAAACTGTATTAGTATTTCCTAAATCTATGGCAAGTGTTCCACTTAATCTTTCCATCATTTAGATATTTTAAATAAGGCAAAAATGTAATCCTATTAAATTTTCTCATTCTCAATTGTAATATTACTGTATAATAAAAATAAAAACTTATGAACCTATCAAATAATTCAGGAATTGATTCAAATGATTTAGCAAAAAGAGGTGAAAGTTTAATTAGAAAATCCAAAAATAGATATTTAACAACTGTAAAAATAGCTTTTAGAGCAAAGCAAAGGAGATTTGACGATTTTGATGGTTTATTGGATGAATCAACTATTAAACCTGTTCAAAGGTCAATTATTGAACTGAGTGACGAACAAGATCAACCTGATTTACTTCCAGGTTAGTGCTCACAAAACAAGGGGATAATTGGAAATTAATAAAAGATGTAGAGAGAGGAAAGTATTGTTATCTTATCAGTATTAATAATTGGGCGATTGAATTAGAAGATAATGAGTTTGATTCCCTATACCATCTATTGAAAAAAATTAATAAAGAAATGCAGAATATTCATAAAGATTTGATGGAGGAAGAATTAATAAATCTAGAATTAGAAAATCTACCATGGTATGCAGAATTAGAAGGGAAAAAATTTGAATGGAGTTTAAGATTCGTATTTGAAAGTACACAAGAAACACGATCTTTTGAAATGTATTGGCCTATACCAATTGCAAAAAATTTATCTTTTGAAATAATAAAAATGTGGGAATCAATGTATTAAACAATTAATAAAATTGGAAATTTTTTTGAAAAATTCCACTTAACATAATTTTTATTCAACACTTTTTCCACATAAAAAAGTTTTAAAATGTAACCATAACTTAATTCTGTGGAAAAGATATTTCAATAATGATTTGATTAATTTTTGTAAGTAATCTTTTGTTTTTTTGTTTTTAATCTTGAAACCCAATTACCTAAAAGAATCTTAAGTTAATACATAATGAGACGAATGGAATAATATGGGTTTGACTTTTTTGAATCTTTGGAGAAAACTAAATACTAAATAAAAATTTATCAATTAATTATGAACGAAATCAATTTGGAAATTAATAATAAATACGAAGAATCAAATAATGAAATTATTAGTTTTAAATGTGAATTACACAGTAATCTTCAAAAAGCAATGAATGAATTCATAGAAAAGCATCCCAATTGGGATCAATATCGGATGATTCAGGCCGCAATTGCAGGATTTTTAATGCAAAAAGGATTTAATGATAGAAATCTAACAAGACTTTATGTTGGAAATATGTTCTCTATGAATTTTGAAGATTAAATTTTTAAATTTTCTAAAAGTAATTTTGCTGATTTTTCTTTAACAGGGGTTATTGACAGTCTATTACCCTTTTTTACAACAATCAGATCATCTTCAATAAATAGGGATCTTAATTCTTGCAAGCTTAGTATTTCTTTGAATTTAGATATAAATTTTACTTTTACACAATCCCACCTTGGTGAAGCTCTATTTGATTTGGGATCAAAATATTTTGAATTTGGATCAAATTGAGTTGGATCAATAATGTTTTTATCTATAACCTCCATTAGCCCAATAATCCCAGGGGGCTTGCAATTTGAATGATAAAAGAATACTTGATCTCCTATATTCATTTTTCTCATGAAATTTCTAGCCTGATAATTCCTTATGCCGTCCCATATAGTTGTTCTATCAGCCTCTAGATTATCAATACTATATGCGTCGGGTTCGCTTTTCATGAGCCAGTAATTAGTTTCATTCATATCAAATAGTTTGAGGAAAATTGCTTGCTAGAATTTTGGTTTAATAATTGAACTTATATGTTTATTATCCATTAAAATTTTCGTAAAGGAAAGATTACTCTTTTTTCAGAAATCCTTTATACCAATTGAGGTTGTTGAAAAATAAATAAAGGAGCTTTTACGCCTGTAATTTCTAATAGAATTTCAATCAAGAAATTTCTACTTGTGGTTAGTGTTTTTTATCGTTATAAGTAATTTAAGGACTTGTCCTTTTCGTAAGGACTTGAACCTAGCGGTTTCAAGGTTAACTCCGCGCTCCTACACACGAGTACAAAAACCTTTTTAATTAATGAGAATTTCTTCTAAGACGCTTAGCTTGCTACTTAATGTAGTTCTTATGCTTTTTGTATTTGTTCTTTGAATAACCAGTAGTGAAAAAGATACTAATAGGTTATGGTTTCAATTACCAATCACCTACCTTTATTTTGTCATCCATTTAAACTTACCTCTTCAATATATTAAGTGAGCGGTTTCTTTGTCAGATAAGTTTTCTTTGGATTGGATAAGTAATTATTTTCGCATAAGTACCTGTCGTGCTGAAGCGAAAGAGAATTCATGTAGTACATGTTTTGGTAAGCTTCCTTTTCGATTTTTCTTCCCTTAAATAGCTCCATAAGGACCTCAAATAAATAATAGTACTGCTGTACTATTATTTATAGCAACTATATTGTTCTTAGCGCAACTTTTTTAATTTAAATTTTTTTCAAATTTCTGAAAAACTTTATTTTTAAATTTTATGTTTGCGCAGAAATCTTATGTGTTAATAGAAATTTTAAGCATTATTTGCTTTTTATTAATTGAAGTTACCTTTAATTTCTTAGAATAAACAATGTGTTTTTTTATTTAAGAAGGTTTTAAAATTTTATATTTTTAGTTTCTTTCAACAATTTATATAAGATTGCTTATCAAATAATATTTTTTAAGTGATCTTTATAATATTTAATTGTAATTTCTTTGCATACACAAGTGATGGTTTTTCTTGACTTAAAATAAAAGTCTTTTTATTGTTTGTTGTAATCAAAAAATATTTATGCATAGTATTGCAATTTTAGGGTTTTTTTCACTTGTAATTGTTTTCTTTTTCACCGGGAGAAATGATTTTGGTTTGAAGCCAACTGCAAAGAAAATAATTTCTAACCAACAAACTAATATCGATGAGGAAATTAAATTAGAAGAAGTTTAAAATTAATTTCTATATAAATCAAAAGTTTATAATATTGTTATGAATTAATTTTTAATAATGCACATAGATATTTGTCAAGATGAAGGACTTGATCAAGTTTGGAAAATGATTATAAAAAAAATGGGTAAAGAAGGAAAGGAAATTTGTTCAAACTCCTCTAGTTTTTATAAAACTCAAGATGGAATGGAATGTTCCTTAAGGAAATTTAATGGAGATTTAGTGGCAATATGTTATAGAGAGAAAAATAGAAATAACGGTTATAGATGGACAATACAAAAAGAATCTTTAGATAAAACTATAAAGGATTATTTCCGCTAATTATTAATCCATAATAGATAATAATTCCTATTATTAGAAAAATTGCTAAACCTCTTCCTAGCATTTTTGAAAAATAATATCTCTAATTATACAATTAGATCAATAAAATAAATAAACAATATTTAGAAATATTTGTATTTAAAAATTCATTCTTTTACATATTTCCTATTAATAAAGGCTCCAATAATACCAATAGAGAAAATTAAAATCACGCTTAAAATAAATATTAATAAGTATTCACCTTGAAGAGATGGTACATTACCATCAAGAATCTTCTTTAAGTCTATATTTTGATTTTGAATTTGTCTTAAACCATTACCAGTAGCAACAAAAGGTAAATCAGATAAAAAAGCACTAATGCATAAAGCTAAGAGAAATTTGCGCCATCTTAATTTTGTAAGACCAACTCCATAACTTACAAAATCAAACCAGCCTGTCATTAAAAAGCCTGTTAATAAAAAGAAGTTTCTTTCTAAATATTTTTTTGAGATCGACTCAAATTTATTCAAATACTTCTTTGGCATTATTTTTTTTAAAATTTTTCTACCAAATTTTTTTGCAAGTATGAAACTAATAGAACAAGCCAATAGATCAGAAATAAAGCTAATTAGCAAGCCATTTACTAATCCAAAAAGATAACCTGATATCAATAGACAATAGGTTCCAGGCAGAATAGGTATAACTATACTTATAAGCCTTAAAGAAATTATTAGGAATATACCCCAATTACTTGAAAGAATCTCAACCACTAAACTCTATTAAAAATAAAACAACCATATCAGAAATTATTTACTTCTGTCGCACAAAGCTAAGAATCAATATAAAAGAATTTAATTAAACTCATTATTTTAAGATTTGCAATAACTATAATCTAATACTTCTTTTTTAATAGGTTTAATAATTTAGTAGTACATCACGTAAATATTGAATGATCAAATCTATAAAGAAAATTTCATTTAAGCCTAATAGAATTTTAATTTAGTATATCTATTATATTTTTTTGCCTACTAAATTAGTATATTTTCTTCCTTGGTATTTATAAATTAATTTAGCATCATTTTCTCTTCTTAAAAGAACTAACTTACCTTTTTTATTTAATTCGTATAGCAAGAAATCAAAATTCCTAAGCATTTCTAAAAAATCATATGGATTTTCTCCTGCATCAATAATCCCTTTTGGCCAGAATTCCGTTAGCAATATGATTCTCTTTGATGCTGTAATGATTTTTTCCATTCCTCTTATAGCCTTTGGTTCATAACCTTGAACGTCTATTTTGATAAGATCAATTTGATCAATTTCATTTTCAATAATTAACTCATCTAATCTAATTGTTTTAACATTTATATAATCTCTTTTTTGATTCGTTTGATACAGTCTATTATCTCCTCGATTTTCTTTTGAAATAAATAGAGGAAGAATATTGTCATGATCTGAGGCTGCTTTAAGAAATGGTCGAATATTTTTGAATTTGCTTGCGTTTATTGTTTTTAATAAGTATTTAAAACTTTCAGGATCGGGCTCAATAGCTAAGACTATTCCCTCTGGACCAACTGCCTCTGAAGTAAGTGCAGAATAATATCCAACATTTGCACCAATATCGATTACTTTCATTCCTTTAAAACAAATATCTTTTAGAAATTTAGTTTCACTTTTTTCATATACCCCAAAAAAAAGAGCTCCACTTATTACAGGATCATTTGGATTTAAATAAATAATAGATGAATTTGTTTTTATTTTTTCTGGAATAATTTTTTTTAATATGAAGTTAGTTATTTCCCTTAAAGGCCAGGGCCTTAGAATATAACAGTATATAAATTCTGCAAACATAATTTAATTTGATATACTTTTAAAGTTTATATAAGGATTAGATATTAAGAAATTAAGTTTGCTCTGTGAGATATTTTTAATTAAAATGATTAAGTTCAATATTTGTAGATGAAAAATTTTATAACTTTTATTTTACCTACTCATAATGAAGAAAGAAATATTATTCCTTTAATTAAAGAAATATTAGAATTAAATATTAATTATGAAATAGAAATAATTGTTGTTGATGATGATTCTGTTGATCAAACTCAATTATTAGTTAAAAAACTATCAAAAATTGAAAGAAGAGTGAGATTAATAAACAGGATTGGTCGATATGGTTTATCTAGTGCAATTAATGAAGGATGCTTAAATTCAACGGGAGAAGTTATAGCAATTATGGATTCAGATGGACAACATGAAGTTAAATCAGTTTATGAAGCTATTGATTTACTTATAAATGGAAATTGCGATCTTATTATTGGAAGTAGATTCTTAGAAAAATCCTCTACTAAAGGTTTGAGTGCAAAAAGAAAAGATGGCTCATCCTACGCGAATATACTAGCAAGGAATACTCTCTCAAAAGAATACAGACACATTACTGACTATATGAGTGGATGTTTTGTATTCAAAACTATTTCTTGTATGGAGGAAATAAAAAAAATTGATGTAAATGGATTTAAGTTTTTGTATGAGTTACTAGCGTTAACCAAGGGAAAATTAAAAATAAAAGAGATCCCTCTGCAATTTAAATCAAGAAAGTTTGGTTATTCAAAACTTGACATAGCAGTAATTTGGGATTTTGTGATTTCCCTTATACATACTTTTATTAATAGGATAATTCCTAGAAAAGCAATTAGTTTTGGAGTCGTAGGTTCTATCGGCGTTTTAGTTCATCTAGCGATGGTTTATTTTTTAATAAGTATTACAAGTCTTAGCTTCATACAAGTTTTGCCATTCGCAGGAGTAAGTGCTGCTAGTTCAAATTTTCTAATCAATAATATGTTTACTTTTAGAAATAAGCGTTTAAGAGGGATTGGATTATTTTATGGATTACTAAAATTTTTAATGGTATCCTCAATTCCATTAGTAGCGAATGTAGGCCTTGCAGCTTCTTATTATACTTTTATCTCTCCTAATACTTTTATCTCTCAAATGGCTGGAATTATAGTTGTATTTATTTGGAATTATGTGGCATCTTCAAAATTTGTTTGGAAAGAATAATTAAGGAGATTTTAAAGACTTCTTTAATTTATAAAAATATTGATTTGAAATAAAAAATGACATTTTTAATAGCAAAACCAATAGGGTTAGAAATTAAATATCTTCCTATGGACCAGCAGCAGTGTGGTATTCCTAAAAATAAAAGTACGCGATTATAATTTTGTTCTGAAGAGAAAGCTGGAATTATTTTAGTAAGAATATTTGAATATTTTAATTTTTTTGTTTGATTAAATATAGATTCAACTCCAAAAACCTTTATTAAAAAACTAAATAAAAATGCTGAAGATGTTATCCACATAAAAATCCATCTTCCAATATCTACGAATATAAACATAGGAAAGAAAGCGATTAGTTGAAAGCAAATTAATATCCTTTTGGATTTTTGATAAATGTCATTTTCATGCCCAATAAATAATTTAATTACTAGAAAAATTGTCAGAAGCCACATTCCTGGATGCCAAAAAATTAGAAGATTAAATTGGGATATTATTGAATTAGAGTAAACTTTTCCATTATTTGTACCTAATGCTGCAATTGCGCCTTCAGGGAAAGGATTATCTAATTTTCCTAATGATGGAAGAATATCTTGAAACTCTTGCCAACTGAGATGAATACTTAATGATTGGTCCGGAGTACCTCTAAAAAACCAACATAAAGAAAAAATTATTATTGAAGGAAGTATTGAAAGGCATGTATTAAGTAATTTATTTAGATTGTTTTTTTGTTCTTTCATTTCAAATATAAAAAAAATAATCGTAATACTTGGGAGAGCCCAAATGCCATAGCTTTCATGGGATAAGATTGCAATTATTGAAAAGAAATTAACTAATAAAAAACATGTAAATTTATTAAATTTATTTTTATAAAACAAATTAAAAGTCAATAAAGAGAGTCCATATAGTAGAACTATTAAAATATCCTTTCTTATAAAATAATCCTCTGAAAGAGGACCTAGTAGCATTAATTGTGAAAATAAAAGAGATTTTCTAAAAAAAGGCTTACAGTAAAATTTTAATAATATCCCTAAACAAATTAAAAAAATAATACAAAAAAACCAAATTAAATATATTGGGGATATTTTTGAATATCTTGAAATTATGCAAATTAACTCACCTGGCAAACCTCTTCTAGCAAAGCCGCCCGCATATGATATTAACCATTCGCCTATCGTCCATGAGGCATCATAAAATTTGTTTTTGTAAAGATTTAGGGGAATCCCTAAAACTATTAAAATAATAAAAAAATTCTCTAATTTCAAATGATTTTGAAATGATTTAGTAAAGGCTATTTGTTTTTTAAATGCATACATATTAAATTAATTATTAATTCTACTAAATTTATATATATGAATAATATAGAAAGTTCAGAAAATAGACTATGAATAACAATTTTATTAAATATTCTTTAAGGATTTTTTCTCAAATACCAATTATAGATAAATGGTTATTGGGGCAACTTATTCCCCCTTTACTTTTTTCTATTGCGGCATTTACTGTTGTATCTCTTTCTGTTGGTGTATTATTTGACCTGATAAGAAAAATGGTTGAGTATGGACTTCCCATCTCATTAGCCTTAAGAGTAATGATACTTAAATTGCCAGGCTTTTTGGTTATCTCTTTCCCAATGTCTGTACTTCTCTCAACACTTTTAGCTTATGGTAAATTGTCTTCTAATTCAGAATTACTAGCTTTAAAAAGTTTAGGGATAAATAAATATAGGATATTAGCTCCTGCATTAGCCTTATCAATATTTATGACTGGTTTAACTTTTTATTTTAATAACAGTTTGGTGCCAAAAACCAATAAATCTGCTGAAGCATTAATGAGAAATGGTTTAGATACATCTGTTGTAATAGAGAGAGGACATGATATCTTCTTCCCTGGCTATACTGCTTTGACTGATCCAAATACAAATTTATCAACTAAAAGAAATACTTATCTTACGCAGATTTTTTTCTCAAGAGTAGTCGAGAATAATGTCATGCAGAATGTCACTGTGATGGATTTTTCTAAAAAAGGTTACAAACAAATACTATCTGCAAAAAAAGGAATTTTTGAAAAATCAATATCTGCTTGGATATTTACTGATGGTAGATTGATTACCTTAGATGAGAATGGGAACACTACTTCAATTGGTTTTGATAAATATACTTATCCTTTAGGTGATGGTCCTCTGAAAGTATCAAAAATACCTAAGGATGCAAATGAAATGACAGTAAAACAAGCAATTGAAGCGAAAAATT
>Ga0209433_10000006_pt1 | contig 85396 bp, 69 predicted proteins | sample METZYME_5_50m_FD_187552 | JGI IMG/M metagenome (GOLD analysis project Ga0209433, IMG submission 187552) | Marine microbial communities from oxygen minimum zone in mesopelagic equatorial Pacific - METZYME_5_50m (SPAdes) (version 2) | ecosystem: Environmental > Aquatic > Marine > Oceanic | place...
ATGATGTTCCAGAAACATCTTCTGCAAATTTCATTGATCCACTTTCTGAAAATATTAAATTTGAACACGATTTTATGAGATTTTGTCCATCTCTATCAACAGTTATAGACAAATCGTATATAGAACCAGCATTAAGGATAGCAAAATCAGCAACAGCAAATTTTGGTGTACCTGGTAATATATCAAGCTTCTCAAAATCTATGTTTTCTAAACTTATGAGTCCTGGATAAAAATATAATTGAGACATTTAATACTGTATACAAATATATAATAAATTCTGTGTAAGATTTATTATTTCATAAAAATAATTATATTATGACACCTTTTTATCTAGTTTTATAAAAAATATAAACTAATTTTTTGTAATGTATTAATATTAATGGATTTATTTAATCAACTTATAATTGATACTGAAGATTTATGTTCTGAACTACCAGAAAAAACGACAATTATATCTAATTTAAATAACTCAATAGTAAAAAATGCTATAATAGATGTAATAAAAGGAGAAAAATCTTTAGAAGAGTTGAAGGAAAATAAATTTCCAGCTTTATTGAATGAGAAAAATGGAATACTTTATGGACACAAAATAAGAAATTGTGACAAATATTTTTTAGTAGTCTGGAAAGAATCTAAATTAGATGCAGTGATAATGAATTATGATATAAAAGCAACTGGTATTGTTGATTCAAAATTTGGTGATGTTTTAAGAAATAAACAAAAAGAAAACGATAAAAATAGTGAAAATTAGAAGGCGCATGTTAAAGTCTGGTCATATACATCATCTCCAATTACACCATGTTTTAAAAGAACATATTGAATACCAAAATCTAAAACTTCTTTTTTTATTTGTGATAATACAAGAAAGTTAAATGATTTAGGATATAGTGATGTATATAAACGAGTCCATATAGGAACTTGAACGTCAATTTTATCAAGATCAATTTTAGTAGCAATATTATATTGTCCTTTTTCTTCTTCTGCAATTGCTAGTTCTACAACTTTGAAAAAGTATTTCACATCTGTATATACAATTTGTATGACTTCATTCATTTTGTAATTCTTACCTGGTTTAATAATTTTGATTTCTCCGTTTAAAATACTAAGAGATGCTCCAACTCCTTCTCCATCGACAGATACAACAATTAAAAAATTTGAATTTATAGAATTTATTCCAGTATGTTTAAAATCGCCTCTGGTTAAATATTCTACTCTACCAATACCACCGCCAACATCAAGCATTCTTAAATATGCTTCATAATCACTTATTTTATTTCTTTGTTCAATAATGATTTTGTTCAATTCTATTGTTTTTTTATTTAAAGAATCAATTAGGATAGCTGTAGTTTGATACCTAGCAATTAATCTAACTAACTCTTTAATAAAAATCTCATCATTATCTTTTCCTATACAATTTTCCCATGATACAAAATTTTCTGGTGTTATATAACTAACAAGATTCTTTAAAAAATCAGCGCCTTTCTTTGTTCTATTCTTACACCACTTGTATGCAGTATCAGCATCTATTCTTTTATGCAAAATTGCTTCATATATATCTGGATATTCGTTCTGAAAATAATTTGCAAATTTCCAATTATGGTAATAAATAGAATCATTGTAAATCTCTCGTAATAGTTTGAGTAACCTAAAAATGATAGACAATTTAAAATAAATTGCTTTCTTTTTCTGAGCACTATAATTCAAATCATTTGCCTTTTTTAGTAAATCAACTATAAGATATAGCACAACTGAAATTTTTTTTAACAAATTATTACAAAAAAGGGGTTCATGGTCAGAAGATAAATTGACATGTGATAACTGACGTGTTAAATGCGATGCCAAAAACATAGTGCTGCTCAATTTTAATGGTTTTGGTATATTGCAAGTATTGCAAGACATACCCTTAATTATAGTGTTTACAATATATTATGGCGCATTATATTTTGCTTATTTAATTTATAACTTTTATTATTGGATTACAATGCTAAATAATGTATTAGAAGATACAATCGGTAATTTCATTGATCATACAATATATGAATTATATTGGAATAATTCATTATTTACAAGCGAAGAGTTTGATAAAATAATAAAAGAAATAAGAGATGATGGTATTTGCGCTGATGTAATTACTTTAAAAAAAAGATTGTTTCGTGAAATATTAAGAAACATGATAATTCTATCACATTGTTCAACATATTCAGGTTCATTTAGAACATTGTATATAGTACCTATCTATGTGTTGTATAATATGTATCAAAAACAAGTAATATTCAGTAGTGTAGATCTCCTATTTAATGAAAAAAGTCAATTATCATTTTTAAATAGTATTATAAGTACTACTGACTTTCCAAGTAAATATGATTCAAGAGAAGAATTATTATATTTTGCAAAGGAATGTGCCAGTCTTTCTAAATTTGTTAGTGAAAAAAATTGTAATCAGCATGGTCACACTATAATTACGGGAAGTGACTATGCAAATGTTACACATACTCATGTAGACTCAACTGGTGGTAATACAACACCTAGTAGCAATGTATCTACATACCCTTCATCAATTGATAAAATTATTGATTCAATACAAAAATTATTAGAATCAGAAAATGAAATTGATACAGATCAAAGCCATGAATTATTAAGTAAAATTGATTATGAAATGAATAATCTTAATAGTAATAGTACATCATATAATGACAAAGCATAAATAATTAATAAGAAATATTTGACAATATAGAATTAATTATGAGTGCAGAACAGTTTACATACTTATCCAATAAAAATTATCATGAAAGAGACAGTCATATTGTATTTGATGAACCGAACCATATTTACACTGTAAATGGTGATCCTAACTATGTTTCTGTTACAACTTTTGTAAAATCACATTTTTCAAGTTTTGACGCAAATAGTGTTATAAAAAATATTATGAGTTCAAAAAAATGGAACTGTTCTCACAAATATTGGGGTAAAACACCTGAAGAAATCAAACAATTATGGGAAAATAATGCAAATGATGCATCTAAAGCAGGAACTGCAATGCATTTAGATATTGAAAGATTTTACAATAACATAGAAGTAAATAACAATTCGGAAGAATTTTCATATTTTTTGAATTTTAATGAACGTTTCAAAAATAAACTAAAACCTTGGAGAACTGAAATGATGGTTTGGGATGAAGAATATAAGTTAGCTGGTTCAATAGATATGATATTTGAAAATGAAGATAATAATTTAGAAATTTATGATTGGAAACGCACAAAAGAAATTGTAAAAACTTCAAATTTCGATAAATGGGCAAATAAAGAGTGTATAGAGCATCTTCCGGACACAAATTATTGGCATTATTCATTACAACTGAATGTTTATAAACATTTAATTGAAAAAAATTATGGAAGAAAAGTATCAAATATGTATTTGTTATGTTTGCATCCTAATAATAAAAATAAAAATTTTATAAGAGAAAAGGTTTTTGATCTTAGCCAAGAAGTTAATGATTTAATTAAACTACATCTAGACTCTATTAGTAGTAATTATTCTTCATCATCCTCAGACGATGAAATGTCACAAGAATAATTATTTTTGGATTTATAACAAATCTCATTACCCTTATAAGATTCTTCTTTATAATATAAACCATCAATATAATAACGTGTTGTTTTGTTGTTTCTTGAATGATTTTGACAACACTTAACATTAATAGCAAAAGATTTTCCACAATCCTTACAAATAGTATCTTTTTCAACACTAAGACCCATCTTTGTAAACATTACATCAGTAACTTTTGGTTTTTTAGGTCGATTGGGTTGTCCACGATAATGATCGTTGAAAGCAACAATAAATTCATCAAATCCATATTTTGATCCCTTTCTAACCCTAAAATTCTTATTCTGTGAAATCATTCTATAAATATAATTATTATCCATTAATACATCATCAACTCGTGAATCAAAATATGGTATATTCCATTCATGAAATGGTTTGTTTCCATAACTTTTAATAAGTTCAAATCGAGCTAATAATGTTTTAACCAACACTTTGTGTAATTCAGTTCTTATGCATTCTTCTTCTAGATTTGAACATAATGTAGATTGAACTGGTCTGAATTGGAAATATGCAATTCGTCGAATAACTTCTCCAGTATCTTGAACATCTTGGGTATATTGTGAACAACATAACATTCTTTGCACAACTCGATGCTGCTCTTCTTGTTTTTGATTTTTAATAGGAATTGCGATTATTTCACCAGAAACAGCTTTCTGAAAATCTGTTTTTCCAAACTGTTCGATCATATTAGAAGGGGTGTCTTGATCAATAATAACATCATGATCTATGAATGCACTTTTACCAAATGTTTTTTCTTTGTAATTGATAGCTCCTACAATCTCAGATGAAAATGTTGATAAAATTACACTAACAATTGTTGATTTGCCTGTACCACTAGCTCCAAATAAATAAGGAACGACTTTGATACTATCATATCCAGTTGGATAATGTAAAGAACCCATGAGTCCATAAAAGCATCTTTCTACATCTTTGTCTCGCAAATCTGGTTGATCCTTAACAATTTTGTCGAAAATCGGACAATCAATATCATACCAATTACTAGTAAGCCAATCAGTATCAAATGTTAGAGGGATGAATACTTTTCCAGTAAATGCATACTTTTTATTCAAATCATATTCATAAAACTTCCATTCTCTTAATTTCAAATATCCATTACTAAAAGCAACAATATTTGAATCTCTCTTTAAAATTCGAATATCTGTATGTATTTCGTCTAAATATTTAATAAGATTATGTTTTGATGATGGTTTCTTATATGTTTTCTTCAATGGAGGTTCAGCATCTCGGAATAAATCATCTAAGAAATCGGCGTATTTACTAATCTTTTCATATTCAATAACACATTGATCACTTCTTTTCATCATATAACCATCTTTTTTCATTAAGTCGTTTTCTTTACAATAATCGTCTACATAATCTTGAACTTGATCATAACCACAATTATCATTAGCACAAGATATTTCAAAATATGTTTTAACTTGCTTCCATAACTGTGAATTATTTTTTATGTTGATTTTTCTTTCACCACATACATAACATTTTGCTGTACAACTAGCTTTACCTATAGATATCCAGGATTTTACTGCAGAATGCTCTCTATGTTTGTTAACCAAACATGTCTTATGCGATGGAATTATTGCAACACATCTTGATGATTCATAGTTATTCGATTTCCATTCTCCACTTATTCCAAATGCTTCATTCAACATAGAACTAATATTAGGATTAATTGTTTCTTGTGATTTCTTATTAACAATTTGATCATCATTAGATACAATTGCTTCAACATTACCAGTGTAATCTGCAATAGGAAGTTGATAATTATAAACAATGCAATCCTTACTGGCATAAGAACCTTGTCCAGCCAAAAGCTCTACATTGGTCCACTTTGTTGCACTACGATTCTTATTGTATCCATAAAATCCACTAATAAAATAGTGTCTCTTTTTCTTTGATACACTTTCAAAATAAGGAGTATCTAATTCTGGATCAACATCCCCATCTACATCAATCTGATTAATAAATCGTGTGTCTACCCATATATATTCATATTCATTTACCAATTTTTGTCTTTCTAATACTAATTTTTTATTTGATAAATCCTTGTAATTTGGCATATCATGAGTTCCACGATACACTTGTAAAATTTTCTTAAAAGTATTTTTTTTAGTTTTGGTAACTTCTAGATTGATTGGCATCCACGCAATTTCATTTTCATTTAAATACTCAATAATATTTTTGTTTCCACCTGTTTCTACACTCATTTTTGTTTTATTTCTAGATTGACATATATTTGTCTTTCTTATATTTTACAATTTGTATCTCATTTTTTTTACATATATTTTTTAACTTTGTGTGCAACCATTATTTTCAAAATCATTTTCGTTATATGAATTATTTGAATTTATTTCTCTATCTAATTTAGAATCTACATCAACTAATGTGCGATGTTTTTGTTCATTATTGTCAAAAGGTATCGCATGTTTTGGATCTGGAAGAATATTTTTTAATATATCTTTATGATCATCTTGTAAATAATATTTATCAGGAAACTCTATCACAAATGCAATTATTAAATCACCCCAAACAATACCAGATTTCAAAGGCATACCTTCACCTTTTACAACTTTTAATGGAAGAGTTCCATTTTCATTAGGACTAATAATTGTATCAGATGGTGTCGAAATACGAATCTTTTTACCATCAAGTCTCTTTAACTCAAAATCAACACCAGTTAATGCTTCTATTAAAGATATTCTAACCTTCGCAAATAAATTATCTCCTTTCCTGGCAAAAATTTCATGAGATTTTGTTTCCAATACAAAAACCACATCACCCGTTGTATAACCAGGTGCTTCATTTCCTAAAGATTTAAAAATAATTCTTTCGTTATTAGATGAACCAGGTTTTATATCTAATTCTATTATCTTCTTTTCAGATCCAATTTTCGCTTTAGAACCAACACCTCTGCATATATCACAAGGTGTTTGAACTTCTTGCCTAAAACCAGGACCCAAATTTCTAATTTGTCTTATTACACCAGTTCCATTACAAGCATCGCACGATACAGATTTTCCAATTATTACTTTTCTTTCTAAAGATATTTTTTGTTTTTTTCCAATATAAAGATCTTCTAATGTTACTCGTATTTTGTGAATAACATCTTTACCACGCCTAGTACGTCTTCTATTGTTCATTCCACTATGATGACCTCCTCTAAAAAACATATTGAAAATATCATTACCATGAAAATTTGGAGTATTTTGCTCATTTATACCTTCTAAACCATAAGTATCATATTGTTGTCTTTTTTCAGGATCAGATAATATTTCATATGCACCTTGTATTTTTTTGAATTCCTCTACATTACCACCTTTATCTGGATGTTTTTTTAATGCTAATTTATGATAAGCTTTTTTAATTTCACTTTGAGAAGATTGACGAGATAATCCCAACTCTTTGTACAAACTATCATCATTTGATTGGTTTCTTCTATGATTGAAGTTCATATTATAATAGCACAATAATAATCTTTAAGTAACACAACGCGTCTATATTATTCACAAATGATAATTTAAATAATATTATGAAGATTTGTGTCACTGGTGGGTCCGGCATGGTAGGTAATTGCATTAGAAATATTAGTGAACATGCATACAACGAACATGATTTTGTTTTTTTAGGAAACACTTCTAATAATAAATATATAACAAAACTTGATCTTACAAATCGCGAACAAGTATTACTTTTTTTTAGTAAAAATAAATTTGATCTAATAATACATTTAGCTGCGAAAGTAGGAGGACTATATAAAAATATGAGAGACAATATTGGTATGTTCAATGATAATATTAGAATTAATCAAAACATATTAGAAGCATGTCATTTAAATAATATTAATAGAGGCATTTTTTGCTTATCGTCATGTATTTATCCAAATAGACCAAATGTATTTCCAATGGATGAAACTATGATTCATGATTCACCACCACATTCATCAAATGAAGGATACGCATATTCTAAAAGAATGTTAGAAATGTTATGCAAACAATATAATGAAACATACAATAGAGAATACATTTGTGTAATTCCTGTAAATTTATATGGACCATATGACAATTTTAGCTTAGACAACGGGCATTTTATACCAATGATAATTAATCGCTTTCAAAATAAAAAAAATGGTATTAGAAATGTTACAAAATCTAAAAATTCATATTTAACATTCTTAAATAATTGCAAAAATATTACAAATATGTGTACTATAAATAAACATTATATTGCATATGGAACTGGTAAACCATTAAGACAATTTTTATATTCTCCCGATTTTGCAAATATTATTTTAAAAATATTGTTCGAAAAAAAGAATTTTTGTGATTCAATTATATGTTGTAATGAAGAAGAATATACTATTAAGGATGTTGTAAATGAAATTGCTAAAATAATGCACATTGATCAAAAAGATATATTCTGGGATACAACTAAAAGTGATGGTTGTTTAAAAAAAACTGTTACAAATAAAAAATTTAGAGAATTATATCCAGAATACAAATTTACAAGTTTGAATCATGGATTAACTCTTACTTATAAATGGTTTTTGGATAATTATAATAATATAAGAGTATAATGTTCATTATATTAGCACTTTTTTATATATTTATCTAATAATAACGATGGCGTGTCTATATCCGCAAACTATATTATTAGATAATTCATTAGAATCTAACAAAAAATTATCTTTTGCAATATTAATTGGATGTATTGACGCAGACTTGACAAAGAATACAATGTCTAATGTAGAATGGGGAAATATAAATATGGATTTTCAATATAACAAAAAGAATTCTTTAAATCTTGATTTTGAAAGTATTAATTATCATTATACAATAAGAGATAAAACATATAATAAGTCTGAACAAATAATTAATATAACTAAATCTGCTATATATCAATCATTGGTCTTTTATTCTTATGGACGAAATATACCACTTGATTTATATAATAATCCTAATATACTAATTGATAATGGATATTTGAACAATCTTGAAATTTACCAAATAAATAATTTGGAAAATTTGGTTAAGACAAAAACAATGCAACAATTTGATTTTAAACAAAAACTTGTAGATATAGACACTAATTATTTAACTAAACTTGATTATGGCTCTATTTTATGGATTGAATATTCATTAAATATTGATTTGTTAGGAACAACACAATCTGACTCGGGAATAAAATTCTTATTGGGATGGAAAATACAAAAATCTGAACAACAACCTGAACCAGAACCAGAAGTTGAACCAGAACCAGAACCCGAACCAGAACCAGAACCAGAAGCTATGACACAAATTATAATTAAACTACAAAATATCAAAAAAGATTTAAATATAGATAATAACAAACACATTGAAAATCAGGAAAATATTAATAGTCTTATGAATTCTTCATATACTTTTAATAAAAAATATGAAGAAATAGTAGACACTATTAGTTCACCAGATAAAGTGGATTTCTATATTTGTGGAGGATCACAAGATACTTTACAAATTATTTTTAATGATTTTTGTATTCAAGATAACAATGTTCCATGTAACATTGATTCATTAAGATTTGAAATTAATACTAATAAACCTTTGACAATTGAAAGTAATAGTGAAAGAGCAAAATCTTATGAATGGATTAATAAATACAAACATTTACACGATTTTAATTCATTTATAAAAGGATTATACGGTGAAATGTTAATTCATTCACAAAAATTCCCAGTTGATAGAAATCAATCTGAACCATTTGTAAGTTATATAACCAATGAATCATTATCAAAATGTATTGATAATCATGAACAATTTTTTGAAAATATTGTTCATGATATAAAAAGTGGTTTACAAGATTATTATAAAAAGGTTTGGAATAATAAGGACAAAATTCAAAAAATCATCACTAAAAATAAAAATCGTTTTTACAGACAAGGAGATATTATTGGTATTCCTATTGATATTAATGCTAAATGTAAAGTCAAATCAATATTAGATGAAAATAATAATTATGAAGTTTCAAATAAACATATTAATGATATTTGGAAGGTTGTTATGTATTTCTTTATAAAGAATTAAAAAATTTTAATCTAGCATTTCTCAATGATTCATTATCCAAATGATAATCATTATTTTCATTTATTCTAGATGCTTCGAAAGCAACATCCGCTGCAATAGCAGCTTCTACTATAGATTTAATATATTCACGTTCTCTATCTAATCTTAAACTTTCTTCATATTCTCTATCTTGATTTTCTAACAATAATCTATCATTTGGTTCATTTTGTTCACTATTTTCTATATTAGGAGTCTGATTAGAAAATGGTGATATTTCGTTATAGTCTATTTCTTGTGAAACAGATGCACCAGTTGTATAATTATTTATTCTTGATAATAAATCCTTTTTTGTACCAGTTGTAGCAAGTCCAATCGAATCACAAATATTAATTAATTCGTTTTTTTTTAATTTTGAGTATTTTGGAAGATTTACCATACTAGATGACATCTATATTGTTATAATATGTATGTGTCTTTAATCAATATCAAATGTTATATTATTTGATTCAATATTTACTGGTGAATATTTATTATTCTTAAATGAACTAGATTTAGAGTTAAGCATCTTCAATTTTGCTTTTTCATCTATAGAAACATTCACACTTCCAGTACCACAAGGAGCAACATGACCAACCATTATATTTGATGATATACCACTAATAGTATCCTCAGAACCAGTTAAACTTGCATTATTTAAGTGATACAATACTTTCTCAAAAGAAGATTTCGCTAATACACCATTATTAAAATCATCCATTCCAGCACTATTTGCTTTACTAAGTGTACCATTTTGAACAAGCCTATCAACAAGAACAGATATGTGTCTTATATCTAACGGTGCAACTTCTTTTAATACTGAATGTAATTCTTTAATAAAAACTATTCTAGCAGCTTCAATCCCAAATACATTATAAGTATCTATTACATTGTTAGAATTTGTTAAACAATTATCTATTGCAGGATTACATAACAATTCTTCTAAATTAGTACCAGATGTTACTATCTTAAATGTTTTCTGAGGTACAACACAATCTAATATTTCATCGTATCTATTTATTATTATATCTTCAACTTCTCCATTTCTTATATTTTTAAGTCCCTTGATCATTACTGGTTCCAATCCCTTCTTCATAATATTTGATATGTCATTTACATAAAAATCATTATTTTCATCAATTATCTTTTTACCATTTACTTTTGTTGCATCTACCACATTATAAACACTTATTCGAAATGTTATTGACTTTTCATTTGGTTCTAATATTGGATTGTGTACAAATGATAACTTTTCCAAACAACTCCAAATATCTGTTAGTCCAATATTTGAATCATCGAACATAATTTTTAATATCCATGGTGATGATGTATAACCAGTCGCATTTGTAATTTTTTCTAAGTTTACATAGTTTCGAATTTCAGGACCATCAATATTTGCAAAATAAAATTTATAAGAAACGATTACTTCCTTTAATGTTATAGAATTTATTTCATTATTTATTGTTATTGCATCCGATTTAACAAAACAATGAGGAGCTTTTAAATACACATCCGTTGTTGCTAAAATAGGTCTATTTTCAACATTTAAAAGTTCTTTAATACGTGGTAAACCTTGACTTCGACCAGCTCCTGCAAAATGAAAACTATTCAAAGTCAATTGTGTACATGGTTCACCCAAGGATTGAGCTGATAAAATACCAACTGCTTCTCCTGGTTCTATTTTAGAATATTTAAATGATTCTTCAATATTTTTTACAAAATATAAAAAAGCTTTCATTGTAACTCTATATTTACAAATTAATGCTTTTGGACCAGCATAAGCATATAACATATATTTTAATAATTCATTTCCTGGTATATATTTGTTGTTTTCACACTTTTTTACCAATTCATCATAAGATAATAAAATTGTTTTAGGATCTAAATCTGTTTTGACTTCTTTAGACAAACTAAATTTATTCACTAATAATTCTAATTTTCTTTCAAAATTTATAGGAAATCTTGCTTCATTATTATTTGATAACTTTTTACGGAAATTTTTTAATGTTTTATAATATTCTTCAAATAAATTGGTGTCTTCTTTAATCGATTTACTTAATACACAATTCATCCAATCTTCTTTATTTATTGTTAAAGAATGGGTTATTTCTAAACTTATACCATCATTTTTAATACTAATATCATGGCTTTCCATTTTTTCACCAGTAAATCCATCTTCTCCATATAAAAACTGGACAATATTTCCTTGTGCATCGCTTACAACATTACTCCATTTAACATGTATATCTTCGAGAGTCTTAATTAACTCACGTTGAATATAACCAGTTTCACCAGTTTGCAATGCTTGCTCAATCAAACCTTCACGACCACCACCAGCGTGGAAGAAAAATTCGTGTGGATGTAAACCTTTACTAAACGAACTTTTGATAAATCCGCGCGTTTCTATATTTTCAGAATATTTATGAAAATGAGGCAATGTTCTATATGAATATCCAGAATTTGTTCTTTGACCATTTACAATTTGTTGTCCTAGAAATCCTTTCATTTGTTTTACATTTTTCTTTTTTCCCTTTGAACCAGATTCTATCATTGGTTTAAATCGAGATCTTTCTTTTGAACCCAATAATTTCTCACATTTATTATCCAGTTCTGAATTTAATTCATTAACATATGATTCAAATAAATCATTATCACATGAACATTTACCCATATGTATTTGTGCTAATCTATTTGACAATTTACTAATCATTTTTGACAATAATTCATCTACCTCTGATTCAACTTCACCACCATCACGTATTAAATCTTTAGGACCTATAGTATACATATTTGCACTAAAATATTCGCCAAATAATTTTTGTAAAGTTGATATTGCATAGAAACACGCTTTATTACCATATTCATGATAAGTTTCTTTTATTATTTTCTTCAAACTGTTCTTATTCATATTTTCAAGATTTATATTCAAAAATTCAGGACTATAATATTTTAATATTTCACTACCTTTATAACCATCTTTATTGCAAATACCATAATAATATGGAGCACCTCTCGCAATTATATTCATAACATCTTTTTTTGAAATTATTTTATTAGATGTTGTCATCATATGTGATGCAAGTACATTATCCTGAACAAATGGAATTGCTGGTTCGGAACTAGCAGGACTCATACACTGATTACTTAATCCAGCAATTGATGACAATTCTACATTACTATATGTACTCTGAGGTACATGCATATTCATTTCATCACCATCAAAATCAGCATTGTAAGGTTCAGTTACATTTACATTCAACCTAAAACTATACCCTTTAAATACTCTAACACGATGTCCCATCATTGATTTTTTATGTAACGTAGGAGCACGATTCATTATTACATAATCACCATTCACCAAATGTCTAAGAACTACATCACCAACTTTTATTAAATAATTTTTATCTTTAATTATTCTTTTGTAGTTTTTTGGAATTATTCCAACTGAACCAGGATATGTATCACCATTTTCAAAACATTTTGAAAGAAAGCTTATATTTCTATGTGTTACTTTTTCTGGATAAGTCAATTGTTTTGCTATATATTCAGGAATCCCTATTTCATCTAAATCAATCATAGGATCTGGTGTTATTACACTTCTAGCAGACATTTCCACACGTGTTGACATAAGATTTGCTCGAATTCTTCCTTCCTTAGGAATTTTTCCCTTGATTCTTTGAGCTATTGTTTGATGTATTTGAGATTTAGTTCCCTTAGGAATAAAACCATTTCCTGTTTCATTATCAAACAAAGTTGCCACATCATGGGCTAGAAATTCGCGCGCCTTTTCTCTTACCTTAATATCACTTGATAAAGTATTCTTTACAAGCTCATTAGATTTTAACACATCTTCATAACGTATCGTTAAATGATCTTGTGATACAAGTCCATTCCCTTGATCAATATATGGTCTGCATATTGGGGGACATACAGGAATTGCATGTAATATTAAAGAAGATGGATGAGATGTTTCAGGATCAAAACCCAAAATATAACAATTTTTTTTTGTTATTTTTTTAAATAATCTAAACACATATTCTGGATATATTTCTTTTATTTCCTTTTTGTTTGAATAAACAGCATCAATACAATCAACACCGCGCATTGTATTCAAAACATATTTTGAAGGTTGTATACTTTTACAATACTTACACACAGATACATGTGACTTTTGTGATTCACCCTTGAATTTTAAGGTTTTTAATTTATTTAACCTTCCATAAGCAGGCATATTCAACATATCTTCTTCTGAAGGATACGGCAAACTATCTTTTGGCATATCTAATATCTCTTCATATGTTGGACCAAATTCTTGCCCATACAATGGATGGACCAAATTACCACATTTTATACAAATTATATTCAATGTTTGTAATATAATATTTATATTTGAATGTGAATATACTGGTAAATTTAATTCAATATGACCAAAATATCCAGGAGACTTTTTAGGAGGTAATAAATCTGTATCACATATTTCATTTGCACCAATTGTACCCATTTTTGTATCAAATAATCCATTATCAACAGGAACACTTCCCTTATATAATTCTTGTTTATCTATTTTTACAACAGATTCATTTCTTATTTCATTTGCACTTAATAATCCAAATTTCAAATTTGTTATTTTTGAAATTGGTAACTGCATTAAAATATATTCACAAAAAATGAACAGTGAATATTAATTCGAATTTAAGTAGTATACACATTTAAATTATATCATGGAGATAATACATGATCCTATTTACGGAGATATTGTTATGTCAGAATTAGCTATTAAAATTATTGACCATCCACATTTTAACAGAACTCAACACATTTATCAGACAGGTAATGCTTATAAAGTATTTCCAAGTGCTACACATACTAGAAAAGCACATATGATTGGCACATATGCTCTCACAAATAAATTATTGACACATTTACAAGATAGTTTTGACATATGTGATAAAAAAAAAGAACTTATTTCTATTGGTGCGTTGTGTCATGATATTGGACATGGTCCAGGAAGCCATGGATTTGATAAACATGTTATTCGAAAATTAATTGCCAATAAAATTATTGACAAAAATAATTCAATGATTTCACATGAAGAAAGGTCTTGTGCTTTATTTGCAGAAATTGCTAGAAATATATTTGTAGAACAATTATCAGATGATGATGTTGATTTTGTCATGAATGTAATTGATCCACCTGATGATTTGATGCACCAATGGGAATATACTATTGTTAATAACAGAATTAATGGTATGGATACCGATAAATTAGATTATATTGTACGTGATAATTATATTTTCGGACTTAAATTGGTTATTGATATTGATAAAATCATTAAAAATTCTAAAATTATTGACAATAAATGGTGTTTTGCAAGACACATTCATGATGAATTATTAAATGTCATATTCAATAGATACAGATTTCATAGAATTTTGAATCAAGCATCAATTGTTAAATTTGATTTATCTTTTAGAGATATTGTTGTTAATAGCCCTAAACTATACAAAGAAGTTTGCAATATATTCAAATCTGAAAATATTAATGCATTTTCTAAATTAACAGACGATTATATACTACAAAACGGAGATCCTAATCTAATAAAAAAATTTCAAGACAGAAACAATTATATTTTAGTCAATTCAGGATTATCTTCTAAACCTAACAAAAATGATGAAGTAGTTAATTTATCAATTAATATTTGTAAACATTCCAATAATCCTATGAAAGAAATGTTCTTCTACACAAAAAAAGGTGTATTATGCGATATTAATGATAGCCCCTTAGATGCAGCATTACCACAAAATGAGAAAATTCGATATATATTTAGAAAGAAATAATGAATCTAGTTATATTCAACATTTTTATATAACATATATGATTTGTTAAAGTTAGATTCACAACCACTATAATATATTATTCTCAAACTTCTTTTTTCAATATTATTTCTATTTTTCATATTGTCTTTTAATAAATTATGTAGTTTATCATGCGCAGTCAAAAGTATATACATATAACATGGAAGAATTTTAGACAATTCTTCAAAATTTTCTGATAAATATAAATAATCATTATTTGTTTTTGGTGTTTTGTATAACTTTAAATATTTTTCATATAAATTGTTAGATGATGATAAATTTGAATGTAAACCATATGTAGCATGATATAATACACTATCTATAATTTTCTTTTGCAAATCTACTTTCCTTTTTAATGTTTTACATGATTTTGAAATATAATTGTTTACAATACTATTAATATTTGCTAAACAATCAAATGTATCACTATAAGATAAATATTTTGAAATATTGACAACATTTGAATAACCTAATTCTTCAAAACTAGATAACTTTTTTTTATTATATATCATCCTTTTAATCAAATTTTTGATTGTTAGAATTAACATATTTCTTATATTAAAAATCATACTTCATTTTTATTAATTTATGCACCCCTTTTTGTGAGAATATTGTTCTCTAACTCTTTCTTTAAACAAGTGATTTGCAATTCAACTACAACTGACTTGTTTTCATCAAAATCTATTATTTCTCCACTCGGATTTAGAATATTTATTGTTATTTTTGATAATTCAATTCTAGGAGAAAATATTTTTGTCATATGAGTTTCCTGAATATAATTCGTAATTGCATCAATATTTTCATCATAATTGAAATATAAATATCCATTGCTTTTTTTCGGTTCAGTTAAATAACCAAAACAATTATTCATTACATCATTTGTACCATTTATATTAGAATTCAATTCATTGATTTTAAGCAATAAATAAGGATAACACAAAGATTCATCACTATCATAATCAGGAATTACTATTTTCTTTACAGTTAATGCATGTATTTCTGAAAATTGGCGCATTATATTATTTGTTGAATCTAATCCAGAATCACCACTAATACTCGATGGTCCCAATGGAAATTGAAATGGATTTACATTAGGCCAATAACTAATATTTCTGTCTTTTGAATCAATTAATACAAAATAAGATTTATATGATAATGTTGGTATCAAATCACCAACTGGTTCATTTTCTTCATTTATTCGCTTCTTTTCTAATTCATTTTCTATATTTAGATTCCTAATCGCTTTTACTTGGTTTATTTTCTCTATTAAGGGATATACTTTAGTATGATATTCTCGAACAGTATATACATCAATTTGTGCAGAGTTAAAATCAGAAATCGGATCTTTACAGAATTTTGATATCATTAAATTAAGATCCTTAAATGTTAACCAAGGATATTCATCAATATATTTTTTATATAAAATTTGAGTAATCAAATCTATTTTTTTTCTCGCTACACTTACTAATTCATTTGATTCCATTAATTAAATATTTTTTTTAGTTCTACCCTTATATTTTTTAAATGAAATTTTTTTTCTTGATTTCTTTTTTTGTCCACCCCTTAGTGAAGGAGGATCAGGAGGTACATCATCATCTTCGTATACACCTTCATTCTCTTCACTAATTCGATACTCTCTACCAGGTCGAGATGGAGGTCTATCCTCAGGAACACTATTTGGTGGTCTTGGTCTAAGATGTTCCGGTGTACCAAATTCATCATATAAACGTCTCGGTATAGGCATTCGTAGAGGTGAACCATACAGAGTTGTGTCATTATCATCAATAGTTGCAAAATTAGAATTAGAACTCAATTGACTATTGTTAGTACTACTAGATGTTGGTGGTGAAAATGTTGGTGGTGGTGGTGACGGGATTGGTGGTGGATTATTAAAAATTTCATATTTTTCTAATAATTCATTTTCTTCTTCTTTTGTAAATTCACATTCAATAGTGTCAATATCCCATATTATTTCTCTATCTATTGCACCATCTCTCAACATATTACAATGCAATGCACCAGTTTCAAGTGAATTCCAAGGTAATTTAGCAATTGCAGGAACACTTCTCGATACGTATTTAGATAAATTTATACATTTTCCTTTAAAATCAATATTTCTTTCGTTTGACATAGTTGGCGCCAATATTTTAATTTTTTTTTCATAAACTTCTGTTACTTCAAACTTATTATTTTCTAAATAGTCTGTAATATTGCTACTATTTCTACTATCATTTTTGAACGTAACAAAATCACCTTCTTCAAAACATTTTGGTTCAAAAGTATTTTCAAAAATAATTTCGTAAAATGTTCCAGTTTGTTCAATATGTTTTACATCAAAAATAAATCCACATGGTTTGCGAACAGCAATACTTATCGGAGTTGTTTTGGCTTCAAGTAACAAACGGCGAAACTTTTCAAAATCTACTAATACTCTTTTAGCAATTAGATTACCAAAACTAAAGTATGCAATCAAATTGTTAACATTATCATGTCCGGGTTTTATATCACGCGGTAAAGGATCATATTTGTCATTAGGACAAATTGAATCTATTGTATTGGGAATCCTTTTACCAGGTTCACATACTTTATTCTCACCATTTGCTTGATAACAAGGATAAACAATACCGTCTGCAAACTGTTTCTGAATATTTAGTCTACTAAACAAAAATATTTTAGACATAGATCTTCCATGCATATCCACATTCTCTTTAGAAGATAAATCTTCAAAAAATAATATTACTGGTATTTCACCTTCTTCTAAAGTCTCTTTCACAAAATCATATATTGGAGTCTTATCAAGATAACCCAAACCACCAATTACATCCGCACCAACATTAGATGATTTTATTTTTGGTGATTCTACTCCAATTGATGACCAATAAGATGTTCTTTTTTTTGGAGTTTGTAATACATATTCATCATTTTGTGTAACGTTTGTTATATCTCTTAATGATCTTGACTCAATATTATCAGAACCCGCATGCATAAAAGCATTTCTATGTCTTCGGCGCCGCGCTGTCCGCACAGGCGGTGATTCCTCGATTTGAGGCACCGATTCCTCGATTTGAGGCGATGGCTCATCAATTACATCCCATTTTTCAGGCAATTTATCTCGTGTTAATGGATCCTCCCATTTGTCCAATTGTAACAATGTATCAACTTTATAACAATAACCAGATGGCAATTTTCGTAAATTAAGTTCTTCAAAATCAGACCTTTCAAATTTTTCAAAAGTTACCGGATCTTCAGTATTTTTACATCCACGAGGTCCGCCTCTATTAGATTCAGGCCACCGCAATTGTGCAACATTAGAAGCTCTTTCATAATCAACACCAAGTCTCTCCGCGCGGGCATTTATATCTTTAATTACTTCATTCCAATCTGATGGACCCCTCGACTCAGATACAGGCGCCTGGCGAACAGAAGGCGATGCGTCAACTGGAATAGATGAGGCAGCGCCACCTCCATTTATCAAAGAACCACCCCTTGGTTCTGGCGGACCCGTATATTTAGTCCAATACTTCTTCCGTCGCGCATTACGCGTATCTGTAGGAGGTGTATTTGTAGGAGGGGTATTTGTAGGAGGGGTATTTGTAGGAGGGGTATGGTGAATTGGTGTAAGAATAGGAGGAGGGGGAATTGGTGCAAGAATAGTAGGCGGATACATTGGATAGAGAATGTGTGGAGGATATTGATGTAACCCGTACTGGTTCACCCATGACACATGCGTCGGAGGAGGAGGAGGTGCCAGCACGCGAAAGCCACTTCTATTAGCCCGAGATAGTTGCGCATTCTGCATGGATGCGGCGTCCGGAGCAATGCGGAGACTTGGATCAATTGGCTGCTGCTGTTGCAGGGTCTGTAGATTAGATGGGTTTTTTTTATCAAAAGTGGTATCCAATGCGTCCACATGCGACTTATCTCTGTCTGTATGGTCCATATCTGCCCACATTACGAGTCTCTCCGCATCTTCATTTTTTATTCCCAAAGCTTTTAGGGTATCAATATCTATGTTTAGTAAATTATCAGAATTAATTCCTGATTCCTTCAAAATTTGAGCTAGATGTGTTAAATTTAAGTTTTCAAGGAGTTTATCAAGCTCTTCATTTCCACTAGTAATCTTTGATGCTTCTAATGTAGCTGCAAGATCAGATTCATAAGAATCTTCATTCTTTCTCTCTTCAAATCCATATTCCATATTGCTTTCTTCAATAGACGACTCAAGTTTAGTAGCATCACTATAAGAAATTCCCTTTTTTATAGGACTACCTAGTGATGGATGTGGTGATGATGTGCGGGAACTGACTGGACTACTTAATGATGGACTCGAAGCTCGATTCGATAATACACTATGTGGTATAGATAATTCTGTATTAACAGATAATTCATCATCAAGTGGAGTTATAATATATTCACCAGAACTATCCTTATTGTACTTTTTGTCAAGGAGCTTTGGAGGCGCATCATAAGGAAAATATTCACCGATAGATATTTTTGTAGGATGTTTTATTCCTTTATATTCGGAATTATATCTTACATTAGTTATCGTTTTATCATCCTCCCCGACAATTGCCCAATATAACCATTCATCTGGAGCATCAATATATCCAAGTTCTAATTTCGGAGAACCTTTTTTCATATATTTACCATAACTTCCATCCTTCTTCTTTGGGTCTCTTTTTATATATCCATATTTTAGTGCTGACTGAATATCATTAGATGTTATTAAACGTTCGTTTGCACGATCACGTCCATGCCAACCTTTATCAAAATCTATATCATCAGTATCAGTACTATTATAATTTTTATTTATGTTATCTTGATCACGGAGTTTACTTATAGATTTACGTATTTCTCGTTTCTCTTTTTTAGTCTTGTTTTTAATATTTTTTTTTAAATTTGTTTTTTCTATATAATAGACGCGCTCGCGTAGATTACGGTCAAATATACTTACATCAACTGGCATATTCATCCATGATGGTTCATAACCAACTCGTGAACCATCCTTATTTTTTTTACCATAATATCTAATTCCGAATTGGTAAGGAATTTTTAAATCTGGAGATGATACTCCGTTTATAGTGGTTTCATTTTGTAAATAATGTGGAATAGAAACTATTTTTGCATATTTCCGTTCATGTATAACACGATTCTTTTCATCAGCATCGTGGTTTATCGCAAATTTAATTCGTTTTTCTATATACGAAATATTATTTTCTAAATAAAAAAGATTTCTTATAGAAAAATCTTGAATAATATTTTCTGATTCGGAAATGTTAATATTATTCTTATCAATAATATTTATTATTATTTCACATATACTGTAACTATCTATCGCCTTTACAAGTTTTAAAATTTTTTTGTAGGTATCAGAATATATATAGTAATTCCCTTTTATAATGTTTTCTCTTTTTAAAACTTTATTTTTGATGTTGACTCGAGGTAGTGGTGGTTTTTGATAATGAAGACTGTTATCTTTCCAATCAAACACAAGACCTTTTGTTTTTGGAATTGGATTTTCAGACTCCGACTGTGCGCCACCGCTGGCGCACATACCGCCTCTTTTTCTAAATCTTTTATTGGAATTTAATATTTTTCTAAGAATTTTTATTTTTTTATTAATGTTATTTTCTTTCTTAATAGAAATAATGTTTCTATTCATTAATTATATTAATAATATTTAAAATTTTAATATTGATGTAATTAATGAATGAATCACCAGAAAAATGGGATTTACAGGATATAATAGATTTAGATAAACTTAAAGAAGATGATGACCAAAATTATGAATACCCAATATATGATTCAAATATCAATAATATAATAGACTATGACATTTCTTACAATCCTTTAAATCCTTCCAATGACTCTAATATGTATCATACACCCTCTTCCACAAATGATTCCAAGATACACATTGAGAAAAAGAAAACAAAAGGACAGCAAAAATTACAATCTGGTAAAAAACAAAAAACAAAAAAATCTTCATTTATATCAAAACCATCACAGTCAAAAAAGAAAATGGTTCGTTTTTCCAATAAGCCATATATTCAATTAATAAATGAAGATCCAACAAGAGGTAAAGGCATTGAACATTCTATTGCATTAGAAACACAATTACCAGGATCAGCACTTTCAGAATTGACTCAATTTAAAAATAAAAAACAAGATATACTGGAACAACAATTGTTAGAATTGCCAAAAGAAAAAAGACAAGAATTTATTGACAATAGAGACACACAATATGAAAAAAATATATTAGAATCTAGTTCTATTATTAAAGAATTATCTGAAAAAAAATATGGAGGCTATAAATATAAATCAAATTCTAATAAATCATATACAAAAAAACATTTTCCAAAAAATAAATATTCGAAAAAAAAGACCAGTAAACACAAAATATTTTTAAAATCAAAAAATAAAGTAAAAACAAAAAAAATTGGTAAATATTTATAATTGACAAAAAATATAACAATAGTATATTTAAATTATAAAATCATTTAAAAATGAAGATGTATATGTTAATAAATTTATAATGCAGAACATAAATAATAAATCACCTTTAAGATATCCAGGAGGAAAAACGAGAGCCACTAACAAATTAGAAACCATATTAAATGAAAATTTCAATATTACAAACTTTGACAATCTTGTTTCACCGTTCTTTGGTGGAGGTTCATTTGAATTTCATATCCAAAATACTTACAAGCTAAATATTATCGCAAATGATAAATTTCTTCCGCTATTCAACTTCTGGAAAACTTGTAAGTCAGATAAAGAAAATTTAATACTAAACCTTCGACAAAAAATAGGAAACATTGATAAAGATGCGTTTACAGATTTTAGAGAAAGAATAATGAGTGAAGATTGTGTATTAGACCAAAGCATTATGTACTTTGTTATTAATCGCTGTTCATTTAGTGGCGCAACACTATCTGGTGGATTTTCATCAGAATCATCTCAGAAACGATTTACAACATCTTCTATTGATAGAATTGAAAATCTTGATCTAACTTATTTTGATATTTATAATCATGATTTTGAAGATTTTATCACTAATAATAGAGATAACCCCAGAAATCTAATATTTCTTGATCCACCTTATTATCTAGAAAAAGGGTCAAAATTATACGGTAACAATGGTGATATGCATGAATCATTTGACCATGATAAATTATACCAAACTTTGTCAAATACCAATAACTGGTTAATGACTTATAATAATTGCAATTATATCAAGAATTTGTATAAGGACTATAAGATTATAGAAACATCTTGGACATATGGAATGAATAAATCAAAAGAATCATCAGAAATTGTCATTATTTCAATTAATAATAACTAAATTTTCATACAACCATTTCTATTAGTTATAAATTCTAAAGCATATATGCCAACTCGCGATCCTTCATATTTTTTATTATCACATTGAAAACTCCTACCGGATCTATAAGTTATACCTATCACTGCTCTATAGTTATTATTTGATTCAGTAAAGAATTGTACATTATTCCAACAATGACTGTTACCAGTCCAGTTTATTTCGTAACAATTATCAATATTCGATTTTTTTAATGATGGTTTACCTTGAACAACTAATTGACAAAATTCAGGTCCAAAATTTGGATTTGTTACACTATAATCTGGTCCAAATACACTTTTACCAACTAAATTTTTGTCAAATAAAAATCCATATATTGCGTATTTAATTTTCTTGCCATTGTGATGTTTGATTGCTTTCTTTAAGAAATCTTTAACTTCTGAATGATCGCATATACATTTTTTATCACTTTTACTTCCTGATTTTGAACTAACACCACCAAATTGTTGAAAATCTTTTGCAGTTTTTCCTTTTTTGTGAGATATGTAAATCACTTTATTTCCATTTGTATCTTCTATAACATAATCAGCTTTTACATCTCTTCCCCAGTTTTTTTCATTCACTTTTTCTGCTTTACAACAATTCATATATATTGCACCATCTTCAGGTGTAATTATGTTAATTGGTCCATTTTCAAATAACTTTTGTAAATCTTCTAAACATTTTTTCTCAGATTTCATAACATCTTTGTAACATGGTTTTGCAATATTATTTAGTGGAATATATCCGGTTCTATCATTTTCTTTAATTTGTGCACAATATTTATAATTCTTTATTTGTATCGTTTTATCTGAAACAAAATATATATCAACATTTGCTCCTATATTAAAACGATTATTACCGGAAGAATCAGTGACATTACATTCTTTTATTGTCTTATATACATTGTTTCTCCAATTATTTTTATTTGTTACGTATTTAGCAAAACATAATGTTCCATTCGAAGTTTTTCCGCTTAGGTTTTGAACCATTTTTATCATACTAATATTATTTTTTATCTATCATTTTTATCATATTTTTGTGTTTATAATTAAACACTAAATATAAAAAATAATGCAATAAGATGATTTATCCATATTCAAATTGTTTTCAAGAACATTTAGTTTCAAAAATATATGAGCAAACTTATAAAACACCTTTAAAAAACAATTATTATGTATTCAGTCTAAAAAAAATATTAAGACAAGAATGCAATGGATATAAAAATTTGGAAAATGACATCAAAAATGATGTTTATATGAGATCATATAAACAAGTTTTTGATAACAGTATGAAATACATTATTGAAGATCACAAATCATTATATGATTGTGAACCATCTATGTGCGTTTATGTCAAAAATGTTATTCAATATTTATTAGATGATACTATAAAATTTGTAAAAGCATGGATTTTAGCAGAACCACAACTTATAGAATCATTTATTAAAGCAAAATATGATTATAGAAAAATGGATATAATTAATTGGGAAAATGAGGAACACATTGGCTTGAAAAATATTGAAAATTGGAATATAATAGATGAATACAGAATATCATATTTAAATAAATGTAAATTTCTTAAATTGTCAAATAGTTCAGTAAAAAAAGTTGCCATTTTACTGATTAAAATGTATATTGTTACTAAACGTATTAATCAAAAAAATGTTTTTAACAGTAAAAAATTTAATAACACAATAATTGCAACTGGAATATTATCCACTGGATTTAAAATGGATAATATTTATTATGATTCAAATACAGAAACATTGGGATTTAAATATAGAGACTGCTTGATGAATATGTATGATTATTTTCCAGAAAATATGGGAATTGGTTTAACAACATTCGAACATTTATTTCACACATATTTATTTTGTCTTGACACAAAACATTGTTCTAAAAATTATATTCATATGTTTAATTATTCAAATATTTGTTTGCAAAGATTACAATTTGAATTTGGTAAAAAACAAATAAATAACAATATTCTTGAAAAAATAAATAATATGTTACAAAATATTCATAATAATAAATATGCCAATTGTTATGTATTACTAACAATTTTACCAGAAGATATTGTGAATAATATTGATAAATATTTTGTTTGTCCTAATTTAGATTTTGGAGAACTGTCATATTATATGCATAAAATTTGTATTAATGACAAATAGAACTATTTTGTGTGGAATAGCCAAAAATTAAATCCATTATCATCTTGCCATAATGACCAATCTCCATTTACTTTTGGCACTATTTCAATGAAATAATTTTTATTTGTATCACTTGCAACTCTACTTCCGCGATAAACACTTTCAGTTCCCTTTAATGTGTAATTTTTTTTATTAAAAGTCACAAGACATCCTATATTATTAGAATAGTCTCCAATTTTAAACATTTCTTCGACACTGTATACATTAAAATGTTTCATTCAAATTCATATTATGTATTCTATGTTTATATTATAATATCATGTTTATCAAATAAAGGTGCTTGTTCTCCGAAACAAATAAGTAATGGACATAGTAAGTATATTATACAAGTTTTTGGACCACAATAATATTCTTCAACTACTTGATCCGCATAAAGTGGTGTCACCCCTCTTGTTACAGACTTTTCAACAGGCTTAGGCTGATTAATTAGTAAAGTCATAGTTATTATATGTATAAAATAAAAAAACAACTTAATGTTTTAAAAAAGTTACTATTAATGATATAGGAAATGCTTGTTAATAAAATGTTATGTTCATATGTTTTAAATTAAAAAATAAAAATAATTATGAATTTGTATAAATATTATGTTTCATTGCCAGATGTATTAGTTGATGAGATTTTAAGTTATGGTGACGTCGAATCACGGTTGAAAATGAATTCTGTTATTAAACAACTAAATTATTATTCAAAAGAATTTGAATATATGCGACATAATGATAGGTCCTATCTATGGTATTCACTTCCAAAAACAAAATATGCGCGTTTTGCATTTAGGCAAATTAAAAATAAAAAAGAATTAGGAAATACTATAAATATAGAAAAAACAAATTTAGAACATACTATAAATATGATTAATAAAATAAAATTATAACTGAATATTATTTATATCATATTCTGGATTTCCTGAAAATGAAGGGGGAATTACTTTGATATTATCAACATTCATATCATTAGTCAAAGAATAATATACATTTATTCCTTCTGGTGTTAAAAACTTATTCCAAGGTCCATTACTGAAATCTTCCACTTTTTCGGATTCTTGTATTCTTGCTATTTTTCTATTAACCATTTCTATTTTTTTGAATAAAGCTGTGTTTTTTATATCACGAATATCTCCAGGTCTTTGTAATTGAAATATTAACTTTTCATTTTGTTTTGTCATATATACAGCAACACCTTCAATAGTAAATAATATTTTCCAATTTTGATCTTTTGGTAAAGGAGGATCAGCGTTTGGTCCACGTCTATATGCCTCCGCAGAAGCAGATTCACTATATGCAATAGATGGGCTTCTTGTTGCAAAACGATCCAATGGTGGTCTAGAATATTCATTAGGTTGAATCGAAGGACTTGATGTTGCAAAACGGTTTCTGTCTGGTCTATTTGCAGCACTATTTACACTGCCTGAAAATACAGCAGGACCAAAAAATTCGGCAGATTCATTTAAAGATCCAAAAGAACCCAATGATCCCAAAGATCCAAATGAATTTCTTGAAAAATGTTGTGGCGAATTCATTGTAGTAGCAGACATACCATCGTCAGAAAAATTATCCAATGAAGATGATGGACTAGTATCCATACCACCGCGCTTAGTGGTGCGCCGACGCCTTGTCATCGTTTTTCTTTTACGATTTTTTATAGTTTTCTTGTTTTTTTTATATTTACCATTTTTTACCATTATTAGATCAAATATTTTATTAAATATTTTTTCTAAAAATAATAATTTATCTACAGGATAGTGCGGCCATTCTTGTTTTTCTTTTTAGATAATTTAATTGAAAATGTTATTATTAGAGTAATTATTCCTATTATAGAGGCTAATGCTAATAAAACAATTATAAAAAAGGCTAAATATGTCGCTTTATCCATCGTGATAAGAACCATATGTTATTAAATATTTTATTGAATATTTTTTTTAATATATATGTAATGGGAAACATATATGACTATATCTTTTTGTACACTTTGTATTCAATGTTCGTATTAATTTGGCTGGGAATTTTAGGTATTGGTACATTTGCTCCAAAATATTTAGATTCTGTACAAACATTTCTAAAACTTTATATTGGAATTTTGTTATTTGCTAGATTTAACCCATTAACTTATAAAGACAGACCCTTTAGAGAATTTGATCGCAGAATTGTTTTCACATGTTCAATATTTTTGATTTTATCTACAGCAGTAGGAGTTGCATTAAAAAGACATATTAAAAAAAAAGCAGGACCATTGGTAGAGAAAGGTCTTACTGAAATTAAAAGTACAATCGGTATTGAATCTTAAAAATATTATATAAATGAAAATATTACTAATTACTAATAATATAACAAAAAGTTATATTCATTATATTGCTTGGATCGTACAGTGGTTAGTACCCCAGTTTGTGTTTAGCAAACTGCTATCAAACTGCACTGGAAACCTGAGTTCGATTCTCAGTCCAAGCTCTCGTTAGAGACCAAGTAGTTCAACGGTAGAACGTCAGATAGGACAGTCCAGTTAATGGTGTTTCCTGAAGGTTGCAGATTCGAATTCTGTCTTGGTCATTTAGCAACTACTTATAGTTGCTCTTTCATTAGAAATTATTTTTTTAATTTTGAATAATGTTTAACAGCTGCTATAACATTTTCTTGCGGAGTTACCCATTCAAGATTATAAAGTTTACAATTTGTTTTGTCGTGGTCTTTATGATTTACAAATGGTTTACCATAATAATTTGGTAGAAATACTTTAGCTACAAGTCTATGAATAAGATGAGTTCTTCCTTTTCCTGAGCCAATAGTTACTACTTTATAACCGGCATCGTGAATAGTTCCTTTGAAAATTCCATTGTTTTCAGATTTTTTAATTCTACCTTGATCTGATATTTTATATCCAATATTTCCTTTAAGAAATTCTTTTGGTATATCTTTCCATATTTCATTTTCAAATATTTTTTCTTCCGATGTATCGAATATCCATTTAAATCCGTACGCTGTTTTACGTTTATTTCGACAAACGTCAGAAATACGTTTTCCGCTTGTTGTTCGTTTTGCTCTAATATTTATATATAACCATTTTTCAGCATCAGATATTTTTTCATAATATTCTAATTTCTCACCATCAAGAGAGCATCTCCAAACAGGCCAAGTACGTCCACATCGAGTAATTTCACTTGATTGTTTTTTTTTATCATTATTTTGCTCAGCCATTGTTGCCCATTCAAGATTTTCAACTCTATTATCTCCTCTATTATGGTTCTTATGATTGACAGTTGGCTTATTTTCAGGATTTGGGATAAATGTTAATGCAATTAACCTATGAACCATCATAGTACATTTATTTCCATCATCATTAACTAAAGTTATTACAACATATCCAGTGCATTTTGCTTTAAGAAACATTTCTTTATTAGAGCTTTTCGACCAAACTTTTCCAGTATTTGAAAATTTATATTTTGAAAATCCCTCTAATTCTCTCCAAATTTCAGACATATTATGTTAATATATGGTTCAAATCTTATAATATATTTTATTGCCCGTTCAAATCGGATCGTCCTCATTTAGCAACTATAATAAGTTGGACCTATCAAGGTTTTTGTCCACCCGCTTTTGATTTTTCATCCACTCTTCGCGTGCCCTACGTGCAATTTTCTTCCCCCAGGACTCGACAGAAGCCTTTTTTGCAAATGGCACGTCGCTTAGACTTTGGCATTTAGATTCGAGTTCACCCCTAACAAAGCTTCGTAACTCCGATTCATTTTTCCACAGCTTTTTCATCTTCCAGTCCGCCTGCATTTCTTTCACTCCTTTGGCAAGGCAGTACTCTGCGCCGTCGAACGAGAAATACGATTCCTTTACACTAGATACGCCAAAAACGACACCCAATACAATTAATAATAGAAGGCTAAGACCTAAATAGTAAAACATTGTTTTATCACTTTTTGACATTTTTGATAGCATTGTATAATTTATTATTTTATTTTTGTTTATCATATATTTCGACCAAACTTTACAAATATCTGAAACTTTCTCTTAATTCTTTTCCAAATCTATGTTCAACTTCTTTATACAATATATGCTTTTTAGAACTTAACACAATATAGTCAATTAAATATTAATTAATATGAATAATAAAAGATTTAAAACAACTGCTTGGGGTGTTGATGAACCTGGACAGAATTTTAAACAATTTGAAATATCTAGAAGAATGCCTGGACATAATGATGTTCATATTGCAATAAAATATTCTGGTATTTGTCATTCCGATATTCATCAAGCCAATGGAGACTGGAATAAATCAAAATATCCAATGATTCCTGGTCATGAAATTGCGGGAATAGTTGTATTTATTGGGAAAAATGTTAAAAAATTTAAAGTCGGTGATCATGCAGGTATTGGATGTATGATTGACTCATGTCGCAAATGTAAATCTTGTTCCAATAATGAAGAAAATTATTGTGATAAAGGTGCAGTGTTAACATATAATTCAACTATGAAATTTTCACATTGTCCAGGATATTCTGAAAATCCAGAACAATGTGAAATAACTTATGGTGGATATTCAAAAGATATAGTGTGTGATGAGAAATTTGTTTGTTTAATTCCAAAAAACATTCCATTAAAAAATGCGCCGCAATTGTTGTGCGCAGGAATAACCGTTTATTCACCATTTGTATATTATGGTATAAAAAAAGGAATGAATGTTGGTGTTGCGGGTCTCGGTGGCTTGGGTTCAATGGCAGTCAAATTTGCAAAAGCTTTTGGATGTATTGTTACTGTTTTTTCTAGAACGAATGCAAAAAAAGAAGAGGCTCTTAAAAATTTAGGTGCAGACTTTTATATTGATAGTAATACACAAAATATCACTAATAAGTGTGATATAATTATTAATACAATTAGCGCAAATCACGATTTGAATTATTATATGAATGCACTAAATGTTAATGGTAAAATGATTTTACTAGGAGCGCCATCAAAACCATTTGAAATAAATGCATTCTCTTTGTTGATTAAGCGCAAATCAATTTGTGGTTCGTTAATAGGGGGAATGCGAGAAACACAAGAAATGTTAGATTTTTGTGGTACTCATAATTTATATTGTGATGTTGAAATATGCAAACCAAATTATATACATGAAGCATATAATAGAACTGTTAAAGGAGACGTTAAATGGCGCTTTTGCATAGATGTAAATGCTGATTTAGAGACCAATGGAGTAGAATCCTCAACTATAATACCTATTCATCTATAAATAATAATTCATTTTCTAGATGGAGGTGATGGAATTGTTGGTGTTATTTCGCATTAATATTTGTTAATTAATATGATTTATAATATAATGTATTCAAATAATCGTCATAAAAAAATACATTATAAAGGCGGCGGATTATTTGATAACTTTGTTAAAAAAATTTTTCCAGATATAAATTTAGATGAATATCGTTATGAACTTCATTATTACAAAAAAGATGGAAACATAATTAAATATGATTCAATAGATTTAAATACACCAATTTCAAATATATTGAATTTTTCTGTAGGTGATGATGTTGAAATTGTTTTTCCATATTCACCAAAACCAAATAATGAAGATATGGTCTTATCTACAAAAATTAGTTTAAAAAATCAAGGAATAACTCCTGAATTGTTACAAAATTGTTGTCCCGATAAAATAATTAAAATAGGAGAAATTCCAAATAAAGTAATATATTGGAATGAATATGAACAAAATAACTTAGATACACCAAATCCCGATTATGAAACAAATTTACAAAGGATACCAAATGTAATATCTTGGAAAACAGAAAATAGGAAATTAAATAAAGAAGATATTCCAGAAGGAACACAACTAGATTCAGACATTGATTTAGATGATACTGAATATGGAGCAGCACTTCTATTATCAATGAAAAAAGATAATGAAACTAATAGTCCATCACCCATTGAAGAAAAAGAAACAGAAGATATAAATAGAGAAAATCAAGAAGTATATGAAGACGCGCGCGGTATTGAAGCTGCAGAAGAGGCGCGCCTTGTACTTAGAGGAATGGATCAAACTGAATATACAACAAATACCGACTCTACCAAAAGTGGAGGTGGTAAAAAAAGTAAGCGTAAACCCAACAAGTCTAAAGAATTTGATCATAATTTGCAAATTAAAATCATTCAAGTACAAAATGATAATGAAAAAGAAAAACTATCTTTTATTCTTCAAAGCAACAATGGTGAAAAATACAAAGAAAATATTGTCAGAAAAATGTTAAAAAATGGTAAGTTTTCAATATCCGAAACTGAAGAACTTCTAAATGCAATAAAATATATGCCATTTGCCATTGAAAATGTTGATACAAAAAAATTTGAAAATATACAAATTCGCTATTTTCCAGACAAGATAAAAGAAAATGAAGCTATGAAAAATAGTATATCTAAAATAAAAAAGGAACTAGTAGATTTACATTTATTGAAATTACAGAAAGAAATTCACTATAAATTTACGAGTGAATTTAATAAGTTCTTCAGTAGCTTCTTCAAAGCCGCTTCTCTTGAGATCGAGAAGCGCACCACAAGACATTTGCGCGGCCTCCCTTTACACCTTGCGCGCCGCTGGCGCTCGGCTTCGCGCCCGCCGGAGAATATTTTCGATGCGCTTGACGAAATAGACAAGGGAGATGACTCATTGAAAAATATGATTCGATTTATTGAACAGACTTTAAAAAACATCAAAATCAAATTGGGCGAGTCCCTCGCCGAGGCAATCGAGAAGGCGCCCGAGGCACAGCTGCGCGGCGACGTGGTCAAATCGGAGACTGGTACTACTGCATGGAAAGATGGGATGCATTCATGTGCAACACTAGCTATAAAAAATCTCGATGTGATTGACGCATTCAAATCCGTCAAAATGGATGGGATGCCAGATACATTACCAAATTATATTTCAGAATCTTTATGGAAATTAAATAAGAAAGTGGCGCAACTGAAAGGGTTTGATGAATATTATAATATGATGAATAATGCAACTGACGAATATGGAGAAAGCATTCGAATATTGAATAATGTACTTGAAGATGAAAATAGAGGTAAAAAATTAAATCAAGTATTAAATCGACACAAAGAATTAATCGGAGAAATGGTAACAATACACACAAACGAAGGAAAAGAATTGTTTAAACTAAAGGGAGAAATGAGAGAAGGAGAAATAATAGAAAATTTGATGTTGCGAAATAAAACTTCTATGTTGACAAGCACCTTCGGAAATGAGAGTATAAATGACAATTCTGAAAAGAAAGAACCTGAAGATGCTACCCAGGATGTCTCGAATCCCCTTGATAGGCGTGAGGCGCTGATTAAGCGCCGCGAAGATGCCGTTAGCGAGCGCGAGCGGCGGCTGGACGCGCGGACAAAGGCGATGGCGCCGCGAATTCCGCTCGAACTCGATCTTAATGATAAACGAACAGTAATAGAAATACTAAAATTTTTTGTAAATAGATTACCAAAAGACTGGACAGGGGAAAATGGTGGAAATATTTACAAAGAGGTTTTAAAGGCTAGTCTTAGACCACCAGATGGAAAACCTACTAAAATAGAACACCCAGAAAACAAAGGCGTTATAATTTATGCTGTAGATTGGGCAAAAGATGAACAAACATTACAACAATTAGTAAATATACTTGAATCTTTTAATTATATTACACAAAATAAACCCATATATAATGAAATAGGACCAAATACTTTAGATACATTGAATAATGCAGTAAACATAATATTAAGTGCGGAAGCGTATAGTAAACGACAAATCAATAATCTTGCGGAAGAAATTATAAATATTTGGATTGCTCTTTTTCCATCTAATCATAGTATTGAAATGTGGAAAAAATATGATGATATTAAGAAAACTTATAATCGTTTTCGAAATTATTTAGTACGAGTAGGTTGGCGCTTTCATCCATCAGAAAGACACGCGATTCCCCCGTTAGGCTCAAAAATCTATAAAGATAATGACGGAAAAGATCTCAATAATACAGAATTCAAATTAGTTAATGATTTGATAGATTTGTTTAGTATATTATTACCAAAAAATAAATTTTTTCGTGAGAAAAGACTTTATGAGCTGGAAATGTTTCTTGAAATATACAAACCTGAAAATATTGATGATATACCACAAAAAAGTTTTTTAAAAGGACAAATTGAACAAACCGATTATATAACAAGCATTCTCAAAGGAATACTTGAATTACCAAGTGATAAAAATAAGTACACACCATCACAATTATCACCTTGGAGAATATTAGATGTACATAAAAAATCTCCTATTGTTTTAGAAAAATTATTAGAAGAAGAAAAAAAGAGACTAGAGGGGGATACTCCTGAAGGATATACTTTCAAAGATATAATAGAACTATCTGATGAAGAAATTGATAATTATCTTAAACTAGACCAGTTAAAAGAACAGGATGATGAGGCTATTGAATCAACTATTTCACCAATTGTTGATGAACTTATTAAAGAAACCGCTACAAATAGTGATTATTTAAACGAAATTATAGATGAAGCAAGAACCCAAGAAATACAAAAAGATGCATATTTTACTGATTGGATACATGTTGATTCAGATTCAGATATTCCATCATGGAAATTAAGAAATATTGACAGTGATAGTGATAGTGATAGTGAAGATGATAAATTGGGTGTGGAAGAATCCAAGAGAGAATCACGCATGCCGCCTATCATGATCTCTGCTAGCTCTGAGGAAGACATATTGCCAAACCTGGCAGAAGCGCTCGATGCCATGCGCGACCAATCAGCCAGGTTTCGGAGCGCGTATGCCGAGGCCAATGCCAAGTCGGCCCGACTCGAGGCGGAGCTCCACGCCCGGGTCGGCAACTACACGGACGCTGATTTTCAGGAACTGCTGGACAGCGTGCCCGAGGAGCACCGCCTCAAACTCATCAAAGCTCGTAAAATGTTGGAGGAGGCCCAGCTCCACAGATTAGAATCCCAGAATGCAGAAGCGCCCAATTCATCATCGGAAGATGATAATGAGAACTTAACTGGAGGAAATCCAAATAATGAATATATTGATTATTGTCTAAAAGGTGGGGGTAAAAAAAGTAAAAATCCCAAAAAGTCAAAAGATAAAAAAGAAAAAAAAGATAAAAATCGTTCTTCTTTTGATAGTCTGTCTAGAATAATGCCTAACGCAGCGGAATACATTAGCCAAATAGCTAGTGGAGGTGACTGGAGAATATTACAAGCAATTGCTGAGCAAGATATGGATGGACTCTTTTTGGAAATAAATAGATATGGATTCGACATAATAGATGTTTGGGTAAATATAAATCTATTATTAGAATTATCCAAAGAAAATAACTATGTACAGCGTCTCGATACTAACACTGGCAATATTCAAATGGTTTCAATGGGAATATTACCTCTTAATATGCGTAATGATTTTGGTGAAAGGGGTGAATTTAACAAATTTATATCTAATCAAAATGAAAAAACGGGTTTAAGCATATTGGACTTATTATTATTGGGATTTTACGGATTATTAAAATATGAGGGACATGCATTGCTTATCGATGCTGACAATTACGAAATGGTAGTGGAAAGATATAGAAATATTGTACAAGATAATCCATTACAAAAACATTTGAAAAAATATTTAATGGATGACCACGAAACCTTTGGCCTACTGCGCGGTGACAGGACTCGTCGCCGCAGCGCTCGGGAGCGCTGGCAGCATGTTATGATATTAGAATTAGTACAAATAATAGCTAATATTTCTAATACCTCTACTCGTGAAAATGCTACTTTAATAGAGAACAATTTGGCTTTTTTTGAAAAAGCAAGATTTTATACAATGGGTATAATTTGTTTTATAGATTATTTATTTACAAGGAAAGAATTTATAGAAAAGGGAGTTACGGAATATTTAATAACAAGACTATCAATACATAATCACCAACTTAGTAATCTTTTGTTAACATTACTCTATGTATATAGAGATTTACATTTTGCGAGTTACGATGCTGTTGCTATGGGAGATATGACAACTAGTATTGATGGACATCAAAGATATAAATTAGTAAAAGCATATTTGAAATATGGAAAACAAATGAAAGAAATATCAAAAAAATTACAAAATACACCAGATTTTCATAGTGATGACGATGTAGACAATGCTTTAGATGAAATTAATAACTCGAAAAAGAAATATTTAGAAAAACTTGAGAAAGCTATTTTAAAAATGAAAAATAGTGAAGAAAAGCGTCAAAGAGAGAGTGCTCCGATAAAAGATATTAGAGATGGTATATCATATAGTGGAAAACAGATGCTTGATAGAATTAACGGAAAAGAAATAGAACAAGATGACGAAGAACAAAAGGCATTGGCATTGGAAGACAGGACATTGGCTTCAGAAGCGGTGAGAAATGCCATGATTGCTGAATTGGATAGAGTAAGGGCTGAAGCCGCTGTAAATAAGGCACTCGTGCATTCTAATTTAATAGCAGCACAGATAGAGATGGATAATGCTAATGCTGCAGCCGCGGCTCGAGCTGCCCTGGTATCTAAGTTAGATAGAATAGTTGCTGAGAGGGTTGCAAAGGAGGCGTTAGAGGCATTAGAAAACGAACCTTTACTCGAAGGAGAAGCATCTGATGATAACGATGACACATCTAATGAACAAGCTCTCGAAATCGGATTAACATCTGATATATCTGAACAAGAAAAGGCAGATATAATAAAGGCTGTAGAAAATTCTCTACAAGATCAACCCATCCCTTATTCAAATGAGACTGAAGAAGATGAATTAGATGATCTTCCTCCTCTTTTAGATAGAGATGAAGTTGATGATCTTCCTCCTCTTTTAAATAGAGATGAAGTTTGAATAAAATATAATGTTACTTCTATTTTTTTAATTTATGGGTTTTGTTAATAAATTCAATATCCATATTTAGAATGGATTCAATAGAAAAAATTAATGTTCAAAATCAATTATTAGATATTAACTATAAACTTTTCAATATATTTGATGAAAAAAATATTGGTTTTGTAAATCTTATAGATTTAATAGTATTTTTGAAAGGACAGTTTCACTATGTAGAAGAATCTGTAAAAAATATTACAAATAATAACAATCTTTTGAAAGATAATTCAATGATAAATATTAATCAGTTTAATGATATAACAATAAATTTTTTGAATAATTCTGCACATTTATTTTGGATTTCATTTTCAAATAAAGAAAACTCCAATGATTATGATAAATTTTGCGATTTTTTCGGGACACCAGATTATATTAAAGAAAAATATGGAGTGGATATATGTTTCACATATGAAAAATCAGAATCGTTGATTATTAAAAATTATATAGAAACATGTGAATCGTATATTAATATGTTAAGAAACATTTAAGTGAATGTTTTATAATATTTATTTTTTTTAGAATATTTATTTTTTTTAGAGTATCTCGGTTTTCTTAAAATATAATTATAAGCATCATCTAAATACTTTACCATTTCTATATATCCTCTTTCATGTGCTGATTTTCTCAATAAAGCATATGTATACACATCGAATATATCTTTATTACTATTTTCTCCAAGAATTCCAATTAAATGTATCATCATATCTAAATTTCCTGTATTTACCGAATAAATTAGTTTTTCTTTATCAGAATGATTAGAACTTTTATAAAAATCATTTTCATTAAAATTATAATCATTTTCCATCATAATAGTATTATCATCATCATCATAATCATCATCACTATAATCCATTTTTTCTGTTGCTTCATCACTATCATATGGTTCTGTTGCTTCATCGCTATCATATAGTTCTGTTGATTCATTTTCAATATTATCACTATCTTTATAACCTCCTCCAACTATTTTTCTTAAATTCTTATTTTCTTTATTTATTGGTTGATAATTCATTAAATTTTCTATTCTTTTTCTAACTATTTGACTTCTTTTAGTTCCGCCACCCATAAATTTATTGACTACACCAACAACATCATCATTCATTGAATATTTTGATCTCAACGCACTTAAAGATAATGATTTTACATATCTATTCAATAAATTAAATATTTTAATGTTAACATCCTTTGCTAAATCAATTGCTGTTTGATTATTAATATTTTCTTCGTAAATCAATTCATCACTTGCATATCTTAATAAAAGTTTAACATTTTCTAATGAATTATTCAATACTGCACTATGCAATGGTGTTTCTCTAAAATTATTTTTAATATTTATTGTTGCACCAGCACCAATTAAAAGCTGAGTCATATTTTGACTATTGTGTTGTACTGCATAATGTAATGCAGTATTACCTTTACTTCCTATTCCGTGTCCTTCTCTTGAATCAATATATGCATAATTTAGTAATAAATTCAATAAATCAATATTACCATTTTCTGATAAAATGTGTATTGGTCTTTGACCAAAATCATTTATAGCTTCTACATCTGCTCCTGCAATAATCAACATTTCTACAATTTTAGGATTACCTTTTTCAGTTGCAATATGAATAGGACTATCAAATGACACATCATTAAGATCAATACCAGAATTTATTAGATTTTTAATTCCATCTATATCATTTTCATTAATTAATTTTATTAAATTTATGTGTTTTTCGTTTTGTGTTGGTTCTAGCATTATATTATGTAAATAAATTAAAAAACCAATTTCTTGAACCACCATTCAATCTTTGTTCCGCTACTATTTGTGGTGTTGTTGATTCAACAGTCGAAGTATTATCAGATTCATTATCAATCAAAAAATCACCACTCATTTTAGTTAGCATTATTGCCTCATCTAATTTAGACTTAAATAATTCATAACTTGGTAGCATTTCTTTGAAACTAATTTGTGTATTATAATTTAATGTAAATGTTATTAAATTCAAACAACTATGAGATACAGGCAAATTAAATCCACCTATTTCTTCACTATTTTTATATTCAATATTAAAGACTATATTATTTGGCAATGAACTAGTACCACTATAATAATTGATAAAATCTTCTAAATATGGTGGTTGTTGATTTACATCAATAGAAATTTGTTCCACATATCTTATAAGCATTGATTGTAAATATTTATGTATTTGTTCAATTACATCCAATGATATATTATTCATTTGTGATTCCGCTAATCTATATTCTTCTTTACTTGCTCTTTCTAATTGGACCAAAATAGTCTTTCTAACATTTTCACTATTCAATTTTACTAAATGTATAAATTGACAAATATTAAGATAAAATCTTGTATCTAATGATTCATATGTAGATAAAATATCATCATAGCAAAATTTGGGATTGTAATACAATAAATAAAAATTTAAATCTCTTCTAAAACCTATAAACTTGCTAATAACGTTATCAACATATATTCTTTTGTAATTATCTTGACTGGCATTATATGCTGCAATGGCCGCATTTTCACTATCTTGAATATCAATTGTGGGTTGTGGCGAAGGAGATTTATTCCTAACATTCATTATTTTACGAATAGCATCTCTATCTTGAGCTTTCATCGCAGCTTGTAAATCTCCATTATATGGCAAAGATTCAGATATTGGTAATGATATAGGTGACATTCTTATTGAAGGTGGTTGATTAGTTGGTACATATAAAATATTTAAAAAATTTCTTAATAATATTGTAAAATTATCAATATCAGATTCACCAGAATTAAGAAATATATTATCACTAAAAAATTCATTATATTTAGGTAAATTATCTTTTTCAGCCATTTCATCTGTCAATTTTTCAATAAAATCACATTCTGTTTCACTTTTAAGGAAACGACATAATATTTTCAAATTATGATCAATATTTGGTTTAGTTGTTTCTTTTGTTTTAAATGTATAAGGATAAGAAACTAGTCCAGACCCACAAATGAGTTTTATAATTGGTATAGTATTTTTAGTTTTATCTTTACCATCTTTATTTTTATTAAAGTCGTTAACAAAAACTAAATTCAATAACTCATCGTCTATGTTCAAATATTTACTACAATCATTTACGCTCGCCAAAATCATTATAAAAAGTAGTCTTTTCCATAATGGTAATTGAAAAAAGGTTCTTCTTTCATATATAATTTTTGAGGATAGTGAGATTTTGTCAATATTATCTTCTTCTAAATCAACTATATGTTTTGTAAAAAATGAATTATTTTTGATTTGAGATTTAAATTCTTGACATATATCTGAAAAAAATGTTTTAGATATTCCTCCCCAGTCAATAAGATCTGCATGTGATTGAAAAGTTGGACTCGCTGCGCGTTCACGTTTTGATTCTTCAGATTCACCGACTTGTATTCCGAAATTATATTCTACAAAAAATTCTTTTACATATCTTCCATCGTCAGGATTCATTACCATAATATCCCAATGTATTCCAGTTACAAAAGAGTCCCATGTACAAGCAAATTGATGCAAAGCTTGATATTTTTGCATTCCTAAAATATCTCTATAATATTCATCAAGTTGAATATATTCTCCTCTGTCAGACCATGTTAGTATCCAATTGTTATTTTTATATTCTTCAATAAGTTCTTTATTTTTATAATTCGACTTCCAAATCCTTATTTTTGTTTTAAATAATTGTTGTCCTTTTAATTTGAAATTATGATTATGATCTCTACCTGTTTGTGCTATATTGCTTGTTTCAAATTGTCTATTGTGGGTTATAATTTCATTTGCAGTAAGTAATTTATTTGCAGTATAACATACATCATATGGTTTCAACCATGAACTGATCATCTCATTACAAATAATTCTTCTATAATTTTCATTTACACCAGGAAGCACAGTAAGACGATCGTCAACAAGTCTTTCATTAATTGCAACAATATGATTAACAATTTCTCTATAATTTATCAAAAAATCAGATATTTCAGTTATATCAATTTGTTTATTAATATTTTTTTTTAAAATACTTTTTATTGGTTCTCTATAACCCATGTTTTTACTAATAGCAGCAAGTTCTTCATCAGTACCATATGATTCAGTCCCAAAACTAGCAAGTGAATTTTCACTTTTGTTTTTTATTATATTTTCAGATTTTTCTTCTATTAAAATAGTCTCTTCTTTTTCATCTTTCTTAGATTCAGCAACACCTATATCTTCTTTAGATTCAGCAACACCTATATCTTCTTTAGATTCAGCAACACCTATATCTTCTTTAGATTCAGCACTATTGTATTCATTGCTATTTATTGATGATTCGTTTGATCTATCATTTATATTATGTACAGCATTTTCTTCAAGTAATTTTAATAATTGACCTGCATTATGATGATCTCTTGATTTTCTAAGAAATGATTCAATTGTCATTCCAGAATATTCTCTATAATACATAGGAATAATTCGTTCACTTGAATCTAAAATATTACAAAGCTCTTCCCAAAAATATGATTGATACAATAAAACACCGCTATTTTCTTTTCCCAAAATAGTTCCGCTTTTACCCATTAATTTCATATTTTCACTGAATTTTTGCAGTTTATTAAAATATTTATTTCTTTTATTTTCATTTAATGAAATACGATATATAGATACAAATCCTGGTAAATTTGAACTTTTCCAATTTCTATTATTTTCAAATATTGTTGGTCTTTTATATGGAAAAGTTTGTATGTTATCACCATTTTCTTCCACCCAATATTCAATTTTTACTATATCTCCAACTCCTAAATTCCTCAAATAATTGTTATCTTTTGTTGAATAAATACAATGTTTCATCTTGCTTTTTTTTGCCGGTTTTTCAGTATAAAATAAATTATATTTATTAGAATATTCTTTAATTTCATCTAAATTTACTTTTAAATCTTCTATTTGAATTTCTAAAGCACAGGTTTTATATGTCAAACAAATACTTTCAAACATATTTTGTTTCTGTTTTAAAACAAAATTTTTCCAATTATTCGGCAAATATCCTTTTAATATAAATTCATAAGATTTATCAATATTTGATAAAAAATAGTTATACGGATATTGTGTAGATATTGGACTATTGCTATCATATATTGAATATTCAGTATGTTTCAATAGTCTTTGTTTAATATTATTTTTAACATTATTATCCAAAAAATGAACAAATAATTTTTTATCTTTTTTATTTGTTTTCAAATAACAATGATTTGCACTATATGCATACATATATCTGATTAAATCTTGTATATCATTATTTTCAACTCCATAAATAAAAATCAATTCCACTGTTTTAATAACTAAACTTAATGTGTTATTTCTAACATTTAAATTATAATAATATCCTTCATTAAGTTGACCATCATTTGCTAAATTTGTGTTAATATATGTTTTTTTCATACATTTATGTCCTAAGAAATCTAATCCTGGTCCGACACTTTGATTAAGTGAATAATGAATATAAAAATCATAATATAAACATTCTGAAAAATCTTCTAAACCACTCGTTGTACTTGCAAACATTTTTTGAAATTTACCAAAGAATATATTGAATTCTGCAATAATAGCTTCCATATTGTTATCGTGAATTGAAGTTTCATGATTAAATTTTCTTGGAATATTAAAAATAATTTGCATATTCGAAGGATATCTTAATCTTTGTTTTACTTTTTCTTCATTTGTAGGTATCGTTTTTCTAATATCCATACCCATAGACAATTCAGCATATAACAAAGCAAAATCACCTGTTATTATACCATGATGTTTATTTGCAAATGATATCAAATGTTTAATCATTTTTGTTGTAGATTTATCTTCTTCTATACCACAAAACAAGTATTCAGGATTTATAGTAGGTATCATTAATTCATCACTTTCTCTATTATTTTTTAGTTTCTTATGAATTTTATTAAAAAATTCATCAATATCATTTTTTTCTTTATTATTAAATCTATTTGGCACATAAGTCAAGCGTTTTGGAGGCTTTAATTGAATATCATAAATAATATTATCATTTTCTAGAGTTATAAATTTTATTTGTGAAACTTGGTCAAAATTACTATATTTATATATTTCAACATATTGTCTTGAATTCGCCGCCCCCATCCAATTCATAAAAAAAGTTGTAGAATTGTAATAATTTGATTGACAAAAGTCAGCACTATTAATTATGTAACTTGAATTACTTATACCCGCAACTTCTGGATTTGTGGGTATACGTTTAGGCCAAGACCATTTTGCAAAAAGACCCTTCGCATAATCTTGCAAATTTGATATATCTAAAATATAAACAGAACCATAAACTATAAGATTATGATCTGAAGGAGGACCATTGTCATATATAAAAGTGCCTGTTGTTATTAACAACAAATCGGGATGATGAGGAGAAAATGATGCACTTTTTATATTTTGTATAGGATATATATTATTACCATCACTAAATTCAGTAATTCTATCAGACAATGATTCATACCCGTCATGTCCTTTGTAAAATAATTCCATGCCAGAACATTGGCCTTGACCAGACTTAGGTGGATCAATGATTGTTTGTATTCTATGCATTTGTGTTTCAAGCTTTCTACACAATGAAATTTTAGTATTATCAAAATTAAACGAAAATTGCGGTATTTCAAAACGTTCAAATGCAAAGTTCCCGACATAATTCGTTATATCTTGATATATAACAGTATAATATGTTCCATAATTAACAATTATAGATCCTGTTTTTACAACTTCATATATTTGTATGTGACCTTCCCTAGAATAAACAATAATTTGTAAGTTTTTATTATAATAATTTGTTTTTCTAGACAATGTAAAGGTTTCACATCCAAAAAAATTTAGACTTATTTTATTAGACCAAACATTAATTAAACCATAATCATTTTTAAAAGAGTCATTTAAAAGATTTGTTTCATTTGCAATAAAAATCCAATCGTTATCATCTTTATTGCTTGCTAAAATATCTCTTTTCCTATACAAAGATACTATTATATTTTCATCATCATTATTGGTTCCGTATAAACTTTTTGTTAAAATAAGATCTTTTGAAGTTTCATGTTTTCCCTTAAATCTAGTTTCTAAATTATTATATACCCAATTAGATACTAGTGGCGAATCTCCTCTAGAACTCAGTTCAAAAATATGTTGCCTATTAGTACCATATATTAATATGTTATTTCCACATTTTGAAAAATCAAAGCCACTGAACAAATTATGCGCAAAGTCTACAGTCTCATCAACACCATCACTATAACTACCAAGTGTCGTATGTTGATATTCCATTTTAGAAGTGTGTATATTGATACCATTAATATCTTTTACGTTAATAAAATCATCAGTATCTTCTTCGTCTGATTCATATTTTTTCATAGAATAAATACCAATAATATTACAATCACTATTTGATTGTAGTTCTAATAATTTATTTTTTTTTGATATTTTTGTATCATTCGAATCATCAGAATCCAAAGTCGGATTAATCATCTGACTATTTGGAGTAATAATCGGATTAATTGTATCTGTTGATCCAAAAAAATTATTAATTGACGCTGGTGACGATGGTCTACTATTTGAATTACCTAAAGGAGCAACATTGTGTACACTAGACAGTGAACCTAAAGAACCAACCGATTCTGTTCTGTTTTGAGTACTAAACGTTTGTTGAGAACTATGTGAAGGTATTGGTGCCATAATGTTTCCTATTCCTCGAGCAGCACGAAATCCTATTGTATTATTTAAATCATTAAAATCACTATCCGAATCAGAAGTATTTCCTCTATTTGATCTTACTGGTGGTGGCGGCGGCGGTGAATAAGAATGAAAATCACCACGATCAGGTGTTTGATCTATTGGTGGTGTAGGCGAATTGAATATATTCCGATAACGAGAAGGTTGATCAGGTGTCCTAGGTTCTATAATGGGACTCCGCACAGGTGTTTCATTGCGTGATGGTGGTGGCGCTCTAAAATGCCAGGATGTTTCTCTCGTTTCAGGTAATGGACTATCGTTTTCCTGGACTTGTGTTGGTGAAAGTTGCCTATATTGGTGTGCTGGTGTAATTGGTGGTGTAGCAGTTTCTGAATCAGGTACAGGATGTTGATATAGCGTTGATTCAAGCGATTGATCTTGTACTGGTTCTACAAAATATCTTTCGTCTTCAAACGAATTAGTACTAGTTGACCCATTATCATTATTTTCATTTTCTGATTCGTTTCCTTCACTATTCAGATTCAATTGTTCCAATTCTGCAACAGCAGCAGCTTGAGCAGCCTGTGCTCTATCTTGCATTAGTCTTGCATTTTGTCGAGTCCGTTCTAGTTCTTCTAAATATACCTCCTCTTGATCCGCTTCAGATTCTTCTGCATCTTCGGATTGTTGTCCATTTACTTGAGGATCAATAGTCGATTCATAATCTTGAATAATATTTTCATCACTATCATTTGTATTTTCAAGATCTGAATTATTAGATTCCATTACTTATTAAATATATCTATATTTTTTGTAATATAACTCATGTTGTATATGTTATCAATATAATCCATAAAATATTTCATTTCATTTTCATTCATATAACTTGCAAATAATATAAGCAAATATTTATCGCTATAATACTTATCTTCCAAAAACGATAATTTTACCAAAGAATCAATTTCATTATAAGGATAAGGTAATCTAGAAAAAAATTCTAATAACAAATCACTTATTTTATATCTGAGTGGTATAAAATTGTTTAAAAAGAAACATAAATCGGAATATACCCAAGATGCTGAAAGTTCATCAAAATAATTTTTTTTGAATAATTCTTGCTCATATGGCATATTATAGTGGTAAATACTGTAAACTGTTATCAATTTTTTTATTTTATATATGTTTCTGATACCAATATTTATATGTTCTCTTCTTTTTTCAACAATTGGATAATACTTTAATATGTTTAGTTTCATTTCAAAAGGTAAATTATTAACCAATCTTGTATTCATAATATTATTACTTTTTGTTTTGTTATAAAATCATAGGTTAAATTTTTAATTGTTGAGATCAACATTTTCATTATTTAGTACTAAATCATCGCTCATTATCTGATTTCTTTCATATATAAAATCTTCAAGAGTATCTTCATTTTCATAATATTGATCTAACATAAATTCAAGTCTACCTTCATCATCAAATTCACCTCTTCTAGATTGGTTTAACCAAATTTGCATTGCACGATGGTTAGGCATCCCAGCTAATCCAGGAGGCATAAGATCATATCTGTTTAATTCTTCATTAGGTTGTAAAATATTATTTGAAACAGCATATTCATATATTCTATTCCGAAGTTGTGTTAACAAATTAAATGTATTAATTACTCTAATATTTGCTTGTTCAATTCTTTGTAATACATTTTCATCATTAATTGAATCTGGAATTACAAATTCAGATAATTCATTAGGATATATTTGTTGTTGAACCAGTTCATTTGCTGTTCTAAATTCTGTTTGATTAATTACATTCCTTGATGATTCTAATATTAAATTATTTCTTTCATTCGTTAAAATTGTTAAATAAGATCTTTCATCGTTAAATTCTTCCATTAGAAAATGTAATTGCCTTAAATCAGAAGGTATATTTTCTTCATCAATTAGCCAATTTGATAATCCAACATGAGATCTGCTTTCTAAACGTTCTAATGTAATCGTTTCATCATTTGTTATAATATTGTTTTCAACTGCAAAATGTTGTATTCTATTTATAACATTTCTAATATTTAATCTTTGTCTTTCAACACGAATCTGAGCTTCGGCTATTCTTCTAGCATAATCCCTTACTTCTTGTTGCTGTAAATCACTGTTATTTTCACCACCATTAGAACGATTATGTGGCAAAGCTATTCTAATAATATGATCAAACACCAAAATTCTATTATCATTATTTTCAACTGATTCATTTTGTTCTTCTAGTGGAGGCATATTATCTTCAGAATCAGATGAACTTCTAACAGAATTATTTTGTTGTGAATTATTTGATTGCTCTAATTCATCTAAAAGAAGGCATTTATTCATAATATTTTGATATTTTGTAACATCTCTATAAAATTTTGTTAATTCATTACATTCTTGTATTAATAGCGCATCGGTCATATTTACTCTATTATCATCAATAAAGTCTTGAAATTTTAATAATTTCTTTTTAAAATCGTTAATTGTTTTGTTAGCATCTGATTTCGCAAGTTTTGTTGTGTTTTCATAATTTTTTTCAACTCTTTTAATTAAATCAATTTTTTTGCCAACCAACACTTCTCCCATGGACCTTAAAATCTCTTTCAATTTTTTCACAGTAAAAGTACTTCTGTTCCGAATAGAATTTTTTAAATAATAATAGTCTTCTCTTTTATTCCAAATCTTAACAAAATCATTATAACAAAGCAGCGTCGAATTATAATTCGATACTGATTCGGTTTTCAAAGTTTTCAATTTTTCTCTAAACAATTCTTCTTCAGCTTTACGTTTTGAACTATTCCTAGTAATAATATTTGTCATGGCTTAATGTTTTAATCTATATTACACAAACTTATATATTCATTTTTTTGAAACTAAGTTAAATCAATCATTAATAATAATAATAATGGAACTGAATGATATTTCACAATTTTTGAATAGTATTAAAGATTTACCAAAATCAAACTATAATCAAAAAAAATCTGAATTTTTGATAGAATATGCAAATCTTCAGAAAAATATTGTTGTTTATAAAAATTTATTAGAATTAGAAACAGAGTTATTTGCTTTATTATACAAAAAACATCCTTCTTCTATTGATATATTCAAAAAATCATTACATCATTTCGTTTGTAGTGATTTATTCAATACTAAAATTGATTTAAAAAATTTAAACACAATACATGATTTATCAAAATATTCAAAAATAATATTCCAATATTATAACGAATTAAACAAACACATCATATTAGAAAATGCAAAAAACTGTAAAAATAAACTTTTTAAATGTTTAGAAGCAATAGATAGCAACAAAATCAATATTTCTAATGAACAATATATTTTTCAATGCAAAATGTTGAAAAAAACTTTTGACATAATAAATGATCAATATTGTTAAATAATAATTTTATACATAATTTATGCATAAAAAAAAGAGGGATAGCCGAGAGTTTTTATATTGGGGTTGGGGTATTTGATTTAATCTAGCTAGGATTAAATCGATGATTTTTAAAATAATTATTTTGATGTAACCCCAATATCCGCTTCTCTTTTCTAATAAAGTTTTATATATTTGTATAATTGTATGATGTATCTATTTTAACCGCTTCTCTTAAAGTGATTTATATTTATATTTATATTGATGTAACCAAAATAACAGCTTCGAGGTAGCACGAGTTTTTTTATTATGGTTTTTTAAGAGAGTTACTTTAAAATAGACTGGTAAGAGTTTGTAATATTCTGATGATTTTATTATAAATAAAATTGTATATTTTATATTTGATATGATGTATCAGAATATACCGCTTCTTAATTTAAATTAATTAGTTATCTTTATATAGATTTCACATTTTTCTTTAGTTTATTTTAGTTCTTGTATATACTTTATATCAAATGTGTGTTCATTTTTTTGGCTTTTAATAAATGTTATATCTTTGAACATTTAAAATGCATATTATATATGTCTAATCAAAAATTAATTTGAAAGATTCATTGAAATATACACTGTTAGTATAAAATATGTTTTTTTCAGGTAGTAAATATTTAGAAAATTTGAAAACGAACAATAATAATATATATATAGTTCAAAAAGAAAAACCTGGTTACAACAGTCAATGTAATTTATTATTTATGTACGAATCATTTGTAAATACTATATTGCAGCTCGCACCTATGTCAAAATTTTTGTACAAAAATTGGGAAAATGTAGATTTTAATGCAAATGATATAATTATTGTAATTGGATGTCATTTTACGGAAAATGATTTTAAAAATTTTAAGAATAAAAATTTATATATAATTTTTTATTGGACCGAACCGAAAGTAGTTCAAGGAAATATAGCACAATATTGTGATGAGATATATTTATACTCAAAATCATTGTTTATATCACAACAAAAATTCTGTGATCAACAAAAAATTAGATTTGTTCCTATACTTAAACAAGAAACAAAATCATTCGTTAATTATTTAAAAAAAAAAGATAACATTAAATTGTCTTTTTTAGGAAATCTAGGTTTTAGGTCTCCTAATGTAAGAAATTTTTTTAGAAGTAAAAGCTATTTTGAACATAGAAATAATTTATTTACTGAAAATACATATAATATGTATATGGTAAGGAATACTAACATTTTCTTAAATATAACTAAAAGTGGTAATTCTTTGGTACCATTTTGCCGAATATGTAAATTACTTTCTCATAAATGTTTGGTAATATCAGAACGTTGTGATAAAATAGATGAAGAATTGCTTGAAGATATGGTTTATTTTTGCGATAGTTTAATAGATATAGAAAAAACTTTTTATAATTTAATATCAAAGTCGCCACAGGAATTGTATAATCTTTCTTATAAAAATTATATTAAATTTTCTAATAAATTTAGTGTTAAAAATGATAATTTATTTTTAATTAAATAATTTTACTATGCGTTTTAAATGTTCAAAGGTGTAAAAATTATTTTTTATAAAAAAATGAACCTTATAATTCATCAAAATTTTAAACAATATAAACGTAACACATCTGTTTATATATCACTATGTCTTCTCATAAGAATTTCATCGCCACTTTCCGCCGACAGGCACCCCCCGCTCGCGCCGGCGCTGCGCCCAGAGGCCAGCGACACCAGGCCACCGGATCCGCTACTGCCGCTTCCGACGCGCACGCGCACCGCAATTTCATGGGTGGTGAATGCTACGAATTGTTTAGCCCCATTCAAGCTCTTAGACTTCCACTTTGCTCTCAGTTCCTTGGTGAACCATCTTATTATATGCCTGCGAAAGATGAAGCACCAAAAGTCAAACATCTTGAAAATACATTAGAACAACTCGGAGATAATGTTATGTTTCCGAAATATAGTTTAATGTCTAGACAAAAAGCTTTCTTTGAGGCGACGAATCTTGCTCTTGACTATGATTTTGGTGCAACTTTGCTAGAAGCAGATAGAGCAAGAAATGAATTCTTTATGCGTAAAGCTCCGGCACAACTTTTAGCTATTGCCGCGTCTCATCCTGGACGTATAGAGTACAACAAAACGAACCCAAGAGCTTTTCGTGAAATTGTTAAGAAGTGTTGTCCTTTACCGGGGGATATGAAGTCTATTTTAGATGCATGGAAATCATTACATGGTAGTAAAAGTAAGTTTCCTAGTTTCATGAAACGTGCATTTGAAGATCGATTGGGTGAACTGACTGAATACCACGCGGGTAAATATTCAAAAGCAGTTATTGACATGACTCGTATTAGTCATCCTAAAAGGGAGGTAATAGAAGCAACAAAGATTTTGAGTCCTTTGATGAAAAATGGTAAATTGCCATTGGAGGACTCCGCAATTACTTGGGAAAAGCATCGGTCACTAGGCAAAACTTGGGTTGAAACATTTGATGCCATGAATGGTCGCATACCGCATATGGCGGCTCTTCGAAATTTACGTGGATTTGCTCAAAGTAATCCTGGTATTGAGTATATGAAACAATATTGTTCTATGCTGTTATCCGGTGTAAAGAATGGTAAGCAATTTCCATTTCGTTATATTTCTGCTTATGAAGAATGTAAAAACGCTTCTACATTAACTAGCTCTCCAATCTCTGTAGATAGGGAAGCTATAAAGAAGAAGAAGGGTTATATTCCAAAAGAAAAACCGCCTATTAAGGCGATTTATTTCGAAATGATGGAAAAGTGTTTGGAAGAATGTTTAGAAAAGTCGATTGAAAATTTTCCGTCTTTGAAAGGAGATGTGATGGTTCTAAGTGATAATAGTGGATCTGCACATGGCGCATGCACATCGCAGTATGGTACGCGTACTGTCGCTGACATTGGAAATTTGTCTGCTTTATTGACTGCTTTATCTTGTACTGGAAAAGGTGTTGTAGGTGTATTTGGTGACAGATTACACGAATATGTTGTAGACAAGAGCAAACCGTTTCTTAAGCAATATGAAGAAATTAGTGAACTAGGAAAAACCGTTGGTGGAGGCACGGAAAATGGTATTTGGATATTCTTCAAAAGAGCATTTGCTGATGTACATGCTTATTCTTATGATCATTTATTCTGTTATTCGGATATGCAGGCGGGACACGGTCAACTTTATGGTTTCGATCCTCAAATGGATACAAAATACGAATGGAATAGGTCTGTAAGTAGAGGAAATAAATACATCGATGTAATGTCTTTGATCAATGACTATCGTAAAACATTGAATCCTAAAATAAATGTTTTCATGGTTCAAACTGCGGGATACAACGATGCTATTATTCCTCAAACAACTTATAGAGGTGCTATACTAGCCGGGTGGACTGGTAACGAAGTCGTTTATGCAGATAAGTTAGTGGATTTGTGGGATGAAGTAGAGAAGTGATCATATTTTTAGTTTTAGTGACCTTCCAGTATTTTTTATAATTTAAACAGAACATGATATAATTTAATTAATAAATAACATGGAAAATAAACCAGATAAATATATTTCTGAAAGAGGGTATACTATAAAAAAATCATGCTTGTCAAACGAAGAACATAATAAAATAAAAAAAGATTTAACTGTTAGCCCTTTCACAATTAAAGGTTATACAAACATGCCAACACCAAAATTTAAGGTATATTTAGAATCAAAAACAAAATACTATTTGCCAAGATTCTATGGGATATCTGAATTTGGAAAAGTATGTACAAATTATTTAGAAGAACTAGATCATGGCGAAAGTATATGTCAGGACTTTCATGGTCAATTAAAAGAAATTCAAGTACCAATTGCATCTAAAATGATTGAAGAACTGAAATCAACCGGGGGAGGTATATTAAATTTGCATTGTGGAATGGGTAAAACAGTATTAGCAATTTATATAATTGCTCAAATGAAAAAGAAAACATTAATTATAGTTCATAAAGAGTTTTTAATGAATCAATGGAAAGAAAGACTTAACCAATTTCTTCCTAATGCAAAAGTCGGAATAATTCAACAAAACAAAGTTAAAGTTGAAAATCATGATGTTGTTATTGCAATGCTACAAAGTGTTGCTATGAAAAATTATGAAAGAAATATATATGAATCGTTTGGTTTTACAATAATTGACGAAGCCCATCATATATCGTCTCAAGTTTTTTCTAGAGCTTTACCTAAAATTTCAACAAAATATATGTTAGGATTATCAGCAACTTTAGATAGGAAGGATGGATTAAGAAAAGTGTTTGAATGGTATTTGGGAAAACCAACCGTTTGTGTTCAGAACATGGATGTTGGTGAAGTAGTTGTTAATGTTGTTAAATTAAATGATCCACAATATCAAGTACCATTTTACAATGGTAATGGCAAGTTAAATTTAGCAAAATTAATCAATACATTAGTAATTTCACCAAAACGAATGAAAATTATTTTAGATTGGATTCAGAAATTTGTTGAAGAAAATAGAAAAATATTAGTTTTATCTGAAAGAAGAAAGCATTTAGAAGAAATAGATTTAAAAGCAAAAGAACTTGGTTTGGAATGTGGATTTTATTTTGGAGGATTATCTCAACAAAAATTAAAAGAATCTGAATCAAAACAAATAATATTAGGAACATATCACATGATATCAGAAGGTTTTGATCTTTCATCATTAGATTCTTTGATATTTGCTTCACCAAAAACAGATGTTGTTCAAGCTACTGGAAGAATACTTCGCCAAGGTAAAAATAGAAAAACTATACCAACTATAGTAGATATTGAAGATCAAATAGAATATTTGAAGAAAAAATCTAAAACCCGAATCTCTTATTACAAAAAAAACAAATTCACAATAAATATATGTTAAATAAATACTATAATATGTAAACTACATAAAAATGAAATGCTTAATTGATTGTTAATAATGATAAGAAACAATATGAAGTTTTTATTGTACATACTTTTGAATATTTATGCTATATTTTCATCTAATTCATTACATTTATCAACTAAAAACTATCCAACAAAAGTTTTTGTTAGACTGGAATTGAAACATATGACTCCTATTCTAAATACATTATCGACATATACAACCGCAAAATTTTCGCAAGCAAATTCAACAACTAAAGAAATGTTTGCATCTTATTGTCAAAAAATACGCGAAGCACAATATTTTATGAATGCACAACCAGAAAAATTAATTTATATGGGATGGATACCTTTAATGAATGATGCTAGAATGATTAAATTTCGTGATTATAAAAAACCTAGAAGAAACGATAACATTGATATACCATATAGAAAAGTCCCAACATATTTTATATTTATAGAACCAAATTATCAAACAAATACACTAATAATACAAAAAATTATTAATAATCCAACAATAGATATTGATATTGATGTTTCCGAATTAAAAAAAGATTTGGTTTCAATGGCAAAAGACATAAATGCTACTTTAGATTTTAATCCATTAAAATCATTTGACAACGGAAGATGGTTTTTGATATTATCTGAATCGAAAATGTTAGAATGTACACAATAAAAAACACAAAAAAATGAAGTAACATTCTAATATGAAATCAATATTCAGTATTAAATGTTTAAAGGTGTAAAATGATTAAAAATTCTTATGTTTTTGAACAAGTATTTGGTAATGATGTATTAAATGAAATAAATCAATTCATTATTAATCCGATTAAAGAATCAATTGAAATACGCAATAATTCTTTATTGAGAGAATTATGCAATATATATGATAATTATTGTGTTTTTACTCAAAAAAAAATAAGAAAATTACAAAAACAATTAGTAAATTGTAAAAATTATGAATTTCAACAAGACATTAGAGAATCTATTGCTGATTGCCATTGGAATATAAATTATGTAACTGACTATGAGTTAATGAAATTTCAACCAAGAGTTTTAACATACTATGAGTTAATGAAATTTCAACCAAGAGTTTGTTAAAAATTTGATTTGCAATAGTTGCATGTATATATTGCATTTTAATAATAAATCTTTTTATAATGAAAGACATTATGAAGCAATTATCTATTATTAAGAAATTACCAAAATTACCATTACAATATAGAAAACAACTAAAATTAACTCAATTAGATAAAGAAATTTTTAGTTTATCTAAATCTTCTTTCTTAAACTATGCTATGACACCTATTATTGGTGCTGTTGATACTTATTGGATATCTAAATTGAATCATGGTTCCATGTTAGCAGGACAAGGTACTGGGGATAGATTATTCAATTCAATATTTAGCATGATATCTTTTACACCTTCTGTAATTACACCATTAATTTCAAGATATCATGCCTTTAATGACAAAGAAAATATGGTAAATACAATTAGTACAAGTATATTTTTAGTTAGTGGTTATGGTAGTTTAATAACATTGTTTTTATTTTTTAATACTAAATATTTAGTTAAAACAATTATACCTGAAATATCACCATCTTATTTGTATGCATGTCATTATTTCCAATTAAGATGTTTAGGATTAATTTTTGCATTATTGAATTCATTGGCATTTGCTATTTTACGAGGTCAAAAAGATTTAAAAACACCAATGCGTTTTAATGTATATTCACAATTATGTAATGCTATTTTAGATCCAATTTTTATGCAATTTATGGGAGTAAGAGGAGTTGCTTTGGGGACACTTATTTCTGAAATTTTTGGATTTATTTTATTTTATTCAAAATTGTACAAAGATAAAATAATTAATTTTGGTTTGATTAAATATAATCAAATTTTCAAAATAGTAACACAAGGATTAAGTGTTCAATTAAGAGGAGTGTCTCTAAATTTAGTATTTTTATTAGCATCTAGAAAAATTCAGCATATTGATTATACAGATAAATTAGCTGCAACACACGTATTAAATTTACAATTGTTTGAATTCGGTTTTATACTTAGTTATTCTTATGGATTAATATCATCAATATTGATTCCTAGATATAAAGATCCGAGTTTTGTTATAAAACGACTTCATAAATGGGGATTTTTAGTCAGTACTATAGTTGCAACAATTCACTTGTTTGGTTTCAAAATATTACAATTTTTTACTTCTGATACACAAATATTAATGCATAGTAATATGCTTATACCAATTGGAGCACTTTTTCAAGCGGTTAATACATTTACTTGTATTAATGAAGGTACTAGTCAAGGTCTCGGAATGTATAAAGTATTGGGTAGTGGCGCCACTTTAGCATTGGCATTTTTTTCATTAATTATAAATAAAACGTCAAATTTACAAGAAATATGGATTGGATTTATAATGTGCGCTTTGATTAGAATATATGTAAATATACATTTTATAGGTTCAAAGTTAAAAAATATAAAATCAAGAAATGACTAAATCTACATTTCTTCATTATAATGATCATCATCATTATCAAAATTTTGCCCATATTCACTTGTAAATGAATTTGGTCCAGAATCTTCTGAATATGCATTTTGTACAGTACTAATATCAAATTGTTTTTGTAATCCTTTCGCATATAGTCCAAGACTTCTGTTTTGTTGTTCTTTATTTATCTTTTGTTCAACTTTATTTTTCGCATTCTTGTTATAAAAACTACTTGCCTCATCTTCGGCTGCAGATGCATATATGCTTTCAACTGTTGATTTTTGCATACTAAGATTATTTCCACAAAACTTTTGCACATTTTCAATATAATAACTAAACACTCTTTCTAATACATTTAAATAATTTGTATATTGCAATTCAGACTCAGGTTGTTCATTTATTAAATGTTGCATTAAATAGATCCAATTTTGTTTTGATGAATTTTTATTAGAATTTATTCGTATATACTCACGAAATTGTATTATATGTGGACGAATTGTTTCAATCAGTTTATCTGAAAATTCTATGTTTTTAATATAATTTCTTATTTCATATATTTCACTTAGCCAACTATTCATTACATCCCCATATCCTTTATCTTTTAATGTTGATAACTTTTTTGGAAATTTAAAATCAATACTAGATGTAGAAGATTGTAAAATAATATAGCAAAGATTTGATAATAAACATTTATAGTTCTTTTCTTCATTTTCATCAACTGTTTTCAATAAATACCATTTATTATCATTAATTATTTTTTTTGAATTATATAATTCCCATTGTAATAATTTTGGTTTTACAATATTATTTGCAATCTTATTTAAATGAATAGATTTTTTTGATGATTTTTCAATTAATGGTTGTTCATATTTTAATGGTTTAATATTGTTTGATAATATTAATTGAGATGTTTTAATCGATTTGAATATACTATTCTTTTTTATTTTTTTAACATAAGAATATTTGTATTCATTTTCTTTGATACTGTTATATTCCCATAAAGTCTTTGAATACTTTTTTAAAGTTTTTTCGTTAAATATACTAATATCTTCAGCCCATGGTGGTATTGTTCCACCTTTCTTAAAATCTTCAGATAATTTTGAATATATTTTTAGTTTTCCTTCTTCAGATATATTTAGTCTTGAATATAAATATGATGTTATATAAATACCTACTAATTTCCAAAGTTTTTTTGTATAATTCTCTTTTGATTTAACTAATTCTTGTTTTAGCCGTTTGTATATTGCAGGAATTTTTTTATCTTTTGGATCTTTCTTTTTTAAAGAATTGAAAGCAACTAGCAACTTTTCTATATTTTTTTCAAATCTCATTAGTTTTTTTGAAGCATTAATAATATCTGAATTCTTTTCAAATTTCTCAGGATAAGAATATTGATTAATAAAAGTAATCCAATCATCTGTGTTAAAAAATTTTGTACCTATTATTATATATTCTTTAAAATCAATATTGAATCCTATTTTATATTGTACTTTTGAATTAAATTCAGTTATTAAGGTTTTAAATCCACTCATAAATCCAATTCTCATAAAAGTATCATGTTTCTCATCAAATTTTATGTTTTTATCGTTTTTCTCAGGTAAATAATTAGGAATATAAGATTTGTTATCTAAATAATTGTATTCATTTTCTTTAAAACCTAAAAATTCATTATTAATAATACTAATTATGTTTGTTGTATGTTCTTCTTCTTTACCCCATTGATTTAATAAACAGTCATAAAGTTGTTTTGATTCTGAATTATAAGTAACATTTTGTATCCTAAGTTTTAATAATTCATGTCTAGGCACAAATTTCTCTTTAGTTAGAATATCAATAAAATAATAAGGATTTTCTCCCTTTATCGCATCACGTACAAATTTACCACTTGTAAGTATTTGTATTTTATTAAATATTTCTGTATCAGGATTCTTTTCAGCATCATTCCAAGCTTTTCTACTTGGATTTATTTTTTGTACTATTTCTTCTTTTGGCAATTTCATAATATTTTTTTTTGATTCATTCATTTGTACAACATTTCTTGATAATTTTTCTTGTAAAATTTTATTTTTCATTATTTGTTCCAAATATTCCTTTCTTTGATTATTACCCATTGGAATATTTGTTCCAATTTCATAATTATTAAGCAAATAACTTGCAACTTGTGGATTTAATTTACTCATATTGATAGCTATATTTCTAGGCCAAACAACAGAATTATCCCATATTAATGTATTATCAATATTGATATTTTTATGATTAATTTTCAAATATGATCCAATATTTGGTTTTTTTACTTTTTCTTTTATTTTTGTATTGCTATTTTTTATTAATGGATAACTATTAATTTTTTTGTATTTTAGTTTATTATTTTTTAATATATTAAGTTTATTATCCATTTTAGGAATCAAATTTGCATATTCAATTGGTATATCATGCTTATTTATATTAAAAACTTCTAATATATTTATGTCTTCTTTAATTGCTTGTTCAAACTCTTCTTTATTGGGTGGTAAGTTTGTAAATTCAAAATCAGTTCCTCTAATATTATATTTTAAAATATTTACTTTATCTGAACTATTCAAAATTGAACGACTATTATTATACATATATGCAGGATTCAAAACTATATTTCTATATGAAGCATCTTTTGCTTCACTGTTGTGGGTGATCGATGCTGAATTGTTATTATCAACTATTAATAATGGGCTTATTTCATTCTGAACAAAACTAAAATATGGATTACTTTCTTCATAAAACGTAGTATTTGTTTCATGAATAACATAATCAGATAAAATTGGTATTATATGTTCACTTTTCATTATTGAATTTGAAAAATCTAAACTTGAATTGAATTCCTTTTTCAAACTATTGAATATTCTGTCTATTAGTTTTATCACATCGTCTCCGGATAAATCTTTCGATTTGAACATCAATCTTAAAGATTTTCCTATAAACTCTCTCTTTTGTTGTTTCGTTAATTCTTTATCATCTTCATTAATTTCATCTTTCATTGTAAAAATTTGTTTTGGCTTTCCATCATCTTCATTCGTGTCTTTATCACTATCATCATCACTATCATCACTATCATCATCACTAGAAGAATAAGATACTTCACAAAAATCAACAATTGATGATGCTGATATATTTTTTTTTGATATTCCTTTTGATATATCTACATACAATTCTTCTGCATTCTCATCTTCATTGTTAATACAAGTTATTATTCCATTTTCTTTATCAATATTCAATATTTCAAAAAGATCACCACTTTTACCATGTAAATCACTAGAATTATTAGAAAATATTGCGTTGTAATTTTTTTGTGATTCAATATTTTTTACCAAATCAATATTTTCTCCATCCAAATATTTGATACATATGAAACTATTCTCTAAATTTTCTTTTATAATAACAACTTCATCTTTATTCTTTTTCCAACTACCATTTTCATATTCAATACTTATCCAATCATCATTCGATATTGTAAATAAGTCACATATTGAATTTTTTGTTTTTGTAATTTCAGCATAATTATTGTCAGAATCTAAATAAGTAACAATTCCAACAACATCTTTGATTGAACATGTATCTCCTAGTTTCATTAATAAATAGTTCTTTTTTATTAATAATATTTCCGTTAAAAATTTAATATAAAAAAAGTGACATAATGAATATATTTATGGTAGTATTTATAAATTATGGTAACACATGTTATTTAAATGTTATACTTCAAATCTTTCTTCATGTTGATATATTAGTTAAAAATAAACAATGGGCACATATATTGATAAAATTAAAACAATTAAAGAAAAATTGTCCATTCAAACCTAATTTGATATATAATTTTTTAAAATTAAATAAACATTTTAAAATTGGTCAACCACATGATGCTCACGAAGCATTTTTACATATACTAGATTATGTTGATGATATTTCATTCAAAGGTGTTTTATTATATAAAATGGAAACAACAAATAAACCTTTAGAAATTAACAAAAATAAAGAATTTTTTACATCTATAGAACTTGCTTTAACTCATTCAAATTTATATGACAACTTAAATGAATTTTTCAAATCTGAATTAATAAGTGGTTGGAAAGATAAACACAATAATGTTAGAAATATAATTAAATACGGTTATATATTGGATTTTCCAAATAATCTTGCAATAGTATTAAAACAAACACAACATATTAAGAAAAGAATTCAATATGACCATATATTGGATATGACAAAATATGCAGCAAATCCAAATAAAAAAGAAAAATATGAACTTGTATCAGTAATAATACATTCAAATTACCATTATTATGGCTATTTTAAAAACAACAATATTTGGTATTTATATAACGATGAACAAATTGGTATTATTGATAAACCAAATTTCAACCAGTGTCCCTATATGTTAATATATACAAAACTAAAATAATGTGGCATTAGGTTTTGTTCTATATTCATAACTATTTTTTTCTACTTTTCCACCATTTTTTATAATATTATCTGAAAATTTTATCATATTGTGAGCAGAAATAATAGAAATTTCTTGGTCATTGATCCATTTTGTATTATAACAAGCATATGCATTTTTCGCATTTGGAACTACTGCTTTAAATGGTTTTTTGGTTGGTATAAATGTTTGCATTAAAAACCGAGAAGGTCCATTTTCATTTTTTATATACTCATTTGCTGGAGTACTCGAATGAATCCAACGTCTATTATTAAAAATAGCCAAATCATTCTTTTGCCATTGTATACTTATTCTATGAGGTAAAACTTTATTTACCATAAAATCTTTCATCCATTTTCTTGATTGATCTACTGTCCAACCACTTACTTTTTCAAAAAATGTTGGTAAAACTAATATTCGCGGTAATTCATCAGAATTATCTGGTGCAAAAAGTATAGGTACTTCAATTGTACCTTCTTCCATTTCTAAATGTGATTCTAGTCTATTAATTCCAGCATAATCTTGCTCCATGGTACCGGTTACAAATTTTCTACGATTTATTTGTGTTAAAATATTTTCACATGCTATTTTTTCTTCATTTTCTAAACATTCATAAATTCTTTCACCAGAAATAAAATCAGTATCACCGCCTATTAATGGTTGTTCTACAATATAAAATGCAGTAATCACATGCGGAAGTTTATAATCATGTCCTAAAATATCTGTATGCCATATATAATCAGTTTTAAACGGTCCATATGGTTCAACATGAATATTTTTTATGTTATAATAATCCTTTAGATCAATTAAACCTCTCGGAGCAACATGTTTACAATCAGGAAACTGATCAAATGGTTGCAACATTTGATGCTGATAATCTAATGGTGAATTTAAAGCATCTAAATCGGCATCTAAATCAAATTCTTTTGAAAAATCAAGAAATGTTTGTGGACTAACATTTTTTACATTTTTAAATATTAGTAACGGATGTTTCTTAAAATCTTCTCTCAAACTGTTTAGAATATGTGTATCTAAATTATTAACATTTTCAATATTTTTTATATATCCAATTCTATTTTCTAATGGATGTATATTAAGTGTATACGAATAAGCACTAGTTAATGTAAAAATAAAACGAAATATCATATTAATAATAATATTTAATAGCGTTAATTTTAACTATTATTCATTACTAATTATTAATATGGAAAAAGAATGTAGAATTTGTTTTGAAAAAACAAAAGAACCACTTATTAATCCATGCAAATGTTCTGGTAGTATGAAATGGGTTCATAAATCATGTTTGGATAAATGGTTACATTTCAAAAAATCAAATATTTGTCCAGTATGTAAAAGTGAATTTACATATTCGCCATATACACATCCTTTGGCAAAATTTGCATCTTTTATAATAAAAAGTGAATTAATTACAACAATAATAACTTTTTTAATAACTATTAGTTTATGTTATTTTTGTGTAACATATAACATAAGTCCCAATGTTTTAGCATTCGGTTTTTTCGGATTAATATTTGGTATGAATTACATACAAGAGTTTTTCAATCATAAAGAAATAGATTTTGAATTTTTATTCGAAACAATTTGCAGTTATTCACATAATTCATCTTCAAATTGCTTTTGTTTGATATGTTTGTGTATTTGGCAAATAATTGACAAAGTTAAATACAAATTATGCTCTAATTTTCTTGAATTAACTGTTTAATCTTTGTTTACTTTATTTAATGACTCTATTTTAGTATCATATTCAATTGGATATTCTACACCTCCGCGAGTCACTATTATTGGTTCTTTAAGTTTAATACGTTTTAACTTGTAAGTGTAAACTTTTTTGCTTGAACCCGCGGTAATTTCTTGTAACTTAACAATTAAAGTACATTGCCCTTTAATATTTTTGCTTCTACAAGCTTGGTTGAAAGCTTTTTTCGCGGCACCAGCAGGGTCTTTTGATTCAAATCTACCACCATCATTGTTGGTTAAACCAGTCTTTTTCATAGAATGGCGTTTCTTTGTAAGTTGAGCAGGCTTCATTAATTCTAAAACAGTAAAGCTACGTTCACCGTCTTTCATATTATATTATTTAAAAAGAAAAAAAACACATATACAAGTTTTTATTTTACTTTAATTACATGTTCAAGTTTATGAATGTAAATGAGCCGCTATACCCATTGTTTGTAATTCATGTAAGAATAGCTTCGTAGCATATGGAATACGATGTTCAGAAATATTTCCAATATTTCTACCCTTTGAATCCAATAAAGAATTTACGATATTTTTCTTCTTATTCACAGAACACATCATTCCATTTTTGTTTGTAAATATCGTAAAATTATCAGATAATTCCATGAATTTCTCTTTCTGAAATTGAGCAACACCATGAGCCAATAAACAATCTCTTTCCATTTCACCCATTCTTAAACCACCGTCACGAGATCTACCTTCTGATGGTTGTCTTGTCATTTGTACCATAGGACCAGTAGATCTTGCATGAAATTTATCATCGACCATATGTTTCAAACGCTGATAAAACGTTGGTCCCATGAAAATCTTTGTGTTTAGTTTTTGCCCTGTTTCACCACTATATAGTTCTGTTTCACCATATTTATCATAACCACTTTTCTCTAACCTATCAGAGATCATATCTACAGAAATATTTGTAAACGGTGTACCGTCACCATGCATTCCTTTATCAACGCATTCAATTCCCAATAAAGATTCTAAAAGTTGAGCAAAAGTCATTCTACTAGGAAATGCATGAGGATTCATAATAATATCTGGTGTAATACCATCTTTGCTATAAGGCATATCTTCTGCTTTGTATATCATTCCAATTGTTCCTTTTTGTCCATGTGTAGAAGAGAATTTATCTCCAATACCCGGACGTCTTTCAGAACGAATTTTGGCTTTACAAAACAAATATCCTTCGCTATTTCTTGATACGTATTTAGTATCAACAATACCATCTTCATTATTTCGAATATACGTACTGTTATCACGAAACTCTTTATCAAATACAGTTGTTGTAGATGGTTTCTTTCTATTATTCATTGGTACAACTTTACCAACGATAGCATCACCACCTTTAACAGATTTTCCTTCAATTGGAAAACCATCTTCACTCAACGCTTCATAACTACAATGACGCATTTGTAGAGTATTATTCGGATCAGGTTTTGCAAATTGTTCTTCCTCACCAGTTGATTGATTCTTCCTCTCTTCTACATGATACGTTCGGAAGAAACTTGATCTAAACAATCCTCTATCAATCGATGATTTGTTAAACATCAGAGAATCTTCTTGGTTATATCCTTTATCACTAGCAACAGCAATAATAACAATACTACCATTAGGTACCCTATGCATATTCATATGTCTACTATTATGAGTTGAAACCAATGGTCTTGTAGGATACCATAGAATGTTTGCAACCATATCCATCCTGTGCCTGAAATTAGTAGCATAAACACCCATCGCTTGTTTACCCATAGCCGATTGATACGTATTACGCGGAGATTGATTGTGATTTGAAAATACAATATTAGATGCCAATATACCTAAAATTAGACTAGGATCAATTTCACAATGTGTATATGTAGAAATTTTATCAACATTGTTAGGATGCTCGCAAATCATAGATACTCCTGCTTCTTGAACATCAATATACTCAATCGCAGGAGGAAAATCTGAACATCCAACAACAAATTCATTCCAAGAACAACGTGTTTCATACATATATTTTATGTGTCTTTCATCAAATATCAATTTACCATTATTAACAATAAACAATGGTCTAACAAGACGACCACCACTCGTATAAATATGCAACTCGAAATCACTGAAAACAGGCACAATACTTGTATGAGCATGAATGATACAAGATCTTCTTAGATGAATTAAATGTTTTGATAAATCCAACATATTTTCAACAATTCCAATTATCATACCATTAATAAATACCGCAGAACCCGATTTCCCTGTACTAATATCTTCAAAACTTGGAAAATTTCGAATAATCGATTCTACTTGACTAGACGGTATATCCATAGTAATATTGCATGATAATGCCATATTTTTTACAATACCAATAGATGTACCTTCAGGAGTTTCTGCAGGACAAATATAACCATATGTGCTCGGATGTAATTTACGCGGTTTTGTCATTTTAGTTGTTTTATCAATAGGAGTATTAATACGACGCAAATGAGACAATGTTCCCAAATATGACAACCTTTGTAAAACTTGTGCTACACCAATTTTTACAGTTGCATTTTTAACTCCCCAATTACCTGTTGCTAATGAATATTTCATATTTGTTTCAATAATGTTTGATTTTAGAATTTTATAAATGTTATTAGAAGTTACTATATTGTGAAAGTTGTTTGTTATTTTCCAAGCGCCGCCACTGATCTCTCTATTCAATATTGACGTTGCATCTTTAATAAGTCGTGTAAATGATTGACGAAATAAATTTCCTAACATAATTCCCGGTGTGTCTACTCTTTTGTTTTCAAAACTATCACGATCGTCTTCATTAATACGTTTTGTAAAATATAGCAACAGCTTTCTTGTCATCATACCCAAATAATATGCCTTCTTCTCTGAAGAATCTTTCAAGTGCGGCAGAAAATCATTTGTAATAGAATTTCTAACGTGTTTAATACGCATATCGTGTGTAACCGGTTGTCCTTGCCTAACTCTAACCGGAACTGGCAAATATTTTGCAATATAATCTAATGCCATCGGTTGCGTAATATTGTCAACTTCTTCAATAGAAGCAGCTAACATTTCAATCATGTTTTTACGAACAGTTGAATCCCTGAATGCAAATACATAATCACATGCTTTTTTATCACTTTCTACACCCAATGCTTTGAACATAATCATAAGAGGAATTTCCTTTCTTAATCCTTGAAAATGTACATAAAGTGTATGCCCAATATGGTTTGGTTTACTAGATATTTTAACACAAGCTGGTTTAGCTGGCATGAAACCTTCTTCAGGTACCGATTTTACTTCAACACAATGAGAAAATCTAGTTCCACTAACAGCACTAACATGGAAACAAAATGCTTTGTTTTCAGCTTGTCTTTCTTGAGAAATAATTACTTTTTCCGAACCGGTAATTATAAAATGACCACCGGGATCAATACCACACGTTTTTTTTGATGTTTTATTATTACCAGTGTTACAATATCTAGAACCCACCATGATTGGAATTTTACCAATCAAAATCTTTTCAAATATCTTTTCTCTTGTTTCAACTTCATCCAGTTTTGGACCAGAACGCATTGTAGTATTAACAATTACATCAACATGCAAATTCGAACTATAAGACATACTTCTTAAACGTGCAATATCAGGACACATTTGAACCATACTACCATCATTTTCATAAATTAACGGTGGATGTAAAGCAATTGTTCCAAAAGAAATTTGGATTTCTTGTTCATGTTTCTTCAACTCTTCATTATATACTCCGTATATTGTTATTGGATTATATTGCTTAACAATATCTTGAATTAAATCTGATATAAAATAATCAAATGAGTCTACTTGATGTTTTACCAAAAGACAATTTTCGCTTCTAAACATACAATCAATAACCGTTCTAAGATGTTTACTGTGAATAGCCATGTTTCATTTATTTATTCTTAAGTTATCTTTACATTTCATTTTTATGTGTTTATATTATTTAATAACATTCTACTTTGTTATTAACATATATACTCCTGCAATTATTGTAAATATTGAAAATATTGTACTAAGTATAGCATCGTCAATGTTAACACTATAAAGCGATGAGAAATAAGAAAATAATGTAAAAACGATAGCTAAATAAATACCATAACTAATGTTTACAAATCCTTTGTTGTAAAATTCATATACAGCAAATAATCCCGTTGGTGGTAATAACATTAATAAAGATGTTCCAATTCTAGTTTTTACAGATTCAAATATACTAAAATAAGTAAGTAATGGTATTATTAATATTTCTGAGCCAGCACCCACAAAACCTGCAAATAAACCACTAATTATTCCCGTTATAGTTAGCCCTATTAAATCAGACATATTATTATTATTATTATTTATATGATAATAATTGATAATATAACAAAAATATTTATTATGTGCAATAAACGGATTTATTATATTTACGCTAAGCTACCACTGTTTCCTTCACTTGGAGGAGGCAAACCAGTATTAACTGCTAATATATGAGTCATTTGTTTTTGTAAATTTCCTACTTTTGTTGCTATATCATTTACTTCAGAACAACCATTTGCCTGATCAGCAAGATTTTTTATTCTATCAACTAAAGGTTGACCATCTTTGATTGTTGTATCATAATCTCCTCTTGGACAACTTCCACATATTTGTGTATAATTACCTTCAATATGATTTTTTACTGCATTTTCATTTAGAAAGTCACTTATTTCATTTGCATTTTCTAGAATTTTTAATCTATAATCATTATTAATAGAATCTATAAGGGCTTGTGGTATTTTATCTTTATCATTGGGTGTCAAATTAGATTTAATATAAGTTTCTAATCTATTTTTGATGGTTTCTTTGCCATTGAATGATGGCAAAGCAGACAATTCATCAAATGGATTAGGTACATTACTAAAATTATCTTTTGTATTTTGTTTATGTATTTGTTTAACAACTTTTCTAACTTTATTAATTTTTTTTTTAAATTTGGAATTTAATTTGAATTCTTCTAATAATAATTCTTTTTTATTATTTGTATCATTATACAAACCAAATTTTTCTTTCAATTTATCAACAGAATTGAACATTTCTAATTCAACTAATGATTCAGATTTTTTATCTGCTTCTTTATGTGTTTCTTTTTCTTTTTGTTTTTTTTCTATTGGTATTATTTGTGCTTCTAATTCATGTGGAATAATAATATTGTCATTGTCCTTTATATTGAAATTAATAATCATAAATAATATTGCAACTACACAACCAATAATAACACAGTTGATGATATCCATTACATATTTAAATTATAAAAAATATGCACACATTTATTACGAAAAAATAGATTAGTGTTTTATAATATGCCTTCATCAACAAAGGATTTATTGAATATATATAAATACATAAATCTTATAAAAGAAGCATTATTAAAATCAAATAATGATACACTTCCTATTACTACAGACGCAATTTTTTGGTTACTGAGACAAGTAAAAGTTGCTTTTATGAACGACGAAATGCTTGTAAAAACACACCCACCAATACATATTTGTGGTGATATACATGGTCAATATAAAGATTTATTGAATATATTTGAAAGAACAGGATATCCTTCAAAGACAAACAGATATATATTTTTAGGTGATTATGTAGATAGAGGTACTCAAAGTTTAGAAGTCATTTTGCTTTTGTTTTGTTACAAAATTTTATTTCATAAAGACGTAATATTATTAAGAGGCAATCACGAAACTTCCGATATATCAAAAATATATGGATTTTATGATGAATGTAAAAGACGTGCTTCAATTAAAGTATGGAAATCATTTGTAGATATTTTTAATCGTATGCCTATAGCTGCATCTATTGGTATGAGTGAACATGATCCTTCGCCTTTAATGTTTTGCACACATGGAGGCATTTCTCCATCACTTAGATTCATAAATGAAATTAACGATATTAAAAGACCATGTGATGTACCGGAACAAGGATTAATATGTGATTTATTATGGTCCGATCCAAACCCAGAAAAAAATGTAGGATGGACTCCATCTGATAGAGGAGTGTCTTATTTATTTGGTAAAAATGAATTAGAAGATTTTTTAGAAAGAAATAATATAAACGTTTTAGTCCGTGCCCATCAAGTTGTTGAAGATGGTTATGAATTTTATTGTGGAAGAAAATTAATTACAATATTTAGTGCACCAAAATATTGTGGTGAATTCGACAATAAAGGTGCAATAATGAAAATATCACCAGAATTTAATTGTAGTTTTGAAATATTTGAATAAATTATTTCATTTATGTTGCAGAAGAAAAAACAGCTTCTATATTCATAGGGAGTTCAGATATTTGTGTATTGTAAAAATTTTCTAATTCATTAATCAAATTTTTATCATAATTAGATATGAAATTCAAAGCCAAACCTCTTCTACCATATCTACCACTTCTACCAATTCTATGAATATATGATTCTACATTTCTAGGTAAATCATAATTTATCACCAAAGATACTTGTTGAACATCAATACCACGCGATAAAAGATCTGTAGAAATAAGCACTCTTACTTCACCATTTCTAAACCCTCTCATTATGTGCATTCGTTCAGACGTTGTCAAATCACTATGTATACAAGCACAAGTATAATTATCCTTGGTCAAACTATTTGCTAAATAAACAACTCTTTGTTTAGTATTACAATAAATTATTAATTGATTAATTATGATTGATGAATAAAGATCTATTATTGTATCGTATTTAATTTTATCATTATCTGTAAAAACATAATATTGATTAATACCTTCTAATGTTAATTGTTCTTTTCGTACATAAATAGTATTTGGTTCATTCAAAAATTTATGAGCTGTCTTGAGACAAGAATCTGACATTGTAGCACTAAATAAACAAATTTGAGTTGAACTAGGTATATTTTCAACAATAAATCTAATTTGTGATACAAATGCATCTTTCAATAGTTCATCGGCTTCATCTAATACAAGATTTTTTATATTTGAAGTTATCAAATATCCACTTTCAATTAAATCATTTATTCTACCTGGTGTACATATAACACATTGTACACCATTTCTTAATATTTCAATTTGTTCTCTTCTTGATTGACCACCCAATAATAATGCAAATTTAATTTTTGTATATTGAGCTAAGTGTTTTATAACATTATATATTTGCTCTGTTAGTTCTCGAGTTGGAGATACTATTATCGACTGTAAAGATTCATCTTCTTCATCCAAACATTGTAATATAGATACAGAAAATGCGGCGGTTTTTCCAGTACCAGATTGAGCTTGCGCTATCAAATCTTCACCACTAATAAATGCAGGTATTGCCTTTTTTTGAATTGCGCTTGGATATTCATAACCATACGAAAAAATCCCTCGCAAAACATTTCTTTTTAAATTCATTTGTTCAAATTTATCAACTTCATATGATGCAACTTCTAAGTTGCTACTCATTATAGTTTTTGATTAAATATCCTTTATGTTATATAAATATTTCATATTAAGATAATAAATAATGGACGAAATAGACTATAATAATTTAGATATTAATAAATGGGGTGATGAAGAAATTATTGAAGATTTAATTAAATCGGGTACAATATTCAATCAACCAACAAATAAACCACGACGAAAACATAAAAACACTCGTTCTAAATTTAAAGGAAGAGTTAAAAGAATTATGGTTAATAGTTGCGCTGCATTAATATCACACAAAGATGGACAAGTATATTTCTATTTTAATTCAAAAAATTTGAAAGGAGGTCAAGAAGTTTCTTTTCAAGAATCACCTTGTACAATTAATAAGTATTTTAAAGAAGCTACAAATGTCGAAATTGTTCAAAATTAATTATAATAAAATTTCACAATAAAATTTAACTTAAAAATGACAACTACATATAATAATAATGATAAACCAATCAATGTTAACTCAATATGAAATTGAAGTATTAGAGGGGTTGGGAATTAAAGCTTTTGAAAATGATGATTATGAATTAGAAGTTAGGGTAACACGTCCTAAAATAACGAAAGATGTGTTTATGCGTATAAGAGATTTTTGTCGTTCAAAAACATGTTCATCTTCAAATAATTGGGTTACCATTAAAGAGGCTTCTGTATCTTTAGATATATCTTTAAAAGATGATGATTTCAGAATAACGATTTTTGGTAAACCAAACATTGGGTTATTTTTAAAAACGGATTCATTACAAGATTTACCACAAGGTTCATGGCACGTTATACAAAAAAAAAGAGTTGATCTACCAGAATTTGATATGGATATATGCAAAAATATTGGTTGCAAGGTCAATTTAAAGGAAGAAATAGATGTCAATCCTAATTCAGATAAATTTTCTCAAGTTTTAGCAGATTGGGATATTACTAAAAAAAAATTCAGATTGAAAAATAGATATTCTTATTCTGTTAATAATGTATTTACTGTTGATTTAACAGCAGTAAGAACCAGAAAAATAGAAACATATAAATTTAGTAAATCAAGAACTTTAGAAGCTGATGAAACATATGAGGTTGAAATTGAATATGTTCCTTCATTTGTTGGATTAATAAGTGAAACAAATGATAGAAATGAATTTGATATGGTATTATTCATTGATTTATTGAGTAAAATACTTTGCAATATTAGAAACGTTTTAACAATAAAACCATTTAACGATTTGTATGAAGTTGAAAAATCTTATTTTAAAACTCTAACAAAAAGTAGTGATTATGGCTTACAAGATAGAAAAAATTTTAAAATTGCACCCAATGTTGTGTCATTAACTATGAGTAGACTGAGATTATTGATTGAAAAAGCAAATGATTATTACGTCACTCCAAAATCGGATGGGGTGAGAATGTTGGGATATATTCATAATAGTGGCGAATTATTTCTATTGGGTTCAAAATCATCACATTTTGAACCTACCGGATATATGTTTGAAAATGATGTAATTGGCACAGTATTCGATGGTGAATTCGTTAAAAATGATAAATCAGGAATAGAACTAAATCACTATTTGGTATTCGATTGTTATTATGATAAGAATGAAGATATTAGACAAAAAAATCTAATTTATAGGAGAAATGTTGCAAAAAATGCAATCGACTCATCTATTTCATTGACTGGCATTTCTGATTTTAAGATTATTTTGAAAAATTTTATGCAAATGTCAAAACAAACATTTTTCGAAATGAATAATAAATGTTTTGATGAAATAGAAAATGATATTTATGAAAACGATGGTTTGATATTTACACCAATAGATAAGGTTGGTGGTAATCACTTATATACACAAAAAGCAATGAAAGGAAAGAGATTTATTAAAAGTGGATACGCATTTCCAAAATTATTAAAATGGAAAGATTCCACATTTAACAGTATCGATTTCAAAATTGAATTTGGTAATTCCGAAGAAGAATTACCATTACATTTAGACAACGGCAAATATATAATGACATCATTTAAATTATGCAAATTATCCGTTTTATACGATTATGAAGCAAAACCGTTCACTTATATTGAATACATTGAATATATGAATTTATCTGATAAAGAAAAACAAACATATCACGAAGAAAGAACAAAACAAAAGAAAAGACCACCCATTAAAGAATTTGTTCCTTATTATCCAGAAGATAAACATGCACATTTGGTTAAATTACCACTCATTGATGGTAGATTAAGAACAAAAGTAGGAAATACATGGGAAGGTGTAACAATTTCAAACGGTTCTATCGTAGAAATGATATACGATGTTAATGCAGATATTTATAATAGATGGACTCCAATACGCGTAAGAAAAGATAAAGATACACCAAATAGTTATAAAACAGCTATTGATATTTGGAAATCATATTATATGCCGGTAACACTTGATATTATAAAAGGAAATACAAACATTCCAAGCATTGATGAAGAACTAGATACTTATTACAATAATGATCCTAAAAAATCATTTTCTGTTAAAGATTCATATAGACATTTCCACAGATTGGTAGTAAAGCATTCCATTCTACTTGAAACAGTTGGTCAAACTAAAACAAAAAAATTACTTGATCTTGGTTCTGGTAAAGGTGGTGATATATCACGCTATATAGATTTGGATTTGAATGTGGTTGGTGTTGATAATAGTGTTGATAATTTACATAATTCTGGTGATGGTGCTTATAGAAGACTTTGTAACGAATATGACAATAAATCAAATGTTGATAAAGACAAAATTATATTCATCGCTGGAGATGTAACGAAATCATTTGATGATTCAGATACATTTCATGATATTTATCCAGATATTGTTAGTAACAAGGGCATTTTTGATAAAAAACATTCATTTGATGCAGCGACTGTATTCTTTGCTATACATTATTTCTTCAAATCAAAAGAAACACTTAGAATGTTTCTAAAAAATGTTGATAATAATGTCAAAGTTGGTGGTTATTTTGCAGGATGTTGCTATGATGGGACTATAATATTTAACGAATTACTATCTAACGGTATTTTATCGTATAAAGATTCCAATAAAGAAGAAATTATACAAATCAAAAAACAATATGAAGGAAATTCTTTTATTGATGATCCGAGAAATGCTTTTGGTTATGAAATAAAAGTACTTGTTCAAAGTATTGATAAAGAACATTCTGAATATTTAGTCAATTTCGAATTATTAAGGATGGAATTATTTAACATTGGTTTTGAACTAATTAGTTCAGATAATTTCAAACATTATACAACAATTCCACAACCTTGGAATAAAAATCATGTATCTTTGGCAAATAAAGAAGATGAGAAAATAAGTTTCTTAAATAGAAGTTTTATATTTAAAAGAGTTAGAATTCCAGAAAAAATTAAAATAAAAAAAAATAAGAAATGAATTTATCTTATATAAATAGGTGTAATTATGTCAGATTGGGGATTTTATGACAATTTAAAAAGTGATAGTGAAACAGACACTGTTAATAATTATAAAAATGTACCATTTTGGGTATTATTAGAACCTATTGATTTTCAAATTAATTGGAAAAATACTGCAGGAAAAAGACCAATACAAACAAAAAAAGAACGACGATATTACGAGAAAATATGGTTAAAGCAAACAAAAATACTATTAGCAAATCAAAACTCTCTTAATTCAATTAACATTTATTCAAATCCATATAGTAAATTATGTGTGCGTTCATTTAATAAATATGGACAATATGGTGTACAAGTTCCATGTTATCGCATTTCAAACGAAATATATTCTTTTTTTGGTATTATAAAAAAAAATATCAAATATGCAGAATATCTAATAATTATTAAAACACCAATATACCAATATTCAAAATGGTATAGATATAATGATATCAAAAAACTATATAGAAATATAGTTAAAACTCAATTATCATCAAATTTTGAATATGCAAATTCTAGTTGGTATATCCTAAATAATAGACTAAAACTATTTAGATGTTTAAATATTGACTATTTAAACAATAAATGTTATTTAATAGAAAGAGTATTACACGATATTTTATTTGAATTAAATGATTTTATCAAAATCAAACATTTTATTTTGAATTCAATAAAATAATCTATTCTTGAGATATTTCTAAAGGTTTTCTATTCAAATCGGGTTCAATAGTAGATTGCATCCATGGTCCTACTTTTTTTGTAGGATTTGGAGGTTCCGATCTTATTTGCATATTAGCATTTCTTAAACTTTGTCCAACGGTATTAATACCAACGTGGTAACCAGCGCTTAAGAAGTTTTGATCTTCTAAAGCACCTTTACCAACAGGATTGGCATGCGACCAAGCAGTTGCTTTATCACTGGGTAGCAAATCAACTGGATTTAAATGTCCCTTTGGAAAACAATCAACCGGTGTTTCATTTCCCGATACTGGATCATCAGCATCATCTAAGATTTTTTTAGGTGATGATGAATAAAGATTAGATGGTCCGGGTTCCGAATCACCTTTTGATTCAACAACACATGCAGGTGCAGAAGCAACTTCGTCAACATTTGCCCCTCTGACGTAGTCATCCATTGGTTCGCTATTAAAGTTGTCATATTCGCATGATGAGAATGACTCTTTTTGATTCATAATCATATATACAACAACAGCAATTAACAAACATAAGGCTCCAATAATGAGGATTTTCAAATTGTCCATATCTTACTTATATAAATATAAAAAACAAAAGGTTGAACATATGGAAGTAAGAATTGATAGTCGTGAACTGGCTATAAAAAAACTATTTTTAGATGAAAATATATTTTATCAAAATCTTCAAGTTGGAGATATTCAAATTATCAAAAAGAGACATGGTGAAAATCCTTTAAACATTCTAATATTGGAAAGAAAAACTTTTTCTGATTTGAGGTCTTCTTTGTCTGATGGAAGATTTTCTGAACAAAAAAGAAGAATTAATTCTACAGATTTTGTCAATAAAGGATATATTTTTGAAGGAATACTTTCAAAAGAAGATAAACAATTTCAAAATATTATAAGGCAAATAATTATTAGAATTCAATTCAAAGATAAAATGTGCATATTTTTAACAGGGTCAACTCAAGACACAATATCGTTAATAAAAGAAATGGTTCGAAAATTAGAAAAGGATAAAAAATTGTATGATAATTCATTTCTTAAAGAACAAAATTACGTAGAAACACTACATGTGTGTAAAAAAAATAATGTAACACCAAAAACATGCTTCATTATGCAAATATGTCAAATTCCAGGTATATCTAAAAAAACTGCTCAAAATATCGCAAATGTATATGATAATTGGTTATCTTTAATAGAAGCTATCAAAGATAAAAAACAATTTCTAGAATCTCTTAAAAATGCAAAAATTGGTCCAAAAAAATATGAATTATTGACTAATTATATTATTTGATCTGTTGGCTTATTTTTACCAACTTTACTCACTTTTATTTCATGATTCGTGTTACATGCCGATTTCTTTATAGTAAAATATGCAGATGTTAAAAATGGCCATATACTAGCAGACATCCAAAACCCTATCGCCGAATAATAAGATAGATCGTTATGACTTCCACCAGTTAAATCGTAAAATCCTTGACGTATTAATGATACTTTTGTTGCTAATATATATGATACTATCAATCCCAATACAGGTTGGAAAGAATTAATTATACTTACTTCTCTTTTTGGTTTTTCACACGTTGAACTAGTCATGGTATATCCCATTGTTAATGTTAACATATAAACAACAAAACAAACAAACGGAATTATTACTAATCCTTGAGATTTTGGCATAAAATCTAATTCATACATATAACACATTCCAATCATTTGTATACTGAAATAAACAAATGATGACTGTTTAACTAATTCATAAATAAGATAATTTGAACTCGATGGGTTTGGAGCCATCCAAGATGATATAATAAATAATATTAATGACAATCCACTAAAACCATATATTACTATTTTACCAATAGACCAATCTGGTATTGTAACATTATTAACAATATTTTGTGTCTTTTCAACTATATCCATTAGTCTTTTAGTTCTTTTTTTTTCTATGTAAAACCTTCTTGCGTTTTAAAGATTTACTAGTCTTTTTGTTTTTACGCACTTTTCTTACCTTTTTTGTTTTTCTTAAATATTTATTGCGTTTTCCACCATATAATGGTACAGATTTAAAACTTTTTCTTGCTTCGTTTATTTTTTTACACGTATTTTGTAAACGCATACCTACAGAAGATAATACCTTAGTACCAGTTGTATATGCACCAATACCCATCATCCAACTACTAGTAAATATTTTTAATAATTCAGTTGTATCAGACTTTAATAATCTAAGTCTTATTTCAGTTATAAATATTTCAATTTGTTTGTTTATTGAAGCAATAGCATCACCGGGTAATGCAGCTAATGCTGGCATATCATTACTACTTACAACATAACAAACACCCATTATTGCAGCACCATATGCAGAACATGCTATAAACATATCCAAAACTGTACAATCACCCTCAACTGCTTCAGGAACAGATAATTCAGGCATTACTTGTTGATCTTCTTCAACTGCTTCTTCTTCTTCTTCATCATATCTGCGACGGGATGATGAACTTCTGCGACTGGTAGGCATGCCACCCAATTTTTCAAACTCAAGATGACGACGAGTGTTAGGAGGAGATGGTGATCGTGATTTTGATTCACTTCTTTGTCTCTTTTTTCTAGCTTCATCTTGAGGAGATAAAGGTCCATATTGTTCATCTAAATCAGCTAAAGAATAATCTTGTGATAAAGTTGGAGTTGGGGCTGATGATAATCGAGAACTCAAACCTGAGAATATAGCACTAATTGGATTTTGACTAGCTGCTTTTTCAGGAGTTTGAGGCGCTGATTCCGATTTTTCAACCATTTTTAAAGGTTTTAAACTCTTTTCAGCATCTTGAATTTCACTATATTGCCAACTGTCTGTAATTTTTGGTAAACTATTTTTTACACATTCTGCATCCAATAATTCCAATAATTCTTTTAAATTAACATTTCTAGTATTATCACTAGAATCACACATATTATATGAATAATATATTATAATTTTTGAACACATATTAGAATTTATTGATTACAAATAACATTAATACATTCTAATCTTTCTTTATTATTCATTAATGCCCATATACGTTTAACACGCGCTTTTACTAATTTATGATGACTATCTATAAAATCAGCAAATTCATCCAATTCCTCTAGATCAGATATTTCACTTAATTCATGTGTATAACTGAATATATTAGCAGTACATATATTATTAAAACTACGATCTAATACATCATATAAATATGAACTTCTACATAAAAAAGAAAATATTTCTATTTCCAAAAAAAACCAAGTCATTCTCGCCACTATTGATAAGTTTTCAGGATAAATATTCATTGCTACATGATCAGATCCAGCCAATTTTTCTAATAAAATTTCACAATATTTATTATAAACACATTTAAATGTGTATGTATAGTTTTCTATATCATATAATACGTTTTTACACATAGGACTACGTGTAAATGGTTCGATTTCATTTATTATTATTGATATTGGTAATCTTTGAATTAAGTTCATTTACTTTATTCTTCAAATACAAAAAAAAATATATAACAAATTTATTTAATGTTTAATTGATGTCAAATTTGTAAAATCTATTACAAAAAATTTTAAAAATAAATATAAAATAGGAATTAACAATACAAATTTTGCAACAGTTGACCATATTTTTGATTTTGTTTCATCTCCTCTTTCTGATAATTGTGATTGATTACAATAATCTTTAAATTTTGTCTTATATTTTTCTAAAACAGTCCAAGTAATATATCCCGTTGCACTACCCAATAATGCTCCAATTATAGTATCACTTGCATAATGATACCCTTTACTAATTCTATGAATACTAATATTGAATGCAACAAATAAACCAATTAAAGATATCAAATTTCTATACTTTTTTTGCTTTATCTTTATTTCAAAAAATTTAGGATCTTTAGAATAATTCATTTCCATATACAAAGCTATTGCTAAAGCAAATGCGATACCTGTATGACCAGATGGAAATGACATAACACGTTGTTTACCCAAACAATGACTCTCATCAATAAAATTTGATAACATTTTATTAGCACAACCAGGTCTTTCTCGACTAAAACTATTCTTTATTAATTGAAATAAACTAAATGCAAAAAAATGTGGTAATAAATGAAACTGAATTGGCGAATAAGCAGATAATACAATAACTTGCACCATTGCTATAAACATTCCAGGTAAAACATACAATTCATACGGTAAAAGACCACAATAATATGGGATTTGTTTCGTAAAACTATTGCTATTGACAACATTATAAATTAATGATGTCAATTCTAAATCAAGATTCATTACTATTACATTATATTTAAGTTGAAGTACTATTTGATTCCGTCAACAAAGATTTAAACTTTTCAGATGCATTAATACCAATATCAGAATATGCATGAAAACATAGAATTTTCAACCAATTGAAAGTAGTATCTATATTTTTTGTATTGTTTTCTTCAACTAATTCTTTTACTAAATGACGAACTTTGTCAATCAATAATGCAATATTATTATCATCAATTTTGTATTCTTTAACTATATCAAAATTCAAAAAATAATTTACATTATTTCTTAAAATATTTGAAACAAATACATCTCTTAACACATATGTTTGAAATTTGGAAATCAATAGCCGCGCATTTACTCGAGTTACTTCAACATATGTTTCAAGTTTATTGACTTCACCAGACATATGTCCCGTTTCTTTAATAAAACGTACAAAGTCATGAATTGCAATATTAAATTGCGATAAAGAACTATTACTCATATTATCAATATTATAATATACAAGTTAATCTTAACTTATAATACACAGTGCGTTTTAAAAAAATTTATATTTGTTTTCGACTTTTTTGTTTTTTGTTTTGTTTTTTGTTTTTTTTGTTTTTTTTTGTTTTTTTTGTTTTTACTTAGTCAAATTTGAATACCCTGTTGGACACGCATTTGTATAATCCCACACTAAATTAGTTTTATACCACTCACCATCTGATTCATCTTGCTCATGAATACAACCAGTATCTTCACAAATACCAATCTTATAATCATTATATTCAATTATTTGAAGCGTTGTATCAGTATTTGATGAATTGTTTTCTGATACAGACTCGTCTTCACATTCAAGACTCAAACTATCTACTAAACCTTCATCAACTTTTTCTGTTTTTTCAGTTGGTCTATAAAATTCTTCCAGTCTTTTGTACAATTCTAATCTAGAACCAGTTGTCAATAAATTATTATCAGATAATCTGGCTGCTAAATCTTTTTTACCCATTTTCCTCAAATCTGTTTTTGTAGGTACACCATTGCTAATATCAACATCAATGTTTCCATCTTGTGTTGGTCTATAAAATTCTTCAACTCTAGATACCAAATCACTTTTGTTACCGTCGTTAGAAATTTTCAATTCATTGCATAATTCTATCAGTTTATCCTTTTTCATTAACTGAATCTTAGACTTTGATGGTATGTTATTACCATTTCGCAAATGGCATTCAGACTCATTTTTTGCAATTGATTTACTAGTCTTCGTTTTTTCCTTATTGTTATGATAATGTTCTCTTAATCTTTTCAACAATTCCGGTCGACCACCAGAAGTAGATAAATTCAGTTTGGTCAAATGAGTTATAGCATCACTTTTCTTTAACTTTGCAATATCACTCTTAGAAATCATTTTTTTGTTTAAATTCTTATTTTTTGTTGAGTGTCTTATAATATTTTTTTAGTTTTTAGAACAAATATGATGTCATTTTTTTGAACGTTGTCTAAAATTTTAATATAATACTTTTGTAATGAATCAAGAAACTAATGAAAGTATGACATTTATGAATACAAATATTAATGAAGATTTTAATCCTATCAAAATTTTAATAATTGGCGCCTTGTTATTTACATTAGCTATGATACCACTAATAAGGTCTTCTTCAGTAAATGCTTGTCTTAAAAAAGACAAGGCAGGCGCTTTTTTTATAGCTTCTGCATTTTGCGTACTATTTTTAACAATATTTTTTACTTTGAGAAAGACGATACATCCACCAATAGTTTTAGTTGTATTAATATTTGCTGTAATCGCAATAGCTTGTGGATCATATTTATACCAAACATGTTACAATATAAACAATCAAATTTCAGAACAACTCAAAAATAATTCACAAATAATAAAATTAAACAAAAAATATAGCAATGTTGTTAATCCAATTCCTTTAGCGGATTGTATCAATTATCATTCCGGAACATTTTATACTTCTAAAGATCTTGTATGTAGAAATATTAGCAACTGTCCTAATTCAGCGGGAATTGTATGTGACGATAAAAAAGGTGCTAAACTTGTTGATTTTTATGTATCTTCAAGTCATCAAACGTGTCATGTACCATTGTCTTCAGAACATTTTGTTAGTACTGAAATGATTAAAATTGTGTTGAAAGGAGGCGCACGTCTTCTAGATTTCAATATTTATTCAGAAACATTCAAAGATGGTATTAAACCAGTTGTTAAATCTGAAGTTGATAATATAATATCATCGAATTTTATTTTGTTAGAAGATGTTTTCGAAACTATTTTATCATATGGATTCCACCAACCAGTTAGTGATCCTTTGTTAATACATTTAAATCTTAAAACGAATAATGTTGAAGTTATTGATATTATAGCAAATCTATATGTACAAGCATTTGGACAATATCTACTTGAACCAAGATTCTCATATTTAGCAAATCAATCAATGGCAACACAACCAATATGCAATTACATCAATAAAGTAATATTAATTGTTTCAGGAGAAACATCCCATACTTATCTTGATGAATTAATTAATTTACACACTTCTAAAAATGCACGTTTATTATCAGCAAAAAATGTATCAAATCCAGTTGAACCTGAAACATTTGCTTTTTCAAATGAACAATATTTTACATTAATGAAACCACATAACCATAAAAATAATACTAACCCATCATCTGCTTATACACATGGTGTACAAGCACCACTTATGAATTTTTGGAATGTTGATAGACTAATGAAAAATTATTTGGATTTTTTTAGTAAAGGTTCTTTTGTAATGAAAAATTTTGATTTACAACGCGATAGAACAGATGATATAACAATAACTTCCACCAAGGAATATTCAGACACAAATGTATTAATTGATTCATAAATTTATTTAAAAACATTAATTTATTAATAAACTATTCAATGATATGTAAAGTATCTTGTAGTGTTGGAGAATTAATTGATAAAATTAGCATATTGAATATTAAACTTGAAAAATCTGATAATGAAATTAAAAATAATATTAGCAAAGAACTTGATATTCTTAATAGTGAAAATCCAATTTCAAATATTAATGATAGTTTATTTTCTGAACTTGAACAAATCAATAAAAAATTGTGGGAATTAGAAGATAACATTAGAATCAAAAGTAAAAATAAAGAGTTCGATGATAAATATATTGAAATATGTGAAGATATTCATAAAACGAATGATATCAGATATATTGTGAAAAGAAAAATAAATATCAAATATTCATCAGAGTTGAAAGAAGAGAAAATATATTTCAATTCTAATAATATTTCTAATAAAGTTGATTATTCTGTGTTATCGAATTTAGAAAAAGGAAAAAATTTATATCAAAATGGAGAATACAAAGAGTCATATCAAATTATAAATAAAATAATGACTGAATATGAAAACTATGATAATTATGACTCTTTTTATGTTGATCTATTGTTTTCATATTCAAATGTTAATAGTATATTTGGCTTAAATAATCAACATAATAGCAAAATAGAATTGTTTATGAAAACAATAGATAATTGTAAATTAAGTGTTAAACAAATTCTATTTTGTAAACAAATATATGTTATGAACTGTTTAAATCGTAACGATTATAATCATGCAAAAAAATATTTAGGATATTTCAACAGTATTTCCGGTCCAAATGTTAATTCTGATAATATTTCCTTTTTCAAAACAAATGATTTTAACAAAACATTATTAATATACGATGGCGGCGGATTTGGTGATAAATTCATGTTTTGCCGCTTCATCCCATTTTTATGCGAAAAATATAAAACACATAATATAATATTTATTGTAGACAGGGAATTAATATGGATTTTTAATAAATTGTTTGAAAATATATCCAATTTGAATATTTTTTCATATGATAAATTGAGTTCTTTACCCAAATTTGACTATCATACAAATTTGATAAAACTAATTGATTATTTGAACTATGACTATTGTAATTTACCTAAACAATTATCTTTAGATCCTATTTTGAATAATAATATATGCGACGAATGCAAACATATCTTAACTTTGTTGAAATCATGCAATAAAAAAAAATATATTTTGAACTGGTTTGGTGGAACTAAAAATAAGCACGAGAAATATAACAGAAGAATGAATTTAAGTGATCTTATTCCTGTTTTAGAACTAGAAAACATACAATGGATTGTTATATCAAAAAATGTTAGCGATAATGAAAAAAAGTTGTTATCAGAATACAATGTTTTGTATTGTGGACATATTTTAGACAATAGCCAAAATGCTTTCCAAGATTCTATTAATATTATTAAAAATGTTGATGCATTGATTTCAACCGACACATGTTTAGTTCATATTAGTCCATGTTTAAATATAAAAACATTTGTTTTACTAACGATTGGGAATGAATGGAGATGGAAAACAAATAATTGGTATCCAAACTCCATTTTGATTAAACAAAAAGTATATGGTGTTTGGAAAGATGTAATTAATGAATTGATTACTCAACTTTAAATAACTATTTTTCATAATTGCTTGAAGGTTTCAATTTTAAATATAATAAATAATATAATAATGGCGAATAATAAGAAAAAACTTATTAGAGCAGGACAATCAACTTCAGAAGCAGTTCAACAAGAAAACAAAATAAATGTGCCACATTTAAACAAATCCTGGAGAGAATTAAATGAACGTGTTGGCAATATTCAATATATGCTCGATGAGTTAAATAAAAAAGTTTCAGATATGAATACTAAACATTTAAATATGATTGAAGAAAATTCAATTAATATTGAAGCTCTTAATACACAAGTACAAACATTAGAAAGAGTTAAAACAAATCCAACTAGACGATTATTGCCAAGACCGTATGGTGGAAAAAAAACTAAAAAGTTATTTTATAAAAAACGTTAAATTTAAAAGTATAATATAATAATGTCATCATTTGATATTGATAATATTGTTAAATTATTAGTAAATGAATATTTGCATCCAAAATATCCTTTGTATAGAATAAAATATATTGATTCGTTTATTGATTATAATAATATAGATGAAGACACTGGTAATGGTACTCTTGTTAACAAAATTGTAACACGAATTATGGAATGTAAAGAATTACCATCTGGTGAAAAAATCAGAATTGGTGCTGATGGGCATTTCATTTCACCTAATTCTGTTAAAGATTTTGAAAAACATAAAATTTTTATCGATACTTATTACAATGAACATATTATCATAATAGATATGGAAAGAATTGCTTAAATGTATGTATTTATATAACCGCTGCATATATAGAATGTATTACTTGTGTTTCTTCTTCATTTCTCAATGGTGATTCATTTTCTTCTATTTTCTTATTTTCTGTTTTAGAAGGCTTTTTTGATTTATAACTTTTTTTGTTTTTTTTACTTTTCTTCTTTTTGTATAATTTTTTTGTTTTCTTTTTTTTATTTGACTTACCACCAGAAATAGGTTTAAAAGATTTCATTTCATCTATTTTATCTACATTTTTAGTAACTTTTAAATCATTATCAGATAAATTTGATTCTTTTGTTACTAAAAATCTACCATATCTTTGACTATTAGCAGAATTATTTTTAATTGAAAAATCATTATTATGTTCTATATTATTAACTTTTACTAATTCAGAATCCCAATTAACACTTTTTCTGGGTTTTATTTTATTTTTACCTTTGTATATCCATTTGTCTTTATTTTGTGATAAAAACAATCCCAATTTATTTGCATCTTCTTCTAATTCTTCAATATGTGGATAACGTTTGTGTTTTTTAAAAAAATCAGCACTTATATAACCCAATTCTTCAATCGCATCTTCCTTATTTTTAGAAAGTCTTTCTCTAATAATATTTGCATTTTGTTCTAATATTCTTCTGGAAAGTGTATTCGCTTCCTCAATAATATTTCTTTCATTATATATATCTTTAAGGTTAAATTCATCTTTAATTGTATTTGAGTAATATTTTGCAAATTCTTCCACCAAATCATCACTCATTATTCCTTTGCTAATTAAATATGCTATTACACGCACTTGCAAATTTTGTAAATTTTTTATCAAGTCTTTTTCTTTTTTATTATTACTTATTTTTGAATATATACCACCCATTAATTATCAATATATTTAATTTTTATTTTTCTAAATAACTAACAACATTATCTCCTTTCACTTTTTGATTAGCACATAATGTAGTAGTAGGCTGGCATGGTCCATTTTGTCTAACTGTTTCTTCATCCTCTCCCACATTTTCTTCCAACCAGTCTCGTAATCCTCTACCTTCTTCCAAATATTCGTCATTTATTAAATTATTATCCTTAGTTACATAACCATTCAAATTTTCATCTAAAGTCCATTTACAACCAATTTGTTGTGTACCATCATTATTTACTTCACGCAATGTTTCACACATATGTTTGGCACCACCGTATCCATCTTTTAAATCTGAGTTTTTCTTTTTAAAACGATTTCTATTATTTACAGCAGTCCAATTTACTTCGGAACATTTCAAAGGTTCATCCGCTTTTCCTCCAAGCCAATCATCTAATTCACCAGACATTGCTGAACTAGAGTTATGTATTTTACATACTGCATTATTGTTATCAGACGAAGCTTGCGATGATTGTGCAGATTGCGATGATTGTGCAGATTGCGATGATTGTGCTGACTGAGATGACTGAGATGACTGAGATGATTGTGCTGATTGTACCGATTGAGATATTGCTGATTGTGCTGATTGTGCTGATTGAGATACTACTCCTTCTTCATTATTATAATCTTGTGACGAAAAACTTGCAAATGGTCTAATTTTGTATTGATATTGGTTAGTTACTTTATTATTCGATTTTTTTGAATTACTTTTGTAATTCGCAGCAAAATAATTAGATAATCCAATATTAATAGAATTTTTTATATATATGATCAAACAAATTGTTAATATTATTGTTAATGCTACAATGAAAGCACTGAATAGCTCCATCAATTAAAATATATTACAAAAAGAATTAAGAATAAGTTATCAAATAAGAAATACACATATTAGAAAATGAATCTTCATACTTTATTAATATTATTCAGAATGTATATTGCTTTTTCGGGTCACGATTTAATATTTCATCCTACACATGAACCTACAGAAATTCCAACATATAGACCATCATATAGTCCAACAAGTAGACCAAGTAAAGATCCCACACAAAATCCAACATATAAACCATCGTATATTCCAACTAGTAAACCAAGTAAAAATCCCACACCAAATCCAACATATAGACCATCGTATAGTCCGACTAGTAAACCATCATATGATCCCACACAAAATCCAACATATAGACCATCGTATAGTCCGACAAGCAAACCATCATATGATCCCACACAAAATCCAACATATAGTCCTTCTTCAGTACCATAATCCAACGTAAATTTAAAAATATGTTTCTACAAGTTTCTTAATACAATTATGTCAAATAATAATGAAATCATTTCTTTAGGAATAATCAGACTAGATTATGATTATCCACCTGCAGTAGGCGATATAGATCATTATGATACATTTAATTACAAAGTTTACTATAAAGTTATACCTGGATTAACATTTGAAATGTGTCAATCAGGAAATATTACTCACAAAGTCAAAAACAATATTATTAATAGTGTAAAATGGTTTAATTCAAAACATGTTTCTGCAATAACTGGAGACTGTGGATTTATGATTAATATTCAAAATATTGTACGAGAACATACAAGATTACCTGTTCTTATGTCATCTCTTGTTCAATTACCAACACTTGTTCAGGCTTATGGAAATAAAGAGAAAATATTAGTTTTGACTGCAAATGGGAAAAGTCTTTTAGATATGAAAGGATTAATATATGATTTATGTAATTCTGATATTGAAAATGAACAAATTGTTATTTTTGGATGTGAAAATATTAAAGGATTTGATGCCGTTGCAAAAGGTGAAAAAGTTAATACTCAAATTGTTGAAAAAGACTTAGTTAAACAAATCAAATGGTTATTAACATTCAATTCCGAAATAGTATGTATTTTGTCTGAATGTACAGAATTACCACCATACAGTGATGCTTTGCGTAAAAGTACTGGATTGCCTGTATTTGATGCGATAACGTGTGCTGATTTTTTTATGTCTTCTAAGAAAGACAATCCCCGATTTGGATTAAATAATTGGCAGAATCAATGGAATGGTGAACAAGAAACATACAATTTTGGAGATAATCTTGATGAAGCTGAAAAAAAAGATTTGATTAATACTCCTGAATGCATAAATGACCAAATATTACCAGATGTAGTTAAACATGATTCAATAAGACATTCTGAATTAGTTAATGAAACCAGTGTTGATACTATTATACCACATTGTTTGGATGATTATTTTTTAAATTTAAAAAATAGAATGGGCAGCTAAGTATATCTGTCTCCAATACAACCCACCTTTTTACCTACTTTTTTTATATCACAAATTATTTTATCAAATTTATGATTTGTTTCAGAATTTATAATTCCAATCCATTTACCCGGTTTACAACTAGTAAGTTCATCTTTACCATCAAAAACTCCAGTTGGATGCCACCCTATCGTTTCAACTTTACAATAATAAACATTAGAAAAAAAAGATAAATATCCAATAATTCCAGAAAATGTTCCATGTGATAATACAACATTCTTACAAGTAGAAGCAAATTGAATTGTCTCAGTTTCACTTTTTTTTAATATTTCTGAATTATCATACCTTTTTGCAATTTCTTTTACAATTGAATCACCCGGTTGGTCAGATGATATATATAATTTATCAAATTTTA
>Ga0209433_10000007_pt1 | contig 78623 bp, 75 predicted proteins | sample METZYME_5_50m_FD_187552 | JGI IMG/M metagenome (GOLD analysis project Ga0209433, IMG submission 187552) | Marine microbial communities from oxygen minimum zone in mesopelagic equatorial Pacific - METZYME_5_50m (SPAdes) (version 2) | ecosystem: Environmental > Aquatic > Marine > Oceanic | place...
TACAGCTGGATGCTTAAGAGCAATAGAAACTCAGGCTGACCTTATGTTGAAGGCAACAAGAGTTGATGGAGTTTATGATTCTGATCCCGAAATAAATAAAGATGCAAAATTTTTTGATTCTCTATCATTTGATGACGCTATATCAAAAAATTTAAAAGTTATGGATGCTACCGCACTTACTTTAGCAAGAGACCATGGACTGCCTATAAATGTTTTTAACGTGAATAATCACAGTGCATTAAAAGACATAATTTGTGGTAAAAAAATAGGTACACTTATATCTTAATATGGAAAATTTATTAAATGATGTAACGCAAAGAATGGATAAATCATTATCCGCTCTTAGAAGTGCATTTAACAAAATAAGAACTGGAAGAGCGAATCCAGCAATACTTGATGACGTTAACGTTGATTACTATGGGAACATGACTCCGATTAATCAAACATCCAATATAAGCATTGAAGAAGGCAGATCTATTGTTATATCACCATGGGATAAAAATTTAATACCTGAAATAGAGAAAGCAATTTTAAACTCTGACCTTGGTCTTAACCCAAGTACAAGTGGTGATCTAATAAGAGTGACTATGCCTGCATTAACAGAAGAAACAAGACAGGATTACATCAAACAAGCAAGAGCAGAGGCTGAAAATTCAAGAGTTTCGATTAGAAATATTAGAAGAGATGCTAATCAGGCAGCAAAAGAAAAACAACAATCATCTGAAATTTCAGAAGACGAGTTGAGAAGAATAGAAGATTTAATTCAAAAAGAAACTGACAAATTCATTTCAATTGTTGATTCAGATTTAAAAAATAAAGAATCAGATCTACTCGAAATTTAGCGGCCTAATATGGCTAATTCTAGCAAAACAAAAACGCCAAAACATGTCGGTATAATTATGGACGGCAATGGAAGATGGGCTATCAAAAACTCATTAAAAATCAGTGAAGGCCATAAGAAAGGAGTGAGCATTGTAAAAGACATAGTTGAGGAATCAGTCAAGCAAGACCTATCATCTTTAACAATATATGCTTTTAGCACTGAGAACTGGAAAAGACCTAAAACTGAGGTTACCGCTATTAAAAAATTAGTTATTGATGCAATCAACGATCAAGTTCCTGAATTAAAAGAACAGAGAGTTAGGCTAAAGTTTTTTGGACATACTGATGACTTTGGTAAAAAAGTTATTGATAAAATAGCTTATGCAGAAGAAGAAACACGCATAAAAAAAAGCAAGCTAGACTTGAATGTTGCCCTTGGATATGGAGGTAAGCAAGATATCGTTGATATAACTAGAAAAATAACATCAAGTGTTATGGCTAAACAAATTAAATTAGAAGATATTAATGAAAAAGTGTTACATGATGCATCATCCGTTCCTGTTGAAGACATAGACCTATTAATAAGAACTGGTGGTGATAAGAGAGTAAGCAACTTTCTTCTTTACCAAATTGCATATGCTGAAATAATGTTCATTGAGAAATATTGGCCTGATTTTAATAGAAAAGACTTTTTAAAATGCATTGATAATTTTAAAAATATTAAAAGAAGATTTGGTAAAAGAAAATGAATACTATGCTTACAAGACTTGCTACATCCTTCTTATTAGTACTTATTATATTTTTAATCATTTATTTAGAAAATATCTGGATTTTTTCATTAGCAATTTCCTTTGTTTGTCTTTTAGGAATATTTGAATGGGTAACAAATAAATTTGAAAATCTTTTATTGGGATTGTTTATTATTTTTGGTTTCGGTTCGTCTTCAATCCTTTATGTTTTGTTAAATGAAAATCTTTATCTTTTATATGGATTAATTATCATGAATACAGCAATTTTTGATACATTTGCTTATGTCATTGGATCTAAGTTTGGAGCTAATTTTATAGTAAAAAAGATTAGTCCTAATAAGACTCTTGAAGGTTTGGTTGGAGGTATGATTGGATCAATAATTTTTGGATTAATGGCAGGCCATATATTTGAAATTAATTTTCTAGCACTTATTTTTATGTTGGGAGGATTGTTGGCATTCATTGGAGATTTATTAATAAGCTTTTTCAAAAGACAGTCAGGAGTAAAAGACACAGGTTCAATTCTTCCTGGCCATGGAGGAATTTTAGATAGAGTAGATTCTCATCTTATTACAACTCCAATATTAATTTTATTATTATGATGAATATTCTTTTATTAGGAGCTACAGGAAGCATTGGAGAAAGTGTTCTCAATGTCATTTCTCAAAATAAAGAATCATTAAATTTACTTGGCATATCATTCAACAAAAATGTTTTACGATATCAAGAAATATTGAAAGAACATTCACCTGACTACGTTTATGTTGATGATCATGATTCATTTAAAAGTCTTTGTAATAAAGATAAAGGAAGATATTTAAATGGTGATGAGGAACTTGAGAGACTTATTAATAAAGATGATTTCGATATTATTGTATGTGCTACATCTGGATTTGCAGGCTTAAAATCTGCTTATATTGCATCCAAGACAGGAAAAAAGATTTTATTAGCAAATAAAGAAAGTATTGTTGCAGGCGGAGATTTAATTTTACCTCTAGCAAAAGAGAATAATACTGAAATTATCCCAATCGATAGTGAGCACAATGCAATTTTCCAATGTTTATCTGGTGAGAAGGGCACAGAAGATGTAAAAAACATTACGATCACAGCATCAGGCGGACCATTTATTAATACTCCTATTAAAGAATTAAAACATGTCACTATTGAAGAAGCTCTTAATCATCCAAATTGGAAAATGGGAAGCAAAGTTACAATCGATTCTGCTACTTTAGTTAATAAGTGTCTAGAATTAATTGAGGCAAAATATTTATTTAATTTAGATGAAAAATACTTTGATTTAGTAGTTCATCCACAAAGTGTGATTCATTCAATAGTTACATTTGTAGACGGATCAAGTATATGCCAGATGAGTGCTCCTGATATGAGGGTCCCTATAGCTCATGCGCTTTCGAATGAGAATAGATTATCAATAGATTTTAATAATTTAGACTTTAATAATTTAAATTTATTTTTTCAGAAGTTTCCTTCTGACAGAATGGAGATTCAAAATATAGCAAGAGAGGTATGTAATAAAGGTGGATTACTCGGCACTGTATTTAATGCTGCTAATGAAGTTGCTGTAGAAAGCTTTTTAAAAAAAGAAATAAGCTTTGATAAGATTTATGAAGTTATCTATCGAACTTTTGACAAAAATATATTGTCTAATAATGTATCGATAGAAACCATAAATGAGGTTGATGCGCAAACACGCATTCATGCAAAGAAGGTGGTAAAATCGATTGCTTAGAATAAATCACATATGACGTATTTAATATACATATTAGCTTTTGCTGTTCTGCTCGGAGTTTTAGTAACTATTCACGAGTTTGGACATTTTATTGTTGCCAGAATGTGTAAGGTTCACGTTCAAAGATTTTCTATAGGTATGGGACCAGTTTTTTATAAAAAATATGATAAACATGGAACTGAATTCGCATTATCAGCAATACCACTTGGCGGTTATGTCTCAATGATAACAAATAAATTAATCGAACTTGAACCAGACATATCGAATGAATTAACCAAAGAACAATTAAAAAATACTTTTGACTCTAAACCAAAGTGGCAAAGAGCATCGATAATGTTCGCTGGCCCATTAGCAAATTTTTTATTATCAATATTTATTTTTACGGCTATTTTTTTTAACACCATCGATCCACAAATTGTTCCTGTGGTAAATTCTGCTGATCAACAAGTGGTTTACTCTTCCGATGAATCCTTTGAGGTTAACGATAAAATATTATCAATTAACAATACGTCTGTTAAAGAGGCGAAAGACATTAATCTAGAATTACTAAGTTATGCTGGATATACAGGTGATCTGAATTTTGAAGTAGTTCGAGATGGCTATGAAAATTCTACTAATGTTGCTGTACAAGTACAAAATTTTTTACCAACTTCTGAGTCTCAAAGCAATCCCTTGGAATATCTCGGGGTCAGTATTTCATATTTAATGCAACCAATTATTGGCAAAGTAATTTCTGGTGGGTCTGCTGATAATGCAGGATTAATGTCAAACGACAGGATATTAAAAATAGGCGATGCAAATGTTAACTTTGCTTCAGATATTCGAAAACAGGTTTCTGAAAATCCAAATAATTATGTTGAATTCAAAATAGATAGAGATGGAGAAATTATTTACCTTCCAGTAAACATTGGTTCTCAGATTCAAGAAAATAAGACTGTTGGGGTTTTAGGAGTTTCTTTTGGAACAACAAGAAGCCTTGCACAGTCAGTTTCAAAAGGCATTTACGAAACATATAACTTAAGTTTGAAAACTCTTCAATTCATAGGAAAAATGATTACAGGAAATATGGGTACCGAAAATCTAAGTGGCCCAATTGGCATAGCTCAGATGGCAGGAAATACTGCACAAGCAGGATTTTTACCCTTCATGTATTTGATGGCTCTATTGAGTATAAGTTTAGCAGTGCTAAATCTGCTTCCAATACCAGTTTTAGATGGAGGACAGCTCACTCTTTTGGGAATTGAAGCAATAAGAGGAAAGCCATTACCAGAAAAAGCAGAAAATATAATTTACACTGGCGGAGCAGCCATTGTTGTAATGTTAATGGTTTTTGCCATTTTTAATGATATATCAAGATTCCTTTAGGCAATGCAAATGAAAAATCTAAAGCTTATTTTTTTATCATTTCTGCTCACACTCAATCTTCATGCATTTGATGAATTCTTAGTGAGCGATATCAGAATAATTGGACTTCAAAGAGTTTCTACTGGAAGCATCTTTAATGTAATACCTATTAGTGTTGGAGATAGGATTGATATTAGGAAATCCAATGACATTGTAAGATCTCTTTTCTCAACTGAACAATTTGACGATATTCAAATAGGTAAAGATGGAAATACTTTAATAATTACTGTCCTTGAAAGGCCGTCAATATCATCAATTGAAATCTCTGGCAATAAAGCTCTTAAGACTGAACAGCTTTTAGAAAGCTTGGATGGAGTTGGTATCAAAGAAGGCGAGGTCTATAAAAGATCAACACTTGAGAAAGTAAAATCAGAACTTGTAAGATCATATGCCTCAAATGGAAGATATGGCGCTGATGTAGAGATTAATGAAATACTTAAACCAAGAAATAGACTTGAAATTAGTATTGAAGTTGATGAAGGGAACAGTGCAAAAATAAAAAAGATCTCAATAATTGGTAATGAAACATTTACTGATGATGAACTGCTTGATAGTTTTGAATTGTCTGAAGGTTCATTCTTTTCTTTTTTATCAAGTAATAATCAATATTCAAGAGAAAAGCTTGTTGGTGATTTAGAAAGCTTAGAATCATATTACAGAGACAGAGGATACCTAAAGTTTTCAATTGAATCTTCGCAAATAAGCCTATCAAGAGATAAAAAATCAATCTTCATTACTTATAACGTCAATGAGGGTGATAAGTACATAATTGATGATGTCGATGTCATTGGAGAAATACCATTTGAAGAGGAGGTATACATTGAAATTGTTAACAGTCTTAAAGGCCAAACTTATTCTCAGGCACAAATAACAGGAATAGAAGAATTTTTTGTTAATGTTTTAGGTAATAGGGGTTACGCATTTGCTGAGGTCAATGGAAATACTGAAACCACTGACGACTCAAATGAGGTAAAGCTAACTTTTACTGTTGTCCCTGGAAACAAAACATATACAAGAAAAATTCTTTTTACTGGTAATAATGTTACTCAAGATCACGTCTTAAGAAGAGAAATGAGGCAATTCGAGGGTGCATGGACCTCAGACAATAGTATTGAAGCCGGAAAGGTAAGGTTGGAAAGACTTGGATATTTTAAAGAGGTAAACGTTGAGACTATTCCAGTTATTGGAACAGAAGACCAAATAGATATCGTCTATAGCGTTGATGAAGAGACAACTGGAAGTGTTGGAGGCAATATTGGATATAGTGATTTTGGTTTGATGCTTGGTTTTAATCTTCAGGAGCAAAATTTTCTAGGTACAGGTAATACGGTAGGCATTGGAATTAACAAAAATATATATAGTGAGATGTATAACTTATCATTCATGGATCCATATGCAACAAAAGATGGCGTAAGTCTTGGCTATAACCTCTATTTTAGAGAAACAGATTATGGCGAGTTTAACGTGGCAAATTATCTAACAAACTCAAACGGATTCGGAGCTCAATTTGGTTATCCAACATCAGATATAACAAGATTGGGGTTTAATCTTACATATGATAAAACTGATATAGATATTGGAACTCTTCCTGCTAGAGAAATATATGATTTTGTATCTGCTGAGGGAAATGTTTTCGAAACACTTTCTGCTCAATTTACATGGCAAAGAGTGACATTAAATAGAGGATTGTTTCCAACAGCCGGCTCATCAACAGTTTTAAGTTTAAGTACCACTGTTCCGGGAAGCGATTTAAGTTATTACAGATCAAGCGTTAGACAAAGATACTATAGACCGATTTCATCCAACCTCGTTTTTGGATTTAGTGGCGAATTGGGATATTTGGATGCTTATGGTGATACTGAAGAAACACCTTTTTTCCAAAACTTTTATGCGGGTGGACCAAGATCTTTAAGAGGATTTGAATCAAATACTCTAGGTCCAAGAAGTACAGATGCGCCTTGTTATGAATTTAACTATGAAGAAGAAACATGTCCAAATCTCATTGATATCGATGGTGATGGTGAATTAGACGCACCATACCTTAATCCATATGCTGGTTCTACATCAAGGTACCGAGATAGACCAATTGGAGGAAACATTAAGGTTGAAGGCAGCTTACAATTAATATTTAAACTTCCATTTATCGAAGATCAAAGGTCTCTTAGATCAGCTTTTTTCTTCGATTTTGGAAATGTGTTTTCTGATAATTGTAAAGATTATCAAATTAACTGTTATAAACCAGCGCTTGAAGACCTAAGATATTCATATGGTGTTGGTGTAACTTGGATTACTGGATTTGGACCTTTGAGTTTGGCAATATCAAAACCAACCAATGCCGGACCTCAGGAGAGAACAGAAGAATTCCAATTTACAGTAGGAAATGTTTTCTAGTTAATATAAAATGGTCAAATCCAATAAGGTGTAATTATGAAAAATATGATAAAAATTTACTTGCTATCCTTAATTTTTATTGCAACTCCATTGATTGCAATGGACGGTATTGCGGTTATTGATATGAGAACGGCTGTATTATCTACTCAGTCAGCAGCAGATGCATTTAAGGCATTGGAAGAAGATCCAGATTACTCATCAAATCTTGAAGAAGCAAAATCAATACAAGCAGATAGACAAGCTATGGCTGAAAAGTTACAGAAAGACTTTGAAACACTGTCTCAAGAACAAGTTGCTGAAATGCAGAGAGATATTCAAGAAAAAGGACAAGATCTTGAGTTTTTAGCAGGCAAGATTCAACAAGCACAAGAGGAAACTGCTGCAAAAATTTTTAATGACACTGGACCGGCGATGCAAAAAATTATTGGTGAATTGATAGCTGCTAAACAAATTAAAGTTCTGCTTTCAAAAAATGAAGCTTTGCTTTTTAGTGATCCTGCCCTAGATCTTACTGATGATGTTACGTCAATGCTTGATGTTGCCGCTTCTGAGGCTTCATCGCAGACTGATTAGTAGTGTCAGAGCAGAAAAGCTTTACTCTTAAAGAATTAGCAAACGCAACTGATTCAATAATAGTTGGAGATGAAAATTGTATGGTTGATAACTTGTCTTCCATTAAAAATTCATCGAAATCTTCCATCACTTTTTTATCAAATAATAAATATGCCTCTTCGCTAAAGTCCTCAAAAGCCTGTGCAGTTATCGTCCATAATGATTTTGAGGACGATAAAAATTTTAATTATTTAAAAACGGATGATCCTTATCTAACGTATGCAAAAATCTCAAATTTATTTGAAGAAGATAGCGATATAAAAATTCCTTTTATCCATAAATCCTCTGTAATTTCTGATAAAGCAACAATTCATAAAGATGTATACATAGGACCTAATTGCAATATTGGGCCTAATTGTAATATAGGACCAAATGTTATTATTCATTCAAACTGTTCTCTCGTTAAAGATGTAAACATTGCTTCTGATACTGTTGTTCAAAATGGAGCTGTTTTAGGATCAGATGGATTTGGATTTGCACCAACAAAAAAAGGATATGTAAAAATAAAACAATTAGGCAAACTTAACATAGGAAGAAATGTTGAAATTGGAGCAAATTGTACAATTGATAGAGGGGCTTTAGATAATACTGAAATTCATGATGGAGTAATTCTTGATAATTTAGTTCATATTGCACATAACGTAATTATTGGTGAAAATTCAGCAATAGCTGCTTCATGCGCAATTGCAGGCTCTACAAAAATCGGTAAAAATTTTCAAATGGGCGGTTTATCTGGAGTTCTTGGCCATCTAGAAGTTTGTGACAACGTCACTATCGGAGCCCATACTTTGATTACAAAAAATATTACTGAGCCAGGAAATTATGTAGGCATAATGCCAGCACAAGAGCATAAAGATTGGGCTAAATCATCAGTTTTGATTAAAAAACTTAGCAAATAAAATGAAAATTTCGAAAGATGATATTAAAAAATATCTTCCTCATAGAGAACCTTTTCTTTTCATAGATGAGGTTATAAATATTGATATAAATAATGAAATACATGCAAGAAAGATTATTACAGATGATGAATATTTTCTTGAAGGTCATTTTCCTGATAATCCCATTTTTCCTGGCGTAATAATTATCGAAGCTTTGGGGCAAGCATCAGGAATACTTGGTTTTGTAACTATGGGTAAAACACCTGAGGAGGGTTCAATTTACGTATTAGCAGGAGTCGATAAAGTAAGATTTCGAAAAAGAGTTAGACCAGGTGATACTATAGATATCTATAGCAAGGTTCTTGGAGAAAAAAGAGGAATTTGGAAATTTGACTGCAGGGCTGAATTAAATAAGGAATTAGTTTGTTCTGCAGTTATTTTGTGTGCAGATAGGAAGGCAGTATGAAAGTTCATTCAACGGCAATCATTCATGATAAATCTAAAATAGATGATTCAGTAGAAATTGGTCCATTCTGCATAATTGACGAAGATGTTGAAATTAAAAAAGGCACAAAGTTATTGAGTCATGTTGTTCTTAGAGGGCCCACAACAATTGGTGAAGATAATGTTTTTTATCAATTTTCTACAATAGGAGAGGATACTCCTGATAAAAAATTTAAAGGCGAAAAGACAAAACTTGAAATAGGAGATAGAAATATCTTCAGAGAAGGAGTAACTGTTCATAGAGGAACTGTGCAAGATAAAAGTTTGACATCTATTGGATCTGATAATCTTTTGATGGCATATTCGCATGTTGCTCATGACTGTGAAGTTGGAAATGGAAATGTTTTTGCAAATAATGCCGGTATAGCTGGACATGTTAGAGTTGGAAATAATATTACAATTGGAGCTTTAACTACCGTTCACCAATTTTGTAATTTAGGCGATTACTCATTTATCGGGATGAATACTTCAATAAATATGGATATTCCAGCTTTCGTAAAAGTTGCGGCTGATCCTGCAAGAATAATAGGATTAAATTCAGTTGGAATGGCAAGAAACGATATTAGCGCTGATTCTATATCCCTTATTAAAAAAGCTTACAAGCTTGTCTACAGGAAAGGTTTAAAAATTGATGACGCTATTAAAAAATCAAAGGAACTTAATAAAGATCATAATGATTCTTTTTTAGATATATTTATAAACTCTTTAGAGATGTCTGAAAGAGGAATTCTAAGATAAGTGTCTAACAAAGATGTTCTTAACATTGGAATAGTTTGCGGAGAACATTCTGGTGACAGGCTTGGCGCAGGACTTATAAAAGAACTAAAAAAATATCATGATATAAATTTATATGGAGTAGGTGGACCAAAATTAGAAAAATTAGGTCTTAACTCTTCTTTTCATTTCTCAGAAATTAATGTTATGGGTCTTTTGGATCCTTTACTAAAAATCTTCAAACTATTGGGTCTAAGAAAGAATTTAATAAATCTTTTTATTGATAAGAAAATAGATCTTTTTATAGGCATTGATTCACCAGACTTTAACATGGGGATACATAAAGCTCTTAAAAAGAAAAGTAATAATAAAAATATTCAAATAGTTAGTCCTTCTGTTTGGGGATGGAGACAAGGAAGAATCAAATCGATTCAAGCATATATTGATTTAACATTATGTTTATTTAATTTTGAGCATAACTTTTATAAGAAAGTTGGACATAATAGCTTCCATCTTGGACATCCTTTTTATGATTTGAATAAAGTAAATAAGGAAGAAATTATTAAAAAGTATAGTTTAGATGAATCAAAAAGATTTTTATCTGTTCTTCCTGGCAGCAGAAAATCAGAAATTATTAGCATGATGCCAGTTTATAGAGAGTTTATTAAAAAACATTTTGAAAAGAATGAAGATCACGTTTACTTAATATCTGCTGCTGATAAGAAGCTTAAGTCATTGATTGAAAAATATTTTGATACAGAAAAATTGCCAATTATGATTGCTGAAGAATCTATGAGAGATTTTTTATCTATATCGAGTCTTTCAATAGTTACATCTGGAACCGCAACTCTTGAAGCATCCATATTAGAGTGTCCTCCGGTTATTTGTTATAAAACTAGCTCTTTTAATTATTCAATTATTTCAAGGATGTTAAAAATTGATGATGTAGGTCTTCCAAATTTGTTGCTTGGTAAAAGATATTATATGGAGCTTATTCAAAATGAATGCAATGTTAAAAACATTTTAGATGCAGTTAGAAAAACGGAAGAGTTAATTCCTTATAGCTCTGAAAATGCTTCTTTGATAAAAGATATAATCAAAGGTAATGGATATTCAGAAGCAATAAAAGTCATAAAAGCACTTTGAGAAAGGGAATTATTGCAGGCACTGATGAGGTAGGTAGAGGCTGTTTAGCTGGGCCCGTTGTAGCTGCAGCTGTAATACTAAAGAAAAAAATAGAAAATCTAGATGATTCAAAAAAATTAACCTCAAAAAAGAGAAACACATTATCAAATATAGTTCTTGAGAGTTCTTATTATGGATTTGGAGTTGTTACCAACGATGAGATAGATCAAATTAATATTCTCAATGCTTCTTTATTAGCAATGAAAAGAGCTATACTAAACTTACCAATAAAACCTACTTTGGTTTTGGTCGATGGCATATATAAACCTGATTTAGATATCCCAATGAAGACTATTATTGGTGGTGATTCACTTGAAGATGCAATTAGTGCAGCTTCAATCATCGCTAAAGTTTACAGAGATAACCTTATGATTGAGTACAATAAAATATATCCTGACTATAGTTTCGAAAAGAATAAAGGGTATGGAACTAAAGAGCATTTTTTTGCAATTCAAAAAAAAGGTATTTGTAAAATTCATAGAAAATCATTTAAAGGTGTCTTAAGCAAATGACTCAGTTATTCTCTCACTTAAGAGTTTCATCTGAGTTTAGTATCTCTCAGGGACTTCTAACAGTTGATCAAATAGTAGATAACGCAGTTCGCTATTCTGTTCCGTCTGTCGCACTAACAGATAAATCAAATATGTTTGGACTAGTGAAGTTTTTTAATAAATGTGAGTCAGCTGGCATTAAACCTATATCCGGATCTTCAATCAGATTAATTTTTGACGATGATGAAATTTCATATGAATTATTATGCTTGGCTAAAACGAATAATGGCCATAAAAATTTAATGAAGATAATTTCTAATGCACATAATAATAGTTCGTTTAATCTGCCGATCATACAATTTAATGATTTAGTGAAATTAAAAGACGATATTGTTGTTATTTCAGGTGGAAAGGGAAGCCATATATTTGAGTTTTTAAAAACAAATAATGTTTCAGATGCATTAAAGAGAATTGATGATTTTAGAGATAATTTTGGTGATGATTTTGTCCTTGACGTTCAAAGAACAAACAGATCTGATGAAATGGAATATCTAAAGAATGTTTTACCAATTGCAAAAGATAAGGGAGTGCCTCTAATAGCTACAAATGATGTCTTATTTGCACAACAAGATGATTTTGAAATTCATGAAACGAAAGTTTGTATCAACACTGGAAAAACTTTAAATGATCCAAATAGAGAAAGAGTATTTTCTGAGCATCAATACTTTAAGTCTCCTCAAGAGATGATAGAGCTTTTTAAAGAATATGATTCATTAATTGATAATACAAATGAGATATCAAAAAAATGTAATGTTTCTCTTGAAACAAAGGGTTACTTTTTACCAGAGTATCCAGTTCCAAAAAAACATGATTTTGATTCATACTTACAAGAAATATCAACTAATAGGATTGAATCCTATATCAAAGATTTTAATATTGAAAAACGTAATGAATATCTCGATAGATTAAATTATGAATTAGAGCAAATAAAGACAATGGGCTTTTCAAGCTACTTTCTTATTGTTTATGATTTTATAGAGTGGTCTAAAAATAATGATGTTCCAGTAGGCCCTGGTAGAGGCTCAGGAGCAGGTTCATTAGTAGCGTTTGCTCTTGGTATTACAACTTTAGATCCTATTTTCCATGGACTTTTATTTGAAAGATTTCTTAATCCTGAAAGACTATCTATGCCTGATTTTGATGTAGATTTTTGTATGGACAAAAGAGATATGGTTATAGAGTATGTTAGCAAAAAATATGGCTCTGAATCAGTATCACAAATTGCAACTTTTGGAACAATGGCTGCTAGAGCAGTTGTTAGAGACGTGGCAAGGGCATTAGGGAAACCATATGCTCTTGGAGATAGAATCTCCAAAATGATACCTTTTGCGCCTGGAATGACTCTTGATAAAGCTCAACAAGAACAACCAATTTTTGCTCAAAGTATTAAAAATGATTCTGAAGTAAGGGAAATAGTTGATTTATCTTATAAACTTGAGGGCATTGCCAGAAATGTTGGAAAACATGCAGGTGGGGTGGTTATTGCACCTGGAAGCATATCAGATTTTTGTCCAGTATATGTTGATCGCCAATCAGATTCAGTCATGACTCAATATGATAAAGATGATGTTGAAAAAATTGGTCTTGTTAAATTTGATTTTCTTGGATTAAGAACATTAACTGTTATTGATAGAGCGGTTAAATCTATAAATAAGAATTTAGACGAATCAAAAAAAATAGATTTAAATAATATCCCACTCAATGATGAAAAAGTTTTTAAATTACTTTCATCAGGAAAAACAATGGCCGTTTTTCAGCTTGAATCCTCTGGTATGAGAGATTTAATAAAAAGACTCAAACCCACTAAATTCGAAGAGATAACAGCTCTTCTAGCTTTATATAGGCCTGGACCATTAAATTCAGGAATGCATGATGAATTTGTTGACAGAAAACATGGAAAGAGCCCAGTTACTTACCCACATAAGTTGCTTGAGAAGGTGTTGGAAGAAACTTATGGAGTCATTGTTTATCAAGAACAAGTTATGGAAGCTGCAAGAGTCTTAGCTGGCTTCTCACTAGGCCAAGCAGACATCTTAAGAAGAGCTATGGGTAAAAAGAAAAAAGAGGAGATGGAAGAACAAAGAGAAATATTTGTTAAGGGCTGTCTAAAAAATGATATAACAGAAAAAAATGCTGAACAGATATTTGATTTAATTAATCAATTTGCAGAGTATGGATTTAACAAATCTCACTCGGCTGCTTATGCATTGATTTCATATCAAACAGCATATTTAAAAACATATTATCCTGAGCACTTTATGGCGGCTGTTCTATCTTCTGAGCTTGGAAATACTGACAAAATTTATGCGTTAACTCAAGAATGTACAAGAATGGGTATAGAAGTTCTTAAACCAAATGTTCAAACAAGTAATAAAAAATTCGAAGTAAATGTTGAATCAAAAATTGAATATGGTTTGGGGGCTATCAAAGGAGTTGCCGATGCATTTATTGACCATCTCTGCTCTTCGAGAGAAAAAACTAAATTTAAAGACCTATGGGACTTTTCCAAAAAGATTGATATAAGACTAGGAGGAAAAAAATCCTTAGAAGCTTTATCACAATCAGGGGCTTTTGATTCGTTAGCTCCAACAAGATCTGTTGCAATTGAGTGTACTAAAGATATGTTAAATGATGGGAAACAACTTAATGGCAATTCAAATCTAAAGAGCGGTGATCTTTTCTCTGAGATGGAAGAAAATTTTGATCCTTACGAAAAGTATAAGAATATTCACGAACTTACACTTAGTGAAAAACTGGAATTTGAGAAAAAATCTCTTGGATATTACCTTTCAGGACATCCTGTTTTAGCAATTGAAAACAAAATTAAGAAAATAAGATCTAAGAAAGTAAATCAATTAAATAATGATGTAAAAAAAGCTTCTTTGGTATGTCTTATTAACAGTGTCAGACAAATAAAAGATAGAAAAGGCAAACCACTAACTTTTATCAATTTTGATGATGGAACTGGCACAATGGATGGAATAGTTGCCGGTGATGTATTGGAAAATTGCCATAGCTTTTTAAAAGAGGGCGAAATTTTGAATCTTAAAGGTGCTATCGAAGTTGATGATTACAGAACTAATGATCTTGGATCACTTATGTTTAGAATGCGGGTTAAAGAGGTGAGTCAATTAGATACCGAATTAAACAAAAGAGTTAATGAGGTATTAATTAACATAGTAGATTCTGAAGCAATTTCACTTGAAGAATTTTCGAAACTTCTTGATACAGTAGATAAAAGATTTTGGGAGAGTGGAGATTGCAGGCTGACTGTAAAAGTAAGCTCAGATAAGTCTGAAGCAATTATAGATATCGGAGATAATTTCAAATTCAATCCTTCACTTGAAAATTTGTTCCATCTTGAAGACATTTTTGGTAAAAATATTTTAGAGATTTAAAAGTTGTTAACACCAGACCTAATTAAAAATAATCTAAATATAAAAGATAATGTTTTTGTAGCTTATAGCGGTGGACCAGATTCGTCCGTATTGCTTGATCTTTGCGTAAAATTGAGAGAAATAAGCAAAATTAATTTATCTGCTATTCATGTAAATCATAACCTTTCTAAAAAAAGCATCGACTGGGAAAAACACTGCATTGATGTCTGTAAAAAATTGAGCGTAAATTTAGTAATTGAATCAGCTGAGATTTCTTCGGATGGTGGAGGCCTTGAATCTGCGGCAAGAAAAGCTAGATATAAAATATTTAAAAATATTTTAAAAGAAAATGATCAAATTTTACTTGGACATCATAGCGATGATGTCGCAGAAACTATTTTTATGAGGATATTAAGAGGAACTGGATTAGAGGGCATTGACGGGCCTAAAGATAAAAGAGATTTAGGACTAGGTAGACTCATAAGACCGTTAATAAAAGTATCCAAGAGAGAAATAATGGATTATATAGATGATAATGACTTAAGTTTTATTAATGATGATTCAAATAAGGATATAAAGTTCGATAGGAATTTTATTAGACATAAAATATTTCCATTGCTCGAAGATAGGTGGAAAGAATTTCCTGCTAGAGTAAATTCATTGTCAAGGATATCAAAAGAGAGAAACAAAAATTATAAAAATTTGGTTTATGAGAAATTTGATAACCTTATTGGAAATGAAATTAATCTTAAAGAGTTAAAAAAAATTCCTAAGTCTTTAGCATATGATGTTATAAGATACTCTATAAAGGAATGTAATATAGCTATTCCTAACAGTAAGATAATGCAAGAAATATATAAAACTTTTGTTGACTCAAACCCTGGTCCAAAGTCTCTTGTAACATGGTCAAGATCTGATGGAGAAGATCCTGCTGGCATGATCATTTATAAAGAGGGTAGTTTAATAATTTCTGAAAGATAAGAGGATATTTAAATGAATCTAGAAACAATTAATGTAGAAAAAAATGAAAAAGTTGCAGTTATTAAATTGAACAGGCCTGAGCTACTAAATGCGGTCAATGAACAGTTAGTTTGGGATTTTCAAGAAGCTACAGAAGATGTCAAAAATGATGAGTCAATTAGAGTTGTAATTATAACTGGCTCAGGAAGAGGATTTTCTGCCGGAGCAGATTTGAGTGAAAGAAAAGCAAGCTGGAAAGGCTCTAAAGATGCTCTTCTAAGAGGATATAAACCATTCTTTGAAAATATTGTAAGCATGCCAAAACCCGTTATTGGAGCTATAGCCGGGCCAGCAGCTGGTATTGGTGCCGCCATAGCAATGTCATGTGATCTGAGAGTTATGTCTGATGATAGTTATATTCTCTCAGTATTTAGTAATATCGCTTTAGTTCCTGACGGAGGCCTATCTTGGTATTTACCGAAATTTATGGGTTTTGCAAAAGCATATGAACATGCAATTGAGGCAAAAAAAATATCAGCTGAAGATTGTTTAAAGTATGGAATTGCAAATAAGGTGGTATCTAGGGATGAGCTTGAAACAATAACTTTAGAATGGGCACATAAGCTTTCAAAGAGATCATCTCAATCTTTGAATCATACAAAAAAATTAATGAGAGAATCTCTAGAAGTTGGTTATTGGAATACTTTTCAAAATGAGGCAGAAATCCAAAATGAATTAACTGTAAGCGACCAAAATAGGGAAGCTGTAAAAGCATTTCTTGAAAAGAGAGAACCTAATTTCGATTAGTTTTCTAATAACTTACTTAAGCCAACAATAATTGCATCAAAAGAAGCTCTGGTGGTGTTTGGATGTATTCCAACCCCCCAAAATGTTTTACCGTCCTTCTCAAGCTCTATATAAGCTGCTGCTTTGGCATCAGACCCTGAGGAAATAGCTGTTTGGTGATAATCAGCAACTTTTATTTCAACTCCAATTTTTTCAGAGAGACCATTTACAAATGAATCAATTGGACCATTACCAGAACCTTGAATTATTGTTTCCTCATTATTCATATTCATTGTAAGTTCGAGTTTATGAAGATCATCTTTTGATGATGATGAATGCTTTATATAGGAATAATTGTTAACAGGTTGTAAATATTTTTCTTCAAAGATATCCCATATTTGAGAACTACTGATTTCTTTTCCAGAATCGTCTGCTAGTTTTTGTATTTTTTGACTCAGGCTAATCTGAAGTCTTCTAGGTAAAGAGACACCATGGTCCTTTTCTAATAAAAATGCAACACCCCCTTTACCAGACTGAGAATTAATTCTAACCACTGCTTCATAGTTTCTTCCTAGATCAGCTGGATCAATTGGAAGATAAGGCACTTCCCATTTTGGGTCATTAGATTTCTTGATAGCTTGAAAACCCTTTTTTATTGCATCTTGATGGGAGCCTGAGAAGGCTGTAAAAACAAGATCACCTGCATATGGATGCCTTGGATGGACGGGCAATTGATTGCAATATTCAACTTCTCTCATAACTGAATTAATATTAGAAAAATCTAAATTTGGCTCGATACCTTGAGTGAGCATATTCAAGGCAATTGTCACTATATCAACATTACCTGTTCTTTCTCCATTCCCAAATAGAGTTCCTTCAACTCTATCTGCGCCAGCCATAAGTCCAAACTCAGAAGCCGCAACCGCTGTCCCTCTATCATTGTGAGGATGTAAACTAAGACATATATCATTTCTATTTTTTAAATTTTTACACATCCATTCAATCTGATCTCCATAAATATTCGGAGTTGACATCTCAACGGTTGCAGGAAGATTTATGATAATTTTATTATTTGAGACAGGCTTTAAAATTTCTACAACTTCATCGCAAACTTCTCTTGCATATTCTAGCTCTGTTCCAGTAAAACTTTCTGGAGAGTACTCAAATGTCCATTCGGTATCAGAATTTTCAAGTGCTAATTTTTTTATTAGTTTGGCTGCATCAGTAGCTATTTTTTTTACACCATCCATATCTTGATTAAAAACAACTTTTCTTTGGAGCGTAGATGTTGAATTATAAAAATGAATAATACCTTTAGAAGCACCTTCAAGAGATTGAAAAGTTTTAATAATTAATTCTTCTCTTGCTTGAGTCAGGACTTGAATATTAACATCTGATGGGATTTTTTTGTTTTCAATTAAATCTCTAACAAAATCATAGTCAGTCTTAGAGGCTGATGGGAATCCAACTTCTATCTCTTTAAAACCAAGCTTACATAGCAAGCTGAACATTCTATTTTTTCTTTCAGAACCCATAGGTTCAATAAGAGCCTGATTGCCATCTCTAAGATCAACTGAACACCATTTAGGTGCTTTTTTGATTAGTTTGCTTGGCCATTCACGATTATCCAAATCGACTGGTTTATAAGCAGAGTATTTATCTGTAGGGTTATCCATTCTTTATAAAGTTAATGTTATTATGTTATTTATGCTCACTCCAGAAATAAAAACTAATCTTATATTAAAAGAGATTGGCATCAAAAGATATTCGTTAAGATCTCAGGATAAACAATCTAATCAAAAAAGCTTACATTTTTATAAAAAGGGGCACATTCTAGCATTACTTGATAAGCCTTATGAAAATTTTGTAAGTGAACAAAGAGATTTATTGTGTGCAATATTTAGCTCAACAGAAATCGATACTGGCGAAGAAATTTTTCAAACAATAAAGTACTCATCCAGAAATGACCTTAATAATGAATTCAAAAATATGAATGATATTAAAATGATCATTAATTTTGGTAACAATTCATGTAATTTTGATTTTGAACACGAACAAGTTGACTCTCCAAAGCTTAGCTTATTGCTTGCCAATAAAGATTTAAAAAAAGAGTTGTGGATTAAGATCAAAAATAAATTAAATATATAGTTAATCATGCTAAAAATTTCTTTGATGGATCAATCTGATTTAGAAAACGCCTATAAAATTGAAAAAGAGGTAAATCCGACACCATGGTCAAAAAACAATTTTTTTTCTTCATTTGAAGTAGGTCACAATTCTCTAATTTGCAAAGATAATAAAAATTTAATCGGATTTGCAATTTTCTCTCTTGTCAAAAAAGAAAGTCATCTTTTAAACATAGCAGTCACAAAAAGCTGGCACAGAAAGGGCGCAGGAAGCTTGCTAATGGATACTGTAATCAAACAATCAAAAGTACTCGGAGCAAAAAAAATTTTTTTAGAAGTAAGGTCAAAAAATTTAGATGCAATTTCCTTTTATAAAAAATATAAATTCCTTCAAGACGCTATTAGAGTAAATTATTACGGTGGAGACAACCCAGATGATGCAGTTTTGATGAGTTTAGATATTTAATCTATAGATTTTCCTTTATGCTTTTTTCAATTTCTCTTGCCTCAACTTGAGGACCAAAACGCTCTATTACTTGTCCGTTCCTGTTTACAAGGAATTTTGTAAAGTTCCATTTGATTTGAGAAGTTCCAGCTATACCTGATTTTTGTTTCTTTAAGAACTTAAAAAAAGGATCAGCTTTTGCACCGTTAACATTAATCTTATTCATAATTTTGAAACTAATTCCGTAGTTCGTGTCACAAAAATTTTTTATATCTATGTTTGTTCCTGGCTCTTGAAATGCAAATTGATTGCATGGGAATCCAAGTATCTCAAACCCGTTATCTTTATATTTTTTATAGATTTTCTCTAAACCACTATATTGATAGGTTAGACCACAGTAACTAGCGACATTTACTATTAAAACGATCTTATTCATGTAATCAGATAATGGAATATCCTTGAGTTCAGCATCTTTGACTGAAAAATTGTAAATAGTTTCCATAATTTTTTAATGTGTGTGCGAAAATTATTGGATATTATATATGTAATAAATTAATTTTTTAACCAGTGAAAAATAATATCAAATATTCATGGAAGACATTCAAAGAATTATCTATTGATGATTTATATGCAATTCTTCACTTAAGACAAAAAGTTTTTGTAATGGAACAAGACTGTCCATATATTGATGCAGATTTTTCAGATCAAGATGCTTTTCATTTAGTTGGATACGACGAAAAAAATACATTAATCGCATATTTAAGAGCCTTTCCACCAAATATAAAATATGAAGGTGCTTCAATGGGAAGAATTGTTGTGGAGGAAGGCATGAGAAACAAATCAATAGGAAAAGAGATAACAAATATTGGAGTTAGTTTTTTAAGAGAAAACTATCCTGATCACGAGATTATTATTTCTGCACAACATAGACTGCAAAAATTTTATGAAAAATTAGGATTTATTGCTCGTGGAGAAGTTTATCTTGAAGATGATATAGATCACATACAAATGTTTATCTCAGCTAATTAATTATCCTTTCATTAAATAATATAGAATTGATTTCTTCAGTAATGAAGGGAGCAAATGGATGCGCAACTTGAAGAATTTCTTTAAGTAGCGGTCTTAAATTAGATGTTTCGCCAGTTTTCTTGCATTGTTCAATGTAGATGTCACAAAATTTATTCCAAAAGAATTCATATATTTCATTTACAGCAAAATCTAACCTGTAATCTTCAATATTTTTGTTTATTTGTTTTTTAGTTTTATTAAATTCGTTATATATCCATTCATCGTTTTCGTTATTAGCTTTAAATATATCTCTTTCATTTGGATATCCGTCTATAAATCTTGCTGCATTCCACATTTTGGTGCAAAAATTTCTAAATCCTTTAAGTCTACCAAATTCAAAACTAATGTCTTTGGTGTGGGTAGCCAAAGAGAAGAATGTCATTCTTAATGCATCTGTGCCATAAGACTCAATTCCGTTAGGAAATTGTTTTTTGGTTTTTCTCTCAATTTTTTCAGCAATACCTTCTTGCATTAAATTTGACGTTCTTTTTGTTACAAGGTCTTCTATCGATATACCATATATCAAGTCAATTGGGTCAATAATATTTCCTTTTGACTTTGACATTTTTTGACCATTTTCATCTCTAATAAGACCAGTAACATATACATCTTTGAAGGGTATCTTTCCTGTAAATTCAATGCTCATCATTATCATTCTTGCTACCCAGAAAAATATTATGTCAAAACCTGTTACCAGAAGAGATGTTGGAAAGTGATCATTAAAATCTTCTGTTTTTTCTGGCCAACCAAGAGATCCAAATGGCCAAAGACTTGATGAGAACCATGTATCTAAAACATCCTCGTCTTGTTGAAGTTTTATTTTTCCAAGTTTGTAATAATTTCTAACATCTTTTTCATTTTCACCAACGTAAATATTTCCATTATCATCATACCAGGCTGGAATTCTGTGACCCCACCATATCTGGCGACTTATGCACCAGTCTTCAATATTATCCATCCAATTAAAGTACGTTTTCACCCAATTATTTGGATGAAATTTAATGTTCCCATTTTTAACTTCCATATTTGCTTTTTCTGCCATTTCAGAAGTCTTTACGTACCATTGGTAACTCAATCTTGGTTCGATTACTATATTTGATCTCTCACCTCTTGGAATACTTACGTCATAATCTTCTTCTTTTACAAGAAGTTCTAACTCAGATAATTCTTTTATAACTAGTTTTCTAACTTTAAATCTATCTAAATTTTCAAATAATTTTGGTACATTATTATTTGTCCATGCATCTTCATTAAAAATATTAATTGGTTCAAAATCATCAATACTTTTTGATGTGTGAACCATATTATCTTTTTCGTGCAAACAATATTTTTTGCCTATTTCATAGTCATTAAAATCATGAGCGGGCGTTATTTTTAAACAACCAGTCCCAAATTCCATATCTACATACTCATCACCTATAATTGGCAATTTCCTATTTACAAAAGGCAGGAGGGCATATTTACCAATAAGCTTTTTGTATCTTTCATCATTTGGATTTACTGCGATAGCCATGTCACCAAAAAGCGTTTCAGGTCTTGTTGTTGCTACTGTAATAAATGCATCAGAATCATCTATAGGATATTTTATATGCCATATGGTTCCTTTTTTTTCTTGTCTTACAACCTCAAGATCAGATACAGCGGTTTTAAGTGATGGGTCCCAATTTACTAATCTATATCCTCTATATATTTTTTTATTTCTGTATAAATCAACGAATGCTTTGTTAACAGCCAAAGAGAATTTCTCATCAAGAGTAAACCTATATTTGTTCCAATCTACAGTTGAACCCAATCTTTTAATTTGGGATTGTATTTTATCTTCTGAAAAATCTTTCCATTTCCATACTTCTTTAAGAAATTTTTCTCTGCCAAGATCCTTCCTATCAATATTTTTTTTAGAAAGATTATTTTCAACAACCATCTGTGTTGCTATGCCTGCATGATCAGTTCCGACTTGCCAATGAGATTTTTTTCCTGACATATGATTATATCTGGTATAGAAATCCATAATCGCGTATTGAAAACTGTGACCCATATGGAGAGTCCCAGTTACATTTGGTGGAGGGATTACCTGTGAAAAAGATTCCTTTGAATCTTGATTGCTTATGACTTCATTTGACCAAATTTCAACCCACTTCTCCTCAACTTCTGTAGGGTTGTAACGTTTGTCCATTACTTTAATGCTATTTTAGTTTTTTATTTAATATTAGGTCACAAATCAAAGGAACAGGTCTACCAGTGCCGCCTTTTGGCGAGCTCGACCATGCAGATGCTGCGATGTCCATGTGTGCCCATTTATATTCTTCAGCAAATTTTGATAAAAATGCAGCAGCATGAATTGTTCCAGCTTCTCGTCCACCACCGATATTTGCCAAGTCAGCAAAATTAGTTTTCGTGCATGATTTATACTCATTCCATAAAGGTAATTGCCACGCTCTGTCACCAGTCTCCTCGCCTGATTCAATAATCCTATCAGCTAAAAACTGATCATTTGCCATTACTCCACTTGCATGACTTCCTAAAGCAATTACAACAGCTCCTGTGAGCGTTGCCATATCAATTACATAGGATGGTTTATATCGTCCAACATATGTAAGCGCATCTGCTAAAACCAATCTTCCTTCAGCGTCAGTATTTAAAATTTCGATTGTTTGACCTGACATTGAAGTAACAACATCTCCTGGTTTTGTTGCTCTTGCTGACGGCATATTTTCTGCACATGCCATAATACCAACTACATTTACGTCAGCCTTAATTCTTGCTAGAGAGCACATAACACCAAAAACAGTTCCTGCGCCACACATATCCCATTTCATTTCATCCATACCTGAACTTGGCTTTAAAGAAATTCCACCTGTATCAAAAGTAATACCTTTTCCAACAAGCGCCACAGGTTTCTCATTTTTTTTACCACCGTTATACTCGATGATAATCATGCGAGGAGGTTCATCACTTCCTTTTGATACACTTAAGTAAGAACCCATTTTTAATCTAGCAAGATCTTTTTCATTAAGTGTTTTCACTTTTAATCCTGAATAATTTTTAACAGTATTTTTAACAATTTTTTCTATAAGTTTTGGAGTTGCATGATTTGCTGGTAAATCACCAAGATGCTTAGCAGTATTTACTCCTTCACCAACAGAGAATCCTCTAGCTATTGCATTTTTAGCTTTTTTTGTATCAGATGCTGATAACTTTGACGTAACTATAGATACATTTTTTAGTGAGGCCTGACTTGAAATAATATCTTTACCAATTTTTTCAGTTTTTGCAGTTTTATTTTTTGTTGTTGAAAAAATATATGCTCCAGATTCAATAGACCTTGATATTGTCTCTAGGAACCAAAATCTATCTTTACCTTTTGGATAATTTTGACCATCAAGAATTGCAAGATTTTTGCATCCAATTGAATTCGCAATTTTTGCAATATATTTGTATTTGTTTAACCATAGGTATATGTCGTCTTTTTCATTGAGATCGTTTATCAAAAGGATTTTTTTTGCTTTGACTCCATTTAAAGATGAAATAAGATGATTTTGATTGGTGGGGCTAATCGAATCTTTGATGGATCTGGAGATGTAACCATTAGATTTTTTATCTAATTCTTTATATTCAGATGACGCCATCACTTTTTTATTGACTGGAATCACAAGTAATTCAGTCGATAGATTAGACAAAACTCCATTGTTAACATTTTTTAAAGTTATATTGTTCAAAACTTTATATGTCATTTTAATATCTCCTTTTTAATTCAATACTGGTAAGATGTTTATTGTAATGCATCAGAGTTCGCAAGGCATATATAAAAAGAATATTCTTTTAAAAAGCTTAAATTTTGAAGTTCTGCTGTCTACGATTGGAGTTCTTTTAATTTTCTTCTTTTTAGTTGTCAGTTCAAGGTTTGTCGGTTACTTTGAACAAGCATCTGAGGGTCTTATTGATCCAAGTCTTGTCTTCAAAGTAGTTTTTCTTAGGTTCCCAGACTTTATAACTTTATTGTTACCGTTATCTTTTTTTCTTGGTGTCATTATTACAGTTAGCAGATTATATTCTGATAGAGAAATTTTTGGATATCTTGCAGGAGGTCTTTCTGAGAATGACCTTGTGAAATATTTATTCCCACAGGCGATGCTATTCTTTTTAATAACATTATCACTAAGTATTTTCTTAGCGCCTTATACGAAAGAATTATCTAAAGAAATTCTGTCTTTGGACACAATCCAAGAGCAGTTTGAATCAGTTCGCCAAAAGGAACTATTTTCTTTTAATGAAAATGATGGGTTTATTCATGTAGAAAATAAAGAGAATAATATTCTAGATGAAGTAATTATTTTTATTCAAAATGATGAGTATTCATCCTTGATAATCGCAGAAAATCTTATACATGAAGATCTGTCATCAAAAACTAACTTAGACTTCAAAGACGGAGTCTTATATCAGGATATTTTTAACCAAAATTCATCATTTGTTTCATATTTTGGTGAGTTATCCGTACCTATTAATAATTCTAAAAATACTATTTCTGGATTGTCCTTAAGTAAATTATTTGATTTTTCAATCAAGTCTTCTAAATCACAAACTCAATGGAATTTATCCATTCCGCTGACAATTTTTGTTCTTTTAATCTACGCTGTAAATTTTTCAAAAGTTGAGCCTCGTCAAGGAAGATTTTCTGTCTTAGTTCCTTCTATTTTTATATACATACTATATTTAAGCTTATTAATTCTTGCTAGGGATTCATTTGATGAGGGATCTATAGCTTCACAAAATTATATTTGGTATGTACATCTGATATTTTTGTTATTTGCTATTTTCCTACTTTTTAGAAAAAACTTTAATATTAGCATTCGAAATTTTTTTATTTACTTTAATAACAACTTCATAAGAGTATTTGTATCTTTAGTAATATTTTTAATTTTCCTTTGGGTATTAGGATGATAAAAATATTCAATAAATATTTAATTAAAAGATCTTTTTATTTTTCTTTGGCAATCCTGTTTATTTTTGGAATATTGGATTCAATATTTATTTTTATTTCTGAGCTTGAGAAGGTTTCATCAGATTACAGTTTCTTTCTAATATTAAAATACGTAGTTTTTTCAATGCCACACAATTTACTAGATTTTATTCAAGGTGCTTGTCTGTTAGGAGTAATGCTTTCATTAGGTATGTCTCATGAGGAAGGAAATCTAAATGTATTAAGGTCAGCAGGAAAATCCCCATTTATGATGGTTTTAATCAGTTCAATAGGAGCTCTAATTCTTGTTTTGTCTATATTAATCCTTGATGAAATTGCATTTAAAAAATTATATGTTAATGAAGAAGTTGAAAGAAATATTTTATTAAATAAAGAAATAAATAATGAAAATGAAATTAACTGGGTAAAATCAGGAAACTCATTTTTAGGCTTTGAAAACATCATTGACGATAAGATTTTTAATGTGATGTTTTTTAAGGTTGAAGACAAAAAAATTATTTACTCTGTGAAAACAGATGTCTTAACAATAAACAAAAATGAAATTATTTTTGATAAGAATTCAATATATAAAAGCTTTATAGATAACTTTGAGAAAAAGGATGTCGAATTTTTTGAGATTCCAATTCAATCAAAAATTACTTTCAATAACATTAAGCATTTAGGAATAATTGAGCTAAATTTATATAGACAACTTTTTGAAAATAGCGTTGTTCAAAGGGATGCTTTATTTAAGTCTCATCTAGATAAGTCTTTTTATGACAAGATATTTTTACCATTATCAACTTTAATCTTAATTTTATTTTTTGGATCTTTTATATTCACTTCGCTCAGAGATTCAACGATTGGCATGAGGGTGGTTTTTGCCGTTGTTGGAGCATTTATATATCAATTAATTCAAGATTTAACATCAGGTATATTTATTTCATTTGGATTGCCAGTAATATTGGGAGTTATTCTTCCATCCCTTGTATTATTAGCGGCGAGTGCAGTTTCTTATAAAAAAATTTAAATTTTTTTATAAGAAGTTTTAGATAAATAATCACTAAATGATAGATTATTCTTAGAGAAATACATCATTACTAAAGGTATACCAATCAACAAAATTGTTAGAACATTACAGAAAAATCTAATTGTTACTTTTTGAAGTGTTATATTGCCACCATTTGTGCTGTATATCTCAAAGTTCCAAACAGCCATGCCAAGTGTTTTACCACCATTCATCCAAAAGTAACCATAAAAAATCCAGGTACTTAAAATAACAAGTATCGGACCAACCCATTTTGTTTGAATGATTCCTCCATTAATCCAAACAGCAAAAGATCCCACAGCAAACCAAACTCCTAGTAACAAAAATAAATCATATACAGATGCTGCGATTCTTCTGAGTGGAAATACAATGTATGATTTATTATTCATTTTGGTATAGTACTAAAATATTAAAAAAAATAAATTAATATGAATACAGCCACTGATTTTTTAGGACATCCAAAAGGATTATTTGTTTGTTTTGCTACAGAGATGTGGGAGAGATTCTCTTATTATGGTATGAGAGCTCTCTTAATATTATATCTAACAAAACACTGGGAGTTTACAGATGCTGCAAGTTATTTAATTTATGGAGCATATACGTCTTTGGTATACATAATGCCAGTCTTTGGTGGTATGTTGGCCGATCAAATTTTAGGTTCAAAAAAAGCAGTTACATATGGAGCGATACTTTTAGTGTTTGGTCACTTAGGTATGACTGTTGAAAGTAGCGAGCAAATATTTTATTTATCCCTTGCCTTAATTGTATCCGGTGTGGGCTTTTTAAAACCAAACATATCTACCATGGTCGGAGCACTGTATAAGGAGGGTGATCCTAGAAGAGATTCTGGCTTTACTATTTTTTATATGGGCATAAATATAGGAGCCTTTACTGCAACTCTTCTTTGTGGATACTTGGGTGAAGAAGTTGGATGGGCTTATGGGTTTGGTGCAGCTGGAATTGGCATGCTATTTGGATTAATTATTTTCTTGTGGGGTCAAAAATATCTTGAAGGACTTGCAGAGCCACCATCAAATAAATATCGAGAAAAAATGAATGGAATAAGTTATGAAAATTGGGCTTATATTTCAGGTATTTTCATGGTTGTAGTGACTTGGTTTTTAGTCCAAAACTCACAACTTGTTGGTCAGCTACTGGGAGGTTTTGGTGCTATTTTTATAGGAGCATGGCTTTTATATGCTCTATTTAGATGTACTCCCGATGAGCGAGATCGCTTAATAGTAGTTGGAATATTAATATTATTCTCTTTAATTTTTTGGGCGCTTTTTGAACAAGCTGGCTCGTCTTTAAATATACTTACGGACAGAGGAGTGAATAGAGTAATATTTGGTTGGGAAGTTCCAGCATCAATGTTTCAATCTTTAAATGCTGGCTTTATTTTTACAATAGCGCCACTTTTTGCAATGCTATGGATTGCTCTTGCAAAAAGAAATATGGAACCGTCCACGCCAATTAAATTTTCAATAGGTATTATCTTTGTTGGACTAGGTTTCTTAGCTTTGGTATATGGTATGGGATCATCTGAGGGTCTTCAAACAGGAATCTTTTGGATTATATTAATTTATCTACTACATACTCTTGGGGAATTATGTCTATCACCAGTTGGATTATCTTCAGTAACTAAATTATCACCACAGAGAATTGTTGGATTCATGATGGGAATGTGGTTTTTTGCATCAGCAGCTGGTAATTATGTTGCAGGGTTGATTGCAAGAGCTACATCAGCTGGATCATCTGAAGCTTCAAGTGATGTTTTCAATCTAGCTCAAAAACAATCATTTATGGATGTTTATACCGACGTTGGTTGGATGGCAATTTTTTGTGGAATATTTCTTGCTTTGATAACACCATTGCTAAAAAAATTAATGCATGGCTCCAACTAAAGGTAAAAGAGATCCTGTTAAAAAGAATATGGATAAATTCCACAAACCAAAAACTCATAAAGATAAAACTAAATATGATAGAAAGAAGAAATCTAAAGACTTTGGTTCAAATTAATTAATATCTTTTCGTAAATATCTTTTAATTTCCATAAATCAGTAATATTTACATGTTCATCAATTTGATGAATAGATTTATTGACAGGGCCAAGTTCGACAATTTCAGTATTCATTGCTGCGACGAAACGGCCATCAGATGTTCCACCTTTCGCATTCAATTCTGGCTTATATCCAGTTATCTCTTCAGAAGAAGTCGATACAATTTCTTTGAAAAAATTATCTTTCGTATAGTATGGATTCCCATTTAAATCCCAGTTTAAATCATAGTCTAATTTAAGATCTCTTAATATTGATTCAAAATCAGATTTGAGGCTTTCCTCTGTTGATTCAGTTGAAAATCTAAAGTTAAATGTAAGCTCCAATTCACCAGGAACTACGTTATGCGCTCCAGTTCCAGATTTAATATTAGATATTTGAAAGCTTGTAGGTTCAAAAGCGTCATTTCCATTATCCCAAACCTTACTTTTAAGCTCTGAAATTAAGTCACCTGATAATAAAATAGGATTGATCACTTTTTCGGGATATGCAACATGTCCTTGTTTTCCAAAAATTTTTAGAATTCCTCCTAGAGAGCCACGTCTACCAATTCTTGCACAATCTGCAACTTTTTCACTTGAGGTAGGCTCACCAACAAGGCAAAAATCAATGTTCTCACCATCATCGATCATTTTTTTTATAATTTTGTCTATGAATCCATCCTTTGAAGTTCCTTCTTCATTTGAGGTTAATAAAATTCCTAATCTAAAATTAAGTTGTTTGTCAGAATTGAGAAAATCTTTGGCAGCCTCTATAAAGGCAGCTACTGAAGACTTCATATCTGCAGCACCTCTTCCAAATAAAATGTCATCTTCTATTGTTGCTGAAAAAGGAGGGTGGCTCCACTTTTCTTCAGGTCCACTGGGAACAACATCTGTGTGACCTAAAAAACAAAATAGTTTTCCAGAATTGCCTATTGATGCATAAAGATTTTCAACATTTTGATAATTAATTCTTTCACATTGAAAATTAAGTTCTTTTAATTTAGCCTCAATTAAATCAAAACAACCCATGTCTGATGGAGAAATGGATTTTATTTGAATTAATTTTTGAAGAAGTTCAATCATTTTTATGGAGTATTTTATTTAGAGAAGATTTTGATTTATTAATTTTTGCTATAACTTTTCCAGAGATTGAGTCTCGCATGAATAACAGGTTTGACTTACCAGATAATTCTCTTGCTTTAAAAATGACTTCTTTCTGATTATCTTCATCATAAATACTGACTTTTGTACCTGCAGTTATGTATAAACCAGCTTCAACTGTGCAGTCATCTCCTATAGAAATTCCAATCCCTGAATTTGCACCTAGAAGACAATTTTTTCCGATAGAAATCTTAGTATTATTACCTCCTGATAAAGTCCCCATTGTGCTTGAACCACCGCCAAGATCTGAATTATCTCCAACGATAACTCCTGCAGAGATCCTACCTTCAATCATAGCCTTACCTAATGTACCTGCATTAAAGTTTACAAAACCCTCATGCATTATTGTTGTACCTTCACTTAAATATGCTCCAAGTCTTACTCTGCTCGCATCAGCAATTCTTACTTTTTTTGGAATAACATAATCTGTTAGACATGGGAATTTATCTAGTGATCTAATAAATAAATCATTTTTTCCAAGCTTTGATTTATTCAACTTCATATCTATTTCATCTATCGAAACGGGTCCCTTATTGGTCCAAGCAACATTTGGTAAGCACTCAAATAATCCATCTAAATTAATAGTATTTGGCAAAACAAATTTATGAGAGATTAATTGCAATTTAAAGTATGCTTCAGAAATTTCATTTATTGGTTTATCTAGATCATCATTTGACCAAATAAGTTTTATTATTTCTTGAGTATCTGAATTAATTTTAAAAGTGTGAGACTCTGTTTTTTTGTCTCCAAATTCTATATTTGGAAAATATACATCTAGTATTTGGCCAGTTTCAGACACATTTGCAATACCTTCTCCATAGATCTTCATTTTTTAAACCACTTTTCTTAATTGCGTAACTATTTTTTTTATCTTGTAGTCTGGAACTAATTTTTTGTTGAAATTCTCAATTTCAAAAGTATCTTCAATTCTTTCACCTAGTGTATTAATTCTAGCAGAGTGAATTGACACTTTATGCTCAAAAAATACTTTTGAAATATTTACTAGCAGACCAGGACTATCGACTGTTTCAATAGTTATTAAATTTCTATTTTTATCTTTATTGATTGATTCGTTTATCTTTATAATTTTTTCGAATCTCATATTTTTTCTCTTTGCTGATTTAGTTTTAACAATTTCATCAATTTTTGTGAAATTTTTTTTAATTTTTGATGAAAGCTCAGTCAATTCAGATTTATTTAGAGCTCTGTCATGTCGAGAATATTTTGCGATAAATGTATTTGCTGCAAATATACTATTTCCTGATGTAAATATGTTTGCATCAATAATTTCAAGTCCACTATGTTCGAGTATTTTTGCTAGTTTGAAGAAAAGACCAGGTGAATCATCTGCTTTTATGAATATTTCAATGAGATTATCAAATTTTTTCTTACATCCAACGATAAAGTCATCTTTAATGTTATTTAAAATTAACCCTGATTGCCATTTAAGAGAATTTGATGAATTTTTATTGAAATAACTATCATCAAAATTCTTAAAATGTTTTTTTATTGATTCTTTTTCACTTCTTTTTTCTAGACTATCAATAACATTTTTTTGTCTATCTAAAGATATTTGAGATGATGCCCTCAATGGCTCTTTATTTATCTTAGACCTCGTAAGTAAATACAGATCTCTTAACAACTGATGTTTCCAACCATTCCATAGTGCTGGATTTGTTGCTCTTATATCATTGATAGTAAGCAAATATAAATAGTCTAGTTTTTCATTTTGTTCGACATCTTTCGCAAATTCATTAATTGTGTTTGGATCAGCAATATCTTTTTTTTGAGATATGGAAGACATTATTAAATGTTTTTCTACTAGCCATGATATTAAACCTGCATCTGTATTGGACATGCCGAGTCTTTTTGCAAATCTGTAGCTTATTTTTGCACCAATTTCTGAGTGATTTCCTCCTTTGCCCTTTCCAAGATCATGAAATAAACCAGCAATATACAAAATTTCTATTTTTGGTAATTTATTTATTAGTTCATACTCTAATTCGAATCCAGAATGTTTGTTTAATTTCATTTGTCTCATATTTCTGACAACCTTGAAAGTATGCTCATCTACAGTGTAGACATGAAATAAATCAAATTGCATTTGGCCAATAACATTATCAAATTCAGGAATATATCTTTGCAGGATGCCAAGTGCTTTCATTGTTCGAAGAATTGATGAGAGATTGTATTTTGACTTTAGTATGTTCAAAAACTGATTTGCATAGACTTCGTTTCTTCTAAAATCTTTGTCAATTAATTTAGCATTTTTCTTTATTAGAGATTTAGTTTCAGTATCAATAGAGTTAGTTATTTTGCTTTTACCAATTTCAATAAATATTTCAAATATAAGGTTCTTATTATTACTAAGACTAATATTGCTTATTCCAACTTTGTTTTTATGTTTGTGAATACCAGCGACCTTGTTTTGATAAGTCTTTCGTGAATACTTTTCATTATATTTCTCATAAACAATCTCATTGAAATATGAAAGTATTGAAGCCATTTCATAAAATTTTTTCATCATTTTCTCTACTGATTTTTTTGCTGACTTTTTACCAAGTTTTGCTTTTTTGGAAATTTCAACCTGAGCTTCAAAATTAAGTCTGTTTTTATTTGTAGATATGTTTGTAGCGAACCTTAAAGATTTAATAAAATTATATGCATCGATTGCATTATTTAGCTCTCCATTAAAGATATTTGAACTAGAAATTTGATTTACTGAATTTAAATCAAAACAATGTTGAAGAATCCATAATGCAGATTGAAAATCCCGAAGAGTCCCAGGAGATTCCTTTAAATCTGGTTCAAGATTATATGCTGTTGAAAAAAAATCACTGTGTCTTTTTTGTTGTTCTACATATTTTGCATTATAAAAATTATTTTTTGACCATAATTGTGATAGAGCATAATTAATTTTTATATCCATTTCATTTGTTGAAATGATAGGACGTCTCGTCAAATAAGATGTATATTCTTTTAGATCTTTTTTTGATATTTTTTGAATGTCTGAAATCGATCTTACTGAATGACCAACTTTGTATCCTTGATCCCATAAAAAAGAAATAAACTCTTCAAGATTTTTGTAATTTTTTGTTTTATTTTTTTCAACAATGGATATATCAATATCAGAAATTGGAAAAATCTCTTTTCTTCCAAAACCTCCGTTAGCATAAATTACAAAATTTTTATTAAGATTGAGATTTAAAAATTTATTTTTAATTTCTTTTTCAAATTCGTTAGAGTATTTTCTTAGGAATTTATTTACCTTTGAAGGCTTTAAATAAATCTCAGGAAAGGCTTTGAGGAATTCTTTATTAATTTTCTTAGCCTTATTTCTCATTAAGATTCTTCACTTCTTTTTGTTAAAATTTCAGAGCCATTTTCTGTTACAACAATAGTATGCTCCCATTGGGCTGAATTTCTTCCATCTTTTGTTTCTACCGTCCATCCATCTTTAAGAGTTTTGCAATACTTTGTGCCCTGATTAATCATAGGCTCAATTGTGAAACACATACCTTCTTCTAACTTTATACCTGTGCCAGATTTTCCATAATGAAGAACTTGTGGTTCCTCGTGATAAACAGTTCCAATTCCATGGCCACAATAGTCCTCAACAACACTATAGTAATTGCTTTCAGCATGTTTTTGGATGGCGTTTCCAATATCTCCAAGATACGCACCTGGTCTAACAGCTTCTATACCTTTATAAAGACATTCTTGAGTAATTTTTACAAGTCTTTCATTGTGAGGAGCACATTTGCCTACTAAAAACATTTTTGATGTATCTCCATGCCATCCGTCTTTAATAACTGTTACATCAATATTTAGAATATCTCCATTTTTGAGATATTTTTCATTATTCGGTATTCCATGACATATAACTTGATTGATACTAGAGCAAATTGTTTTTTCATATCCTTTATATCCAACATTTGCAGGAACTGCACCTTGAGCATTAACAATATGTTCATAACAGATGCTATCAAGCTCACCGGTAGAAATTCCAGGCTTTACATACGGAGTAATCATCTCAAGAACTTCAGCTGCCAATCTGCCAGCAATTCTCATTTTGTCTATATCTTTAGAACTTTTTATTGAAATATTCATTTTTTTTCATTTATGTGTAGACATTAGACGACTTAATCTATAAAGTACAATTTTAATGTCAGCCTATAATTTTAGCTCATTAAAACAAAAAAATTCTTTAAATAGTTTCCCTAAAATTTTCTTCAATTTCCATCTTTTCAGGGTTCAATTCTAATGTCATTTAAAGCCATATTAGCATTCGAAGACGGAAGTGTATTCTATGGAAAGGGATTTGGTAAAGAAAAATATGATGTCGGTGAACTTGTATTTAATACATCAATGACAGGCTATCAAGAAATCATGACAGATCCCTCATATAAAAAACAAATAGTTACTTTTACACATCCACATATTGGAAATACTGGAATAAATGAGGAAGATAATGAATCAAAAACTGTTCATGCTTCAGGTATGGTAGTTAAAAATTTTTGCGAAAAACCAAGTAATTGGAGATCAAAAATTACATTAGGTGAATTTTTAGAAAAAAATAAAGTTATAGGTATTTCAGATGTCGACACAAGAGAAATAACTTCAGTTTTAAGAGAAAAAGGAGCTATGAATTGCTGCATTGCATCGCTTTCAGTAATTTCAGAAAAAGAAGCGATTGCTAAAGCAAAAGAATTTCAAGGTCTAAAAGGAATGGATTTGGCAAAGGTTGTCTCCACAGATACTGAATATAATTGGAACGAAGGTGTTTGGCCAGATAACAGTAAATCTAACAACGAATATTCAGTGATAGCATATGATTATGGTATTAAAGAAAATATTTTAAGACTTTTGAGTGAGCATATTGGACCTGTAAAAGTAGTAAATGCTAAGACCCCATTTGATGAAATTATCAAACAGAATCCAAAAGGAATATTCTTGTCTAATGGTCCTGGAGACCCAGAACCGTGTGATTATGCTATAGAAAATATTAAAAAATTCCTTGAAAAGAAGATTCCAATTTTTGGAATTTGTCTTGGCCATCAATTATTAGCTCTTGCTGGAGGAGCAAAAACATACAAAATGAAATTTGGTCATCATGGAGCAAATCATCCTGTTCAAGACATGATTTCTAAAGATGTTTTTATAACTAGTCAAAACCATGGTTTTGCAGTAGATGAAAGTACTTTGCCTAAAAATATAAAAGTCACTCACATATCTCTATTTGATAAATCCTTACAAGGCATTGAGTTTGTGGATAGACCAGCATTTAGTTTTCAAGGCCATCCTGAAGCAAGCCCAGGCCCTCAAGAAATACAAATACTTTTTGAAAAATTCAGTTCAATGATAAAAGACTATGCCAAAGCGTAAAGATATTTCGTCTATTTTGATTATTGGAGCAGGTCCAATCATCATTGGTCAGGCTTGTGAATTTGATTATTCTGGAGCACAAGCATGTAAAGCATTAAAAGAAGAGGGTTTTAGAGTAATTTTAGTTAATTCTAACCCAGCTACGATAATGACTGATCCGCTTTTAGCTGATGCGACATATATAGAACCAATACATTGGGAATCAGTTGAAAAAATAATTGAAAAGGAAAAACCGGATGCAATCCTACCTACGATGGGAGGACAAACTGCTCTAAATACGGCTCTAACTTTAGACAAAAAGGGCGTGCTCAAAAAGCATAATGTTATTTTAATTGGAGCGAACAGAACTGCAATTGATAAAGCAGAGGATAGGCAACTTTTTGATGAAACAATGCAGTCAATTAACTTAGAAACGCCTGCATCAGGTATTGCCCATTCAATGAGTGATGCATTAGAAGTTCAAGAAAAAATTGGATTCCCATGCATAATTAGGCCGTCATTCACTATGGGTGGAACAGGAGGTGGAATTGCCTACAATATCTCAGAGTTTAAATCTATATGTGAGAAAGGGCTTGAATTATCTCCGACGAATGAACTTTTGATTGATGAATCTTTAATTGGCTGGAAAGAGTACGAAATGGAGGTTGTCAGAGATTGTGAGGATAACTGTATTATTGTTTGCTCAATTGAAAATCTAGATCCTATGGGAATCCACACTGGAGATTCGACTACTATAGCACCCGCGCAAACTCTTACTGATAAGGAATATCAGATTATGAGGAATGCTTCTTTTAAAATTTTAAGAGAGATTGGTGTTGATACAGGAGGATCAAATGTTCAATTTGCAATCAATCCTGATAATGGAAAAATGGTTGTAATAGAGATGAATCCTAGGGTTAGTAGATCTTCTGCTCTTGCATCTAAAGCTACTGGATTCCCAATTGCAAAAGTTGCAGCTCTTTTATCAGTCGGCTATACCCTTGACGAACTAAAGAATGACATAACAGGTGGACTAACTCCAGCATCCTTTGAGCCGAGTATCGATTATATTGTTACAAAGATACCAAAATTTGCCTTTGAAAAGTTTCCACAAGCAAGCCCAAAACTAACTACACAAATGAAGTCAGTTGGTGAGGTAATGTCTATAGGATCAAACTTTCAAGAATCATTTCAAAAAGCATTGTGTAGTATGGAAGAAGGCCTAAATGGATTAAATACAATTAATAACGATGGATCATACCCATCAGATGATGAAATAAAAAGTGAGTTAACTATTCCTGGACCAAAAAGAATTTTTTATGTAGCAGATGCAATTCGAAAGGGATGGGATTTAAATAAAATATATTCACTGACTAAAATTGATTTTTGGTTTTTAGATCAAATAAATGAGATTGTAGATATCGAGAAGGAATTAAAAAAAGCTAGTATCTCAAATTTATCTAGAGAGTATTTGCAAAGAATTAAAGAAAAAGGATTTTCTGACAACAGAATTGCTGAATTGCTTGACACAAATGAATCAGAAATTAGGCAACTTAGGAAAATGAACAATGTAATGCCAATTTATAGAAGAGTGGATACATGTGCAGCAGAGTTTGCCACATCAACATGTTATATGTATTCCTCTTACGGAGGGAATTGTGAAAGCTTGCCGTCTAAAAATAAGAAAATTCTTGTATTGGGAAGTGGCCCAAATAGAATTGGTCAAGGAATTGAGTTTGATTACTGTTGTGTTCATGCATCCATGGCAATGCAGGAGGAGGGATATGAATCAATCATGGTAAATTGCAATCCTGAAACTGTCTCGACTGATTACGATGTTTCAAATAGACTTTATTTTGAGCCTATTACAGCTGAAAAAATTTTAGACATTATTGATATTGAGAAGCCTGAAGGAGTTGTAATACAGTTTGGAGGTCAGACTCCGTTAAAACTTGCTAATGTTTTATCAGAAAATAGTGTAAATATTTTAGGTACAAATGTTGATGCGATTGATAGATCTGAAGATAGAGAAAGATTTCAAGAATTAGTTAATAAATTAAATTTAAAACAACCTTCAAATGCTACTGCTAAAAATGTTGAAGAAGCTTTGGATAAAGCTGATGAGATAGGCTTCCCAATTGTTGTAAGGCCATCATATGTATTAGGTGGAAGAGCTATGCAACTTGTAAACAATACAAAAGAGCTGAAGCACTATTTAAATGAGGCTGTTGAAGTATCTAATAGTAAACCCATTCTTTTAGATAGCTATCTGACTGATGCTATTGAGGTAGATGTTGATGTTGTGTCAGATGGCAAAAATATTGAAATAGGTGGCATATTACAACATATTGAGCAAGCTGGAATTCACTCTGGAGATTCCGCATGTTCTCTACCGCCATATAGCTTGTCTGATAATGTACAAGGCATTATGAAAAAACAAGCCATTGATATAGCAAAGGAATTAGAAGTTATAGGATTAATGAATATTCAATACGCAGTAAAAGATGAAAATGTATACATTATTGAAGTTAATCCTCGTGCATCAAGGACTGTTCCTTTTATTTCTAAAGCAATAGGTCAGTCTCTTGCAAAAGTTGCTTCCAAAGCAATGATTGGCATGAGTCTAACAAAACAAAAATTCTCTTCTGAACTACCAAAAGATCTTTCTTTTGTGAAAGAGGCGGTTATGCCCTTTGATAAGTTCCCACATGTTGATCCAATTCTTGGACCTGAAATGAAGTCAACAGGAGAAGTTATGGGCATTGGTCCAAATTTTGGAGAGGCATATGCAAAAGCCCAAAAAGGAGCTAATAAGATTCTCAGAAGATCTGGTGTTGTATTTATAAGCGTTAAGCAGTCAGATAAAAAATATCTTGATGAATTTGTACCAGAAATAATTAATGCTGGCTTTGAAATTGTAGCAACATCTGGAACTTCAGAATATATTCAAAAACTTGGATATAACGTAAGCACGATTAATAAGGTAACAGAGGGAAGACCTCACGTTGTAGACAGCCTCTTGAATAATGATATTGATTTGGTAATCAATACAACTGAAGGCTCTCAATCAATTGAGGACTCAGCATCAATCAGACAAAGCGCGCTGAGAAATAAAATTTTTTGCACTACAACCATGTTTGGTGCATTTGCAATTATAGATGCTCTCAAAAGTAAAGAAGAAAATTGGACTTATAGCACGTTGCAAGAAATCAATAACTGATTAGCTGAAATTGATATAATGCTTACTATGAGCAGAGTACCTATTACAAAAGAAGGCGAAATTTCCATAAAGGAAAAACTTTCAAATCTTAAGTTTGTTGAAAGACCTCAAATATCTCAAGCCATAGCTGAAGCAAGAGCTCATGGAGATCTTAAAGAGAATGCTGAATATCATGCTGCTAAGGAATTACAAGGTTTAGTTGAGGCGAAAATAAATGAAATGGAAAGCACATTAGCTAATGCCCAGGTAATTGATGTAAGAGAAATACCAGAAACTGGAAGAGTGATTTTTGGTTCAACGGTTAAAGTTTATGATGTTAATAACGATAATGAGGTAGTCTACAAAATCGTTGGCAATCTTGAATCTGACCCAGAAAATGGCCATATATCAATTGATACTCCAATTGCAAAAGGATTGGTTGGTAAGTTTGTGGATGATGAAATAAAGATTCAGACACCTTCAGGTGATTTGCTTTACGAAATTTTAGAAGTTAAACATATTTAATTATATGCATTCAGATAACTGGGCTCAAAAGGCAAAAGATATGGGTTATCGATCTAGAGCTGTTTTCAAATTAGAAGAAATTTTAAAAAAAACAAGAATAAAGAATTATTCAAGTGTCCTAGATCTAGGTTCATCTCCAGGGGGATGGTCTGAATACATAGTCAAAAAATATCCTTCTTCAAAAGTCTACGCAATTGATATTATTGATATGGAACCAATCAATGGAGTTACTTTCATCAAAGATAGCATTGAAAATATATACAATTTAGAAGAAATTCATAAATTAAAAGGTAGTTTTAAACTTGTAATTTCTGACATAGCCCCAAACTTAAGTGGCATTGGCGCAGTAGATAGTGAAAATATTCTAGATTTAAATATGCTGACTGTTAAAACTGCTTATGATTTTTTAGATTCAGATGGATCACTTATTATGAAAACTTTTCAGAATAGTAATTTAAAAACTTTACGAAAAGATATGGAATTATCTTTCAAGTTAGTCCAAACTTATAAACCCGCTGCATCAAAAAAACAGTCAGGTGAAATTTACTTGTATGGAGTTAAATAATATATGAATAGTTTTATGAGAAATTTAGTTGTTTGGGTGGTTCTTGGATCTTTAATGGTTTACGTTTTTAATAATGTTGAAAACTCACAAGCAAGGGAACAAATTAGTTACAGTCAATTTAAACAAGAAGTTCTTTCAGACAGGGTCGCAAAAGTAGTTTATAAGGGCGATCAAATGACCATTATTGGTGATAGATTAGACGGATCAAAATTTGAGACAACTCATCCTATTTTTAAAAGAGATGAAGCAGTTGAAAATGCTATTGAGGAAAATGGCATTATTGCTGTTTATGAGAAAATTGAGCAACCTTCATTATTTTCTCAATTACTGGTTGGTGCATTTCCAATAATATTGCTTTTAGCAATATTCTTCTTCTTTATGCGCCAAATGCAGGGCGGTATCTCAGGAAAGGGTGGACCAATGTCATTTGGTCGAAGTAAGGCTAAGCTCATGGAAGGCGGCAAAGTAAAAACAACATTTAAGGATGTTGCTGGATGTGAAGAGGCAAAACAAGATGTTCAAGAACTTGTAGATTTCCTTAAAGATCCAACTAAATTTCAAAAGCTTGGGGGCAAAATTCCAAGAGGAGTTTTGATGGTTGGTCCTCCTGGGACTGGTAAAACCCTAATCGCTAGAGCTGTAGCTGGTGAAGCTAAGGTACCTTTCTTTACGATTTCAGGATCAGATTTTGTTGAAATGTTCGTTGGTGTTGGAGCTTCAAGAGTAAGAGATATGTTCGATCAAGCCAAGAAACAATCTCCTTGTATTGTTTTCATAGATGAGATTGATGCAGTTGGAAGACATAGAGGCGCTGGTCTTGGTGGTGGACATGATGAAAGAGAACAAACACTTAACCAACTTCTTGTTGAAATGGATGGTTTTGAAGGGAATGATGGTGTTATTGTTATAGCTGCTACTAATAGGCCTGATGTTCTTGACCCTGCGCTTTTAAGACCTGGTAGGTTTGATAGACAAGTTGTAGTTGATTTACCAGATATCAGAGGTAGAGAGGCTATTTTAAAGGTTCATATGAGAAAAGTTCCACTTGCTTCAGATGTGGATCCGCTTGTAATAGCTAGAGGCACTCCTGGATTTTCAGGTGCAGATCTAGCCAATCTTATTAATGAAGCTGCACTATTTGCTGCAAGATATTCTGACAAAAAAATTGATCAATCTCATCTTGATTTAGCAAAAGATAAAATAATGATGGGTGCTGAGAGAAAATCAATGATCTTAAGTGAGGAGCAAAAAAGAATCACAGCTTATCATGAAGCTGGACATGCAATTGTTGGAAGATTATGCCCAACCCATGATCCTGTATATAAGGTGACCATAATACCTAGAGGAAGAGCATTAGGAGTAACAATGTTTTTACCTGAGGAAGATACTTATATGCAAAGTAAAGAGTATCTTCTTGGAAGAATAGCTACATTATTTGGTGGAAGAATTGCTGAAAGCATTATTAATGGTAATCAGGGAATTACAACTGGTGCATCAAATGACATTGAGGTAGCAACAGGAATAGCAACAAATATGGTAACTAAGTGGGGCTTTTCTGATGCGCTAGGAACTATAAAATATGGAGAAGATGAGGGTAGCCCATTTTTAGGAAGATCTGTATCAAATCCTGCTCCTATAAGAAGTGATCAGACATCAAAACTAATAGATTCAGAGGTAAAAGCTATTATTGACTCATGTTATAAGAGAGCTGAAAAATTGCTTAAAGAAAATTTAGATAAACTTAACGTAATGGCTGATGCTCTTTTGAAATACGAAACTATAGATGCGGATCAGATTGATGACATTATGGCTGGTGCCACACCTAGAGAGCCTAAAGGGTGGTCAGATGATGATCAATCTAAAGGCAAAAAGTCTTCTAAAAAAAGTTCAATTAAAGGTGCTGCTGAAGAGTTATAATTTTTTTCAATGAATTTAAAATTTGGCACCGACGGTATAAGGGGACCCGTCGAGAGCAAAATAACTCCCGAAGCTTGTCTTAAAATAGGCCATGCAACAGGTCTGGTCATGAAAGAGCTTGGCTGGAACACTGTAGTCATAGGAAAAGATACAAGAATTTCTGGATATATGCTTGAATCGGCTCTTCAGGCAGGCTTTATTGCTGCTGGTGTTAATGTAAACCTTTTAGGCCCAATTCCTACTCCAGGAGTAGCTTACTTAACAAAAACCTTAAGAAATAAGTTTGGTGTAGTTATTAGCGCCTCACATAATGACTTTTTAGACAATGGAATCAAAATCTTTAATGAAGATGGTGAAAAAATTTCGAGAGAGGTTGAAAAAAGAATTGAAAAATATTTGTCATCAACTCTTTCTCCTGTCGAAACCTCTCAAATAGGAAAAGCATACAGATTCGATGAATCTGGACCAAGATATATTGAATTTTGCAAATCAACAGTCCCCTCAGAGATCTCTTTCTCTTCACTCAGAATAGTAATTGATTGCGCAAATGGTGCCTGTTATAAAGTTAGCCCAGAAATATTTGAAGAATTAGGCGCAGAAGTTATTACAATTGGAAATGAACCGGATGGTTACAACATTAATCAAGATTGTGGTTCAACTCATCCAGAAATCATTAAAGATGCAGTAGTAAAGCATAGGGCAGACTATGGAATATCTTTAGATGGAGATGGAGATAGAGTTATTATTGTTGATGAAAAAGGGAATATTCTTGATGGTGATGATCTTTTATTTATTCTTGCATTTGCAAATCCAAACAGAACTGGACCTTGGTCAGGAGTAGTTGGAACTCATATGAGCAATTTAGGTTTTGAAGATGGTATAAAAAAACTTGGGTATAAGTTTGTTAGAGCTGATGTTGGTGACAAATATGTAAGTGAAATGCTTTCTAAAAAGGGTTGGTTGCTTGGTGGTGAGACCTCTGGGCATATTATATGCAAAGATCTCGTAAGCACTGGAGATGGGACTATCGCTGCTTTGAAAGTGATCTCGTCGTTATTAATTCTTGAAAAGAGACCAAGTGAAGTTTTGATGAACTATACAAAAATACCTCAAATTAATTCAGCTGTAAAAGTTAAGAATAAGGATATTATTAATGATAAAGAGCTTAAATTACTATTAAATGAAATTGAGTCTGACCTTACTGTAGGAAGAGTATTAGTTAGACCGTCAGGAACAGAACCAAAGATTAGAATTATGGTAGAAGCACCCGAAGAAAAGGTTGCTAAAAAGTTTGCTAGTGATATTGAAAAAATTATTGAGTCAAAAAGTTAGATGATTATTGCAAATTGGAAATGTAATGGAAGCAAATCTATGATATCTGAGTGGGTTAGTGATTTTTCGGTAAATTATATTGAAACAAACGGACCATTTATAGGAATCGCTCCACCATCAATATATATTGAAAATGTTCTAGCAAATATACCAACTAAATTGACTGGAGTTAATATCGGGTCTCAAGATATTGATACTTCATCTGGCGCAAGGACAGGCGCAGTATCTTCCGAAATGATTTTAGATTATGGGTGTAAATTTTCAATTATTGGTCATTCTGAGAGAAGACAATTTTATAATGAAAGAAATGATGATATCAGACGGAAAATTTTGAATATCGCAAATAAAACATTAACAATTTTATGTGTCGGTGAAACTGAAGAAGAAAATAAAAATGATCTAACAAAAGATGTTTTAAAAAAACAACTCGAAGTAATTGAAGAAATAGATTTCAACGATTCATTAGTAATTGCTTATGAGCCAGTTTGGGCCATTGGAACAGGGAATACTCCAACACCGGATAATATTAATGAAATTCATAAATTTATTAAAGATGTTGTACAATCCACCACAAGAAATTCAGAAATTCCTTTGGTTTTGTATGGTGGAAGCGTAAATGAAGATAATGCTGAGAACTTTTTTAAGGAAGAATTTGTTGATGGTGCCTTAATAGGTGGTGCCTCTTTAGATGGAAGACAATTTGCTAATATTATTAATATTTATAATGGAATAAATTCAAAATGATTACTTTTTTAACAGTGATATGCGTGCTTCTAGCAATTGTAATTGTTGGAATAGTCCTTCTTCAGCAGGGTAAAGGTTCAGATCTTGGCTCAGCGTTTGGAGGAGGATCTTCTAATTCTATGTTTGGCGCTTTAGGTCCATCAGGATTTCTTGGAAGGCTAACATATATTATCGTTGCGATTTGGTTAATATTATCTTTCTTATTAGCTTATTTATTGAAAAATGAAAATACAGAGGTTATTTTTGATACACCTCTTATTGAAGAAGCGACTAAAGAAGGACTGTCAGACGAAATACCAATAGAATAAATATTTGGTGCCGAAGGCGGGACTTGAACCCGCACGAGTTTTCACTCACTAGCCCCTCAAGCTAGCGTGTCTACCAATTCCACCACTTCGGCTAAAAAGACCGAAATTATAGCAATATTATGTGCTATCTAATACAAAATAAACTTGACCAAACACTCTTACTTTCATAAACTTCATGTTCGCTGCGTTGCGGGGTGGAGCAGTCTGGTAGCTCGTCGGGCTCATAACCCGAAGGTCGTTGGTTCAAATCCAGCCCCCGCTACCACAGTTAAATAATTTTTTGTGGGGCTGTTGCCCTTTTTTTGTATAAAAAATATGAATATAGAAGACTTTAAAAATATTATTGAGCCTGTGATAAACAGAAATAATTGTCTGTTATGGGGAATTGAAGTTTTGAGAGGCAAGAAAAAAAATACTCTAAGAGTTTTTATTGATTCAGATAATAGTGTTGATATCAATGATTGTGAGAATATCTCTAGAGATCTAAATTATGAACCTCAAATCGACTTACACTTAGGTGAAGATTACATTCTTGAAGTTTCTACACCAGGCATTGATAGAAAATTTTTTGAAATTAAACAATTAGATGATTACGTTGGCCAAGAGCTAGACATAAAAACAAAAAGTATTCATGAGGGTCGAAGAAAGTTTATTGGTAAATTGATTGAATGTGATGATTCAAGTTTATCTATAGTTAAGTCAGATAATTCTGAGGAGATAACATTTAAGTTTTCTGATATCGACTTATGCAGGCTAAAACCAGATTATAATAACTTATTGAAGGAATATTCTTATGGAGAGTAACGAAATATTAGCAGTTGTTGATTCAGTTTCAACAGAAAAAGGACTTGAGAAAGATGTAATTTTCCAAGCAATCGAAATTGCAATCGCATCAGCGTCTCAAAGGCATTTTCATGAAGATGCAGACTTATATGTTTCAATTGATAGAGAAACTGGCGAGTATACAACTCATAGAAATTGGATTGTGTTTGATGAATCTGATGAAGAATATCATCATGAAACACATATATCTGAAAAAGAATCACAATTAGAGGTTGGAGAGGTTTATTCAAAACCTCAGGATAATATTGAGTTTGGAAGAATCGAAACACAAGCTGCAAGACAAGTTATGCTTCAAAAAGTAAGAGAAGCCGAAAGAGAAAAAATTGTTGAGCAGTTCAGATCTCAAAATAATAAACTCGTCTCAGGTTCTGTTAAAAGAGTTACTAGAGATAATATTATTGTTGATATTACTCATGAAGCAGAGGCTTTATTACCAAGAGATAAGTTAATGCCTGGTGAAATTTATAAAATTAATGACAGAATCAGGGCAGTACTTCAAATTGTTGAAGTTGAGGGCCGAGGTCCACAACTTATGTTAAATCGCTCATGTCCTGAAATGGTAACAGAACTTTTTAATATTGAGGTTCCAGAAATAAATGAAGATGTTATTGAAATTAGAGGAATTGCTCGAGATGCTGGCTCTAGATCAAAAATTGCTGTCAAAACAAATGATGGTCGTATCGATCCTGTTGGAGCATGTGTGGGGATGAGAGGATCGAGAGTTCAAGCCGTATCATCAGAATTAGGTAACGAAAGGATTGACATAATTATATATGATGACAATCCAGCTCAGCTTGTTATTAATGCTCTTTCTCCTGCAAAAGTTGAATCCATTGTTATGGATGAGGACTCCAGATCAATGGATATTGCTGTAAATGAAGATAATTTAGCCTTGGCAATTGGATCAAGAGGTCAAAATATCAGACTTGCTTCTAGACTAGTTGGATGGGATCTAAATATTATTAGTAATGAAGAGGCAGAGGCAAAAGTAAAAGTGGATGAAACAGAATTTTTAGCCAAGATTATCGATACTCTTGAAGTAAAAGAGGATGTTGCTGAAAAGATAATTTCTTCTGGTCTTTTATCTTTTGATGAAATTGCTTATGCAGATGACTCATTATTAAAAGAGTTCATAGAATCAGATGATGAGATCATAAGAATTAAGTCTGGTTCTGAGGATGCTGCTTTACTTGAAGCAATGGGTGCAGTAACTGAAGAGGAAGATAACTTAGAATCACTCTCAGACTTAAATTTAAATGAAGATGACATCACTAAGTTATCCAATAAAGGTATTAAAAATAAAGATGATCTTGCTGAGCTTTCTATAGATGAATTGCAAGAAATAATTGAAATCTCCTCGGATGATGCTTCAAAAATGATAATGAAAGCTAGAGAACATTGGTTTAACGAATAGGTTGTATTTTGGCTATAACAGTAAAAGATTTCGCAAAAACATTAAAGATCCCTGATAAAGCATTGATCGAAAGAATGCAAAAAGCAGGATTAAGTCATTCCAAGAGTTCCGATGAAATAACTCCAAGTGATAAACAAGCATTATTAAAGTTTCTCAAAGGCTCCAAATCATCTTCGTCTAAGTCTGTTACATCTGAATCAGGTGTAAAAGTTACTTCAAAAGGTAAGTCTGCTTCAGTTCAAACATCAAAGAAAAGTTATTCAGATAATATTGAGGCAAAAAGGGCTGCAGCCTCTGAACAATTAAAAGAGCAGCAAATAAAAAGAAAAGAACAGTTAAAAGAAGCTGTAAAAGAAAAGCAAGTTCAAAAGAAGAAAAAAACAATAAAAAATAAACAAGCACCTCAACATGAAAAAGTAGATGTAAAAGATCAGTTATCGAGTGCAGTCGATGCTTTTAAGAAAAAAGAAGAAAATATTTTTGATGATATGCATCAATTTGAGGCTCCAACTGAATTTATAAAAAAAGATATTGAAGTTCCTGAGACTATCAATGTTGGTGAACTAGCAAAATTGATGGCTGTAAAAGGTGGAGAAGTTGTAAAGAATTTAATGTCACTTGGGGTTGTTGCAACAATAAACGATGTAATTGATCAAGAAACTGCTATCTTGGTAGTTGAAGAAATTGGACATAACGGAATTGCTGTAGAACAGGAGAATTTAGAACAAGATCTGGCAAATTTAATTCAATATAAAGATGAACCAAAATCAAGACCTGCAGTTATAACTGTAATGGGACACGTCGATCATGGAAAAACAACTCTTCTTGATTTTATTAGAAAAACAAAAGTTGTTGATGGTGAGGCAGGAGGCATCACTCAGCATATTGGTGCATATGAGGTAGATACCTCAAAAGGTAGGCTAACTTTCATTGATACGCCTGGTCATGCTGCTTTTTCTTCAATGAGAGCACGAGGGGCTAACACAACGGATATTGTTGTGCTCGTAGTAGCTGCTAATGATGGAATTAAACCTCAAACTGAAGAGGCAATTAATCACGCTAAAGCTGCAGACGTTTCTATTGTTGTTGCAATCAATAAAGTCGATTTGGAGGGGGCTGATATTGATAAAGTGAAAGGAGATCTTGCTGCTAAAGATTTAACTCCTGAAGATTGGGGTGGAAATATACAAATGGTTCCAATATCTGCTCTTAAAGGAGATGGAGTAGATGAGCTATTAGAGAGAATAGCACTTGAAGCTGAGATACTTGAACTTAAGGCTCATCATGATGGGGCAGCTCAAGGCGTTGTTATCGAATCTGAGCTTGATAAATTTAGAGGTTCAGTAGCAACATTTTTAGTTCAAAATGGAACACTGAATGTTGGAGACTTAGTAGTATCTGGAAATGCTATTGGTAAAGTAAAAAGCATTATTAACAGTGATGGTAACAAAATAAAATCAGCACTTCCTTCAGCAGCCGTTGAGATTCTTGGCTTAAATTTAGTTCCAAACGCAGGCGATCAATTTCAGGTCGTTGAAAATGAAAAACAAGCTAGAGAAATCGCTGAATACAGATTGACTAAAGAAAAAGAGAAGAAACTACTTAAACAAAAAGACGAGTCTGCTGGAGATCTTTTTGAAACATTAGGTCAAGAAGCAAAAAAAGTTCTGAATGTAATTATTAAGACCGATGTTGGTGGGACATGTGAAGCAATTACTGCTGCATTAAATGATCTTGGTACTGAAAAAGCTAAAGTTAAAATTGTTTCTAGTGGTGTTGGAGGTATCAGCGAATCTGATGCTAATTTAGCAGTTGCTGTTGATTCAATCATACTTGGCTTCAATGTAAGAGCAGACAGTACTGCTAAAAAGATCATAGAATCAGAATCAATCCAATTAAGTTATCACAGCATAATTTATGAACTTTTGGATGATGTTAAGGCAAGGATGAGCGGCCTTTTAGATCCTATTGTGAAAGAAGAAATTGTTGGAACCGCAGAAGTATTAGAGGTATTCAACTCACCAAAATTTGGACAAGTTGCAGGTTGTAATGTTGTTGAAGGTAACGTCCTTAGGAACAAACCTGTCAGGGTTCTCAGAGATGAAATTGTAATATTTGAGGGTGAGCTTAACTCATTAAGAAGATTCAAAGAAGATGTTAATGAAGTAAAAAATGGAAATGAATGCGGAATGGGAATTAAAAACTATAAAGACATAAAACCTGGTGACAAAATTGAGGTTTTTGATAGAAAGGAAGAAGCTCAGGTAATATAAAATATATGTCATCAAATAGACCTGAGAAAATTGCAGATTTACTCAAAAGGGAAGTTTCAAAAATACTTAATCAAGAAGTTACAGACCCAAGGCTACAAAATATCAATATTAATGCTGTAAAAGTTACAGATGATATCGGCATAGCATATATCTATTACACCATTATTGGTAAGTCTATAAAAAAGAATGAAAGTAAAATAGATAATCATATACTCTCAAAACTTTCTGGAATGATAAGATCTAAACTTTCAAAAGCGATTGAAATTAGAAGAGTTCCTAAAATTATATTCAAGTTTGATGAAAGTATTGAATATAGCGAAAATATTGAAAAATTATTGAACAACCTTAAGTGACATGAATGGCTTTTTGTTAGTAGATAAAGAAAAAGGCTTTTCATCAAATGATGTGGTTCAAAAAATAAAAAAAAAGTTTTCTTTTCAAAAAGTTGGCCATTTGGGTACTTTAGACCCAGATGCTGAGGGTCTCTTAATTATTGCTATAAATAGAGCAACTAAATTTTCACAATATTTCTTAAATTCTGATAAATCCTACTATGTTGAAATAAAGCTTGGAAAATTTACAACGACTGATGACGCATCTGGAGAAACTATCGAAGAATTTGATGTTAGTTGTTCTGAAGATGAAGTAAAAAAGGAGATAAAAAATTTCTTAGGAGAATCTTTACAAACCCCACCTTTTTTTTCTGCTTTAAAACATAAAGGAAAACCATTATATAAATATGCTAGGGAGGGTAAGTTAATTAATAAAGAACCCAGAAGAATTAAAATTAAAGATATCAAAAAAATTGTTTATAAAAATACAATTTGTTCATTTGAAATACTTTGTTCAAAAGGAACATATATAAGATCTATAGCAAGAGATTTGGGAAAAAATTTAGGTTGTGGTGGACATATGTTGAAACTAAAACGTCTTTCTCAGCATCAATTTAATGTTATTGACGCTCATCAAATAGAAGATATTACATTGGAAAAAGTTATAAAAATCGATAATTTTTTTAAAGATTATGAAAAATTATCACTTAGTGAAGAAAATTTAAAAATTTTTTTAAATGGAGGAAGGGTCATTTTAGACAAAGACATCACAAAAGATTTTAGAATATATAGTGAAAATAACGATTTTATTGGATTAGGTCGCCTTGAGAATAAGCATCTCAAACACAAACAACTTGTTTAATATTCCAATAAGTTATAATATTCGCTCGCTTACTTTAGTAATGTGAGGTTTGCGAATTCATTTATAACATTACGAGGATATAAATATGGCATTATTAACTGAAGAAAAAGCTAGTATAGTCGAGCAATTTAAAAGAAATGACGGGGATACTGGATCTCCTGAAGTGCAAATTGCACTTTTAACAGAAAATATTAATAAACTTCAAAGTCATTTTAAAAATCATAATAAAGACCATCACTCCAGATCTGGTCTCATAAGGATGGTAAACCTTAGAAGAAAACTATTGGCGTATTTGAAAAGAAAAGATGCTAATAGTTATGCTGAGTTAGTGAAAAAACTCAATCTAAGAGGTTAGCATCATACATAATATAAATAAGGAAAATCGTGGAAAATAATAAATTAGAATCTACATGTGTAGAATTTCAGTACGGAAATCAGAAAGTAAAGTTAGAAACAAATAAAGTTGCTAGACAAGCAACTGCCGCAGTAATGGTTACAATTGGCGACTTAGTAGTTTTAACTACTGTTGTTGCAAAAAAAGAAGCAGATCCAAGCAAGGACTTCTTCCCATTAGCAGTCTTTTATCAAGAAAAGTTTTATGCGACAGGAAGAATACCTGGAGGATTTTTTAAAAGAGAGGCTCGGCCTACAGAAAGAGAAACTCTTACATCAAGACTTATAGATAGGCCAATTAGGCCAATGTTTCCTGATCATTTTACAAATGAAATACAAATATTTTGTACTGTAATGTCTTCAGATAAAAAACAAAATCCTGACATTGCCGCAATGATTGGTGCATCTGCGGCACTCACCATTTCGGGTGTCCCATTTGATGGACCAATGGGAGCTGCTCGTGTTGGGTTTATTAATGGTGAATATGTCCTAAATCCAAGTTTTGATGAATTAGAGGATTCATATTTAGACATGGTAGTTGCTGGTACAAATGAAGCTGTCTTAATGGTGGAATCAGAAGCAAAAGAATTAAATGAAGATTTAATGCTAGGAGCTGTCTTATTTGGACATCAAGAAATGAAGTCTGTTATTAATGCATGTAATGAGCTGAAAGAAAAAACTGGTAACGAAACCTGGGATGTTGAAATTCCTGAAGATCAAAATAATTATTATCAAGAGCTTGAGACAAACTATAAATCTCAAATTAGTGAAGCATTTAAAATATCTATAAAATCAGATCGAAATGAAGCTTTGAAAGAAATAAGAAATCAAATTCAAGATCAACATGAAGATCTAGATGAAATGGAAATGGGTAAATTGATGGGAGATTTTAAGAAACTAGAAAAGGATATAGTTAGAGGAAATATTTTAAATAATCAACCTAGAATTGATGGAAGGGATCTTGATACAGTTAGACCAATTTTTGTTGAAACTGAAGTATTGCCTGGAGCTCATGGCTCAGCTCTTTTTACAAGAGGCGAAACTCAGGCAATAGTTGTTGCTACTCTTGGATCTTCAAGAGATGCTCAAAGAATTGAATCAATTGAAGGAGAGGGTACTGACAACTTTATGCTTCACTATAATTTTCCTGCCTATAGTGTTGGGGAGATAGGAATGCCAATGGGTCCTAAAAGACGAGAAATCGGTCACGGTAACTTAGCTAAAAGGGCAATAAAAGCAGTCTTGCCCGATGTTGATGAATTTGGATATACAATGAGGGTAGTCTCAGAAATTACTGAATCTAACGGATCAAGCTCAATGGCATCAGTTTGTGGTACCTCGTTGTCACTCATGGATGCTGGAGTACCTATTTCCAGTCCTGTAGCCGGTATCGCAATGGGATTAATTAAAGAAGGAGATAATTTTGCTGTGTTAACAGACATACTTGGTGACGAAGATCATCTTGGAGATATGGACTTCAAAGTTGCTGGAACAGAATCAGGTATCACAGCTTTGCAAATGGACATAAAAATTTCAGGTATTAATGAATCTATTATGGATACTGCTCTTACAAAAGCTAAAGCAGCAAGGGATCATATTCTTGGAATTATGAATGACGCTATATCAAAGCCTAAAGAATTATCTGAAAATGCGCCCGCCATGAAATCATTCATGGTGGACAAAGATAAAATTAAAGAAATTATTGGTAAAGGCGGTGCTGTAATTAAATCCATGCAAGAGAAAACAGGCGCAACAGTTGATGTGAATGATGATGGCGTTGTTTCAGTCTTTGGACAAAATCAATCATCTATGAAAGCATGTTTAGCAATCATTGAGGAAATTCTTGAAGAGCCTGAATTAAATAAAGTTTATAAAGGAAAAGTTGTAAAAATTGTTGAGTTTGGTGCTTTTGTAAATATTTTACCTGGCAAAGATGGTTTGCTGCACATATCTGAAATATCTGAGGAAAGAACTGAAAATGTTGAAGATGTCCTTGAAGAGGGCCAAGAGGTAGATGTAAAGTTAATTGGTTTTGATAGAGGTAAAATGAAGCTTTCAATGAAAGCTTTGTCTGACAAAACTGAAGAATCTTAATAATTTTTCTCTATTATTCTATTAATTTTCAAAAGTCAAATATTGTGTCTTAATTTTTTTCACATAATTTGATTCAAATATTAATTTATGGTTCCATTACACCTGCGTACATAAATAAACCTAATAGGGGGGAGTAATTATGAAAGCAATTGATACACTTAAAGGCATAGTATCTGATTTAACTTCACTTTTAATCGGTGTTGTTGGACTAGGTGTTGTTGCTGGTATTGTATTTGGAGGCAATGTAGCATTCTTTAATGATGTTCTTGATGGACTTCTTGGAGTTGTTACAGTGCTTGGCGAAAATGGATTAGTAGGGCTTTTAGTAGCTGCTATTCTGATCGGTTTACTTAATAAGTAAGCTTACTTAAAATAAGAAGGGCCTAACGGCCCTTCTTACTTTAGCAATGAAATATAAAACAATTTTTAATTCTATAAAAGATTTTTTAGTGAGATTGACGGATGTTCTTGTTCCAGTTGTTTCTGTAGCTTTATTACTAGGAATAATATTTGGGCCTGAGGCCCCATTCGTTGGTGATGTATATAAAAATATATCTGACTTATTAAATCTTCTTGGATCTGATGGTCTTCTTGGGCTTGTAGCCATTATCATTATTCTGGCGTATCTTAGAAAGTAGAAATGGTGGCTATGGGTGGAATTGAACCACCGACCCCAGCGTTATGAGTGCTGTGCTCTAACCATCTGAGCTACATAGCCAGTCGTTGAATGATAATCTTAAATAATAAAGAGTCAATTATTTTTATACATTAAATTTAAAGTGGACTATGTCTCCGTCTTTTACAATATATTCTTTTCCCTCAAGTCTTAATTTACCTTTTTCTTTAGCTCCCAGTTCTCCAGAACATGCAATAAAGTCATCATAATCAATCACCTCTGCCTTTATAAATCCTCTCTCAAAATCTGTATGAATTACTCCAGCAGCATTAGGTGCCAATGAACCATTCTTTATTGTCCAAGCTCTTATCTCATTTGGGCCAGCTGTAAAAAAAGTCTCAAGACCGAGCATTTTGTATCCTTCAAAAATAATTTTATTTAGAACCGGCTCTTCCATATCCATTAATTCAAGATATTCTTTTTTTTCATCTTCATTAAGCATCGATATTTCCTGCTCTATTTTTACTGATGTTGGTATCACAAAGGAACTCAATTTAGATGCCACTTCTTTTAAAATATTTAGATTAACTATTGATTCTTTTGATTCATTTATATTAGCAATGTAAAAAGTTGGCTTAGATGATAAAAGCTGAAAATTTTTAACAATTTTTTGCTCATCATCATTAAATTCTTTTAGATTAATTAATTTGCCTGCTTCAAGCTTGCTTTTTATTAATTTTAAAATTTCATAATTATTTTTATTATCTTTATCATTTGTTTTAAGTAGTTTTTCACATCTTAAAATTCTTTTTTCAACAGATTCAAGATCTGCCATTATCAATTCTAAGTTGATTACATCAACATCTCTTGCTGGATTTATTGAACCGTCTACATGCGTTATATTTTCATCATCAAAGCAACGAACAACATGAGCTAAAGCAGACATTTCTCTTATATTTGATAAGAATGAATTCCCTAATCCCTCCCCATTGGACGCACCTTTAACTAAGCCTGCTATGTCAACCAGATCTAAAGAAGCTGGAATAATCTTTTTTGAGTTAACTATTTTATTAATTTCATTAAGTCTTTTATCTGGAAGGGGAACTTTTCCAATATTTGGATCTATCGTGCAAAAAGGAAAATTTTCTGCTGGTATTTGAGATTTTGTGAGTGCATTGAATAAAGTGGATTTACCAACATTTGGAAGTCCTATAATCCCACATTTAAATCCCATTTTTATTTGGTATGTAAGATTTTTTGCACATCTTGGTATTTTTTTTCAATTAATAGCTCAAACACCTCATCAAAAGCGCTATAAGCCCTGTTAATCAAAATCTTTTCCTCAGGTGAGAATTTATTCAAAACCCAATTTGTTACTTCTTCCTTAATACCTGGATGACTTATACCTATCCTAATTCTGTAGAAATCAGTTTTTCCTGTTTTTTCTATTATATCCTTTAGGCCTTTGTGACCTCCGTGACCTCCACCTTCTTTCAGCCTAACTGAACCAAGATCTAGATCTAAATCATCATGAATAACAATACAGTCATGAATTTTTAAGTTAGTTGACTTTAATATCTTTGAAATTGTCTTTCCAGAATCATTCATATAATTTGTAGGGATTGCCCACAAAACTTTATTATCATGAGACTCTCCAACCAATGCTTCAAGTTTTAATTTTTCATCAAATTCTTTAAAGAATTTTTTAGAGATATCAAACATAAAATCCTTTCCAATATTATGACGAGAATTATGATATTTTGGACCAGGATTACCTAACCCAATAACACAAAGGTTATACATTTGATTATGACTCTTCTGAGTTTTCTTCTGAGCTTGAATCATCTGATGAATCAGATTCTTCGCTGCCGCTATCAGAAACTTCTTCACCCTCTGCAACTTCACCTTCTTCAAGTTCCTCTTCAAGAATTGGATCTTCTTCAACTGCTTTAGGCGCATTAACTGAAACAACCATTTGATCAGTCTCCTCAGTTAGTCCTGGAATTTCAGATCCCTCTGGTAAAGATATTTCAGTTAGACGTATTGAATCACCTAAATTGAGGCTTTCAATATCAACATCAATAGATTCAGGAATATTGCCAGCAAGACACATTATTTCAATTTCTCTAATGGTTTTGGCTACAACTCCACCATCAACCTTAACTCCGACACATTCCTCTTCATTCACAAAGTTAACAGGTATTACAACTTTAAGCTTAGTCTTGCTTGAAACTCTTTGAAAATCTGCATGAAGAAATTTACCCTTTGCAGGATCTCTTTGAAGTTCTTTTAAAACAACTTTTTCTTCATTACCCTCAGTCTTAATTAAAAGTACTTGAGTATAAAAAAGCTCATTTTCAGAAGCTTTAGTTAATTCATTTAATTTAAGTTTTATATTTAATGTTTCCTTTTCATCGCCATATACTATCGCGGGAACCATTCCATCGACGTTTCTAATTTCACGAGCTTTATTTGTTCCCGTTCTCTCTCTAAGGTCAGCATTTAATGTAATTTGATCCGTCATAATTTCCTCTATAAAAACATTTCACTCAAAGACTCTTCATTACTGAGACGTGTTATACACTCAGCAATTATATTAGCAATTGAAATGACGCGTATTTTACTGCATTTTTTAGCTTCTTTGTTCAATGGAATTGAATTTGTAACAATTAATTCATCAATATCAGACTTATTTAATCTCTCTATGGCAGGACCAGATAGTACTGGATGTGTAATATAAGCTTTTACGGCTTTTGCACCCTTATTCTTTAATGCTTTTGCTGCATTACAGAGTGTGCCTGCAGTATCAATAATATCATCTGGAACAATACAAACTTTTCCCTCAACCTCACCAATAATATTCATAACCTCAGATTCATTTGCTACAGCTCTTCTTTTATCGATGATTGCTAAATCTGTATCATCTAATAATTTTGCTAGTGCTCTAGATCGAACGACTCCACCAACATCTGGAGATACGACTACTACTTCATTCCTATCATTATTATCTTTTATGTCATCAACCATAAATTTTGTTGCGTAAACATTATCAGCAGGCATATCAAAAAAACCTTGTATTGTTTCTGAATGAAGGTCGATAGTTAAAACTCTATCTATACCAACAGATGCAAACATATCGGCAACAACTTTTGCACTTATAGGAACTCTTGCAGACCTAACTCTTCTATCTTGTCTAGCATAACCATAGTATGGAACAACCGCTGTAATCCTTGAGGCTGATGATCTCTTTAATGCGTCTGCAATCAACATTATTTCCATTACATTTTTGTTCGTTGGTGAGCATGTTGATTGAATTATAAAGGTATCATGGCCTCTAACATTTTCTTCTATCTCAACTTTCAGTTCCCCATCAGAAAAATAACCAACATCTGCTTTTGAAATTTTGATTCCAAGTAATCTCGAAACTTCTGTTGCAAACTCTGGATTAGCAGTCCCTGTAAAAATATCAAGGCCTCTATTTTTATTATTCATATATCTCCTCAAATATATTATAGAACATGGCTGGGGTGGTAGGATTCGAACCTACGCATGACGGGATCAAAACCCGTTGCCTTACCGCTTGGCGACACCCCAATGTTAGTTGATACTGCATATCGGCGAATATTGTAATGGTTTACAGAAAAAGAGTCTCCAATTACTGGGTATTTTTTTAATAATCTTATCAATTTCACTATCATCTTCATAGTAAAAAAATAAGGATGAACCACTACCGCTCAAATTAATTTTGTTTTCAAAGCCATTGGTGAAAATAAATTCCTTAATACTTGGATTATGATTCAAATAAACACTCCAAAAACTATTTTGGTTATCTAAAATACTTTTTTTATTATTTTTGGATTTTTCAAAAAGGTTAAACATTTTTTTTGTTGAAGAGTGAATATTTGGAGTAACAACTAAGATGTTTTTTGTTATCATGTCAGTCTCCTTTAGTCTGTCTCCTGTTCCTTCTCCAATAGCATTTTTGCCAAATACAAAAAATGGCACATCTGCTCCAATGGATGAAGCAATTTCCATTAAATTTTCCTTATTTAAATTTAAGCTCCAAAGTTTATTTAAAGCAATTAATGTTGAAGCAGCATTTGAGCTTGCTCCTCCAAGACCAGACCCAAGAGGAATATTTTTTTTTACTTCAATTTCAATACCATCATTGCTATTTCTGTAATCCAGTAGTTTTTTTGCAGCATTGTAAATAGTGTTATCTTCATCATTAAGATAAATTTCTGTAGATTTAATTCTAATTTTCCCTTTTATGTCTGATTTAAATTTAAGATGGTCATATATATCAACAAGTTGGAAATGTGTCTTTAAATTGTGGTAACCATCATCTCTTTTATCAAGAATTGAAAGACTTAAGTTGATTTTTGCAGGTGATCTTATGACTATTTCATTCATTTTTAATTAAAAAGCCTTCGTAAAAAGAATCTTTATATTCTAAATAAAAATTCATTCTTTTATCTTGATAAAAACACTTCAGGTCAAAATCTGGATTATCCTCAGATTTTTTATAAGTATAACTCTCATTTAAAATACAATTGTTTAGCAATTCTTCAATATTATTAGGTATTTCAGAATTAATTTTATAACTTCCTTCTTTTGTAATGTATTTCATTGCATTTGTTGAGTTATCATATTTAATTTGAACAAAATTTCCATATAATGGCCTGTAAATCTGTATAATGATGTTGTTTTTATTGCTATTTAACAAAATGTTAAATGAATATTTCTCAGATTCTGAAGAATTGAAGAGCACTTTCCCTTTATATGTAACTGAATTGCTATAATTATCAACACCAACACAAGATATTAATAAAAAAACAAAAAAACTATAAGAGATTTTTTTAACCATGGAACTACAATTATTCGGCATCAATCATAAGACCTCAAATGTTGCAGAAAGAGAGAAATTCATTATAAATGAGTCTAACCAAATTTTACTTGATAGTCATTTAAAAAACATTTTCCAAGACGACATTGAGTCATTTTTTGGAATTTCAACATGCAATAGAACAGAAATATATTTAGTTGGCAAATCTGGAATTTCTGAGAAAGTTTTCTATGAAATATTAAAAAAATTAAATATAAATGATATTTCTAGTGACAGTTTTTATTTTCTCTCAAATCACGATGCTCTTGTTCATATGTGTAAAGTCGCCTCTGGTATTGACTCACAAGTTTTAGGTGAACAAGAAATCCTAGGACAATTTAAAACTGCTGTAAAAAATGCAAAAGAGTACAACATTATCGGTAAAAGGTTATCTTACTTTGCAGACAAAGTAATTGAAATTGCAAAAAAAGCAAGAACTGAAACCAATATTGGACTCAACTCTTTATCAGTAAGTGGACTAGCTTTAAAATTGATTAAAAATATTTTTGAAGCACCAGAAAATCAAAATGTACTAGTCATTGGTGCAGGGTCTTTATCCAAAAGCGTTATATCTAATTTATATGATAAAGGAATTCATAACATTAAATTGGTCAATAGAACGATTAAGAAAATAAATTTAAATAAAAACTTTGAGATATTATCCTCTTCACTAGATTCTCTTCATGATCAGCTTGAGCTCGCTGATATTGTTATATCTTCTTCAATTACAGATTTGCCTATAATTGGTAAAGGTGCGATAGAAAATGCACTAAAGGTTAGAAAAAATAAACCAATCTTATTAATAGACTTAGGAGTACCCAGAAATATTGAAGATGAAATAAGAGATATCGAACAAGCCTATTTATTTTCAATTGATGATATTGAAAAAATTACTCAAGATAACTTTGGACAACGTTCCATTGAAGCTGAAAAGGCCATGAATATAATTGTTCTTGAATCCAAATCAAAATTGGAAGATTTTTCTAGCAAATCATCTAAAGATGATGCCAATCTTCAATTAGAAAAGTTTTTAAATAGTTTATCCAGTGATGAGATTGAACAGTTTAAGTCAAATGGTAACTACTCTAATCTAGTTGAATCAATCAAGAGCATGAATATAACTGATGAAGGCTTTAACAATTTTCAGGATATAAAAAATTTGGATGATCATATAATTAAATCTATGATCAAAAGGTTTTTTAGTAATGCATGATTCAATGCTTAAGAAGCTTGATCAGCTTCAAAATAGAATAAATGAAATTCAGGATCTATTACTAGATTCTAAAACTATTGAAGATATAGAAAAATATACTTTGTTAAATAAGGAGTTTTCTGAACTTAAACCAATTGTTGAAAAATTTGATGAATACAATAATGTCCTAAAAAGTATTAAAGATGCAAACGAAATTATTGAATCAGGTGATGATGAGCTCAAAGTTTTGGCCGAAGATGATCTTAAGAGTTATCTAGATATTCCTGAAAAGCTTGAGCAGGAGCTCAAGTTCATGTTACTACCAAAAGATTCTGCAGATGATGGCTCAGCATATCTAGAGATTAGATCTGGTGCAGGAGGTGATGAAGCAAGTATATTTGCTGGTGATCTTTTTAGAATGTATTCGAGATTATCAGAAAGACAAGGCTGGAATTTGGAGGTGATTGATATTAAGCCGTCTGAACAAGGAGGTCTAAAAGAGGTAGTTGCAAAATTAAATGGTAAAAGTGTTTTTAAGGTTCTTAAATTTGAATCTGGAGTCCACAGAGTTCAAAGAGTTCCCGAAACCGAATCACAAGGAAGGGTTCATACATCAACATGCACTGTAGCGGTTTTGCCAGAAGTTGAAGAGGTTCAGGACATAAATATTGATAAAAATGATTTAAGGGTTGATACATTCAGAGCTTCAGGTGCAGGGGGTCAGCATGTTAATAAAACTGATTCAGCTGTGAGACTTACACATATTCCAACGGGATTAGTGGTTGAGTGCCAAGACGGAAGGTCTCAACATAAAAATAAAGAGAAAGCTTTATCTTTACTTGCAGCAAAGTTAAAGCAGCAAGAAATTGATAATCAACAAGAAAGTATCGCAAGTGAAAGAAAAATATTAGTAGGAACAGGAGATAGGAGTGAAAAAATAAGAACATATAATTTTCCTCAAGGAAGAATGACGGATCATAGGATCAAGCTCACTCAACATAATCTTGATCAAATTATGGATGGAGATATAAAAGAAATATGTGATGCATTGTTAGCAGAAAATCAATTAGCAATGCTTTCTCAACTTGAATCAGAGTAATTGAAAAATCAATTAAGTCATTACATTGATATGCTTGATAGCTTAGCTATTAAAAAAGATTTTATTTTTTTTCTCAAAGAAAAATTAGGCTTCAATGATAACGAGATTTATATAAATCAAAACATAGTTCTTAAAAATAAAGATAAAACTTTAATTGAGAAGTTTCTAAAACAAAAAGAGGAAGGAGTTCCTTTAGACTACATCTTAAATTCTTCTAAATTTTATGAATATGATTTCTACGTTGATTCAAGAGTCTTAATTCCAAGACCAGAAACAGAAATTTTGGTTGATTATATAAATAATCATTTTTTGTCTCCAATCAAAGTATTAGATGCTGGCACCGGATCTGGATGTATTGGAATTTCAATAGCTCTTAAAAATCCGAATTTTAAAGTTTATGGCTCTGATTATTCGAAGGATGCTTTGGATGTTGCCTTTATAAATAAAAAAAACTTGTTAGTAAAAAATTTTTTGCCAATACGTGCAAATTGGTTATCTTGTTTTAGTGAAGATTGTTTTGATCTTATTGTAAGCAACCCACCATATATATCAGAGGGAGATTCACACTTAGATGAGCTTATTCATGAACCAAATATTGCTCTAGTGTCGAAAGATAGCGGACTTTTTCATATTAAAAAAATTATTAAGCAATCAAGTAAAGTTCTTAAAAATGGTGGAACATTAGTTATTGAACATGGACATGATCAATCAGAAGTTGTGAAGGAAATTTTTGAAAAAAATTATTTCTCTAAAATAATTAATATCAAAGATCTGCAATTAATCCCTAGAATAACTATTGGAACCTTAGAAAGATAACTCAAGTGCCACAATAAGTAACATATTTTTCATTTGGAGAAGGAAGGGTATATTTGTTATATTCATTTTTTTCTTCAAAAGGTTTTTTTAATAATTCAGACATTAAATTGATTTCTGTCATGTTGTCATTGATAGCTTGTTTTAATGCGTCCTCAATTAGATGATTTCTTGGTATATAGCATGGATTTTTAGTGTTCATTTTTGTAGAAACTTCAGTGATATTAATTTCTTTTTTCCAAGATCTAAACCATTTTGCAAAAACTTCAGATTTACTAAATACAGAATCTTCTACAGACATTGATTTATTAATTATTTTTGCAAGATTTCTAAATGACAAAGTAAAGTCTATTGATTCAGAATGTAATATTTTTAAATAGTCATCAATTATTTTTGAATTGTCATTATCAATATTTTCAAGGCCTAATTTTTCACCAAATTCTTTATAGAAATATTCTTGATATGTCGGCATTGTAAGTTGAAGAACTTCTGTGAGTTTTTTTACTGAAATCTCTTCGTCTTCATCAACTAATGGTATGAGTGTTTCAGCAAATTTTGCCAGATTCCATATTAGTATTGCTGGTTGGTTTTGATATGAGTATCTTCCGTTATGATCAATAGAGCTAAATACTGTTTTTGGATCGTAAGTATTCATAAATGCACAAGGACCATAGTCAATAGTTTCGCCAGAAATCGTCATGTTATCAGTATTCATAACCCCATGAACAAATCCAAGACCCATCCATTTTGATATCAATGAAGCCTGCTTATCACAAACAGCTGCAAAAAAACTCAAGTATTTATTATCAGTTTGTATTAAATCTGGATAGTGTCTATTGATTGAATAATCCGCCAATGTCTTAAGTGCTTGATTATTTTTTGTTCTAGCAAATTCAAATGTACCAATTCTTATATGACTTTTTGCAACTCTAGTTAGAACTCCGCCTGGAAGTGTTGTTTCTCTCAAGACATCTTCGTTTGTTTTTATTGCAAAAAGAGATCTTGTAGTTGGTATTTTTAATGCATGCATAAATTCACTTATTACGTACTCTCTTAAGACTGGACCTAAGGCTGATTTTCCGTCTCCTCTTCTTGAATATGGGGTTTGACCAATTCCTTTTAATTGAATATCCATCTTGTTAATTTCACCCAATAAAATTGCTCTTCCATCACCAAGTAGCGGATTAAAGTGACCGAATTGATGGCCTGAGTATCCTTGAGCTATTGGAATTGAGTCTTGAAGTAACTTATTTCCAGAAAATATATTAAGACAATCGTCAGAGTCTACATAATCTTTATCAAAACCAAGCGCTTCAGCAAGAGGATAATTTTTTAAAATTATCTCAGCTTTTTTAAAACCATGTGGAGGACATTTTTCTGAAATTTCATGAAGTTCTTCAGCATAAGAATTCATAATATTTAGGTTTTTGATATTTTTCACTTTTATCTTAATCGATAAATTTCACAAAAGATTCTAAATTTTCTCTTCTTGTTCTGTATTGATTTATTGGATGATTTGTATCCTCATACCCAATTGCAACTCCACACCAAACAATTTCATTGTCCGGATGATTAATATGTTCCTTTACAGTTTTCGGATAAATTGACCAAGATTCTTGAAGGCATAAGCCCAAGCCATGATGAATAGCGCTTAACCAAAGATTTTCTAAAAACATTCCCACATGACCCCATCCATTGCTACCAAATGTTCTATCAATTGTTATTATCATTCCTATGGGGGCACCAAAAAAATTATAATTTTCTCTAATTTGTTTAAAACGAGAATCTAAATCATCTTTTTCGATTGATAAAGCATTGTACATATCTGCGCCACATTCATATCTTCTTTTTTTATATTCATCAGCTAATGGTTTTGGATAAATATCATATTCGATTTCCTCTTGAACTCCATTATCAAAATTATGCAGAGTTTTTTTTGCCAAATTATTTTTAGCATGCTCATTGAGAACATATACCTTCCACGGCTGTATATTTCCTCCAGATGGTGCAGCGTTAGCAGTTTTTAAGATTTCACTAATTAATTCCATACTTGGAACCTCATTTGTAAAAGCTCTAACAGAAAATCGTTTTTCGATACCTTCTTTTATATTCATAATTTTGTTATCAAATTTTATTGGTTCTTATATAATTTATAACAAAGATCTTAAGGGAGCAATTTATATGATTGGAGATATGCAAAATTGGAAACCTAATGTTGCCGGTATTATCGAACACGCTAGGTCAATGCATCCAGATACAGAGGTTGTTAGCAGGCTTGTATCGGGTGAAATACATAAAACAAATTATGAAGAAGTATGTATTAGGTCTAGGAAATTAGCTTCTTCACTTGAGAAAGATGGCATTAAAAAAGGTGATGTCGTCGCAACGCTTGCATTAAATACTTATAGACATTTAGAAATGTATTATGGCATTTCAGGAATGGGAGCAATAACTCATACTCTTAATTTTAGATTACATCCAGAGCAGGCAGTTTACATCATCAATCATGCAGAAGATAAGATGATATTTGTTGAGTTGCCGTTCGTACCCATCCTAGAGGGGCTTCAAGATAATCTCAAAACTGTAGAAAAATATGTCGTTTTATGTGGCGAAGACGAAATGCCTGAAACTTCATTAAAGAACGCTCTATCTTATGAAGAATATATAAAAGATGGTGACGAAAATTATATTTGGCCAGATATGGATGATGATGCAGCCTGTGCGTTGTGTTACACGTCTGGAACGACTGGAAATCCAAAAGGAGTTTTGTATAGCCACAAATCAAACATCCTACATGCTCAAGTTGCTTTGACAGCGATGACAATACAAGCAGATGATTCTATCTTAATGGTAGTTCCATTATTTCATGTTTTAGCATGGGGAATACCTTATTTTGGACCAATGAATGGTAATAAACTTGTCATGCCTGGTATGCAAATGGAAGGCGAGCCTCTTTACGAACTTATAGACAAAGAAGATGTTACGCTTGCCTTTGGAGTTCCTACTATTTGGATGGGGCTCTTAGCTTATTGTCGAGAAAATAATAAGATTTTAAATTCTGTAAAAAATACTATTATTGGTGGTTCAGCTTTATCTTTGGCAACCTTACAAGAGTTTGATGAAGTTCATGATGTAAATGTTATACATGCATGGGGAATGACAGAAATGAGTCCGATGGGAACCACAAATATTCCAACACCAGCAATGAAAAATATGTCTAAAGAGGAAAAGTATTCTATTCAACTAAAGCAGGGCAGACCAATATATGGTGTCGAGCTAAAAGTTGTTGACGATAAAGGTAACGAGTTGCCAAAAGATGGAGAATCACAAGGCCACTTAATGGTAAGAGGACCATGGATTCTTCAAAAATATTTCAAGGCTGAAAAGGATGCTGTTGATGCAGATGGTTGGTTTGATACTGGAGATATATCTGTTCTTGATGAAGACGGTTACATGACTATTAAAGATAGAGCAAAAGATGTAATCAAATCTGGTGGAGAATGGATAAGCTCTATTGATCTTGAAAATGCTGCATTTGGGCATCCTGAAGTTGCAGAGGCATGCGTTGTAGGCATACCTCACCCAAAATGGGACGAGAGACCGATGTTATTTGTAGTTACAAATTCTGGCGAACCTATCGAAAAACAAAGCATTATCGAATTCCTAAGTGACAAGGTCGCTAAATGGTGGCTTCCAGATGAAATAATTTTCTTAAAAGAGTTACCGCATGGCGCTACTGGTAAACTGCAAAAATTTGATCTAAGAGAAGAATATAATAATTATTATATGGAGAAATAATATGTTGAAAGTTATAAAACCAGCTGAGATCGATTCAGTAATAGGAACTGAGGTAGGAACATCAGAGTGGATAACAATTGATCAAGAAAGAATAAATAAATTTGCTGACGCTACTATGGATCATCAATTTATTCATGTTGATCCTGAACAAGCAACACCTGTTTTTGGCTCTACTATTGCACATGGGTTTTTATCTTTGTCATTAGTAGCTGGTATACCTTTTAGTCAAGAAATTGGAATGGTTCTTGAGGGAACCAAGATGGGTTTAAATTATGGTTTAGACAAAGTAAGGTTTTTGAGTCCAGTTCCCGTGAACTCTGAGGTAAGAATACATATGAAATGTATAGATATTACTGAAAAAAATCCTGGTCAATACCTTGCTAAGACAGAAGTTACAATGGAAATAAAAGGTGTTGAAAAACCTGCATTTGTAGCAGAAACCCTTAGCATGTTTGTCGTTTAAAAATTATTTTAAAAGACCTTTTAAAATTTCGTTGACAGTCTTAGGGTTTGCTTTTCCTTGAGTTTCTTTCATTACTTGACCAACAAAGAAACCAAATAATTTATCTTTTCCTGATTTATATGCCGCAACTTGATCAGAATTAGATTCGATAATTTTTTTAGCAATATCTTCAAGTAAACTTTCATCTTGAATTTGAATCAAACCTTTTGATTCAATTATTTGATCAACATCGGATGCAGTTTCCCAGACTTCTTCAAGAACCGACTTTGCAATTTTTCCTGAAATAGTGCCGTCAGAAATTCGCTCAATAAGTTTTCCAAAATTTTCAGCAGAAAGATTGGATTCATCGATATCAATATTATCTTTATTTAACAAGGCACTAACGTCGCCTACTAGCCATTTTGCAACCAGTCCAGCATCATCTGTTTTAGATGAAGCTTCCTCAAACATATTTGCCATAGTTTTAGATGAAGCAATAATTGTAGCTTCTGATTCATCAAGGCCTATTTCATTAACGTATCTAATCTCTTTTTCTTCAGGAAGTTCTGGGAGATTTTCTTTAATTTCTTTTAACTCTTCATCTGAAATTATTACTGGTAAGAGATCAGGGCATGGGAAGTATCTATAATCGTTTGCTTCTTCTTTAGATCTCATAGATCTTGTTTCATTCTTTTCGCTATCATAGAGTCTTGTTTCTTGAATAACAGATTCACCGTTTTCAATCAGTGTTATCTGTCTATTGATTTCAAAGTTAATTGCTTTTTCAATAAACTTAAAAGAGTTAATATTTTTTAATTCTGCTCTTGTTCCCAGCTCCTTATCATCACTTTTCTTAATTGAGACGTTTACATCGCATCTCATTGAACCTTGGGCCATGTTTCCATCACAGATATCTAAAAATGTAACTAGCTGTCTTATAGCTTTAAAATATGCAACTGCTTCTTTTGCACTGGAAATTTCAGGCTCTGATACAATTTCTAGAAGTGGAGTGCCAGCTCTATTTAAGTCAACGCCAGTTTCTCCTTCGAACATATCATGAATTGATTTTCCTGCATCTTCCTCAAGATGCGCTCTTGTTATATTTATATTCTTCTCATAATCATCAACTGAAATTTTGATTGAGCCTTTTTCAACTATTGGTTGTTCCATTTGAGTTATTTGATAACCTTTTGGTAAATCTGGATAAAAATAATTCTTTCTATCAAATGATGATGTTTGATTGATATTTGCTCCTGTAGCAAGGCCAAAACGAATAGCTTTATAAAATGCTTCTCTGTTTGCAACAGGGAGAACGCCAGGCAATCCCATGTCTACAAGATCAACATGAGTATTAGATTCAGCTCCAAATTCTGTTGAACCACCTGAAAATAATTTAGATTTAGTAGATAGTTGAACATGTATTTCCAACCCTATTACTGTTTCCCAACTCATTATTTTATTCCTTCTGGTGTATACATATGCCAATTAGTTTCATTTTGATACATGTGAGCAAAGTTAAGAATAGTACTTTCATCAAGAAAATTTCCAATTATTTGAAGTCCAATAGGTTTATTTTGAATATTCCCATTTGGCAAGGATATTGCAGGTAGACCAGCAAGATTTGCAGATATAGTGAATAGGTCCTCTAAATACATTTGTATTGGATCATCACCTTTTGATCCCATTTCAAATGCTGGCCCTCGTGTAGTAGGGGTCATTATTACATCAATATTTTGAAAAGCATTATCAAAATCATTTTTGATTAATCGTCTAACTTGTTGAGCTTTTTTATAATAAGCGTCGTAGTAACCAGCAGATAAAACATATGAACCTATTAATATTCTTCTTTTTACTTCGTCTCCAAAACCTTCAGAACGAGTCTTAACATATAACTCTTCAAGATCTTTTACATCTTCTGATCTCATACCAAACTTTACTCCGTCAAATCTTGATAAATTCGAAGAGCACTCAGCAGGAGCAACAACATAGTAAGTTGGAACTGATAATGATAAATTTGGTAATGAAATATCAACAAGCTCAGCTCCTAGTGATTCAAATTCTTTTAACGAATTATGATATATTTCAACAACATCATTATTAAGACTGGAAAGATCTAAATCTTTAACAATACCGATTTTTTTACCTTTCAAAGAGTTATTCAAGTTTTCCTCAAAATTTGGTATCTCATCTTCAAGAGAAGTTGTATCTTTTTCATCATGAGAGCACATTTCATTTAAAATCAATGCACAATCCTCTGCAGTTCTTGCCATTGGACCAGCTTGATCAAGACTTGATGCAAAAGCTATCATGCCCCATCTAGAAACCCTTCCGTATGTCGGCTTTAGACCAGTTATTCCACAAAGTGAAGCTGGTTGTCTAATGGAACCACCTGTATCTGTTCCTGTTGCAGCGGGTACTATTCCCGCAGAAACAGCTGAAGCTGAACCACCCGAACTTCCGCCTGGAACTAAATTTTTACCCCAAGGATTTTGAACATTACCAAAAAAGCTTGTTTCATTTGAGGAGCCCATTGCGAATTCATCCATGTTAGTTTTACCAATTGAAATACATCCTGCATTTTCAAGATTCTCAATAACCGTCGCTGAATATGGAGGTATAAAATTATTTAATATATTTGAACCACATGTTGTTCTTAGATTTTTAGAACAAAAAAGGTCTTTTTGAGCAATAGGAATGCCTGCAAGAGGCAAATTTGATGAATTATTATCAAATTCTTCAGCTTTTTTTATGGATTCCTCCTCATTAAGAGTAATAAAGGCATTTAAATCTTTATTTTCTTCAATAAGCTTATAAACTTCTGTAACAATTTCTTTGTAAGAAATCTCTTTTTGAGAAATCATGCTTTTAATTTCTTTTATTGATTTATATTTAATTGTCACTCAACAACCCTTGGAACCAAAAAATAGTCTTCATTAGCAGAAGGCGCGACTTCAAGCATTTCTTTTTTTAGATTTTTAGCAGTTACGATATCTTTTCTTGTTTTAGCTGTTTTTTCTAATGGATTTTTTAAAGGAGCTATCTCAGTGGTATCGACATCATTTAACTGATCAACAAATTCAATGATGTTACTCAAGTCTTTAATAATTTTTTCTTCCTTTTCACCATCAATTTTTAATCTAGATAGGTAAGATATAGTTGTTACTGTTTTCTTGTCCATATATAGGATATTATTATAGTTTAGTGGGTGGATATTAACCTAACTAGCAGATTATTTAAATTGTTTTATCAGAGGATTGCTTGTGAAATTTAACTTGTTCAAAATGGTTGGAGGATATTTCTCTAACGATTTATCTATAGATTTAGGAACTGCAAACACATTAATTTATACAAAAGATGTTGGAATTGTTCTTAACGAGCCTTCAGTTGTAGCAATCCGTGAAAGTAGGGGCCAAAAAACTGTTGTAGCTGTTGGCACTGAAGCAAAAAAAATGTTGGGAAGAACTCCTGGAAATATAAAAGCCATCAGACCTTTATCAGAGGGAGTGATAGCTGACTTCCAAGTAACTGAAAAAATGCTACAACACTTTATAGCAAAGGTTCACGAAAAATTATTTATAAAACCAAGTCCAAGAGTTCTTGTATGCGTTCCATGCAGATCAACTCAGGTTGAGAGAAGAGCAATCAGAGAGTCTGTTCTTGGTGCAGGAGCTAGAGACGTTAAACTTATAGAGGAGCCAATGGCTGCAGCAATTGGAGCAGGACTTCCCGTTGAGGAGGCTTCAGGAAATATGGTTGTTGATATTGGAGGAGGTACTTCAGAGATCGCAATTTTATCTCTAAATGGAGTTGTTTATTCTGAATCTGTAAAGATTGGTGGAGATAAAATGGACGAATCAATAACTTCATGGATTAGAAGAAATTATGGATGTGTTATTGGCGATTCCACTGCCGAAAAAATCAAATACACAATTGGTTGTGCAACTGCTGAATCCGAAAAATTAGAGATGTCTATTACTGGAAGAAATCTTGCTGAAGGTATTCCTGAAACTTTTACCATAAATAGCGAACAAATTTTTGAGGCTATGAAGGATCCTTTATATGGAATAGTAAGAGCTATCAGAAATGCACTTGAATTATCACCGCCAGAACTTGCTGCAGATATTGCAGAGAGAGGTATTGTGTTGACAGGAGGTGGAGCATTATTAAGAGATTTAGATAAATTAATATCAAATTCCACTGGCATTCCTGTTATTGTCGCTGAAGATCCATTGACTTGTGTTGCTAGGGGCGGCGGTCAGGCATTAGAAATAATGGATAAATATAATATTGACCTTTTATCGTCTGAGTAATTCCAATGGCTAGGACAGCGCCAACTCCTAGTCAAAAAATTAGCTTTATACTGCTCATTTTAATTAGTTCATTAATTTTGTATCTTGATTTAACTTCTAATAATTTTCAGAACATTAAGAATGGATTTAAAGCATTCAAAATATCATCCTTTTATATAGCAAAAGAGATTTCAATAGAACCAATAAAATCAATAATTAACTTAACAAAGAGTAAGGATGACTTAGTTGAGGAAAATAAAAATTTGAAGTCAGCCCTAGAGCTTAGTTATTTAAATAATTATCTAATCTCCAAAGAAAATATTTTTTATAAAGATGAAGAGATTATTAAGAATGTTCATGACAAGGGTGATTATAAATTTGCATATGATGTTGCCAATCTAAAAAGTATTGATCCAAATATGTTTATCTGTTGTGACAAACATAGAATGTTTATCGAAATAAAAGGAAATAATGATGCCTCATATATCGAGAGTATGGTCTTTAATAGTGAAGGAATACTTGGTCAGATTATTAATGAAAGCAAATTTTATGAAGTATTACTTTTAACAGATATTTCCCACTCATTGCCAATAAAGCTTGAATCAAACAAATTTTATTGTAATGCGAAAGGCAGTGGAAGAGCTGAATATATTATTTGTGACTATAATCCTCTAATTTGGACAGAAGTAATTGACAAATCTCAAGCTGTTTATACTTCTGGCTTAGGTGGTGTTTATCCAAAAGACATAGAAATTGGATATGTGAGTTCAATAATAAACACTGATTCTAGAGAGGCGAGAATTGAAATTAAATTATTAGCAAATCCTCTTAATGGGGACCAGTTTGGAGTACTAAACTATTAATGATCAGCTTTTTAAAAAGATTTTTTCTAATTATTTTCATAAATTTCATTGATCAAAATTTAGCTATTTTATTTTCTAAATTATTTATTATTATTCCTTTAACTTTTTTAGCTTTTTCTTTTTACGTGTATAAATCAGACAAAAATATAAGCGCTTTAGAAGCATTCTCTTTCGGTTTTTTCGTTGATTTAATTTCTGATACTTTCTTTGGTTTAAATGCTACGATTTATTGCCTAGTTACATATTTTATTAATCAAAATGCAAATTCATTTAAATTATTTAGCTATTTGCAAATATGCCTATTTTTTGGATTATCAGCTTCAGCTTATGTTGGCTTTACTCAATTAATAACTAATTTATATGATTTCTCTTACATAACTCTTTTAGTAAGTTCAATTGTAAATATAATTTTTTGTTTTTCTATTGCTTTAATCTCATCCTATTTCCCTCAGCGGCTGAACATTAAACTGTAAATGACTCTCGTGAAGAATATTTTTAAATCTTTCCTTGTATTAGTAATTTTTGTTTCTCTTGTGACAGTGGCAACTTATTATTTTTTTCTAAGCAAGCCAGAAAATATTATTTTTGTTGCAAATAAGATAATGAAAGAAAATTATTCAATACAGTATAGAGAAATAGAGTCTGACTTAAATTTTCTCTCACCTTTAATTGTTTTAAGCGATGTAATAATAATAGATCAAGAAAATAATGAAATTATAAAATCTGATGAAATTAAAATTGGTTTAAAGATAATTAAATCTATATTAAATGGTTATATTGATTTGCACACACTATCTATAACAAATATAGAATTTTTAAATGGAACCAACTCAACAACAAGCAATGGAATTTATAGAATAAACATTAGCAATCTTCACATTCATTCTAATCAATTCATTTTTTCAGCTAGAAACACTGAAATCTTCAGTAGAGATAACAACTTATCAATATTTAATAAAGATGGAGAGATAAATAATATTCCATTTAAAGAATTGAGTGTATTTAACAAAGCAGAATCAAGTTTTTACCAATATTTAGCTTTTTTTGAATTAGATGAGAACGTAATAGAAAAGGAGGAGTTAATAAATTTAAACGGATTTTATGATAAGAAAATTAATCTTTATCTATCAAGCAAAGGATATTTTGATTCTGAGCAAAATAAGATAACAAGCATAAATAAATATATATTTAATAATTCAAATTTAGTTACTGAATCAAATTATGAAATACAAGATGTAGAAGCTGTTTTGTATACAAACATTGATCAAAATTTGAGTGGCTTATTTTCTGCCAAAATTCCAGATCAGTCCATAGAGGGATCAATAACATATGACGACAAACTAACTTTAAGATCACAGGTTTCTTTTAAACTAAATGAGCTTTTTAATTATGGTGAATATATTAATCTTAGCGGCAATGAAATATTTAAAGCAAAATTAATTATCGACAAAAAAGCTTCACTTGAATTGATAAGTAACCTTTCCAATACCACTATAAGATCCAATATTAATGATTTAAAAAAGGATCCTTCAGAGTATTTGAAAACAATAATTTATATATCAGATTTATCAGAACCTACTTATGCCATTGAAAACAAAAAATTTAAGGCTTTCATAGATGGTAATTCGAATGGATATTTTTCATTAGGACTATCATTCGATGAGGATATTGAAAAGCTTAAAATCATGGATGGATTTTATATATTTTTAGAATTAAATAATTTAAAGATTGATAATCTAGTTATTGATAACCAACTTGAAGATAATTCAAATTTAAAATTAATTAAACTTAAAATAAATCAATTAAATTTTTTTAATAATCTTTATAGAGATCAAAAATTTGAAATTAAGTTTAATAAAAAAGAGATAAAAGCATCTTTTAATGGCGATAATCTTAATGGAACTCTCAGAATTGATTCAACTGGATTTTCTAGAATAGATGTTTTTGATACAAAATTTGATTTTAAGGGGATAAATATAGTTGAGGGAAATGAATCTCTTAACATTGATGATATTAACTTAAGGTTTATTGGAAAGAATATTCAAACATTTGATGATGTTTTTCAAAATATTGATTTTTATTTTCTTAGAAATAAAACATTAACAACAATTGATAATATAAACATTTCTAGTGAGAGTTTTAATATAGGGCCCTCAAATGATAATGTAAAAGCATATATAAGTTACAACAACAAAACTGATCTATATAAGGTTAGAGGGTCATATGAAATAAATAACGAGGATAATATTTTTGAGAATTTTGTTAATTATGATTTTGAATATCTTTTTTCAGATTTAAATATTCAATGGGAGAGTATTACTCAACTGAAAAATTTAGAAGGAAGAATTAAATTTAAAATTAAAGATCTTCAGTCCAATACATCCATGCCGGACTCGGCATTACTTAGCGCTCTTAAGATATTCAACTTAAACGCTTTGCTAAATAATTTAACTAATGAATCAACTTTTAATAATTCAAAGCTAATAATAAGCAGAGCTGAAGGAGATTTTTATGTTGGTCAAAAAAGGGCTTTGTTTAGTAAGCCTATAAAATTAGAAACACCGGAAGCAAAAATGAATTGGACTGGTAACATAGGTAAAGACAAAAATGGTTTGTTAGATCAGCTAGATTTAGATTTGGATATGCGATTAAAGGTTTCTGAGAATATACCCTGGTATGCAGCTATTTTTGGTGGCATCCCAGCTCTTGCAGGAGGTTTTGTTTTCGAAAATATTATCGATGAAAGACTTGATGATGCATCAACTTTTAAATTTAAAGTAACAGGATCAATCGATGAACCAGCAATTAAGAGACTAGATTAGATAAATTGTTGCTAATCCTAAAAATGATATAAAACCAACAACATCAGTAACTGTTGTAACTATAACACTACCGCCAATTGCAGGATCTTGTTTTAGTTTTCTTAAAATAAGAGGAACCAAGATTCCAGCAACCACAGAACTCATCAAATTTATGATAAGAGCACAAGATATCAAAATAGCAATAATGGTGTCTTGAAACCAAGCATATGTAATAAAACCAACTAAAATTGATAAGACTATTCCATTTAATATTGATACTGCTAGCTCTCTTTTAAAAAGCCAACGAATATTTGATGTATTTATTTGCTCCAGGGTAAGGCCTCTTAAAACTATAGTTAGAGTTTGTGTAGCGGCAACACCACCCATACTTGCAACAATGGGCATTAATACCGCTAGATACACAATTTTATCAATTACACCTTGAAATAAATTTATTGCGCTTGCAGCAATGAAAGCAGTGGCTAAATTTAAGCTTAGCCAGAATACTCTACTTCTTGCGGCTCTTCCAGGAGGCGCAAAAGTATCCTCAGCAACACCGGCCATTCCTAATAAATTTTGATCTGCGTCCTCTCTTATTACGTCAACAACATCATCAATAGTTATTCTTCCAATTAATTTACCATCGGCATCAACCACTGAAGAGGAAATCAAATCATTTCTCTCGAATAAAGTTGCAACTTCTTTATCATTTAAATTTACATCAATTGGAAGAAATTCGGTTTCCATTATTTCTCTTACAAGCATAGTAGGTTTGGATGTGATTATTTTACTTATTGAAAGTTCGCCTAAATATTCGTTTTCTTGATTAACCACAAATATTTTGTCAGTATTTTCTGGTAAATCACCTTGATCTCTTAAATAACTTATTACTTCTTTAATTGAGTTGCTTGGCCTGACGCTTATTACATCAGTATTTAAGAGTCCGCCTGCAGTATTGTCCGGAAAAGTAAGACCAATTTCGATTCTTTTTCTATCAACTAAAGACATATTTGATAAAATTTTATTCATTCTTTCTTCAGGAAGATTTTGTAAGATATCTACAATCTCGTCTAATTCAAGTTCTTTAACAGCCTCAGTTAATTCTTCATTAGAAATATTTGAAACTAAATCTTGTTGAATTTCTTCTCCTAATTCAAAAAGAACATCACCTTCCTCCTCTGTCTTTAACAACGAAAATAAAAGAGTTCTTTGTTTTGGTGGTGATGATTCGAGGGCATGAGCAATTTCAGACGCAGTCATTTTGCTTAAAAGTCGCCTTATTTGATTAAGTGACAGATTTGATGAATCATCTAATATAATATCAAGGTTATCTTTAATATCATTTTTACTCATACTCTAATTCTAACCTGAAAAGAATTATCTATATCTTGATGATGGAATATTATTTTTTTTTCTATATTTTGTTATTGTTCTTCTTGCTAGGCTAAAACCTCTTTTATTAAGCTCAATTGTTATTTTTTTATCACTTTTAGGTTTTTTTTCAGAATTAATGATATCTTGAATTAATTTCATAAGTTGGATGGCAGAAATATCCCGGGTCTTGGATACGGAAGAAACTAAAAGAGATTTAAGCTGCATAATTCCTTTAGGAGTATCAATATATTTATTCCTTAAGATCCTTGATACTGTTGAAGGATGAACCCCAATCTCATCTGCAATTTCTTTGTTACTTAAAGTATTGAGTTTTAGGGGGTTATCTTCAAAAAAAGAAATTTGTTTTGAGCAAATATATTCTCCAACGTTTCTCACAGTGTCGTTCCTCTTTTTTACAGATGTTAAAAGCCATTTTGCATCATTTATTTTTTGCATTATTTCTTTATTTTTTTTATTCTTTGACTCTTTTTTTACTGAATCAATCAAATCTTTATCTAATTTTATTAATGGAAAATTTTCATCATTAAACTCAACCTTAAAATTTTTGTTTATAAAAGAAATCTTTAAGTCTGCCTCTATGAATTCAGTTGTTCCGTAGTTCAATCCAGGACTTAAATCGCAGCTTTTGATTTCATCTATAGCTGATTCAAATTCTTTTTCTGTGAAACCTTCCTCTAGGGCTGTTTTTTTTATAAGACTGAGATTATCAAGTTGTTCGTTTTGAATAATTATCCCAATTAAATCTTTTTTTACTCTAGAAATATTTTTTTTGTTATCAATTTGAATTTTTATGCATTCTTTATGATTTCTAAATCCAATACCTCTCGGATGTAAACTATGGATGATATTCAGAAGAACATCTTGGATCTCTTTTTCTGTGAAAATGAAATTAGAAATTTCCTCAATCTGTTCTGTGCTTTCTGAGAGTTTTCCAGATTCATCAATACATCCAATTATTAATTTTGCAATTTGGATTTCTTTTTCATTTAAGTGAAAATCATCTAACTGTTTAATTAAAGATTCTCTCAGATTAACTTTGGATTCAATATCAAAACTGAAATCAGAATGATTAAAATTATGATCGACAATGCTTGTTTCATTTTTTTCTAAAAATGGATTCTCTATTATTTCTTTATCAATTTTTTTAACTAATTCAAATCTTGAGAGTTGAAGCAAATCGATTGATTTTTTCAAAGACGATGTAAGTTTTATGCTTTGTTTCTGTTTTAAATTTTTTGAAAGAGTTATGCTCATCTACGAATACATATCTCCGAGGTAGACTTTTTTTACTAAACTATTACTTATAAGATTTTCCTTATCACCTTCAGCAATTAATTCACCGTTATTTATAATTGCTGCTTTGTTGCATATTTCTAAAGTTTCTCTAACGTTATGATCTGTGATTAGGATTCCTATATTCTTTTTTGACAATTTAACTAAAACATTCTTAATGTCCTCAATCGCAATAGGATCAATGCCTGCAAAGGGTTCATCCAAAAGGATTATTTTTGGTTCAGAAGCAAGAGTTCTTGCAATCTCAACCTTTCTTCTTTGACCACCAGATAACTGTCTACCTTTCAAATCCAATATATCGGCCAGATCAAATTCTTCAATTGATTTATCAATAAATTTTTTGATATCTGCTTTATCTTTAAATGAAAGCTCAGCAAGACCGTATAAATTATCTTTAACAGTCAGATTAAGAAATATTGATGGCTCTTGAGGCAAATATTTTAAACCAAGATTTGATCTTAAGTGCATTGGCATTCTGGTTAAATCGTTCTTCTCAAGAATTACACTGCCTTTATCAGCATGAATAAGACCTGCAATTATGTAAAAGGAAGATGTCTTTCCAGCTCCATTTGGGCCCAATAAACCAAAAATTTCTCCAAAATTTACTTTAAAAGATATATCTGAAATGATTTTTTTTTCTTTAATTGATTTAGATATATTAGTAACTTCTAACATTTTATTCACTCGACATTATTTTGCCTGACATAGGATTAAAAATAATTAAATTTGATCTGATTGAGAGATTATCAAACTTAATAGATGCATTACCTATCAAATGAACCTTTTCATTACTATAAAAAATTATCTTTTCTGCCTCACCATTAAAATTATTATCATTTTTGTTTGATCTAATTGAAGTGGGATCACCTAAGATTGAAATCAATTCTTTTTTATTGTCATACACTGCAGAGTTAGCAGAAATGACAACATAATTAGAATTTATATTAACGTTTGAGAGAAAGCTTACATTTTTTGATTTATTTGAGAACTCAACTTTGTCAGATTTTATTTCTACATGATCAATGAAACCGACTGAATTTAAATCAAACGTTAATAGAAATAAATAAAATAATATTAAGTATTTTTTTTTCAATTAAAGTATCCTTGCCTCAACTAAATCATGCATTGATAAAACACCAATATATTTATTTTTTTCAAGGACAACCAAAGTGAAGATTTTATTTTCTTCCATTATCTTTGCAGCATCTACAGCAAGCGCCTCTGATTCAATAGTTTTAAAACTTTTTGTCATTACGTCTTTGATTTTTGTTGTTTGTATATTTATTTTCTTATTAATACATCTCCTTAAATCACCATCTGTAAAAATTCCAACTATTTTTGATTTTTCAGTAACTAAAGTGATGCCAAGATTTTTTTTAGTTATCTCAATTAATGCTTTATCAAGGACTGTATTGAGATTTACTTTAGGCACTTTATTGCCTTTATGCATAAGATCTTGAACTTGTGTAATAAGTTTTTTTCCTAACTTTCCTGCAGGATGAGATGAAGCAAAATCTTTTTTTGTAAAGCCCTTTGCTTCTAATAGAGCTATTGCTAAAGCATCACCAAAAGCTAAAGCATTTGTTGTAGAAGTTGTAGGTGCCAAATCAAGAGGGCAGGCCTCTTTCTTAGATTTTATTTGAATCTGGATATCAGCAAACTTTGCTATAGTAGATTTATTATTTCCAGATAATGCAACTATTTCTTTAGCATGTCTTTTTAATGAAGATAGTATATTTATAATCTCTTCTGTTTCACCTGAATTCGAAATTAACATAACGATATCTTTTTTATTTATTATTCCCATGTCTCCATGAGCAGCTTCAGTAGGATGAATAAAGATTGAAGGAGTACCTGTACTAGAAAGGGTCGCAGATATTTTTCGAGCAATATGACCTGATTTACCAACTCCCATTATAATAAATTTGCCACCAGAACTTATGACTTTATCGCAGAGAACTTCAAAAGATTTATCTAGTTGATCTGATATTGATTTAATTGAGTCTGACTCAATTTTTAAAGTCCTTTTAGCTGATGCTATGTAGTTATATTTTTTCATATTAAATTAAAAAATTTATCATAACGCTAATGTTATAATAGACTAATGTTGCATTCACATAAAAACTATTTATTTGTTTTTTTATTAATCTTAACTAGTCTTCCGATTAAATCAGAGCAGAATCCTTTTCTTTTTATTGATAATAATGCTCAAGATATGGTGAAGGTTTTAACAAATGAATCGTCTTTATTTGATACGAATAGAAAATTATATGAACAGAAGATTAAAGACATATTTGAGCCAATGATTGATTTTAGAAGGGTTGCTGCTAGCGTTATGGGCAAAAAATACTATTTAATGGCCTCTCAAGAGCAAAGAAATGAATTTATTTTAATATTTAAAGATTCATTGTTAGAAACTTATGCTGAAACTCTCGCGCAATGGGGAGAATCAACAATTTCTACTGATTTTCCAAAGGATGATTTTTTATCCAAAAAATTTGAAAATTATGAAAAGAATATTGAGGTTAAACAAACCTTAGATACTGGCACTAGCAAGTATCCAATATCATATAAGTTAAGAAAAAGTGACAATGGTTGGAAGATTGTTAACATCATTATTAATGGCGTAAATTTAGGGCTTACCTTCAGAAATCAATTTCAAGCATTAGCAGTTTCACAGAATGAGAATATTGAAGCTACTTTAATAAACTGGGTTTCGGATGCAGGAGATGCTGGTATTTCATAAAATGAAAGAAACTATTAATAAGATAATCACTGAAAATATTCCTGATGCAAAATGCATTTTTGAAGGCGATTCATGTAATTTAAGATTAATTGTTACCTCAGATACATTTATCGATATGTCGTTAATAAACCAGCATAAAACAGTTATGAAGCTTCTAGAAAATAAGTTTGAATCAGGTGAATTACATGCATTAAGTTTAGAGACAAAAATTTTCTGAGATGGAAAAATTATTAATTAAAGGAGGAAATTCACTCTCTGGAAAAATTACTTGTTCAGGTGCAAAAAATGCAGCACTACCAATGATAGCTTCTACGATTCTTTCCGATGAAGAAGTAACTTTAACAAATCTTCCATATCTTCAAGATATTACAACTATGTTCGAACTATTAGGATCAATGGGTGCTGACATTTTATTAAATGAAAATATGAATTTCACAATTAAATCAAATAATCTTAAAGATATTGAAGCAAGATATGAACTAGTTAAGACGATGAGAGCTTCAATTTTGGTTTTGGGACCTTTGGTTGCTAAATATGGAAAAGCTAGAATAGCACTTCCTGGAGGCTGTGCCATTGGATCAAGGCCAGTTAATTATCATCTTGATTCTCTTGAGCAAATGGGAGCTAAGATAATTTTAAAAAATGGCTATATTGAAGCATCTGCAAAAAAATTAAAGGGCGCGAATATTAGATTTGATGG
>Ga0209433_10000008_pt1 | contig 74776 bp, 79 predicted proteins | sample METZYME_5_50m_FD_187552 | JGI IMG/M metagenome (GOLD analysis project Ga0209433, IMG submission 187552) | Marine microbial communities from oxygen minimum zone in mesopelagic equatorial Pacific - METZYME_5_50m (SPAdes) (version 2) | ecosystem: Environmental > Aquatic > Marine > Oceanic | place...
ATCTACCAATGGAACTATTGAATGGGAGTGAAGGATCAAGAAAAACCTAGTTATAGTCTCAAAAAAGTGGTTTCTCCTTAAAACAAGATGAGATTAAAACTATGCAGAGAAATATAAAAAGAGCAATGATTGAAGAGGACTTTGATAATCCTGATCTAGGAAAAATAGTTATTGAAAGATTTATGGAACTGCAAAGGTAAAGTTCGAATGAGTGCAATTCCAAAAGAGTTATTCGGATTAAGAGTGGAGGTTCTTCGATCCAGAAGAAAAACTTCAGTACTTTATATAGTTGGAGATGAACTACAGATAAGAGTTCCAAATAGAGTAAGAGATAGAAAAATAGTTGAAATTCTTGAAACGAAAGAAAGATGGATTAGAAATAAGGCAATTCAATTACAAAGTCAACCTATATCTAAAGAAAGAGAATTTATTAGTGGCGAATCTTTTGCACTTTTTGGTAAGAATTTAAAGTTAAAAGTTTTAGAGGGAGGGAGAGTTGGAACTAAATTAGATGGTGATTATCTTTTGACGAATGTAAGAGCATCAGAGATTGAAGATGTAAGAAAATTTAGAATTAAAACTTATATTGAAAAATGGTATATCCAAGAAGCATATAAAAGATTAGAAGAGAAAGTTATAAGGTATTCAGAAATTATTAAAGTATCTCCAAGAGAGATGAAAGTCAGAAACTATAAAACTAGATGGGGTTCTTGTGATAAGAAAGGTAGATTAACTTTTAACTTTCATCTAATAAAAGCACCACATTCGATTGTTGATTATGTAGTTGTACATGAACTTTGCCATATGCTTCAACCAAATCATTCAAAATTCTTTTGGAATGAAGTAGCAAAATATGACCCTTTATTTAAAGAGCATAAGAAATGGTTGAAATTAAATGGTGCAGAATTAATTAGATGAAGAGAAGGAAAGTTTAAGAAGATTTTCTCCCAGAATTTACTAAAAAATAAATAAGAGGGCATTTGTTTGCCCTCTTCGAGTCTTGAACTTCTTTTCCTAAATGTTTGAAGTTCCTTTGACTCCTGAATTATTTTTACTCCTACTGAATGGGAAAAGATAGTCGTGACAACCACAAAGCACTAATACTCGGGTAGAAATACCCTATCAATTTAAAGTGAAAAGTAGGACAATACAGATATAGATCTAGGAGGTCTTATGAAACTATTCAATCAATTCAATGTTCTTCCAAGATACCTAACTGCGTTTAACTATGCAGGATTAAAAGTTAATGAAACTCCAAAAGAACTCGAGAAATGCACTCCTGAGTTTCAAAATTTTTGGGAGAAGGAATGTAGAGAACATCCAACAAATCAAAATTGTTTAATTTATTGTGACTGAAGTATTAATTATTTGTAGTCGTTTAAGAATTTAATTTTTACTGTATTAGATTTGATTGATTGATACAGGAAATTAATCTTTTTTGAGCAGTTTCCTCAAATCCCATTTTAAAGAATTTAGAATACCCGCTTTTTTCTTTACAAACATCTTCTTTTTGTTTGTATAAAATCTTTTTTTCTAATAATTCAAGTCTTGCATTTTTTCTTTCTTTAAGAAGATCTAATGTATTAGGTATACTATTGAGCACAAATCCAATACAAAAAAAATAAATAACTGTTTTATAGTTTTTTTTAAACAAATTCATATCTTTTTTATTTCATATTTATAGAATAAAGTTTTAAGAATTTATAGTTAAAGTCTAAGTTATTCCTTAAAAAATTCAATTTATTATTGATTATTTTTTGAAATATGGAGGAATTTTGAAGAAAAGTGATGAAATTTCAAATTCAAAAGACTTTATTTTTTATTAATTAATTATTAGTAGGCAAATTTTAATTCTAAAGTAGGATGGTTTTGAATAAAAAATTAAAAATGAACTTTAAAGAAAGAGGAATAACAGTTGGCGATTTATTGATTTTTATAATAGTTGTTTTAATTTCTTTTTTTTCTATTTCTAAAATTAGAAATGAAAATAGTCAGAAATCATTAAGCTATTTTTTTATGAATAATTATCATGATGTGCAAAATAGAGATATTTAATTTTATTTTGAAAGTTTAGGAATTAATCCTTGATACTGATTTATGCTGTTAAGTTTTATAAGTTATGAGTAGGTTTATAAAAATAAGTAGGTCTACTGTTGAAAGATATATTCAATGCAAAAGATGTTGTTATTTAGAGAAAAATCATAATATTAGGCCGCCCTCTTTACCTTTCACATTGAATATTGCAGTAGATAATTTATGTAAAAATGAGTTTGATTTTTATCGTGAAAAACAAGAACCACATCCTTTGTTTAAAAAGCATCAAATAGATGCGGTTCCTTTTAAACATGATCATATCGATATGTGGAGAAATAATTTTCAAGGATTGAGATATAAATCCTTGGACTATAACTATGATTTTGGTGGTGCAATTGATGACGTTTGGCAAAAAAGAAGTGGAGAATTAATAGTTGCAGATGTTAAAGCTACATCTAGAAATGAATTTAATTGGTTGGAAACTTTTCAAAAATATGACTATCCAAAAGCTTATAAAAGGCAGCTTGAAATGTATCAATGGCTTTTAAGAAAAAAAGGATTTAAAGTATCTAACGAAGCTTATTTGCTTTACTTTAATGGTAAAAAGAATGAAAAATTTTTTAATAATACACTTCAATTTGATACTCATTTGATTAAATTAGAATGCTCATCTGAATGGGTCGAGCAAGCTATACTTGATACTGTAAATTTATTAAGATCAAGTACGTTTCCAAAGCCATCGACAAAATGTGATTTTTGTAATTACATTAAGAAAAGATGGAATTTAGCTAAAAATACCTGAAATTATTTTTTGTTGAACTGGTAATTAAATAAATCGAAGCTAATCTTAAAAGGAACTATAACCAATGATTTTGGCTTTTTTACAAACAAAAAATAATAAATTAAGCAATAAATTACAAAAGGATATTATCAAAATTGGTGGTAAGACAATTTTCCTTAATCCATTTTTATATTGGAGGAGAATTGATCAGAATACAAATAGATGGCTTAGAGAACCTGGTCAAATTGCAGAATTGCAAATAAAAACTAATAGAAATAGATTTTATCCAGAAGCGGATTGGGAGTCTTTAAATAATGATCAAAAAGCTCTTAAGGATGGAACTATTGAAATGTTTTTAAAAACATTAGAGTTGATTTCTACTTTTCATCCTGATTTAAATTCTGGACAACTCTTAGAAGTTGAGAGAAAAATAATAATTAGTAAAAAATATTCTTTTGAACAATGGGTACAACAATCTTTTGTAAAAAGAGCTAATGCACAATTAAGAGAAAAAAGAAAATTTGAAAGGATAAAATTTATAAGTAGATGGAAAGAATGGTTATCTTTAGAAGAAACTCATAAGGCTCTGTTACCGGTTATTATTATGGTATTCGTTTCGTCATTTATAGGGTGGACGGCAGGTATTTCAGAAAATAGCTGTAATCCTTATTTTGAAGACTCTTTGAACAGTAAAATCTAAAATATGGCAGATTTTTTTGATAGCTTAAACCGGCTTTTAACAAAAGATTTTGTATCGGACTTTAAAAAAATCTTAGAGAATCCTAATAACTTATCAGATAATATAATCAGTTATTTAAAGAAAAATAAAATTGATTTAAATAATATTATTGATATGAAAGAAAATGAAAAAACAATAGATTGTGATCCTATTAAAGATGAAAATATAGATATTCAAAATGATAGTAATGATTATGAAAATTTATTTTTAAGACTTAATAATATTGAAAATACAATGAATGAAATAAAAGAATATCTTCAAAAAGATAATTGATTAATAACAAGTTTAACAAAAAGTTTGTACGTTTAAATAATCAGCCCTTGATACTGATTTTGTTATCATCGTTGGCTTTTTTTTTGATATTATTTAGGCTTATTTATTTACAGGTTTTAAATCACCAAAAGTATAAAAATATGTCTGATCAAAATAGGATTAGGCTTATTGCTACCGAACCAATAAGAGGACGCATTATTGATAAAAATGGAGAAGTTCTTGCAAATAGCAAATTAAATTATTCCTTAGTGGTCAAGCCTCAAATTATAAATCAAAAGATTTGGGATTCATATAAATATAAACTTGCTAAATTATTGAACACAGATGTAGATAAATTAGATAGTAAATATAATAATTTCAATACTGGGAATCAACGTTTTTCTATAAAATTGTCAGATTCTTTATCAACAGAACAGCTTATTCGATTTAAAGAAAACGAAAGAGATTTTAAAGGCATAGAAATTGCTGAGAAAGTTATTAGAAATTATCCATATAAGACATTAGCTGCTCATGCTCTTGGTTATACGTCCCCAGTAACTGAATTAGAATTTAAAATTTTATCCAAAAAAGGTTACCGATTAAATGATTTGATAGGAAGAACTGGCGTTGAGCATGCTTATGAAGATTATTTACGAGGCCAATGGGGTGGTGAGATGATAGAAGTTGATGCGGCAGGTAATTATCAAAAGTCTTTAGGCGTAAAACCATCCAAAAAGGGAAGGGATATTAAATTAACAATTGATTTAAAGTTACAGCAAGTCGCCGAGGAAGTTCTTCTTGATAAAAAAGGAGGAGCATTAATTGCAATGGATCCAAGAGATGGAGCCATAAGGGCCATTGCAAGTAAACCTACATTTGATCTGAATTTCTTTTCCAGAGAATTTAAACCTGAAAAAGAATATAATGAGTTATTTTTTTCTGAAAAGAAACCTTTATTCAATAGAGCTTTAAATGCATATGATCCAGGAAGTGTATGGAAAATTGTAACTGCTTTGGCAGGCTTAGAATCAGGAAAGTTTCCTGCAGATATTATTCTAGAGACCAAACCTTGTATTACATATGGGAGTCAATGCTTTCGTGAACATAATGATCTTGGATTCGGTTTTATTGGATATGAAGATGCACTAAGAGTTTCTAGTAATACATTTTTTTATCAAGTTGGCTATGGAGTTGGAGTAGATGAGATTTATAAAATTTCTAAAAAACTTGGATTTTCTCAATTATCAGGTATTGAATTATCTGAACAAGAGAATAGAGGTCTCATAGCAAATAGTGAATGGGCGAAATCTGGTAGAGGTTGGGGCGACCCTGGAACAACCCCATGGATTCCAGAAGATATAGCGAGTATGTCTATTGGACAATTTGTAGTTCAAGTAACACCTATACAATTAGCAAAAGCTTATGCTGCAATTGCTAATGGAGGTTATTTAGTAAAACCTCATTTATCAAAACTACATCTTTCTGGGGATGATATTAAAAGAAAAAAAATTGAAATAAATCCAAAAAATATTATTACTATTCAAAATGGCTTGAAAAAAGTTGTTCAATCTGGCACAGGCGTTGCTATAAACTATGGCACTATTAATTTACCTCCTGTATCCGGTAAGACAGGTACTGCTGAAGATGGCACTGGAGGTGCAGACCATGCATGGTTTGTTTGTTATTCTCCTTCAGAAAATAGTGAATTAGTTGTCGTAGCATTCGCAGAAAATACACCAGGAGGAGGATCCGTTCATGCTCTGCCCATGGCAAGAAAAATTTTAGAGGCGTGGCACGGAAATAATTAGTTTATTATTTGTCTAAATCAAGTCTTTTCATTTGAATTAGTCTTTGAATTACGTCTTCTATGGTTTTTTCTTCTGCCGGTTTGTTGTAGTTAGCTGATAAGTGTCTACCAACTACTTGAGCACCTAGATGTGCTAATTGCATTCTCAAAGAGGTTATTAATTCGATACCAGGCCCTCCGGAAAAGGTCGCGATTGCAATAGGTTGCCCATTAAATAGATTTCTGAAGTCATCTCCTGAAATAGATAACCATGCAATAAGATTTGAAAGTATTGGAGGAATAGATCCATTATATTCAGGTGCACAAATAATCCATTTGTCTATTGCAAATAATTTTTCTTTTATTAAATTAACTTCATCAGGGATATCTTTATTTGAGTGAATTCTTGGGTTATATAAGGGTATATTTAATGTAGTTAAATCTAAAATTTCAGAAGATATATTTAATTCTTGACTTTTTTTTTGAAAATTATTTGAAAGTTCTAGGTTCTTTCCATTACTAGCAGAAATAATAATAAGGTTTGAGTCGTTTCCCATTGTTTAAAAATTAGAATTAATAATTTGAACCACTTTTACGATGATGTACAGCAGTTAAATCATCTTTATTGAGTACATTTCCATAGTTTACCTCAGCATAAATAACCCAATGATCTCCGCATTCCATTCTCTCTTTTACTGAGGCATCTAACCAAGCTAATGCATTAGGTATAATTATTTGTCCGTTTGGCGTTTCTTCTGTTTCTAAGCCTGAGAATCTGTCTTCTCCTGGAGCAAAGGGTTTAGAGAATCTTTTTAAGGGTTCTTTTAAATTATTAGAATTTAATATGTTAAGAGCAAATGAGTCGCCTTTTTGAAGAATTGATTCAACTGCTCTGTCTTTCGCAACAGAGATGCTTAATCCCGGAGGAGAGAAGCTTGCTTGACTTACCCAAGAAGCAAGCATGGCGCTTTTGATATTATTTTCTCCTTTACCTTTGGAAGCTGTTAACACACATAATGAACCTACAACTCTGCCTAAGGCTTGAAGGGTCGGGTTCGTTTTACTTGATATCATACCAGTATCAGATTTACGTGTTTTTTGTCTTGATTTTTTCAGTATCTTTCTGCCAAAATGTGTGCCAATTTCTTCAATTTCCTTTATTTTTGGCTTATTAGGACTAAATTTAATTCTGATTGGTTCAAAACTAAAAGTAAAACCTCCATCTTTTAGTTTTGATTCAAGTAAATCAATGGCTTCTCCACTCCAGCCAAAACTGCCAAACACTCCTATAGGTTTTTCTCTATCTCCTTCTGATAATATGCTCCCAAGTGCGCTAACTATTGGAGTTGGAGCATGGCCTCCTAGAGTAGGAGTGCCTAAAAGATATCCGTCTGCTTTTTGTATAGATTTGATTAATTCCTCATTAGAGGTGAATTCACAATTAATACTTTCTACTTCAACTGATGTTGAGGTGACTCCTTTTGCTAAAGCATCTCCTATTGAGGCTGTATTTCCATATGCACTAGCATAAATCAATACAATTTTTGGTTTATTAGTTGATAAGCTTTCTCCCCATCGAATGTAATCATTTATAAAGCTTTTAAGACTATACTCAATAGCAGGTCCATGTAATGGAGCAATAATCTTAATATCAAATTCAGATATTTTTTCTGCCAGAGAAGTTATTTGGGAAGACATTGGAGTCATTAAACAATTGTAAAAATGTTTTCTATCTTCCTCTGTGGATAGTCTATTGCTCTCCGACCACTCATCGCAGGCTAAATGACATGAAAATAATTTTTCACTAAAAAGTATTCCAGAAGTCTCTTCATAGACAATTAATCCTCCAGGCCATCGAGCTGTTGGTGCAGGTATTAAATGAAAAATATTATTCTTGAAAACTAATCTTATCTCTTTCTTGATTAAATTGATTTGAGGAAGTTTTACTTCTAAATAATCATTTTTGCCCGGTTTTTTTTGGACCCATAATTCGCAAATCAACTTTTTTCCAGGTATTGAACATGTAATTGTTAGATCTGTAAAATTATTTGCTATGTTTTTTATCGTTTCAACTATTTTTGGGCTTATATGTCCCGTTATGATATTTAATTTTTTTAGATTAAATTCTTCAAAGTAATAATTTATTTTTTGTATAAAATTGGCAGCATAGGTGATTTCTGGCGGATGAATTATCGTTAATAAATCATCTTCAATAAAGATAAAAGTATTAAAAGAAGTACCCTTTTCTAAATTAAATTCTAATTCAAATTTTTCTTTTTTTATATCAAGGAATCTTATGCAATTTAAATTAGCACTTATATTAAAATCTAGTAATTTTTTTGCATCTATTAACTTATTAGTCATTATTTTTACTAATTAATTACAAATTTTAATAGTGATTTGCTACTTTCCTATGATGAACAGCAGTCTTACATGATAGATCTGACACATTCCCATTCTCAACGACACCATAAATAATCCAGTGATCAGGAGTTTCCAGTCTTGAAATTACTTTGCAATCAAGAAAAGCTAGTGCATCAGATAATACAGGACCACCTTTTGCAAGATCTTTAATAATATCTACATCAGCAAATCTATCTGCGCCAGGAGCAAATCTTTTTAAGAAATGTCTAAACATTTTTTGAAAATTATCTTCTCTTAAAATATTTACTACAAAAGTTTTATTTACTTGCATAAATGATTCTATTGCCCTGTCTTTCGCAACTGCAACGGTTATCCCTGGTGGGGAAAAGCTTGCTTGGCTGACCCAGCTAGCAACCATAGCACTTTGCCTGAAAGTTGAATCTGAACCCTCACTAGCAGTAACCACATATAGACCTCCGCTTAATCTTCCTAAAGCTTTGTCTAAATTTGTATCAAGATTTTTAATCGATGCAATATTTTTCTTTTTATTAATAAGCTGGCCTAAGTCAGTCCCAGCTTCTTCGAATCTCTGGTAGATAATAGGATTTGGAGACTCTTTTACTCTTAAAGGACTTAATGCTTCTTTTTGTTTTAATTCTCTTAATTTATTAGCTAATGAATCGATTGGTTCATCATTTCCGCCAAATGAATCGTAAGTTGCTGTAAATTGTTTTGGTTTTAGTGCTGCGAATAGAGTTCCTATTGACTCCTGTAAATCGACATCAGAATTAATTGGCCAAGTCGGTATAACTACAGCTTTCGCTTCTGTAATCAAGGCTGTTAATTCTTGTTGATCAGAAGATCTTAGATCAATTAATTGCACCTGCGCATCAGCTTTACCAATGCCATGAGAAAGTGCTTGACTTAAGCGATCACAAAAACCGTAATCACTTATGTAACATACTGCTACGTATTCATTACCTTTGTTTTTATTATTACTCCACTCAGAATATTTATTTTTCCAAAACTCTACGTGATTTTGAAGAATTGGGCCATGACCGACTGCAATAGATTTCACAGAAGGAAGCTTATCGATTTTTTTTATAGCTTGAATGACACTACGAGCATTTGGACCCATTAAACAATCGTAATAGAAGCGAAAGTCTTTAAATATTTCTTTTTGATTAGAGTCAAATAAATCATTTGAGCAATAATGTAAACCGAAAGCATCACAGGTATATAAAACTTTAGTACCGTGATCAAAAGAAAAAATTGTATCAGGCCAATGAAGATTGGGAGCGCTAATAAATTCAACATTATGATTGATCCCACTTTCACTATTTGTTCCAAGATCCAAGAATTCACCACTTTTAACTTCTAAACGTTTGAAGGGTCTGTGTATTTGATCTTCAATGAATTTGAGTGCAATTTTTGATCCGACTATAGTAATTTCAGGATTAAGATCTAATAAGTCGGAAATTAAACCTGAGTGATCAGGCTCTGTATGACTAGAAATTAAATAACTAATTTCTTTAGGGTTGACTTGCTGAATTAAGTTATCTAGCCATAAACTCTCAAATTTAGAGTGTGATGTGTCTATGACTGCGATCTTTTTTCCTTTAATTATAAAACTATTATAAGTAGTCCCATTTCTGAGGCCGAACTCAATATCAAATCTACTTCTATCCCAATCTAGTGATCTTATAGCAATTGAATCATCTGCAAAATTTCTACATTGAACGGATAGTTTTTGTTCAACGTGAGATATGTCAGAAGTATTGGTTTTTGTAGAAGATACCATAATACAAAAAACTTTATTTATTAACTTTAGTTCAGTAGAATATAGTTTCGCGTGATTTTTGTCGTGAAATTAAGGAAATTGTGTATTTCTTAATCATTTAGTTCACAACTTATTCTAGAAATGGCATCTACAATCAATGAATTTCCTTCAACTGGAGACGAAATTAGAAAATCATTTTTAGATTTTTATGAAAGGAAAGCACATAAAGTTATTCCAAGCTCATCATTAATACCGGAAGATCCAACAGTTCTACTAACCATAGCAGGAATGTTACCTTTTAAATCAGTTTTTTTAGGGCTTAAAGAACGACCTTCAGAGAGAGCAACATCAAGTCAAAAATGTATTAGAACAAACGATATTGAGAATGTAGGAATAACTGCACGACATCATACTTTCTTTGAAATGTTAGGAAATTTTTCGTTTGGCGATTATTTCAAAGAGGATGCTATCAAATGGGCTTGGGAATTAGTAACTAATGTTTATAACTTAGACCCAAAAAATATTGTGGTAAGTATCTATTATAAGGATGAGGAATCTAAGGCAATCTGGGAAAAGGTAGTAGGAGTAGAGACAAGTAGAATAATTAAATTAGATGAAAAAGATAATTTTTGGTCTTCAGGTCCAACAGGACCATGTGGACCATGTTCAGAACTTTATTATGATTTTTATCCTGAAAGAGGAACAAATAATATTGATTTAGAGGATGATGATCGATTTATAGAATTTTATAACTTGGTTTTTATGCAACATAATCGAGATATAAATGGAAATTTAACAGATCTAGCATCAAAGAATATAGATACTGGCATGGGACTTGAGAGAATGGCGCAAATACTTCAAAATAAAAAAAATAATTATGAGACTGATTTAATCTTTCCAATCATAAAAAAAGCTTCTGAAATAGCAAATATTGATTATCAAACCTCTACGGATAGTAAAAAAACATCTTTGAAAATACTCGGAGATCATACCAGAGCAGTAATTCATTTAATTTCTGATGGTGTAGTAGCTAGTAATCTTGGTAGAGGATATATTTTGCGCAGATTACTTAGGAGAATGATACGACATGGAAGATTATTGGGGGTTAGAAAGAACTTTTTAATGGAATTAGCTGCAGTTGGGATTCAAATGATGAAGGAAACTTATCCAGAGTTAGATATCAATGCTGATCGAATTTTGAAAGATATTGATATTGAAGAATTAAGATTTCTTGAAACTCTAGAACGAGGTGAAAAATTAATAAATGAATTTTTAATCTCAGGAGAAAAAATCATGTCTGGATTGAAAGCATTTGAACTTTATGACACTTATGGATTTCCTTTAGAGCTTACCAAAGAGATATTAGAGGAAAAAAACATTCAAATTGATTTACAAGGATTTGAGAAAGAAATGGATTCTCAAAGAGAAAGGGCTAAAGCTTCTTCTCAAAACATTGATTTAACTCTCAAGGGATCTATTGAAAGAGATATTGAGTTATTTGATAAGACGATTTTTAATGGCTATCAATCATTGAATTCTCTTGGGAAAATACAAGGAATCTTTATAGATTCTAATTCTGTTACTAATGCATCGGAAGGACAATATGTTCAAATTATTTTGGACCAAACATCTTTTTACGGAGAGTCGGGTGGACAGGTTGGTGATGTAGGAGTAATAATTTCTGATAATGCGGAAATATTGATTGATAAAGTTATCCGTAAAAAAGGAGTATTTCTACATTGTGGAAAAGTATTGCAAGGAGTACTTTCTTTAAATCAGTCAGTTGAGACAAAAGTGGATCAATTCAGCAGAGCAAAAGCGGAAGCAAATCATACAGCAACACATTTACTTCAGTCGGCTTTAAAGATAATTGTGGACAAAAGCGTTAGTCAAAGGGGTTCTTTAGTGGCTTTTAATAAATTGAGATTTGACTTTAATGCTTCTAAACCCGTCTCTACAGTTCAAATAGCTGAAGTAGAAACACTTGTGAATAAATGGATAATGGAGAATCATCCTGTCGTTGTAAAAAATATGCAAAAAGATGATGCTTTAGAAGCAGGAGCATTAGCTATGTTTGGAGAAAAATATGGGGATATAGTCAGAGTCGTAGATATGCCAGGTGTCTCTATGGAGCTTTGTGGAGGTACCCATGTCAAGAGAACATCAGAGTTAGGCTGTTTCAAGATTATTTCTGAGGTTGGTATTTCTTCTGGGATTAGGCGGATAGAGGCACTATCTGGTCAATCAGTATTAAATTTTTTGAGTGAAAGAAGTTTACTCGTTAATCAACTTAGTGAATTGTTAAAGTCCAATCCTAAACAGTTATTTGAAAGAGTTAATATACTTCAATCTGAACTTATCGTTAAAAATAAAGAAATTAAAAAAATAAAAGAAGAGTTAGCATCTTACAAATATTCCTCCCTTGTGAATTCTGTGGAAAATTTTGGACAATGTTCAATCTTAGTCAGTGAATTAAATGATCTAGAAGGGAATTTGATGCAAACTTCAGCTTTAAATTTAACTTCCAAATTAGGAGATAATTCAGTTGTTATTCTGGGAGGAGTTCCAGATAAATCAAATAAAAAATTATTATTTGTGATTTCATTAGGATCAATATTAGTAAGTAATGGCTTACATGCAGGTAAATTAATTAATAAAATTGCAAGGATATGCTCTGGAGGAGGAGGAGGTAAAGCGAATTTTGCTCAGGCAGGAGCAAATAATTCTGAGAAGTTACATGAAGCATTAAATTTTGCGAGGGGATTTTTAAGAAGTGAATTAAATAATTATTTGGATAAATAAGTACTTTCCCTTAGGCTTGCTTCAAATTGTGTAATTAATTTTTTTGACTCAACAATAGTTATTTTTTTATTGTTTATTGCTGATTCACATTTTAATCTTATCCTTTCAAGTAAATCATCAACATTATAATCGAATACTTTTAATATCTCAGATTTGCTATCCTCTTTAATCATATCTGTGATTTTGTAGTCTTCAGAGCTAGTAATGTCTATATGAATAATATTTGTGTTGCCAAATAAATTATGTAAATTACCCAAAGGTTCTTGATATGCGCCTGATAGAAAAATTCCAATAAAATAATCTTCATCTTTATTGAATCTGTGAAGATGTAATAATGATTTACTATTACCTTTGTCAATAAAATTATTTAATTTACCATCAGAATCACAGGTTAAATCTGCGAAACTTGCCTCTAAAGCTGGTTTTTCAGAATGCCTATGTATTGGAATTATTGGAAAAATTTGATTAATTGCCCAGGTGTCGGGAATAGATTTAAATACAGAGAAATTGGCATAATAAATTGATGCAAGAATTGATTTAATATCTGATAAATCTGAGTGAATGATATTTTTATATTCGATAATTTTTGTAATTTCTTTTGCACATTTCCATACTATTTTTTCAACATGCGCTCTTTCTGTGAGATTCATATATCCCAATCTAAATGAAGATAATGAATCATCCTTGAATTTTTTTGTATCATTCCAGAGCTCAATTATTTTTGACAGGTTGTCATCATCACTATTTAGAGATTTTATTTGATTTAGTGTGTCTAGAAGATTTTTGATTATTAATGAATTACTATTCTCACCTTTGATATTTATTTCGTAATTCTCATTATTTGTTCCTAGAACATTAAAAATTAATACTGAGCAATGACTTGCAATTGACCTCCCGCTTTCTGAGATTATTATTGGGTGATCAACATTATTTTGATCACAGTAATCCTTTAATGTAGCAACAACATCATTAGCATAATTTTGTAAAGAGTAATTAGTTGAATTGCTTGTGGGTGTTTTACTACCATCGTAATCAATACCTAATCCGCCTCCTACATCAATGTATTTCATATGTGCACCAAGTTTGTTTAATTCAACAAAGATCTGACTAGCCTCTTGTAAAGCATTTTTTATGATCTTAATATCACTAATCTGACTTCCTATATGAAAGTGCAGCAAATTTAATTCATCAAGTAGTTGCGAATCTCTTAATTCTTTAACTGTTGTCATAATTTCTGGAATTGATAATCCAAATTTTGATTTATCCCCAACTGATTTTCCCCATCTACCGCTACTTTTACTAGAGAGTTTGGTTCGTATACCAATTATTGGTTTAGAGCCTAGCTTTTTAACTGAATCAATTATTCTTTTTACATCATCTCTTTGTTCAATTACTATTACTGGTCTTTTACCTAACTTTCTAGCTAAAATGGCCATCTCAATATAATTTTTGTCTTTATATCCATTGCAAATTAAGAATGCTCTTTCATTCTTTAAAAGGGATAGTGCGATAAGTAATTCTGATTTACTTCCAACTTCTAATCCAAAATCCCACTCAGATCCATACTCGATAATTTTCTCAAGCATAGTTTTTTGTTGATTACATTTAATGGGGAATACTCCTTGATATCTATTTTGATATGAGTAAAATTTAATTGCATTGATAAAAGAATTATTTAATTCAGAAATCCTATCTTTTAGAACGTCATTAAATCTTAAAATCAATGGAGGTTTAATATCTCTATTTTGTATTTCTTCAACTAACTTAAAAAGATCGATCGACTTCTTATCGTTTGTATTATTTGATATGGCGATATTACCTTTTTTATTTATAAAAAAATATTTATCTCCCCATTTGTCAATTTCATAAGTGCGAATACTATCAGAAATTGACCATTCTGTATTGGATGTATTTTCTTGATTAAACAAAGCAGTTATAGTTTGAAATAAAAAAAATGATCTTAGATTCAGTCATTTAATAGTTTAATGATTTGTTCTTAAGATGCTACTTTAAATAAAGGATATTCATAAAAAATTTTAAATGACTGAACGAACTTTTATTGCAATTAAACCTGATGGTGTTCAACGAGGTTTGATATCTGAAATTATTGGCAGATTTGAAAGAAAAGGTTTTAAATTAGTTGGTTTGAAACAATTAATCCCATCAAAAGAACTTGCACAAAAACATTATGGGGTTCATAAAGATAGGCCTTTTTTTGGAGATTTAGTTGAATTTATTTCCAGTGGACCAGTAATTGCTATGGTTTGGGAGGGAGAAGGCGTTATTTTGAATGCAAGAAAATTAATTGGTGCAACTAAACCTCTTGAAGCTGAACCAGGAACTATTAGAGGAGACCTAGCTATTGATATTGGCAGGAATATAATCCATGGGTCAGATGGATCTGAAACTGCAGCATTTGAAATCAATCTATGGTTTGAAGATTCTGAGATTAATGAGTGGAAGACCTCAGATTATAAATGGAGAGTGGAATCCTAATCAGTTTCTTTAAACCTTGAATAATTAAATTTCTCAAGAAAAATATTTTCTTTGTCATTTAACTCGCATTTAGTTATAACCTTATAAATTAATTTACTTGTTATGGCTGAGAATAAAACACCATTTCTGTAGTGTCCTACTGCTAAAAAGAGATTTTTGAGATGTGCTTCTCCAATAATTGGTTTAAGGTCTGGTGTTGATGGTCTAAATCCCCACCAGTGCTCCATATGAGGCCATGTCACTGCTTCTGGGAATAATGATTTAATTCCATCTTGGAGAGTTTTTATACCTTGAGGAGTATTTCCAGTGTTAAAACCGGCATTTTCTACTGTTGCTCCTACAATTACTAATCCATCATCGCGAGGAACCATATAAGTTTTAGGTCCGAAAAGTACCCTATTTATCCTATTAATTGGCCCTTGAATAGAGAGCATTTGACCTTTAATTGGATATATAGGTAGAGCAGTAATGAGTTGTCTGCTCCAGGCTCCGCAACATATGATGGCTTTTTCATAGAAAATAGATTTGATTTCTCCAAAAGCATTTAAGATTTGGACACCTTTAAATTTATTGTTTTCATAAATTAATTTTGTAGCATTAGTGCCCTCTTGAAATTGCACTCCATGAAATGTACATGCTTTTTCAAGTGCACGCATTAGTCTTCTACGATTATCGATTTGTCCATCTTGTTTGAAAAGTAATCCGTGTTTCCATCTCGCATCAAGCCCATCTATTTGTTCCTCGAGTTCCTCTCTATTTAAATAATTGCCATATTTGTAAGTAGGGAATTTTTCTAAATCTTTTATCTCCTCAAATGGAACAACTATTCCACAATTTTTTAATCCACAACTAATCTCGCTATCACTTTCTATTTCTTTAATCCATTGTGGGATTAAATTTTGACTTTCTTGGCCGAAACTAAGTAATTCATCGCTAAGCCCTTCTGCATGAGCAGCAAGCATTCCTGCTGCAACAAAACCAGCTGCCTCGGATCTCTGTTTACTTAATACTTCAACATGGAAATTCTTTTTAGCAAATTCATATGCAAGAGATAAGCCTATTAAACCTCCGCCAATAATTAAAATTGATTCTTTTTTATCAGAATTCATATAATTTTTCTTGATTTAAATAAGTTTGATACTTTTTTTACTTTATATTTCATATTATTTAAAGAAGGTAACTATTAGTAAATGAAGAATCTTGAAGATTGGGAAGCTGTAATTGGTCTAGAGACTCATGTACAGCTTAATACTAAAAGTAAAATATTTACATCCGCTTCTACAGCTTTTGGCGATGATCCTAATACTCATATTGATCCAGTTGTATGTGGTTTACCAGGAACATTACCTGTCTTAAATGAAAAAGTATTGGAATACGCTGTTAAGACTTCTTTAGCGCTAAACTTAAATGTTGCTGAGCATTGTAAATTTGATAGAAAACAATACTTTTATCCTGACTTGCCTAAAAATTATCAAATTTCTCAATTTGATGAACCCATAGCAGAGGATGGTTGGTTAGAAGTCGAAATTTCAGAAAAAGGCAAAGATTCTTACATTAAAAAAATCGGAATCGAGAGATTACACATGGAGGAAGACGCTGGCAAATTAGTACACGCTGGCAGTGATCGTTTAGATGGTTCAAAATATTCTTTAGTAGACTATAATCGTGCGGGGATTGCACTGGTTGAGATAGTCAGCAAGCCTGATATTAGGACAGGAAGAGAGGCCTCTGAATATGCTTCAGAAATAAGAAGAACGGTTAGATACCTTGGAGTTTCTGACGGGAATATGCAAGAAGGTTCTTTGAGGTGTGATGTAAATATTTCTGTTCGTAGAGGGCCAGAAGCCCCTTTTGGCACGAAAGTTGAAATTAAAAATATGAATTCATTTTCTGCTATTCAAAAGGCTTGTGAATATGAAATCAAAAGACAAATAAAGGTTTACGAAGAAGGAGGTGAGATTTATCAAGAGACCCGTTTATGGGATGAATCAAAGCAGACAACAAAAAGTATGAGGCTTAAAGAAGGAAGTAGTGATTATAGATATTTCCCAGATCCTGATTTAGGTCCAATTGAACTCTCTAAAAATCGCATTGCTAAGTGGATAAAAGAACTACCAGAATTACCTTATAAAAAAAGGCATAAATATGTAAATGAATTTGGCTTGTCTGCATATGATGCAAGAATTCTTTCCGATGAAATTTATATGGCTATATTTTTTGAAGAAACGGTTAAGTATGGTGCAGATCCTAAAATCGCTTCAAACTGGATTACTAGCGATATATCCGGCTACTTGAAAGCAAATAAGCAATCTTTTAACTCAATAAAGATGACATCAAAAAATCTTGCAGAGATGATTAGTTTGATTTCTAATAATACTATCAGCGGGAAAATAGCAAAAGATATCTTGCCAGAAATCATAGAAACAAATATTTCTCCCAAAAAATTAGTAGATCAAAAAGGGTTGGCTATGATAAGTGACTCCTCCAGCTTGGAAATCATAGTAGATGAATTAATTAAAAATTATCCTGATGAAGTAAAAGCTTATAAAAACGGTAAAACTAAATTACTTGGATTTTTTGTTGGACAGTTAATGAAACAGACAAAAGGCAAAGCTGATCCTAAACTTGCAAATGGAATTATTTCGTCAAAGTTAAACAGCTAAATTAACTGATTAATTTTTGTTTGCCAAGTTTGATTATCCTCATCGCTACAAATCACTACATCTGATAGTTTTTCTTTGTCAATATCATTGGATTGTGAATCTATAATTCTCCTAGCCTCTTCCTCTGAAATTTTATCTCTATTCATTACTCTCTTTAATTGTGTGTTCTTAGAACATTTAATAAACCATATTTCTGTACATAGATCTGTAAATCTTGCCTCAAAAAGTAATGGAATTTCTAAAATTAAACATTTATTATTCATTCTTAAAAATTTATTTTTTATACTCTCTTTCACTAAAGGATGAATTATATTTTCTAACCAAATTTTTTCAGTTGGCTTTTTAAAAATAATTTCTTTGAGTAGTTTGGTCTTGATTTCTTTTGTGGGGGAAGAAAAATCTATGATCTCATTGCCGAAATGTTTAATTATTTTTTTATATGTTTTTGTTTTTGAAAGTAAAAATTGCTTAGCAATTTCATCTGCCTTAATAATTTCAATTTTTTTAAAATTTGAAATATAGTTAGCAATTGTTGTTTTACCAGAGGCTATTCCACCTGTCAGACCAATCCTTCTTTGTTTATGTTTAAGATTGACAATCATAAATTACTGAATATAGTTTTTGTAAAAAAAAACGAAGAATAGCTACTATAAAATTATATGGGTAATGGAGAAAAATTTAACTTGGCTTGGACTTTTATCAATGATTGTGAAAAAACACCTGATGGCTTTTTATTTTCAGGGATATCAGCAGGATTAAAAGTTTCTAATGCAAAAGATCTCGCACTGATTTTATCTCCACCTAATAGTATTTTTACTGGTTTTTTTACTAATTCAGCTGTTAGAGCTTCTTGTGTAGAAATTTGCATTAATCGTCTTAAAGAATCTTTTGGTCTTGTAAGGGCAATAATAATTAATTCAGGACAAGCAAATGCTTGTACCGGTGAACGAGGTCTAGATGATTCGCTAGCCATTACAAAAGAAGTTGGAGGTATTTTAGGTATACCTGATAATCAAATACTAATTTGCTCTACTGGAGTTATTGGTGAATATATTCCTATGAAATGTCTTATAAATAAATTACCTTTACTGGTTAAGAATTTAGATGAGAAGAATTTGAAAAGCGTTTCTGAGGCTATTTTAACTACTGATTTGGTGCCCAAAAGATTCATCATTGAAAGATCTATTGCAGGTAGAAAAGTTAGGATAGCAGGTTTTGCTAAAGGGTCAGGAATGATTTATCCAAATATGGCTACAATGCTTGCTTTTATTATTTGTGATGTTGGTATTGAGAAGAAGATTTGGGATGGAATGATAAATAATGCTATGCGGTCTTCATTTAATTCAATTTCTGTTGATGGAGAGACAAGTACTAATGATTCTTTTATCGCGATTAACTCAGGTGAACCTATTGAGGAACAATATCTTCCTATTATTAACGAAGGCATTGATTTGGTTTGCAAAAAATTAGCAAAATCGATTGCTAGAGATGGTGAAGGTGCAAATTGTTTAATTGAGGTGATTGTAGAGAATGCAAAAAATGAATCTGATGCATTAACAATTGCGAGATCTATTTCTAATTCTATGCTTGTTAAAGCTGCAATTCATGGCTGCGATCCAAACTGGGGAAGAATTATTGCTGCTGCTGGAAATACTGGGATTCAGTTTAAAATTGATGATGTTGATTTATTTATAGGCGAGTTTCAGATTTTAAGAAAAGGTAAGTTAATATCTTTTGCTAAAGACAAGGTAAGTAGCTATATAAAAAACAAAATGAATGGAGATTATTTAGAAAATGATATTGTTCAAATCATATTTAATTTAAATCATGGTGAAAGCAAAGGAATCGCATGGGGTTGTGATTTATCTAAGAAATATGTTGAGATAAATAGCGAATATACGACCTAATGCTGAAATGTATTTAAAGTAATGAGTTTTTGAGGCATAGATTATGTAGCTTTAACCTTGATTATACTGACTTGTTAAATAGAAAATAATTACTGAACTTTAGAAGGGTAAAAAAGTGTTTAAACTTCCCATTTATTTATAAAATAGCAACGATTTGGTTTTTTCTTAAATATTAATAAATAGCAAACTTACTGTTTAATATAGAATTTATATATGCGGAGTTGTCTTTAAAAAGTGAGTTTTCTTTTTATATTTTGAAAAAATCAAGAGGAATTAATTGGTTTATTTCAAGAAATAATATTGTTCCAGCCCCAATCAGTGCTCCTAAAAAACCAACCAAAAAATAAATTGATAAATTCGAACCGTTAAGTGCAGAACTAGTTGAGTTTTCTATTGGCGTTTTTTCAACAATTTTTAAGCGCTGATTGGTATTTGGTTGTTTGAGCTGTTGGTGTCGGATAAGGGCTTCGAAATCAGGCATGAGATTTGGGATGCGATAGAACAATAAGCAGACCAACCCGTCATTCGACGCGGGTCTGATCTGCCTAAATCATCAACTGCTTCAAATACTGCATTCCCAGATGCTTCTGCTTTATCGAATGCTGATAATAATGGTATAAATCCGTCAAAAACTTCTAATCCAAATTTTAAAAGAGCCTCTTTTGCTTGATAAGCAGCCTTTTGTTTTCTTGAATCAACCTTAACGATAAGCACGGCATGCTTGACTTTTTGACTATTTAAGAGACTTGCAAGTTCAACTGTTAATTCTACCGATCTTGCTTTAGGTGTAGTAGGGATTATTACAAGGTCTGATCCATATGCTAAATGTTTTAATTCTTCTTCATCGCTGCTTGCTTGACCATCTGTAATTACTATTTCGGAATCTCTCGATGCTTTGGCTGCAGAACTTACTGGGAACACGGGAAAAGGAATATTCCCCCTTGAACTATATGCCAATGCAGAGCGATTTTTGTCAGCATCTACAATACAGACTTTTTTTCCTTGTGAATGCCAAACACTTGCAAGATGAATGCTTGTGCAAGTTTTAGCAACCCCGCCTTTTTGACCGCAAACTGTAATGAACAATTTTTTTTATATTTTTTCTTACTTTGGAGAATATTCTCTCTGTGTCAAGAGGAAATAGAATAAAAATACAAAAAATTCAAATTTCTAGAAGAATGATTTCTGTCATTCTAGAATTAGATCAACTATGAAACATAATAATTAGTGGAAAAAAAAATTGGTTTAGGTACTTGGGCTTGGGGAAATCAATTATTCTGGAAATATAATCAAAATTCTGATAAAGAATTGCGTGATACTTTTCAAGAAGCAATCAAAAGAGGTTTTTCAATAATTGATACAGCTGATTCCTATGGGACTGGTAAATTCAGTGGTAGAAGTGAGCAATTATTAGGTAATTTCTTGAGTGAAATTCCAAAACCTCAAAAAAGAAAGATTCAAATTGCAACAAAATTAGCTCCTTATCCTTGGAGGATTGGAAAAAAAGGATTTATTAAGCCTTTTTTTAGTAGCTTAGAAAGATTACAAAACAAATTAGATATTGTTCAACTTCATTGGTCAACAGCTAAATATAATCCCTTCCAAGAAGTGCAACTACTTGAAAATTTATCTGATTTAATTAATGAGGGTTATTATTTTAAGATTGGTTTATCTAATGTAGGCCCAAAAAGACTGCAAAAACTTATTCAATTTTTAGGAACTAAAAATAAAGTTATCAGCTACGTTCAGGTTCAGTTTTCCTTGCTAAGTCCAGATATTAAAAAACAAAGAATACTTAAGAGAGTTTGCGAACAAAATAATATTAAATTTATTGCTTATAGTCCATTATCTTTTGGGATTCTTTGTCAGGATCCAAGTTTTATTAATAAAACTAAAAAATCTTTTTTAAGAAATTCAATTTTTAAAGCATACGATCATTCCACTTTAGAATTAAGGGAAACTATTAAGAAGATTGCTAAATCAAGGTCTGTTTCGATGGCTCAAGTTGCAGTAAACTGGTGTTCGTATCAAGGAGCTATTCCATTAGTTGGTTTGAGAAGAAAATCTCATGTAGTTGATATTGCTCAAGTATTAAAGTGGGATTTAAATAAAGATGAATATGAAAAATTAGAAGATTCGGCCAAGAATTGTAAGAAATTACCTGGAAATCCGTTTAGCAGTAATTAATTCTTATAGGAATTATTTCGCAGAGATATTATTCTTTGCATTTTTTACAGGAATATTGTTCCAAAGCTCAGAAGGAAATTTTTCTCCAGTGAATCTTATTATCTTAGGATTGAGATTAACTAATATATCATTAATATTTTTGCTTGGAATCATTCTAGTTTAAATTTTTTAATACCATAAGGTAATTCAAAGAGAAAGCTCTCAGTATTTATACCTATATGTTTACATAAAAAATTATTATTACATAAGTTTGCAGCAATAATTACATATTTAAAAAAAATTTTTTACTCTAAAAATAAAATAAAAAAAGAAGAGCCCTTCCAGGCTCATTGAGTCATTTGGTTGATAAGGCTGACTTGACCCCATCTCCTAGTTAATCAAGCAGCAACTGGTGCTGTTTGACGGGAGAAACTAACGATTTTGTTAGCGTTTATGTGTTTGCTCTGACCGAGCAGGCTTCAGTCATCTTCCTTATACCCCGTCGAAACCATTACAACCCCAAAAAGTGGAGCTGAGCGGAATCGAACCGCTGTCCGAAATACCGGTTGAGATCACCTAGTCCAAATGGACATTTATATTCTGACAGGCAAAATAAATAATGGATAGTTATTTGACTATTTTCAAAAATGTTTTGAATTATTCTTATGAACATAGTTGCGTCATCCCCAGAAGGTTTAGAAAAAGTTTTAGCTAAAGAAATTAGTAATTATGGTGGAAATAATGTTGTAATTTCAAAAAGGTGTGTATCTTTTCGATGTAATGAGGATACTCTGTATAGATTACATTTTTTTTCTAAAATCGCGTTTCGTTTTTACAGGGAAATATCTCGTTTTCAGTGTTTTGATAAAAGTTCCCTTTATGAAGGTGTGCAATCAGCATGTGATTGGCTGAAATGGATACCACTTAATAAGACTTTTTGTGTGTATGTAACTGGAAAAAATGCAAATCTAAGGCACTCTCATTTCACTGCTTTGCAGGTTAAAAATGCAATTATTGATTTGCAACAAGCTTCTTTTGGTAAACGATCCAATATTTGTATTAATAATCCTTTTTTGATAATTCATTTACATCTCCAAGAAAACTTAGCAGTTCTAAGTTTGCAAAGCACATTAGATAGTCTTCATAAAAGAGGTTATAGACCTGCTTTGGGGCATGCTCCTTTGAAAGAGAATCTAGCTGCAGGATTAATCAAAATAACCGAGTGGGACAGCTCAAAGCCCTTGATTGACTTGATGTGTGGTTCAGGTAGTTTGCTAATTGAGGGAGTATCCAATTCTTTAAGTATTCCAAATATTCAAAAAAATTATCTTTTTGAAAACTGGCTTGACTTTAATAAAAATATTTATAATCAAGAAGTTTTAAAAATGCAAAATACTGTTCCCATAAAACATAATTTTGAGAAGGTAATAGGGTGTGAGATTGATAAAGAAGTATTTCTGCAGGCTAAAAATAATATTTCTTTAGCAGGTTGTTCTGATTATATAGAAATCTTTAATATGGATTTTCATGATTTACGAATAGATTGTAAACCAGGAATAATTGTTTGTAATCCGCCCTATGGAAAAAAAATTGGAGTAGAGAATGACCTTATTGAATTGTATTTAAAAATTGGTTCATTTTTAAAAAATAATTTTTCAGGATGGGAATTTTGGTTGCTGAGTGGGAACTCCTCATTAACAAAATATTTAAAGATGAAAGCTAGTCTTAAATTACCAGTAAGTAATGGTGGAATAGATTGTAGATGGATAAAGTATTTGATTAGATAAATTATTTTTTACCTAATACAGCCTTAGTAGTTTTTCCTAAACCTTCTATGGTTTGTGGTAAATAAGGACCTTTTGCTAATTTGCCTCCGAGTTTTAAACTTAACCCTGCCAGGAAAAGATCAACAAGAAGAATTATGAGGAGATTATATTCAATTTTCCAATCATTGATATTTTCTAATATTAAATAACCTATTAAGTGAATTATCAAAAGAACAATCAATAATAATACAGCTCCAATAGCTAAAAATATCGTTCCGCTAATTAATCTCCTCTTCTCTCTATCAACTTCTTCTAGGGCAATTCTTACATGCAGATCCATTATAGAGCTTGCGATTGCAGATAGCCTTGAAGCTGTGTTGGTAAAGTTTTTACTTTTTGATTTATTCATTTATTTTTTTCCTCCTCCAATAATAGACCCAATTAAAAGGCCTATTCCTGCGGCAATTGCAATTGATAAAATTGGTTTTTTTCTTATTGGCCCTTCAATTTTTGGTCTTAAAGTTTGGTTTAATTCATCCAATAATTCTTCTAATTGGGTCTCTATTGGTTCAAGATGATCGGCTATTTCCCAGTTATTAGATTGTATTGAATCAATAATTTCAAATAATTGATCTTTGATCCCTTCAGATGATTTACCGGTATGTTTCGCAATAACTTTGACTAAGTCATCAATACTACCTTTGGTGGTTTCAATAGTTTGTTGTGCAATATTTGGCCAGCGCTCTTGAATAAGAGGTATAATCTTATCTAGTTTTTCAAAAAACCACTTGTCAGAAATTTCGTCATATTCATGAAGGACGTTCTCACTCTCTACTTTTTGATTGTCTTTTGGAGGATGAAAAGTTTCCATTAATCCACCTCTTTTTATTTTTACCTTAATCCCTTATTCAAAAATAACAAACCCATATATCAAATTTAGTACATTAATCAATTAAAAACATATAAAAGTTTATTTACATTTTAATTTTCTGTTTTATTTGTGTAATAAGGTGTTGTTATATTAATTTTGTTTTATTTAATTAATCCTTTTATCATGGATATTACACTTGCACCAGTTTTATTCGCTTCTAAGACTATTCCAACAAGCTTAGGGCTTATCTTTGCAGCCCTTGCAGGAGCTGGCAGTTTGCTTTTCATAGCTCTTAGATTTGTTCCAGATTCAGGAGAATAATTAAATTTTCAGACACCAGCTATTCGTTATTTCAAAAATAAAAATTGATAAAAATATAAATATTCTTTTCAAGTTTTTTCTTAAAGATGAATAAATGGGTTCTTTTGCACCATAAAATTGATAAACCAGATTGCGATGACAGTCACTATGATTTTCTTGTTGAAAACGGTAAAGATTGCTTAACTTGGAAAATATTTGAAATTCCTCAAATTAACGGTCCTTCAATTGAAATTATTAAACATGTAAATCATAGATTAATTTGGCTATCTCGTGAAAAATACACCTTATCAAATGAGAGAGGACAGGTTCAAAGAAAAGATCATGGTATTTACTATATAGTTGGAGGTTGTTTAGATGAAGACGACTTTTCTTTAAGATTGGATGGAAAAATTTTGAATGGAATATTCAAAAAAAATTGTAATTCGTGCCAATTAAGTTCAGAGATAAATTAAAAATTTACAATATTCTTAATATATCTATTGAGATTTTTCAGAAATTAGCTAATCTTACTTAGCTATTGAGACGTCCGATTGGTATACATCAATCAGGTCGAGTTTGAAAATTTTAAATCTTTTGGAGGAAATATTTCTATTCCTCTTGAAGAAGGTTTTACTGTGGTTACAGGACCTAATGGTTCAGGTAAGAGTAATATTCTTGATGGGATACTTTTTTGTTTAGGCTTAGCTAACAGTAGAGGAATGAGGGCCGATAGATTGCCTGATTTAATAAATACTTCGAAAGTAAAAGAGGGAAAATCTTCAGAAACTTCAGTTTCAGTGAGATTCAATATTGAAGGTTGGTCTCAAAGAGAAGAAGCTGCAGATTTAGATATTGAAGAGGAGCATTTATCTTTTACTAAAGAACAAAAAGAATGGGTCGTTTCAAGAAAATTAAGACTAATGCCGGGAGGTTCTTATGCCTCAACGTATACCTCTGATGGAAAGCCATGTAATTTGCAACAGATTCAAAAACTTTTAAGGGATATAAGGGTAGACCCAGAAGGAAGTAACGTTGTAATGCAAGGTGATGTGACAAGAATTGTTTCTATGAGTAATAGGGAAAGAAGAACACTCATTGATGAACTAGCTGGAGTTGCATTATTTGATACTAGGATTGAACAAACTCACTCTAAACTTAATGACGTGTATGAAAGGCAAGAAAGATGTGAAATCTTGCAAAACGAATTACAAGCTAATAAATTAAAACTTGAAAAAGAATGCGAAAAAGCAAAGATTTATAAAAAATTAAAACAAAAATGTGGCGAGCTTTCAGAACTTAAAAAGGTGATTTTGTACCAAGATCAAGTTAAAAGAATTGAGGAGATCAGGAAAAAGGATTTAGATTTTGATGCACAAAAAAGTCAATTAATCATAAAACAAGCGAATTTGTCAAAAGAAATTCAAGTTTTGAGGAATACACTTCAAGTTATAGATTCTGAATTAAAAGAAAAAGGTGAAGATAATTTAATTAAAGTTAATTCTGATATTGGAGGAATTCATACGAGTTTAAGAGAATTAGAAAGGTTATCTTCCATAAATAAAAATGAAGGCCAAAAATTAAAAGATAGTAGAGATATAATTGCAACATCCAAAAAAAAATTAGAGATTGAAAAGAATCAATTAGATTCATATGATGAGACTGCATTATTAAATTTAGAAAAAGAAATAAAAAGCTTATCTGATACGCATAAATTATCTAGACAAAAACTTTCAAAAGCTGCTGACCAGTCAGGGAAATTATCTAAGAAAAATCAACAAATAAATAGTGAAATTGAAAGCCTCCAAAATCTGATTGAACCATTGAATTCAAAAAAAAGGAATCTTGAAGAGGAGATGATTGAAAATAATATTCAAAGAGATGAAATTTCTTCTCAGATAGAATTATTAACAGAAGATAAAAAAAACATTTTTAATTTGGAAACTAATCATCAATTAATGATTAACGAAAAGAAAAAATACTTGACTACGATTCAATCAGAAATTAGTGATTTACAAACTGACATTACACTATTGTCAAAAACAATAACTAGGGTCAGTGAAGAAAGATTAAAATTAGAAAAAGATTTATCTAGATTTGAAAGTCGAAAAGAGGCATTGAATGAGACTAGAGGTTCATACTCCTTAAGGATTCTTCTTGAATCTGGATTAGAAGGTATTCATGGTTATGTTGCTCAATTGGGAGAGGTAAATGAAAAGTACAGGTATGCACTTGAAATCGCGGCAGGAAATCGATTAGGCCAGATAGTTGTAGATAATGATTCTGTGGCTGCAAAAGCTATTGATATTCTTAAAAGAAAAAAAGCAGGAAGATTAACTTTTTTACCCCTTAATAGGATTAAAAATTATTCAAAAAATCAGGTAAGCACTCGTATTTGGCAAAATGATCACCAAGGTTATATAGACAAAGCTATAAATTTACTTAAATTTGATGAAGTTTATTATGATGTCTTTAAACATGTATTTGGAGAGACCCAGGTCTTTTCTGATTTAACTTCGGCAAAATCTATAAAGTTAAAGAATAGAATAGTAACTCTTCATGGCGAACTTCTTGAGACTAGTGGCGCTATTACTGGAGGTAGTAAGCCGAATAGAGATTTAGTTTATAAATTTGGCACTAATAATGAAATTGATGAAGTAAGTCCAATAAAGCAAAGGTTATTAACAATTAATGATTCGATAAATACCGCAAATAGCGAATTATCAAAAAAAAATATTAAATTAGAAAATCTAATTAAAGACTATAGACAATTTAATGATCAGTTAATAGCAATAACCAAGGAAAAAGATCTTCATCAAAGCTCTTTAAAGAATGTTGCAGAAAAGATCGATTTAAATTCTAATAGATTAGGGAAACTTAATGATCAAAATAATTTATTAAAAATAAATTTAAAGAAAATTATAAATATATTTTTGCCTCAACAAAAAAAATTGGATAACTTAAAAAGTTCTCTTAAAGAAATTTATAAACAAAATCCAAATGAATCAATTTCAAATATAAATAGAGATTTTGAAGGAGTTGATATTGAACTTGAAAAACTTATGGAACATAGAAATAACATATTAGAGCAAAGAAATCAGACAGAGCGAAATAAAGAAAGAATTTCAAATGAGCAAAAACTTATACTTGTTAAAGAAAAGAATCTTGATGAATCTATAAAAAAATTGGCTAAATCACATTCTGAATGGATCCTTAAAAGAAATAATTTACAAAAAGACCTAGCAAGTCTTGAGCAAAAGAAAAAAATTCTTGAAAAAGACTTAGGTGTTTTACGTAGAAAAAGAGATGAATTAAATATAAAGATTTCAAATAAAAGACAAGAATGTAATGAAGTAGAACTCAAAATAGATTATTTAAATCGTGATAAAGATGCACTTTCTGAAGAAAAAAGAATAGAGAGTATTAAGCTAGATGAATATCAAAAGGAACTACCAAATCCTCTTCCGGATTTTGGTGAATATGCGAATAAAGATATCAATTACTTTCACTCTGAAATTTCATCTTTAAATTCAAAATTAGAAAGTTTAGAGCCTGTTAATATGCTTGCGCTAGATGAGTTAGAAGAGTTACAAGAGCGATTGAATGCTTTAATTGAAAGGCTCACTGTTTTATCCAATGAGCGATCAGAATTGCTTTTAAGAATTGAGACTGTTTCAACAATGCGCCAGGAAGCTTTTATGGAGGCGTTTTCAGAAGTAGATAAACACTTTAGAGAAATTTTTGCTTTACTATCTGATGGTGATGGATTTCTTCAGTTGGAGAATAACAAGATACCTTTAGAGGGAGGGTTGACCTTAGTTGCTCATCCTAAAGGTAAAAATGTCAGGAGATTGGCTTCAATGTCAGGAGGAGAAAAGTCTTTGACAGCATTAAGTTTTTTATTTGCTCTCCAAAAATATAAACCATCTCCTTTCTATGCTTTAGATGAAGTTGATAGTTTCTTAGACGGCATAAATGTAGAAAGATTATCAAAATTAATATCATCTCAGTCATCAAATGCACAGTTTATAGTTGTAAGTCATCGCAGACCTATGATTAGTGCCTCGATGAGAACTATTGGAGTTGCACAAGCAAGAGGTGCTCATACACAGGTGATAGGTCTTCCAAATGCTGCATAACAACACAAACCTCAAATTTTACTCAAGAATGTGTAAAATTATTTTATGAGTTTGTCTAATTCTTCATCAAAAAATGATCCATTAAAGTCAATCCCCAGTGATCGACTATGGTTAAGATCTGAATTAATGGGTACACAAGTAATTACTACTGATACAGGTAGGAGACTTGGAGTTGTGGGGGAAGTGGTTGTGGATATAGATAGAAGAGAAGTCATAGCCTTAGGTTTAAGAGATAATCCTCTAACTAGGTTTCTCCCAGGCCTTCCAAGATGGATGCCTCTGGAAAGTATAAAACAAGTTGGAGATGTAATTTTAGTTGATTCTTTAGATTCATTAAGTGATAATTTTTCTCCTGATAGATATGGGAAGGTAATAAACTGCCAAGTTATAACTGAGTCAGGACAGCTGCTAGGTAGAGTACTTGGTTTTTCTTTCGATATTGAAACAGGAGAATTAATTTCTTTGGTTACTGGAGCCATAGGTGTCCCTTTACTTGGAGAAGGCGTTTTAAGTACTTGGGAGATCCCTGTAGATGAAATTGTTAGCAGTGGCACTGATAGAATAATTGTATATGAAGGTGCCGAAGAGAAATTAAATCAATTAAGTAGCGGTTTGCTAGAAAAATTGGGAGTAGGCGGATCATCTTGGGATAATCGAGAATATACAAAATTCTCTTCCAATTTAGTTCCCGTAGAAAATCAGTTGCTTTCTGGAGTAGATAATAATCAAGAAACTCTGCTTTTAGAGGAATCACGAGAAGAAGAATTGATTAATGATAATGAAATGGATGATGAGCTTGAATATGTTGCATTAGAGGATTCTCAAGATAACTCAACATTTAAAAAGCAACTTTATTTAGATAATGATTATTCTCAAGAAAATAATTTTGATAATGATTCTATTCAGCCTCAAAGAATTACAAAAAAATCATCAAATAAACGTCCTGTTGAGACATCAAATGAAACTCTTGATATTGAACCAATAGATCGACAAGATCTCCTGATTGATCAAAAAGTCTCTAATCCTGTTGATATTGATGATCCTTGGTGATTAATTTAATCACTTATTGAATCGATTATTAATCTCGTTAATTTTTGAACAGCTCCTAAACTTCCTCGCTCTTTCTTTAAATTTCGTCTTTGATCTTGTAAAAGATTTGAATTACTAAGTAAGTATATTGCTTCATCAGCAATTTCTTGTGGTTGTATTTTTCCGATTCTTTCTGGGACTATAAGTCTTTTGGCTTTGATATTTGGCCATGCAAAAAATTGTTTATTATTTAGATACCAATTTTTTACGCACGTTGAAATAATTTTATTAATTATTGGTATTTTCCCAATAATTCCAAATATGCCATCCCATGAATTCATTAGATTTAAATGTTGTGTTGGAAGGACTACAATCATTGGAAGGTTGATCGCGGCTAATTCTGCGGTATTCGCTCCCACAGTTGTTATTGCTAGTTCGCATTGTCTTAATATTTGATTCGAAGGACTATTTGAAATCAAATAAATTTTTGTATTATTTTCGGTCAGTAGTTCATAATCAAAGATAGATTCTTCTAATTCTTTAATATATTTAATTTTCGAAGAATAATTTCTTGCTAATGGATTTTTATTACTTTGATAATATAAAAAATCTTGTATATTTGTCGTTGGAGCAATAGGAATCATCAATTTAATATCACTGCCACTTGATGAAATATGATCAGCCATTTCTAGGAAAAATGGTATGCCAATAGATAACTTCATTTTTTTTGAGCCAGGTAAAATTGCTATCCATTTTTCATTTTTCATTTTAAAAGTATATTGACCTTCATGTTTTATATCGGCCATTAAATCGCCCACTATTTTGCATTTTTTTTGATATTTAAACGGTAATCTTTGTTTTACTTTTTCATTCATTGCCGCAATAGATGAATTCCATCTAGGCCATCTCGCTTCCCACTCTGCATATGTAATACATTTATATCCAAGCCTTTTCGCTAGTAAAACGCTCCATAATTGATCGCCTCCAAGAAATACTACTATTCCACTATCTGGCCATTTTATGATGGAATAAGGGTTAATTAATAATTGCCAAAACTTTTTTGCAGGAGTAACAAGATCTAAGTCTGGCCATTTTTTAGCTATTTCATATTCATTGCCATTTGCATTTGGACAAGGAACAAGAATTAATCTCAGGTAAAAATCATGGTGTCTTTTGGATTTTAAAGTTAGTATTTCTTTTTTTAAATTATTTATAACTGGCTTTACCCAAGTAGTTAATTCTCCAGGTCCATTTGAGATAATAACCACTGCAACTGATTTTTTTTTCATTGCAGTCAACCAATGTAATTTATGAAGTGCGGACGGCGAGACTTGAACTCGCAAGGCCTAAGCCACACGCTCCTTAGACGTGCGCGTCTACCAATTCCGCCACATCCGCCTGCAAGGCTTTATTAATTGTTTTCAAAAGCCATATATATTCTACAGGAAATGATGCATTGTAAATAATAGACTTTTAATAAATAATTTTTGTAATTTTTTTCTATTGCATTAAGGATGATAATTAACCATATAAACGTTTTAGGTTGTATTCTTATTCAAGAACCAATCAAATTCAATTTAAATTTCATGTGTCATTTTTATAAATTTTCTACTTTAAATTAATTTCTTTAATAATAATGGTCCAAAAAGTTTTAATCGCTAATCGTGGAGAAATCGCTTTACGAATTATCAGAAGTTGTAGAGAACTTGGTATTGCAACTGTAGCTGTATACAGCACAGTAGATAAAAATGCTTTACATGTGCAATTAGCTGATGAAGCAGTTTGCGTAGGAGATTCATTGAGTAATAAGAGTTATTTAAATATTCCAAATATTCTCGCTGCGGCCACCTCAAGAGGGGTTGATGCAATTCATCCTGGTTATGGGTTTCTTGCGGAAAATGATAAATTTGCTGAAATGTGTAATGATCATGGAATTATTTTTATAGGCCCATCGCCAAATTCGATTAGGTTAATGGGAGACAAATCAACGGCAAAGGAGACAATGGATGGTGTCGGGGTGCCCACGGTGCCAGGGAGCAAAGGTTTACTAGTGAGTATTGAAAAGGCATTTAAGTTGGCAGATCAAATGGGGTATCCTGTAATTATTAAAGCTACAGCGGGTGGTGGAGGAAGGGGAATGAGACTCGTTGAGAAGGCTGAAACCTTAGAAAAAATGTTTAAAGCTGCTCAAGGTGAAGCAGAGGCTGCTTTTGGTAACGATGGTCTTTATATGGAAAAATTTATCAAAAAACCTCGTCATGTGGAGGTTCAAATCTTAGCTGATAAGTCTGGTAATGTAATTCATCTAGGAGAAAGAGATTGTTCTGTTCAAAGAAGACATCAGAAATTGCTTGAGGAATCACCCAGTCCAGCAATTAATAAACAATTAAGGGAGAAGATGGGTAATGCTGCTATAGCCGCTGCCAAAAGTATTAATTATGAAGGTGCTGGAACGGTTGAATTTTTAGTAGATGAAAATGAAAAATTTTACTTTATGGAGATGAATACTAGGATTCAAGTTGAACATCCAGTCACAGAAATGGTAACTGGTGTTGATCTTATAGCTGAACAAATTAAAATTGCTGCTGGTCAAAATTTAGAATTTAATCAAGAACAGATTCAATTAAATGGACACGCTATCGAATGTCGAATTAATGCTGAAGATCCAACTCATAATTTCAGGCCATCTCCTGGAAGAATAACAGGATGGTTACCTCCCGGAGGGCCAGGAGTAAGAGTAGATAGCCATGTTTATACTGGCTATGAAATACCTCCTTTTTATGATTCTTTAATCGGTAAGCTTATAGTGTGGGGTAAAGATAGAAATGCAGCAATAACAAGAATGAACAGAGCTTTAAATGAATGTGCTGTGACTGGAATACCTACTACAATAAATTTTCATTTAAATTTGCTTGAAAAACAAAAATTTAAAGAAGGAAAAATTCATACTAAGTATGTAGAAGAAGAATTGCTTCCTAATTTCTAAATATTGGTTATTAATTTAAATTAGCTTTTAATATTAATTTAATAATACCTTGCTGCCCTACAAGTATTTCGCGCATAAGACTTATGATTCCAATCCATATAACTGGGGTTACATCAACTCCTCCAATTGGAGGTACGATTTTTTTTGTGAACTTTAGAATTGAACTTGTAGGTAAAAGAACAATTATCCATAATCCTTTGGAAGTATCAATCTTTGGATACCAAGACATAATTAGCCTTAATAGAAAAGCCAAAGTAAGCAAGGATAACGATAATCCTAAAGTAATATCCAAAAAAGTTAAGAATTTTGTTTGTAATGAGATCACAATTCTTTAAAGCATCTTAATAAATATCCCATAAGTACGGATTATATTCTTATTATTGATTGAGAATTTAATTTTTGAAAACAAGTGATTCAAATTTCTCAACTAATTTTATCAGCAAATTTTACCCCAGAAGTTTCTAATAACTCAGCTGTTGGAATGATAGGTAGTTTCATCGCAGCTGCATTATTAATTGTTGTTCCTGCAACAGCCTTTTTGATAGCAGTCAGTCAAAATGATAAATTAGATGCTGAGAGAGCCGGCAAAAGACGCTAGTTTTTATAAAAATATTACGTAAGATAGATATAAAGAGAGATTTAAAACTCTTTCAATTTTTTATGGGAGAAAAATTTTGGTCAATGCTAGTCTAAATTGGGCAAGTATTGTTGGTATAGTCCTCGCGGTTTGCGGGGGAGGACTTTATTTCTTAAGGTCTTTTAAGCCTGCATTAGCTCGTGATTATGATGTTTTTTTCGCCGCTATTGGCCTTTTGTGTGGAGGAATTTTATTTTTCCAAGGATGGAGGCTAGATCCAATTCTTCAATTCGGTCAATTTCTTCTTGCAGGTACTACAGTATTTTTTGCTTATGAGAGCGTTAGATTGAGAGGGATAGCAACGGATCAGGCCAGAAGAAGTTCATTCTTTGAAGATGACCAAGTTCCAAATATTCCAAGAAATTCCTCTAGAAATAGATGGGAGGAGGATTATGAGCAGTTTGATGAACCTGATAGACCTTCAAGAAGGTTTAGAGCACAAGATATTGATCAGGAAGATGGTGGTTTTGGTGAGGAGAGGAATCGCTCCCGAAGAGTGTCTAGGGCTATTCCAGAGTCTGCTGTGAGCAGAAGGCGTTCAAATAACACAAGTGAAAATGCATATAATCGTGAATATTCTCAGAGAAGGCGTTTTAAAGATGATGAAGATCAGGGAGCAAGGAGAAATAATTTTGGTGATAGACGAAGTATCAGAAATGAAGTTAAAAGAGGGTCTAGGCCAACTCCTAATAAAAATTCCTCTGTACAAGCACCTGAAGATTCCCTTCCTGATTTATCCTCCAGGACATCTAAAACTCAGAGAGTAAGAGGAAATATAAGAACTCAAACCTTGAAAAATAAAGTAGAGGATGCATCTTTTACTCAAAAAAACAGTAATTTGAACCAATCTAAGCAAGTACGTAGAACAGCAAATAATCCAAAATCAAATAATAGGAACCAAGCAGGAAGGTATAACGTAGGCTCTAAAAAAGACAAGCCAAGAGATAATAGTTCAAGATTTGATGATTAATTAGTTTAGAATTCCTGCCCAGGAAAAGAATGATTTTTTACTTATTATTTCAATTATTAATATTGAAAGAAGACCTATCATGGCAAATCTGCCATTCGTAATTTCGGAGTATCTATTCCACCCAAAATTATAATCATTTGATGGATCGTAATCTTTATTTAAATCTACAGTGCTTTTATCTGTAGTAAGATCACCTTCATTTTTATTTTTATTATCATTCTCAAATTTAATCTTAGAGGATTCATTATTATCGCTTAAGGACATAGTAATAAGTTAGTTATTAAAATTATAGTTTTCAGCGGTTAATAATTTCCAGTTTCCGTTACCGCTTAATTCTAATATATTTTGGTGAAAGTCTTTCAGACTTGGTCTATGACCAACGCTGATCATTGATAAGTCTCTTTTTTTGAGCAAGTTATATAGTTTTTTTTCAGTTTCTATATCTAGAGCACTTGTGGCTTCATCAAGGACTGCAAATCTTGGTGAATTCAATAACAATCTTGCAAATGCTAGTCTTTGCTGTTCGCCTAATGAAAGAATTCTTGGCCAATCCTGTTTCACATCTAAATTAGGATATCGAGTTGATAATGATGATAAATTCACTTCATTAAGAACAGATAACAAATGGTCATCACTAAATTTGTCAACTTCTGTTGGGTAGCATAATTGCTCTCTTAATGACCCAAGAATCATGTAAGGTTTTTGAGGAATAAATAGTAAATCTCCAGTTTTTGGTTTTTCTATATGGCCAGTTTCTGGTTCCCATAAACCACTAATCATTCTAAGTAATGAGGTTTTCCCGCATCCAGATGGGCCTACAACTAATAATGATTCATTAGTATCTATACTTAAACTTAAGTCTTTAATTATGGTTTTATTGGACCCAGGAGGAGAAAGATCAGCATTTTTTATTAAAATTGAAGAATAATTAGTCGTTATATTTTGATTTTCACTAGGTTTCTCTTGACTAATGGATTCAACCTTTGATTGGAAGCCTTCAAGTCTACCAATGCCTGCAGTGAATTTTGCAAGTTCTTCGATTTGATTCACTATAAAGAACAAAGAACCTTCAACCATACTAAATGCAAAACTAGCTTGTATAAATCTTCCATAATCTATGTCACCATTAAAATATGGGATTGCCATAATTAGATATGGGAAAAAATTCCCTGCATAATTAATAGATCTCCTCATTACATCTATAATCACCCTCCAAATTATTAAAAGATTAAAATTCCTAACTACTTCACCTAATCTTCTTTCGGTTTCTGATCTTTCAGGATTCTCGCCTGAGTAAAAAGCGATTGATTCTGCATTATCTCGAATATGAACAAGTCCGTATCGAAAATCCGCTTCATATCTAAGTTGATCAAAATCTATTTTTACAAGGTTCTTTCCAGCAATAAGTAATATCGTGGTAGCGAATGCTGCGTATCCAAATAATGAAAAGGTTAAAGTTCTACTAATGCTCCATAAAATTAAAATATTCAATGAAAAGGTTAAGAGTGCATCAAAAACTCCTAAAGTGAAAGTTAAACTTTGGCCAGTAAATGCTCTTGTGTCATCTGTAATTCTTTGATCAGGATTATCCACATCAGTTTGTTCTTCATCATTAGGATTTAACTGATAATATGCTTTATTAGTCATGTAATCTTTTACAAGACTTTTAGAAAGCCATTCTCTCCAAATAATTCCTAATTTATAAGTAAAAAATATTTGAGAAACTCTTATTGGAAGGGCTATTGCAAAGCAACAAGCATATATTCCAAGAATTCTGTAAAAGCCATCTTCTTGTTTCTCAACAAGTGCATTAGTTAAATCTCTTGCAATGAATCCTATTCCTGCATTAATTCCATTTACAGCTAATAACATCAAAACAATAACTCCTAAAAAGAGCCAATGAAGCCATCTTTTATTTTTTAATTGTTTTCTTAAACTAAAAAAACTTGTTGATCCAATGAGAAAAAGACCTGAAAAAAACAAACCCCAGGAACTTGACCATATTGTATTAATTGTTTTTACAACTCCACCAAAATATTTCTCTAATAGGATTGGCTGTATACTTTCTAAAAAACTAATTAAACCTGTTAAAGAAACTAGGACTATTCCTCCAACAATAAAAAGTAGTGATAATAAAAGCCAAACAAACTGTATACCTGTACATTGGTCAATAGGGAGAAAAAAAGGTTGAGATAATTTTCTTAATTTCTGTATTTGATAAAAAAACTTGGATTTATTTCTAAATGTAGTTGTCATTAATATTAATCTTATTTAATGGCTTCATTATAAGGTAATTAATTCAAAGATTGACCTAACCCCATCATTGATAGTGCCCAGCTTGGTAGATTTAGGTAACTTATTAACTTTAGATCAAATTGATGCACTTGTATAAAAGTTATATCTAAAGCCCACCAGATTAAGAAAGGAAGGTTAAAGAGAATCTGTAATTGCCATTTATAAGTGATAACTTTCCAGATTTTGTTTAAAGTTGCTTTTTGATTTTCATCAAGTTCTTCCCAATTTTTATTGATCTGATAAAAAAGATTTTTTGATTTTTTTGAATTTAGTGAATTAGGTGTATCCATTATTTTTGTTATTTATATACTTATAGCTTAGATTTTTGTTTAGCGAGAGTTTAACCTGGAGGCCATTTCATTGGTCTACCAGCAAGAAAATGAATATGTAGATGAAATACAGTTTGACCAGATTCAGCACCATTATTAATTACAGTTCTCCAGGTTTCAAGATTTTTGGAAATTGCAACTTTTTTACCAACTAAAAGTAAATGTCCTAATAAATTTTTGTCTTCATCTTCACAACTTAATAAATTGATAATTGGCTTCTTGGGTATAACTAAAAAATGAATAGGTGCTTGGGCCGCAATATCATTAAATGCAATACAATATTCATCTTCATATAATTTATCGCAGGGTATCTCTCCCTCGATAATTTTTGAAAAAATTGTTGTGTCCGCCATATTGAATTAACCCTTTTATTTGTTAATTGGAAAAACATCATCAATATTGTATCCTTCCTTAGATAATTCTTTGTTTAGTTCTTCATTAGAAGTAACTCTATCTAAAAATAATATTCCACGTAGATGATCTACTTCATGTTGAATACATCTTGCTAATAAACCATCAGCATTCATCTTTCTTGGTCTACCCATTTCATCACGGAATTTTAATTTTATTGTTGATGGTCGAACGACATTTAAATATATCCCTGGAATACTTAAGCAACCTTCCTCATATGAGTTTAAAGTAGATCCAAAAGCTGTGATTTCTGGATTTATAAGAATTAGAGGTTCTGCTGCTGAGTCTTCAAAATTTATATCAATAACAAGTAACTCTTTGCTAATTCCAACCTGTGGCGCGGCCAATCCAATTCCTTTGGCAGCGTACATGCTCTGCAGCATCTCTTTAGCTAAATTTCTGGTGTTAATATCTACTTTGCTAATTCGTTTTGCACTTGTTCTGAGTGTTTTGCTGCCTAATTTAAATATTTCTAAAGGTGGATTTTCAATTACTTCTTTGCTGACTTTTAAATTAGAAACATCACTTCTAGTCTTTCTTGCTAATTTTGAAAAATGATTTGGCACTTTTGAATTACAAATTAAATTTATAGTTAGACTATAAAAATAGTAACATTTTTTTGAAACTTTAATTGCAATAAGCTAAATGATTAACCATAAAGAATTAAATGTAAAAAGTGTTTATAAAGATAAAAAATTTCTAAGTGAAACTAATATTGTTGAAGATTTAATTTTTTGGAAAGAAAGATTAAACACAGCTGGAAAAAAAAATAATGCAATATTCACAAGACCAATAAATAATCCTAATTCCGTAACTCAAAATTTAACTGGTGATCAATTCTTAATAACAAGTCTTTTTCATGGTTATGGAGGTCAATCATATAAATGCATTAAATCTAATAATCAACTTTTGATTGTTTGGATAGACCAAATATCAAAATCTATTTGGATTAATAGCTTTAATTTTATAAACGCAGAAGATTATAAGGATCACTTTCCTTATTTAATAAGAAATGATCAGCCTAGAAAGTTAACTAAATCTATTAATGGAAATTTTGATGCTAGCTTTGTATTGATTGAGGATAAAACTTTACTAGGATTAATTGAAATTCATAATGTAGATTACTTATTTAAAGTTGATATTTTTAAAGAAGAACAAGAGTTAATTTTTCTTAAAAAATTTAATAACTTTGCAGGATCATTATCATCAAATACAAGTGAAAACTTTCTTTCATGGATAGAGTGGGATTACCCATTTATGCCATGGGAAAATAATAATCTTTTTTTTGCTGAACTAGATAATAATTGTGAATTAGAAAATTCTATAAAATTAGATAAAGAGATAATAAGTAATTGTGAAAAGATTTCTTTTTTTCAACCTTATTGGATTAGTGATAATTTATTAGTATGTTCAGAGGATAGTTCAGGTTGGTGGAATTTAATATTTTTTGAGGTAAATGATTTGAACAACATTCAAATTAGGAAAAGGATAAGGAAGGAATTTTTTGAATATGGTTTACCTCAATGGGTATCAGGAATATCTTTGTTTTCAGGATTAAAGGATAATTTTTACTGTTTAGCTAGATATAAAGATAATTGGATATTAGAAAATTATCAAAACTTGCATTTTGCTAGAAACATAGATTTACCTTATGCAAATCTAAGTGATTTAAAATCGTACGCTGGCAATTTAATTTTGAAAGCATCTAATCAATTTTGCGAAGAAAAATTAATTGAGTTAGAAATAAAATCTTTGGATAAAATTCAAATTAAGCAAAATAAAATTAAGCCTTTAGAGTCAATTTCGCAAGCTAAGTCAATTTGGTTTGAGGGGTTTGATAAAAGGAAAACTCATGCATGGATTTATAAACCTACTAATTCTTATTTACAAAAACCGCCCTTAATGGTTAAAGCTCATAGTGGGCCAACAGGTTATTTTAACGGAGCATTTAACCCGGAAGTCCAGTTTTGGACGTCTAGAGGATGGTGCGTTGCAGAGGTCAATTATGGAGGTTCTTCATCTTTTGGTAAAGAATATCGAAATCGTTTGAATGGAAATTGGGGAATAGTTGATTCTATGGATTGTAGGGCTTTAGTCAAATTTTTAATTTCTCAGGAATTGGTTGATAAAACTAAAGTTGTTGTATTAGGTAATAGTGCCGGAGGATTAACTGCATTTAATGCACTTTGTGGAGATACACTTTTTAAAGCCGCAATTTGTAAATATCCGGTTCTAGATTTGAATCAAATGCATCTCAATACACATAGATTTGAAAAAGATTATTTAAATTCACTTATAGGAAATTTTGAAGATAATAAAGCGCAATATTTTGATAGATCTCCAATCAATAAAATTAAACAGATTTCTCAGCCTGTTTTAATTTTTCATGGTAAAAAGGATTTTGTAATTGACTATAGGATTTCTTATGAATTTCATGAAAAACTTTTGAATAATAATATCTATTCAGAAATTCACCTTTATCAAGAAGAAGGACATGGTTTTAAAGACTTGAAAAATAAGATAAATTGTTTGAATATATCAGAAAAATTTTTGAAGAAAATTTTCAATTAGGAGTTTATTCTCAAGAAATTAATTGTTTCTTTAAGTTTAATAATAAAAGTATCTATATCTTCTTTTGTAGTTGTAAAGTTCATACTTACTCTTGCTGTAGATTTTATTCCGAGATATCTATGAAGGGGTTGACAACAATGATGCCCGCTCCTTATACACACTCCTTTAGAATCAAGTATTTCTGCAATATCATTTGAGTGGATGTCATCAACATAAAAAGTTGCTAAAGAGGCTCTGTTTTGATCATTAGTTGGAGATGGACCTATAATATGCAAGTTTTCGATATTGCTTAAATTAGTAAATAAATATTGAGTTAATTTCTTTTCATAGTTATGGATATTATTTAATCCAATATTTTTTATATATTTTAGTGCTTCTGCCAACCCAATCGCTTCAGCAATTGCTGGAGTGCCCGCCTCAAATTTATGTGGTAATTCAGCCCAGGTACTTTTTTCTTCAAAAACATCTTCAATCATTTCTCCTCCACCTAGAAAAGGGGGGATCTCATTAAGTATTTCCTCTCTAGACCATAAAAATCCTATTCCTGTTGGGCCGCATAATTTATGGCCTGATCCGGCAAGAAAATCAATATTCAATTCTTGAACATCAACTTTTATATGAGCCAAGCTTTGGCAAGCATCTAAAAGGACTAATGCCCCATTGACTTTGGCTAGTTTTGTTATCTCTTTAATTGGATTACAGCACCCTAAAGTATTACTTATGTGTACTAAGCTTACTAACTTTGTTTTTTTGTTAATCTTAGATTTAAAATCTTCTATATCTAATTCACCCTCATTATTTATTCCTACATATTTTATTTTGCATTTATTTTTTGCTGCTATTAATTGCCAAGGTACTATATTACTATGATGTTCCATTAGGGTTAATAAAATTTCGTCATTTTCCTTTAAGTGAAATTCTCCCCATGATCTAGCTGCGATATTAATCGCTTCTGTTGCGTTTCTCGTAAATATGATTTCTTTATCTGAGTATGCATTGATATAGTTATTTATTTGGTGTCGAGCTTTTTCAAACTCATCGGTTGCTTTCGCGCTAAGTTGATGAGCACCTCTATGAACGTTTGCGTTAAAATTTTTATAGTACTCATTTAATTTATCTAAAACTTGTATTGGTTTTTGCGTGGTAGCAGCATGATCAAGATAAATTATTTGTTTATCACCACTATCACGATTAGCTAACAGAGGAAAATCTTTTTTCTCGTGAACATTATAAATTTGAAAGGTTTTCATTATTTATTGTTTAGTAGCAGAGCTAGTAAATCCCATCTTTCTTTAGAAATTGGTAGAAATGAGATTATTTCTTGATAATAAGATCTTAATTGTAGTTTACTTGCTTGCTCTAATGTGAGACCTCTTGATCTCATATAAAAAAGTTCATTCTCATTTAGTTGAGAGATAGTAGCACCATGCATGCACTTTACATCGTCTGCAATGATTTCTAGTTGAGGTTTTGTATCAATCTTTGCGTAATTAGATAAAAGTAAATTTCTGCTAAGTTGAGAAGCATCAGTTTTTTGAGCAATGCGTGGAACAACTATTAATCCTTCAAAAACAGAATGAGATCTATCTCTAGCTAAAGATTTATTTAGTTGGTCTAGAAATCCATTGGGTCCATTAAAAGCAATTTTTGCGTATGTAGAAATTTGCTCATTATCTTCGGTTATTTGCATTCCTTTGATATTAGTTTTTGCATTACCATCAATTTGATTTATATTTATCTCTAATCTTGCAAAATCAAATTTAAATTGTAACGATCCCAAATTATATATACTATTTTTATTTTGAAATACATTTAAAGAATTAATTAAATGTGATTTGCATTTTCCATAAGATACTATTCCGTGATTAACTTGTGAATCTTCTCCTAGATACAAATAGGAAGAATTTGATAAGGAACAGTTATCATCTCCTAAGTTTATTTGCGAAATTTCAACCTCTGTATTCTTTTCAATATTTAGAATTAATGTTCTTGAATTAAAAAGATTATTTTTGGAATTAGTAATTATTTCTAAATGAGGTAAATTTCTGCCTGATATATTAAGACCGCAAATATTTTTTTCATTTGTCAAAAGATGATTTAGTAAAGCACTCCAGTTTTGAGTTGTATCAGATTCAAGAAGTTTCTGTTGTATTAAGTTAAGAATTTTTTGGTCATCTAATTCTTTTATTTCCCATTCTTGTTCTTTGATATTTATTTTCTTATGATCTCCAATGATCAGTCTTATTACTTTTTGTGATTCATTCCCATAAGGAATATTGGGTTTATAAAAATCATGATTTAATTTATAGTCTAAAAATCTTGCTAATTTAGATTTATTTGCCATTCTCCAGATCTCACTTTTATGATTAGGAAGGGGGTTGAGTTGTAATTTATCTAGACATATTTTTTGCAGAATAGATCCACTAGCGGAATTATTTATTCTGTTTTTACTTATCTCTTCAATAATTTGCATTTAAATTAAGTTTTATCTATAAACTTATCAGTCCATTCATAGCCATTTTTTTCAAGTTCTAAAGCAAGTTCACTATTACCAGTTTTTATTATTTTTCCATCTGCCATTACATGAACAAAATCAGGTTTAATTTCATCTAGTAAACGTTGATAATGCGTTATTAGGATTATTCCACAATTTGCATTTGCTATTTTTTTGATTCCAGATGCAACAATTCTCAGTGCATCAATATCAAGCCCAGAATCTGTTTCATCAAGGATTGCTATCTTGGGCTCTAAAAGTGCCATTTGTAATATTTCATTCCTTTTCTTTTCACCTCCTGAGAATCCCTGATTGATACTTCTATTTAAGAAGGTAGGTTCCATTTTTACAATATCTAGTTTTTCTTTAACTAAATCTTCGAACTCAAATGTATCTAATTCTTCTTTTTTGAGAAATTTTCTCCTAGCGTTTGTAGCAACTCTCAGAAATTCTAAATTACTGACTCCAGGAATTTCTATTGGATATTGAAATCCTAGAAAAATTCCAGATTGAGCTCGCTCCTCAGGTTCTAAGGGTTCAATATCAGTACCCGAAAGTTTTATATTGCCACCTGTGATTTCATAAGATGGATGCCCAGCAATTATTTTTGAGAGAGTGCTTTTTCCGCAACCATTCCTACCCATAATGGCATGAATTTCTCCTGGATTAATCGTTATATTTACACCTTTTAAAATAGTAAGATTCTCTGTGGATGCAAAAAGATCTTGTATCTCTAATAATGGTTTTATAGTTTCTTTTTTGCTTTTCATCAAACTTGATTAAATAAAAATAAACTAGCCTACAGATCCTTCTAGTTTTAAAGAGAGTAACTTGTCCGCTTCGGCAGCAAATTCCATAGGTAGTTGATTAAACACATCTCTGCAAAAACCACTTACCATCATTGAAACCGCTTCTTCAAATTCTATACCTCTGCTTTGTAAATAAAATAATTGATCTTCTGAGATTCTACACGTGCTCGCTTCATGTTCAACCTCTGAGTTGGATTGTTGCGATTGAATATAAGGAAACGTATTAGCTGCAGCTTTGTCCCCAATTAACATTGAATCACATTGACTGTAATTCCTAGCCCCTTTTGCTTTTGAACCTATTTTTACTAGTCCTCTATAACTGTTAGAAGATTTGCCAGCGCTAATCCCTTTACTTACGATTGTTGATTTAGTTTTTGGACCTATATGTATCATTTTTGTACCCGTATCAGCTTGCTGAAGATTATTGGTTAAAGCTACAGAATAAAATTCTCCCACCGATTCTTCACCGAGTAGTATGCAGCTAGGGTATTTCCAGGTAATAGCTGATCCAGTTTCAACTTGAGACCAACTTATTTTACTTCTTTTGCCAATACATTTTCCTCTTTTAGTGACAAAATTAAAAATACCTCCAACACCTTGTTCATTGCCCGCATACCAGTTCTGAACAGTTGAATATTTAATTGAGGCATCGTCAAGTGCAATTAATTCAACAACTGCAGCATGAAGAGTGTTCGTGTCAAACATTGGAGCTGTGCAGCCTTCTAGGTAACTCACAGAGCTTGCTTCTTCTGCAATTATTAGCGTTCTTTCGAATTGGCCTGAATCTCCACTATTAATTCGAAAGTAGGAAGATAAATCCATTGGACAAGTAACATTTTTAGGTATGTAAACAAATGATCCATCACTAAATACTGCAGAGTTTAAAGCTGCAAAATAATTATCTGAAGCTGGTATGACGGAACCTAAATACTTCTCTATTAAGTCAGAATGGTCTTTAATAGCTTCGCTTATGGAGCAGAAAATAACCCCATGCTCTGCAAGTTGCTCCTTGAACGTTGTTGCTATTGAGACACTATCAAAAACCGCATCAACTGCAACATTTGTAAGTCTCTTTTGTTCTGTTAAAGGGATACCTAGTTTGTCAAAAGTTTCTAATAGTTTTGGATCAACTTCATCTAAACTAGTAATTTTTTCTTGCTGTTTTGGAGCTGAGTAATAAATTATATCTTGATAATCAATAGCTTCATAACCTAAATCTGCCCAATCTGGCTCTTCCATTGTTTGCCATTTCTTAAAAGCATTTAATCTAAAATTTAGTAAGTACTCAGGCTCATTTTTTTTTGATGAAATTAAACGTATAATATCTTCGTTTAGTCCTTTTGAGATTTTCTCACTTTCTATTTCAGTTACGAAACCATATTTGTAAGGTTCAGATACAATATTATCTACTAAGTTGTCGTTTACCATGATTCGTGAAGGAATTTATTTCGTTTGGTCTTCATTTATACTTTAACTAAAGATATACAAAATTTTGAACTTTTTTTAATCCCTTAAAATTAATTTAATGTCTGAGCAATTTAATTCTTTTACTAGTCCAATTGAAAAGGAAGTCGTTGAGCAGATTGAGCAACTTAATCTTTCAACCATTCAGAAGCTTCACCTTAAATTACTTGCTCATTGCTTAGGAATTTTTAAAGTAATTTCTACTCAAAGTAAGGTTGATTTTCCTACTGAAAAGCTTTTGCGGGACTGGTGTGTAAAAGAATCACAGAAATTAGAAGATAAGGAATTTTCTAAGTTGTTGTATACACAAATGGATGCTGCTGGGCAAAAAATATTAGACTATTCCCAAAAGATCGAGAAAAGACCCCTTGAATTAACCCTAGAAGACCTTATTCAACTAACTTCTGCAGAAGCTTAAATAAATACAAAAAAACATGATCCCGAAGAAAAAATATACTTACTAAAAAGCCTGTTTTTCGTGGTAATAAAATTTAAAATTGAAAAAAATATCTTTGATATCTAGGTTTTCAGAAATTCTTCTAAAAACAAGTCATAGCATATGTTTTTATGGAATTGATATCTTTTGCAAATATGAAAATTAGTCAGTAGATGCTGACGACAGAGCAAAATATCACGCAGTTAGGCAAAAAAAAGAACATACTGATCCCAAACAAAAACGGAGATTTTAAAGTGGTTGAAGGGATCAAAAATAAGGAAGAATTAACCCGCCTCACCCTTAGACAGTTACGTCAAATAGCAAGTAAATTATCAGTACCCTTATATAGTCGTAAAACTAAAGCGGTTTTAATAGATTTAATCATTACTTATCAAAATAAAAATATTTTGGGAGATAATGTCAATCAAGAAAATAACTTAAAAGTTGAAAAATATGGAGATAGTTCAAAACAAGCTTTAGTAGAAACCCAAACAAATCTTGTTTTTCTTCCTAGAGATCCAGAATGGGCATATGTTTTTTGGCAAATATCTGAAACTGATAGAAATAAGGCTCAATCATTAGGTGCTAATAAGCTTTGTTTGAGGCTATATGATGTAACCGGCTCACATGAAGGCCAATTTAATCAAGGTACTCTACGTGAAATAGCTGTTGATAGTTTTAGCACAGAATGGTATTTACCAATCCCAGTCCCTGATAGAGATTATAAAGTGGAATTAGGTTACCGGTATGGTTTTAATTGGATGTCTTTGGCTTTTTCATCTGCTGGCCATGTTCCAAATGCACAGCCATCAGAGCAGATTCTAGATAAATTTGTACCATTCAATTTAGATTCACCTGCTGAAACTAATTCAGCTATTATCACTTCTAATGAAAGTGAGGCAAGTGGTCTGCATGAGAGGTTATATCATGCAGCGACAACTTTCTCTAAGCGTAGTAGAGTCGGCTCTGAAGAATTCATGGAGAACGTTTCGAATACTGATTTAAATGGAAATAATAATGATTCTGGTGCAGGCATATGGTCTTCAGGTGTAAATGAGTCTGGGGCAGGTTTATCTAATAGATCTTTTTGGCTTGTTGCTGATGCTGAACTAATTGTTTATGGTGCAACTGATCCAACAGCAAATCTAACTATTGGAGGAGAAAAAGTACCTTTAGCTTCTGACGGTACTTTTAGATTGCAGGTACCATTTAGAGATGGTTCTCAGAATTATGATATTAAAGCAATTGATGCTAGTGGTAATCAAGAAAGATCCATCACTATGAAATTTGATAGAAATACTCCTCTAGACAATACAAATCAAAAGCAAAATATGGAGAAAGAATGGTTTGAATAACTAATTATGCGAAAAAATTTTGTTGCCTTTACACCTATATTTGGGGCTATCACCTTTCCTTTGGTTGTACCCTTAACAATCTCTAAATTTGGTGTCAATTATGGAATTATAATTGCTCTTTTAATTTCATCTTTGTGGTTTATCGCTATGTTAAGAACCTCTGAAATGCCCCATTAAATTAGTTATATTTTTTTAGTTATTGTTTTAAGTTATGTCTGATATTAAAGAAATTTATATTAAAGAACCCTTTAAGGATCAAAAACCTGGAACTTCCGGTTTGAGAAAAAGTACAATTGAATTTCAACAGGATAATTATTTAGAAATTTTTATTGAATCGATACTGAGAACTTTAGATTTTGATCAAAACAATAGCTTAATAATTGGTGGAGATGGAAGATATGGAAATGAGGAAGCAATAATCAAAATTATTCAAATATGCATAGCACATAAAGTAAAAAAAATTATCATTCCTGTTAATGGAATTTTATCAACTCCAGCCGCATCAAATCTTATAAGAGAAAAGAATGCTTTTGCGGGCATTATTTTGTCAGCTAGTCATAATCCAGGTGGAATAAATGGTGATTTTGGCGTCAAAGTTAATATTGCTAATGGTGGTCCAGCGCCTGAAAAATTCACTGATAAAGTCTTCAAATGTAGTCAGATGTTAACGAACTACAAATTTTATGATGCTAAAATTCCAGATTTTAATAAAGTTGGATCTTTTCAAATTAAAGATACTACTGTAGAAATTATTGATGGTGTAGATGATTATGTAGATTTAATGGAACATATTTTTGACTTAGATCAAATTGCGGATTTTTTAAAAAAGGATTTTTCAATTGTTTTTGATGCAATGAATGCTGTAACTGGGCCATATGCAAAAAGAATTTTTATTGAAAAGATGGGTTTATCAAAAGATTGTGTTTTAAATGGGTTGCCTTTGAAAGATTTTGGCAATTTGCATCCTGATCCTAATCTTACTTATGCGAATCAATTAGCTGATTTGCTTCTAAATAAAAAATCATTTTGTTTTGGGGCTGCTTGTGATGGAGATGGAGATAGAAATATGATCTTAGGAAAAGGTTGTTTTATAAATCCAAGTGATAGCTTGGCTATATTGACTGCTAATACCAAATTTGTTCCAGGCTATAAGGATGGTATCTCTGGAGTTGCAAGATCGATGCCTACTAGCATGGCTGTTGATTCCGTTGCAAAAAAGATTAATATTCCTTGTTACGAAACCCCAACAGGTTGGAAATTTTTTGGAAATTTGCTTGATTCAAATATGATTACAATTTGCGGTGAGGAGAGTTTTGGTACAGGAAGTGACCATATTAGGGAAAAGGATGGTTTATGGGCTGTTCTATTTTGGTTGCAAATTTTGGCCTGTAGAAAATGTTCAGTAAGTGAGTTAATTCATAATCATTGGAATCATTTTGGAAGAAACTACTATACAAGACATGATTATGAAGCAATACCAAAAGATGTAGCGACTCAAATATATCAAAATCTTGAGCATTTATTACCTCAATTAAAAAATAATAAATTTGCAAATAGTCTTGTTCTGAATGCTGATAACTTTACTTATACCGATCCAGTAGATAACTCTATAAGCAAAAATCAAGGTCTTAGGATAATTCTTGAAAATAACTCAAGGATAATTTTACGTTTATCAGGAACTGGAACTAAGGGGTCTACACTTAGAATTTATTTTGAAAAATATAGTCAAACGAATGAGAATCTTAATCTGAATCCGCAAGTAGCTTTGTGCGAATTAATTAAAAGTTTAGATGACTTATTAAATATCTCTAAGCTTACAAAAATGGATCAACCGACTGTGATTACATAAATTAAAAATCTTTTTTGTATGCAATCTGAGAGCCTTTTTAATATAAACCATGATAAAAATTTTCAGTCTCCCCTCGCGGATAGATTGAGACCTAAATCATTAGATGGATTTTATGGACAGCATAATATTCTTGGTCAAAATTCTATATTACGTAATGCGATTTTAAATGACAAATTAGGAAATACAATCTTTTCCGGCCCACCTGGCGTAGGAAAAACAACTTTGATAGAAATTATATCTGCTCATACAAGAGCAACATTGATAAAATTAAATGCTGTTTTATCTGGTGTTAAAGAACTTAGAAATCAAATTTTACTAGCTGAAGAACGTTGGATTAAATCAAAGAGGAAAACTATTTTATTTATTGATGAAGTTCATAGATTTACTGCAATACAGCAAGATGCGTTATTACCCTCTGTAGAAAACGGAACTATCATTTTTATTGGTGCAACAACTGAAAATCCCTCATATGCAGTAAATAAAGCACTTTTGAGTAGATCAAGAGTTTTTAAATTATTACCATTAAGCGAAAGTGATCTTAAAAAAATAATTGATAAGGTCATTAATCATTATTTAAATATTGAAGATCAAATAATTGTTAATATTACGCAAGAAGCTCAAGATCATCTAATAAATTTTTCTAGCGGAGATGCTAGAAATCTTATTAATGCATTGGAATTAGCTATTGATACCACTCCCACGAATGAAGAAAAAATAATTAATGTAAATCTTTCAGTGGCTCAAGATTCAATCCAAAATAAGAATATTATTTATGATAAATATGGTCAAAATCATTTTGATATCGTAAGCGCATTCATTAAATCTATAAGAGGTTCTGATCCTGATGCAACGCTTTATTGGCTTGCAAATATGATTGAAGCTGGGGAAGATCCAAAATATATTTTTCGTAGATTATATATCTCAGCTAGTGAGGATATTGGTTTGGCAGATCCTAATGCAATAGTAATTGTAAATTCTTGTTATGAGGCTTTTGAAAAAGTTGGATATCCTGAAGGTTCATATTTTTTGTCACATGCAGCTCTCTTTTTAGCAAATTCTCCTAAGAGCGATAGTACTAAATATATATTTAATGCGATTGAAAAAGTAAGATCAAATAAATTATCATTAGTACCTGACCATTTAAAGTACAATTCAAAAACTTATAAAAATCCACATCACTATCCAAGAAATGAGTTAGTACAAGAATACATGCCAAATAATCTTAAAAGCTATAAAATCTGGTATTCAAAAAAAAGTGGATGGGAGAATAAAAACACTAATTAAAATTTTATTTAATATGTCCGATATTATTGCAAATAATATTATTTGAGGAATATAGATCATTTTGAGAAGCTATTGAAATTGTCCACTTTAAGAATGAAAATTGATTCAAATTAACTGTTAATTTTTTCTTAATATGATATAAATTTTTTTTGTAGTTTTTATACTGCCAATATTTAATATCTTTTGATAATTTTCCGCTATCCCATTTGATGGCTGCTTCAATAGCACTCCACTGTTTTAAGATATAATATTTATTTAATTCAGAATTATTAATAATTTTTTGATAAAAGTATTTTTGTGCGAGCCCTTTATAATTGAAATTTCTATCAGAGTATTCGATATCAATTCCAATTCTTTCTTTATTCCAACAAATAATACAAGCATCCTGACAATGACTCATGCTTACATATCCCATTCCTTTAGGGAGAGTAGGAGGTTCTCCTGGATTGGCCCTCAAAGGGATTTCTAATGGGTTTAAATCAAAAAGTTTTGATAATGCGTCTCTTATATAGAATCTACTCTCTAAAAAAACCTTAGCTCTTGATGAAGATAAATTTGTGGCAATATTAATTTCTTTTGGACTTGAAACATGTGTTACGTTTCCCATCTTATACAACCAAATTTTTGGTAGTCTATTTGGATAGGCTTCAGTTATTTTCAATGGCTCTTAAAATTGGCGATAAAGCACCTGAATTTACTTTAAAAGATTCTTTTGATAATGAAATCTCTTTAAGTGATTTTAAAGGTAAAAAAGTAATAATATATTTTTATCCGAAAGATAATACACCTGGTTGCACTAAGGAGGCATGCAACTTTAAAGAGAATTGGGATATTTTTCAAAAAAATAATATTATTGTACTTGGAATAAGTAAAGATAATTCTGCTTCTCATCAAAAATTTATAGAAAAATTTGATCTCCCATTTATACTTTTAACTGATCCTGTCCCATGTCAAGTTGCTGCTAAGTATGATAGTTATGGATTAAAGAAATTCATGGGTAAAGAATATATGGGTATGATTAGGAATACATTTTTAATTAATTCACAAGGTAATATTGAAAAAATTTATTCAAAAGTCAAAGCAGCAATTATGGCTGATCATGTAATTAATGATTTAAAATTATCTTAGTACTTTATTAAATTATATTTGCTTGTTTTCTTGAAAATATCATTCCGTAAAGAACTAAATTGGGTTCGATTATGATATTTTGGATTTTTTTTCTTATTGTTTCTCCAATAAATTTGGCATCACCTCCACAAATAATTAATACATCTTGTTTTGGATTAAATGATAATTTAATAGCTCCAAATATTGAATTGTAAACACCTCTCAACATTGCTTTAAATGTATTTGTTTCAAAGTTATTACTGGGAATAAATATATTTTTAGGAAATGTAAGATTTTTAGTGTTTTCATCCATAGACTTTAATTGCGTGGTAAACCCTGGCAACAATTGTCCGCCTATCAGATTTCCTTTATTATCAATCTTTGTTATTGATACCGTTGTTCCTAAATCTACTATTAAAATATTTTTTTTATATTTATTTCTGATTATTTTATGAGCAGCAAAACAAGCTAATGCCCTATCAATTCCTATATGGTCAGGTATATTTTTCAAAGTAAAGTTGTTATTACTTATTTCATTCTCTTTTAATAATTTGCTTGTTGGATGTTGCCCTACTGAGGCCCAAATTAATTTTTTAAAATTAATATTTTCAGGAAATCTTTGATCAAATAATGTATGAAAAAATTCATATGAATTATCTTTCCTTAATGCCCAATGTAATCGAGAATTGCCGATAAGAAGGTAATCAAAATCCAGCTTATCAGAATCACTAAATTTGATAGTCATTAACATGAAGGCCGCATTCTTGTTTTATACCCCCAAAACGCGTGGCTCTACCTTTTGTGCTCTCTGTTTCAGCAGAGCTTGAGTGCCAATCGCCAATACTTGAGTAGCCCTTAGCAAATAGTGGATGTTGTGGAAGGTGATTCTCTTCCATATAGTAAAAAATTTCTTTTTGAGTCCATCCTAAAATTGGTCGTAAGGAAAGTCGATCTCTTATTGATTCAATAAATTTCATCTTGCTCCGATTTTCAGTTTGTTGTGATCTCACTCCACTGACCCAGCAACTTATTGAATATTTCTTTAAAGCCTCTTCTAAAGGTTCAACTTTTCTTATTTGATGGTATTTATTAATATCTTCTTCATTATTACTCTCCCATAATTTACCGTACATTGCCTCCATATAAGCAGGAGAAATTTTACTTTGCAGAATATCAATATTTAAAGATAATTGATTAATAAGCATATTTGCATATAAGTAAGTTTCTTTAGGTAAGTATCCTGTATCTATCCAAAATATTTTTACTTTATTTTTTAATGATGAACTTTGGATTAAATGTAATAAGACTGAAGATTGAATGCCAAAACTTGTTGTAAAAGCAAGATTATTTCCAAATTTATCAAAGCCCCATTCAAGGATTTCCAGAGCGCTTAAATTTATAAGCTCTGAATTTAGTTCTTTCAAATCATATTTAGTTTTATTTGCAGTTTTGGTATCCATATTTCGATAGAATTTTTAATTTGTAGTTCATCACACTCGAATTGAAAAATATTCGTTTAATTTAATAATACATTCTTGTTTATTTATATTTCTTCAATGAATAATATAAAAAAACTTATAGTAATAGTTGGTAGTGGTTTTGCAGGAATAAATGCTGCAATTCAATTAAGAAAGATTAATTCTAATTTATCAATACTTGTTATAGATTCAAAGTCTCAATTTGAATTTAAGCCTTTATTGTATGAAGTTTTTAGCGATGAAATTCAATCATGGGAAGTTATTCCAAGTTTTGATACTATTTTTGCTAATTCTGGAATAACTTTTTTAAGAAATACTGTCAAATTAATTGATTTGGATGAAAAGTTTTTAATTTTAAAAGATGACTTTAAAGTCGAGTTTCAGTATTTAATTTTATCTACAGGTTCTTCCCCAAACGATTTTTCAATTAAAGGAGTAAAAGAGTATGCGTATTTTTTTAACACTAATAAGGATCAGCGAAAATTAAAAAATCGTTTAAAACAACCGTTATTAAAAAACAATTGCAAAAAAATATTTATTATAGGAGCAGGTCCTTCCGGTGTTGAACTTGCATGTAAAATAAATGATTTGTATAAAACAAAATTCGAAATTAATATTGTGGAGAGAACGGCTGAGATATTGAATAATAATAAAATTTTTAATAAAGAAGAGGCTCAAAAAACCATTAAGGCTAAGAATATTAATTTGTTAACAAATTCTTCAGTTACTGAAATTAGAGATAAAGAAATTTTAATTACTAACAAATCTGATCAAGTCGATCAATTCCCATATTTTGCAATTATTTGGACAGCAGGCATAAAATCAAATTTACCTGAATTTGTTCAAAAAATTCAAAAAACTAACAATAGGATTTCAATTAATAATAAACTTCAATTACCAAGTTACCCAAATGTTTTTGCACTTGGAGATATTGCTGCTATTGAAGGAAAAATTAATTTGCCTATTACAGCCCAAGTTGCAATGCAACAAGGATTGCATGCTGCTCTTAATTTAAATTTGCTGCTAGAGAAAGAGAATCCAACACCGTTTGAATTTAAAGATAATGGAGAAATGATTAGTTTAGGTATAGGTAAAGCTTCAATATCTGGACTTGGATTAACTTTATCAGGTAAATTTGCATTTGATCTAAGAAGAATAATTTACGCTTCTAAAATGCCAAATATTGATAAAAGTATTAAATCTGCGGCCTCATGGCTATTAGGAAAGAAATCAATTATTAATCAATTTATCAATAGATAAAAAACTGTAAAAATTTTTTTGCTCACTTTAAAGCTATATTTAGTTAAATGTATTAAATATGAGTCTAATTGCTTTTTTCAGCGAAAACCATGATGCCTTGATCACGGTATTAGTTTTATCTTTATCTATATTTTTATTTATAAGAAATACAATTGTTCCTGAATTAACAGGATTATTAACTGTTGCAATTTTTATTGTAACGGGAGTTCTTACTCCACAAAAAGCATTATCTGGATTTGGAAGTCCCTCTTTAATAACGCTAATGGGCTTATTCTCGATTTCGTCAGCATTAGTTAAGAGCGGATCTCTTGATAGGGTAAGGGAACTTTTAGCTTCTGAAAGTATTAAGACTTCGAAGCGATTTATTACACTATTGGCTTTTGTAGTAGCGCCTATCTCAGGAATAGTACCAAATACTCCTCTTGTTGCTTCTCTTTTGCCACTGGTAGAGGGATGGTGTATAAAAAGGAATATTGCACCCTCCAAGGTTCTTCTACCTTTATCTTTTGCAGTTTTGCTCGGCGGAACTATCACCCTTTTGGGAAGTTCAGTAAATCTTCTTGTTAGTGATATCAGTGAGCAGTTAGGTTACGGATCTCTTGAATTATTTAGCGTTACTGCAATAGGAGTTCCAGTTTGGTTGATAGGGACTACTTATTTGGTCCTTGTTTCTGATAAATTACTTCCTGATAGAGGTTTTAGTAATCCTTTATCAAATAATATTAATTTAAATAATTACTGTACTGAAGTAACTATTCCACAGGATTCTAAATTAGTTGGACAATCACTACGCAATAGCAGACTTCAGAGGAGATTTGATGTAGATGTTATTCAATTGCAAAGGAATGGCAAAACAATTCTTCCGCCTCTGGCTGATAGAAAGATTGAGCCTGATGATAGATTATTAATTAGAGTCACGCGATCAGATTTATTAAGATTAGAACAAGAGCGAACAATATTATTAGCAGAAAAGATGGGCTCCTATAAAAATAATATTTTTATTAACTCTTCTGAAGGGACAAAGACTTTTGAATCATTACTTCCAGCAGGCTCAACTCTTGCTGGTGCGAGTTTAAGAGAATTGAGATTTAGGCAGAGATATAATGCTACGGTTTTAGCATTAAGAAGAGGTCAGCAAACTATTCAAGAAAGGTTAGGTCAATGTATTCTGCGAGCTGGAGATGTTTTGCTTGTTCAAGCACCTTTGGATTCAATTAGGGGTTTGCAATCTAGCAATGATTTACTTGTTTTAGACCAGGTGGAAGATGATTTACCTGTTTTGCGTAAAAAACCGATAGCTATTGCTATTGCTTTGTTTATGATTATTTTGCCTTCCATAACAAATATTCCACTTGTAGGATCAGTGCTTTTAGCAGTAATTGCAATGGTTATTTTTGGATGTTTGCGCCCATCAGAAATCAAGAGATCAATAAGATTAGATGTGCTTTTGTTATTGGGATCTTTATCAAGCTTTAGCGTGGCTATACAAAGTTCAGGTTTGGCAGATTTAATTGTTGTACATTTAAAGTTTTTATTAGATGGGCTTCCAATATACTTTGCATTGTTAGTTATATTTTTATTCACTGTGTTCATTACGCAATTTATTAGTAATGCTGCTTCAGTGGCTTTGATTTTGCCGGTAGCTATTCAATTTGCTTCAACCCTAGAGATAGCACCTAATGCGATAATCCTTCTTGTATTATTTGCTGCAAGTCAATCTTATTTAACTCCTATGGGTTATCAAACAAATCTAATGGTTTATGGTCCGGGAAGATATAAATTCCTTGATATTGCAAAATACGGGTTAGGATTAACTATTATAATGTCAGTATTTATACCACTCTTAATAATTTTAAATTTCAAGTAAATTGCTATCTGTTAATAAAGTGGATTTTAATCATTCTGTTTATAAGCTTAAAGACTTTTATAGAAAGTTAACTGTTCCACAATTTACTATTGTTACTGGTTTAATAGTAATTTTTCTAGGAACATTAGTATTAAGTACTCCTTTTTGTTCTTCTCAAAATGTGGGACTTTGGGAAGCCTTTTTTACTTCTACTTCGGCTATTACCGTAACTGGTCTTACAGTTATTGATATAGGCTCAGACCTTACAATTTTTGGGCAAATTATTTTAGCTTTTATGCTTCTTTCTGGAGGGCTTGGCTTAATGGCAATCACTACCTTTTTGCAGGGATTTGTAGTGAAAGGAGCAAAGTTAAGGACCAGACTTGATAAAGGGAAAACTCTTGATGAGTTTGGAGTTGGGGGTATTGGTAGGACTTTTCAAAGTATTGCAATAACAGCTGCAAGTATTATTTCTTTAGGAGCATTTATTTTATACTTTTTTGGTTTTATCAATATTAATAATCCTTGGGAAAGATTGTGGGTCTCAATATTCCATAGCATTTCGGCTTATAACAACGCAGGGTTTTCTATATGGAATACAAGTATTTATGAATATAGAACAAATTTTGTAGTAAATTTCGTTTTTATAGTTTTAATTGTGCTCGGCGGTCTTGGGTGGAGAGTAATTGATGATATTTGGACACATAGGAATAATTTAAGATATAAAAAACTTACATTACATAGCAAACTTGTAATAAGAACAACTTTGAATCTGATTTTATTTGGATCAATTGGATTTTTAATTACCGAGTCACTATTGAATGGTCAATTTTTTTCAGATTTAAATTTCTTTGAAAGAATACTTTCGGCTTTATTTGAAACTATTAGTGCAAGGACTGCTGGATTTACTAATTACCCGATCTCTTTAAATACAATTTCAGATACAGGAATTTTACTCCTGATGACATTAATGTTTATTGGTGCAAGTACAGGAGGCACAGGAGGTGGAATTAAAACAACAACTTTTATAGCACTTATGGCTGCTACAAGATCAACATTAAGAGGTCAAAAAGATGTAGTCATAAGTAACAGATTAATTTCAGATAAAGTGATTTTAAAAGCTGTAGGAATAACAGTCGGCTCACTACTTTTTGTCCTTCTTATGGCAATGCTTTTAAGTACTACAAATACTTTTGTGAATAGAGAAAAATTTACTTTTTTAGAAATGCTTTTCACTTGTATTTCTGCTTTTGCAACTGTTGGTTTTGATATAGGACTAACAAATAAATTAAATCATTTTGGTCAATTAATTCTGATTATTGGTATGTTTGTGGGCCGACTTGGTATACTTTTGCTTCTAAGTGCTGTTTGGGAAGCTCTGTATAAGGGTAGAATAAACAAACAAAAGAGAATTGGTTATCCAAAGGCTGATCTTTATGTTTAGCATTTACTGATTTTATTATGGCTGATTGGTGGCAATGGTCCCCTCAAAAAGGGAAAGAAGATTTTACATTTGCAGTAGTTGGTGTTGGCAGGTTTGGCACTGCGGTGTGCAGGGAACTTATAAGCAATGGTGCTGATGTATTAGCAGCTGACTACTCAGAAAAAGCTATTGATGACTTAAGGCAATTAGAACCCTCCATAGAGGCTAGAGTCGTAGATTGCACCGATGAAGAGTCAATGAGAGAATCTGGAATATTGGAAATGAATACACTGGTGGTAGGTATAAGCGAACCTATTGAGGCAAGTATTACTACCACTCTCATTGCTAAAGATAGTGAAGGTACACAAGTTAAAAGAGTGATTGCTCGAGCAACTAGCGATCTCCATGAAAAAATGCTTCTTAGGGTTGGTGCTGATAAAGTCGTTTTTCCTTCAAGGATGCAAGGTGAAAGACTAGGCTTGGAACTCGTAAGACCAAATTTGATTGAAAGACTTGAATTAGATAATCAAACAGGTATAGATGAAATCACTGTGCCTGAAGATTTCATTGGAAGATCACTCAGAGATTTAAATCTTAGGAAAAACTACTTAGTTAATGTTTTAGCAGCAGGACCTGCAGAGCAGCTAACAGTAAATCCGCCTGCAAAATATATTTTAGAGAGAGGTAATGTTTTAGTCGTTATGGGTTCTATGGAGGATTTACAAAGATTACCACAAAAATAAGTTATTTATCTCTTGTTTGATTGAAGTATCTAATTCTTTTTGGAGCACCTTTAAGTTTAGGAATACTTTGTTTCTCTAATTTATTTCTAAATTGATCTGTATTTGAGTTCGCGAGAAGTGGTTTGCCTTTTAACTCAAGATAGTTTTCTATTCCTTTTTGAATTAATACTTTTGCCATATTACTTACTGTTCTTGATTCCTCTTCGGCTAGTAATGCAAGTTGATCACAGAGATTCTCGGGTAAGACCACCTGTATTCGAGGCGATTTCGGCTTTCCGTTTGTTGAATTTTGCCTAGTTGCCATGAATAGGACTTCGTAACTGTTACTTATTAGTATACACAGTTAGTCAAGGGTAGTATCTTTGTGTATAATGTATGTATAGGAATTTAGCCTTTATTATCTTTTAACTAATTGATTATGAAACATTCAGCTAAAGTGAATACTAAAAGCCGTAGGATGGCCAATCAGCGAAAAAAAAGGTTATTAAATATTAATACTGAGAAGAGCAGTGATGTACTTATTTCAGCTGTAGTTAGTCCCTATCTATTGACTCATTTGCATCAAATCTTGCAAAAGTCGGAATTTAATGCAAAAAAAGATGGCAGATTATCACATGCCGCGAATTTTGCTAAATTGAGAAAAGTTTTGTGCCTTGATGCTCGCAGTATGGAGGATGCTTCTGCTCAGGAAATAATTGATACCGATAACGATAGTTACACAAATGACAATAATCAACAAAATGTGGCTTAAAGGAATATTGTATTAGTAATAGTAATTAAAAAAATTATGACTAAGAATGCAGAAAAACTATATCAGATAATTGATAAGGATTATGAAAAAAAACAAAGTCTATTTAGGGTGGCTTTAAATGATCCAAAATCAGCATTAAAAAAAATCTGTGAAATTGGAGATGAACTTAATATTAAAGTTACAGAAGAGGAAGTTATTCAATATTTAAGTACATTAGACGATGAATTAACCAAATTTTGGTTAGTCAAAGTTAGAGGAGGGTTGTAAGATCTTTTCTGATTTTATATCTAATATGGGTTTTGTTCTTTTTTCGTAACCACCCCCTCCTGCCATTGTCCAAAAAAACCAATAGCTTGGTATTGATAGTCCAGCTGCTATAAATATAGCTACAATTTGTTCTACTCTTTTCATAGCAAGAATTTATTAATTTTATTTTGGTATTGAAAAAGCTAACATATAAATTGTATTACTTTACGCAGTGATTAGATTAGAGGGTATTTCAAAAATATATTCAACAGATATTGTCTTGAAAGAAGTGAATTGGGATATTAAAAGAGGAGAGAAAATAGGTTTAGTTGGTTCTAATGGTTCTGGTAAAACAACACAATTAAAAATTTTAAGTGGAGATCTGGAACAGACAAGTGGAGAGATTATTAGGGAAGGAAATCCTAAAATTGCATACTTAAAACAAGAATTTGATTTAAATCAAAATTGTACTTTAAGAGAAGAATTAGAAAATACTTTTACAGATGTTCATCTTCTTAAAAGTAAATTGAAAGAGATAGAAATAAAAATGAAAGATTTTAATTCACGAGATAAATTGGAGAGCATGGCAAATCAATTAGGGATTTATCAAAGAAAATTTGAAGCACTGGGTGGTTATCAAATTAAATATGATGTTGAAAAAATTTTACCAAAATTGGGTTTTTCAAACCAAGACGCAAGTTCATTAGTTGCTAATTTTTCAGGTGGATGGCAAATGAGAATTGCTTTGGGAAAAATAATGTTACAGAAGCCAGATTTAATTTTATTGGATGAGCCTACTAACCATTTGGACTTAGAAACCATTCTTTGGCTTGAAAATTATTTAAAACCCTTAAAGATATCAATCATATTAATAAGTCATGATCGTTATTTTTTGGATAAATTGTGTAATAAAGTTGTTTTTATTGAGAATGGCATATCTCATACTTTTAACGGTAATTATTCATTTTTTTTAAAGCAAAAACAAATTAATGATGATATTCAATCTAAAAAATATGAAACCCAACAAAAAGAACTTAAAAGTCAGCAACAATATATAGATAAATTTAGAGCTAGTGCAACTAGAAGTTCTCAAGCTAAAAGTAGAGAGAAACAAATTCAAAAAATAGAGAAAATAGAAGGCCCGGCAAAACAGTCTAAAAGTCCATCTTTTACATTTTCAGATTGCCCTAGATCTAGTAAATCTGTTTTAGAAATAAAGGATTTAAGTCATAGTTATGAAGATAATATAATTTTCTTTGAAACAAACTTAAAAATTTCAGCAGGAGACAAAGTCGGATTGATAGGTCCTAATGGATCTGGTAAATCAACATTATTCAAATTAATTGTTGATCAAATATCTCCAGAATTAGGAGAAATCTCGTTAGGCAAAACAAATTTAATGATGCGTTATTATGCTCAAAACCAAGCTGATGCATTGGATTTGGATGACTTGGTTATTGACTTATTATATAAAAATGCACCAAATTGGTCTCAAGAAAAAGTTAGAACTTATTTAGGTAATTTTGGTTTTTATAAAGATTCAGTATTCAAATTAGTAAGACAATTAAGTGGTGGGGAAAAGGCAAGGCTAGCTTTGGCGTTAATAATTATGAGGCCTAGCAATTTTTTACTTCTTGATGAGCCAACAAATCATCTAGATCTTCAGTCAAAAGAGAATTTAGAAAATGCCCTCTCTTTGTATAAAGGAACTATTTTTTTTATATCTCATGACAGATATTTTATTTCTAAGGTTGCTAATAAAATAGTCGAAATTAATGACTGTGAATTAAAAGTTTTTAATGGAAATTATGAATATTATTTACGAAAGAAAGAGAAACTAAATTAATATTAATTAACTTTTAAATTAAGTATTTCTTCTTATTAAGAATATATATAGTGCAAACTTTTATATTTCAAAAACTTTACATTTATATAGGCAAGATCACTCATTTATCTTTACAGAATTCTTAGTCTTTGTTTAATCTATTTACTACAAAGTTTATTATTAAATATGTTTGGAGAAAATGAAGATTTAAAAAATCTAAATGGTTTGTATGTTGATCCTGTAGAGCATTATTTTGAGTGTATTTCTTCTTGTGATATTGCAGATGGAAAATGTATATCTAAATGTGTAGAAATACTTCGCGAGCATAATAATTAAATTTTAATTTTTCCCAAGTTCTCTTATATCAACTGGTTTAATATTTAACTTAATTATTTTCGTATTTCTTTTAATAGTAAACTTAGCAGGTTTCTTAATACCATTTTTATTTATTGCATTAATTACATCTAAAGATTTTTTAATATCACTTTGATCAATCTTAATTATTATATCTCCAATTAAAACGCCACTTTTTGCCGCTGGGCTGTTTGGAACTACGTAGCCTACTTTTACTTTATTTTCGTTTTTTGTTGCAGATAGTTCGTTAATTAAACTGATCCCGATCATAGGGTGTGTTACTTTACCAGTTTTAATTAACTGTTTTGCAATCTCTTGGGCTTTATTTATTGGAATAGCAAAGCTTAAACCTGCACCTGGACCTGATCTAATAAGTGTATTTATGCCAACTACTTCGCCATTCGCATTGAGAAGTGGCCCTCCAGAATTTCCTGGGTTTATAGCAGCATCTGTTTGAATAAGATTAAACCTCTTATCGTAAATTCCAAGTTGTGAAACATTTCGATTTAAGTTACTAATAATTCCTAATGTGACAGTATTTTCTAAACCAAATGGATTCCCAACGGCAATAGCCCAATCTCCAACCTTGATTTGGCTAGAGTCTCCTAATATCGCTTTTGGCCAAGGACCCTGCCCTAAGAGTTTTACTATAGCTAAATCAGATATTGAATCTTCACCTATAACTTGCCCCTTAAATTTTCTTCCATCTGTTAATCCAATTATTATCTTATCTGAGTTGCTAACTACATGCGCATTAGTAATAACCAAGCCATCTGCAAATATAAAGCCACTCCCTTGACTTTGTTCTATCCTGGGTTCCATTTCTTTAGGCAGCTTTAAACCGAAAAATCGTTCAAAATATGGGTCTAATAAGATACTGGATTCTTTGGAGATAATTTTTCTTTTAACTAGTCTTTGATTTTCAATCGTTACTACTGATGGACCAGCTTTTTCAATTGCTGATGTTATGAAAGACTTTCTTATACCGACTATATTTTGATAGTTATGATTTGTTTGTGTTACTGGGGTGGATAAAGCTTTAAATGTAGCAAAATGAGTTCCAAGTGCTATTACAGAGGGTAAGATTAATTTTTTAGAGAAAATAATATTTTTATTAGAGAAGAAACAATTTGCTAAATTCATTAAAAAAGTAATTCAAATTATAATTAATTTACTTACATATTAATCCAAAATTTATTAATTAAATTTGATCAAATTTTTATATTTTCAGGTTATTATGAGTAAAATAGATTTACATCAAAAAAAAGTATAACTTTATGGCTATTTTATTCCCGATTATTTATTCTGCAGCACTAATATTTCTTATTTGGAAGGCGTTTAAAGTAATGTCTACTGGTTGGAGTGTGATGGACAAGAATGAGGAAAACCCCGTAAATGTTAGATATCCAAATAAGTATACAATTCACCCTGAGTTACTTGATAAATCAGGAAATATTACTGATGAAGAACTTTTAACAGTTCGTTTTTCTAATGATAGTGATTCAACTATTGAAAAAGGAACTACTTCTGAATAAAAGTTGCTTACTAAATTAATTATTAATTGGAGATAAAATTGGAACAGAAAACAAAAATTGTTGCTTCCGTAATTAGATCGCTCAAACTCCCTCCTCGTTTCAGAATTAAGATTTTAAAAGAAGATCCCGTCAGATTAGAGTTAAGTCTAACTCCCTCTTATGGAAAAAATCCAGTAATTGTTGGGTTGGTTGAATCTTTAGATTTAGTTGCGCGAAGAGATAGAGAAGGCAGAATTCCTAAAGATCTTCCAGGTACTTGGGATTGGACAGTAAGGCATGGAAAGGTAAGTACTGGAGGTTGGAATCCTTTCCTAAAAGAGGCTTTGCAGACTATGTTTGAGACTGGTTTACCTGGTATTATTTACGAAGAATTGACGGGCGATGAATATAAACCTGTTGATGGAGTAAGACATATAAAATAAAACATGAAATAATTTTCATATTTTTAGCGATAAAACGCTAAAATATTTTTAAACGTAGTTGTTTAATTATGAATGAGGAGAATCAGACCAGATTTGGTTTCGTAAATTTTGCTGAGACATGGAATGGTCGTTTAGCAATGATGGGTATATTGATAGGTTTAGGTACCGAGCTTATTACGGGACAAAGTATTTTGAGACAAATTGGAATCGGTTAGATCTTATAAATCTTTTATTTAATTAATTTCTTCAGCTTTTACTTCAATTATTTTATTGCTTGCGTCAGATGATAAATCATCTTCTTTTTGTATATTTTTGATAGGTTTATAATCACAATAAGGACAATTACCATTATTTCCTATAATTGTTGATCCACAATTTTCACATAAGTTAATAGTTGATTTAAGAGAATTTAGACCTAAAAACCCTATTGTTAATATTAAGAGTGGAACTAAGACAATTAATAATAAGATATTTCCAATTAGGCCGATAAAGAAATTTAATCCAAAAAGTGGAATTATTAATATAAAAATCAAGGAATAAGTAACTAATTTATTTTGCATTGATAACACTATCGCATAAATTGTTTTCTATACTTATCTTTTTGTATTTTAACGATAGACATGCTCGCTATAACTACGCTCCAGCATTGTCCAAAATATAAAATAACTCCTAGTAGCCAAACCCATAAAGTTAAAACCAGGAAGCCTCCTATAAAGCCATAAGCTTGAAATCTAACACCTAAAGATAAAATACTTTTACTTACTGCTAAGTTTAAAGATGTCAATAGAATTCCAATTAGTATTGAACCTGGAATTAATGGTTTTAAAGGTACTTTCCTGCTTGGCAATAAAGCTTGCAATAGAAGCGCCATTAAAGAGAATCCAATCATAGGGACTGCGAATTGCCCTACTTGCAATACAGGTAATTTTAAAATTACATTCGATAACCAATTACTTGAAGCAGATATTTCTTGAAGTACTGCTCCTGGGATCATTCTTAGATTTGCGCTGATTTGGTCTAAGACCATAAGAAAACCTATGAAAAAAACTATTACAAAAGCTTCAACTCTATTTCTTAGAAATTTTGATGCTTGCTCTCTCCAAGGTGAAAAACTTTTTTTAGAGGGTAGCTCATCCTCCCAAAGGCGGTCAGATCCTCTTTGAAGTGATAGATAAGCATTACCAGCTGTAAAAAGCAAAAACATTGCGCCTAAAATCCCTGCTCCAAAACCTTGATCTATAAGTTTGAATAATGTAGTTTCTACTAGTTCAACCACTGATGGTGGTAATACTTGTGCTGCGACTAAAATTATCTTTTCATCAAGTCCTTCTTGTTTGCCAAGAAACCATGAAGCTACTGATAAAGATATTAAAAGAATAGGAAAAAATGATTGGAGTGCATAATAAGCAAAAGCTGCACTTAAATCTATACAATCTGATTTACTCCATCTTTCACAAGCACCCCAGAAACTTTTAAGAATCCATTTGGTACTATTTCGCATATTAATTCTCTTCAAATATTTTTTACTAACTTTTTATATTGTATCGAATACTAATATTTTTCAAGTATTTCCAAATTTATACATTATTATTTTCAATTAATAAATTGCCCCATGGCTTTAAGTCATCAATGTTTTTTTGTGTTCTGCCTGCAATGAGAGGAAAATTGATTGTTTCTAAATCCATGCCTGATTGAAGATTGAGAGGATTCGTTTTTAACCAATTTATTTTGCAATTAAGTTCTTCTAAAATAAGCCATGCTGCAGCAATATCCCATATTTTTGGAGTTGATTCGATAGCACCAAATGTTTGTCCCATTGCTACACTCGTTAAGTTTAGACTTGAAACACCTAGTAGTCTTATTTTTCCAGGAAATATTTCATTTGGATTTTTTTGCAATATTTTTATTGATCTACTGCACAAAGAAACGCATTGACTTCTCTGTAAATTATTTTCGCAAAGAATTTTCTTATCATTAAGCCATACTCCCTCATCCTTTATAGCAACAAACTTTTTCTTTAAAGTTGGGATAATAAGAAATGAGGTTTGAGGTTTTCCTCTTAAAAATCTAGCTATTGATATTGACCAATAGGGAATTCCAGCAGCAAAATTTGTGGTTCCATCTAAAGGATCTACAACCCAATATGCCTCATTGTATGGTACTTTCTTCTGACCTTCCTCGCTTAAAACTCCTTCGTTTGGCGCAATATTTGATAACCCATTTACAATAGTTTGATCACTCCATAAATCACAACTTGTTATTAATGATCCATCTGATTTGTTACTAGCAGAAATATTACCAAAATCTTTTAGCTGTCTTTCACTTATTAAATTAAACAAAGAATCTAATTCTTTTAATTGATTTTGATTTAATTTGTCAATTGGATTTCCCATATATATAATTATGCATTAATAATCGCAGATTGAATAAATTTTATTTTTTATATCAGTATTTATATTTTCACATTTTGGTGTCTTTTTTAAGAAAGTTAATCTCTCAAGCTTATCAAGATTGATATTGTAGTTAAATATTGCGTTTATATATTTTGTTCTCGCATTAGTTAATTCTTTTTGTCTTAGCAAAACATCCTTTAAAGTTGATATACCAACTTCATATCTAAGTCTAGATAGTCTCAAAGCTTCTTCAGTTGATTGTATTTCTTTTTTTGTCGAGATTACTTTAGTTTGATTTTTGATTAAATTTAAATATGTTTCTGTGATATTTTTCTTTAAAATATTTTTTAAATTTGCATAAGCATATTTTTCAGACTCAAATTCTGAATTTTTTGCTTTTGAAGAATTTATATTTTTCCCTCCATTAAAAATATTCCATGTGAAATTTAAGCTGATTGTATTTAGATAGCTTGATCTATTATCTTCAGGATCAATTGAACTTGTCAGTGTACTTCCTTTTGAAAAAGTGGTAGATAAATTATTACTAATATAAATAATTGGCAAATTTGCATTCTTAAATATTTTGGATTGATTTTTTTTAATCAGACCTTGAAGATTAATATTTTTTATAGATAAACTATTTTCTAATCCATTATTAATATTTTCTTTTAATTCATAATTCCAAAACCCCATTAATCTCTGTTTATTATTAATGTACAATTCTTTTTTAAAATCTATATTTAATATCTCCTTAAGTGAAACTATACTTATTTCCTCTATGATTTTCTTCTCTTCCAATAATTGTCTATCTCGTGCGAGTTGAGAATTTGCTTCAAGCACATCAAACTTTGTTCCAATCCCTACATCTAATTTGGCTTTAGCGTCTTTTAAGCTCAACAAAGATAAATCGACAGCTGTTGATGCATTTTTTCTGTTTTCATATGATTGCTGAAATTTATGAAACCTTGATTTAGCTTCTTGTATTAGATCATATTTTTTTATCTTAAAATTATTTTTCGCAATTTCAAAATTTGTTCTCGCAGAATTGATCTCTAAACCTCTTTGAGGATCAATAAGATCCCATCTGAGAAATAGTGATGGATTAGCTTTGAATTGGGAAGTTTTTGTATTGGCTATCTTATTATTGTAATTTTTGCCATATAAATATTGAGGCAGTCCATTAGCGTTTAAGTCTAGAGATGGGTATCTTTTAGAAATTTTACTTGAGAGGTTATAACTTGCTGAAGAAACTAATTCATTGAGAGATTTTAATTCAAGATTATTAGTTGAGATTATGGTTGGTATATCCTCATATTTAATATTGTTTTCATTTAATAATTTTTGTACTGGGATGTATTTTGTATTAGCAATCGCATCAGAAAGATTAGACGTTAATGGCCCCAAGCAGAAAATATATATAGCTATTGAAGATCTTAAAGATAATTTAAACATGATTTGTAAATCTTTTCGCGGCGCTAATACCTATCAGATTCTTAATAATATCATTTGCATCATCTACAACGTGAATTTCAGTGCCTAATGCTTTTTCTACTTCTGAAATATTTTTATCATCCAAAAATAAATCAGTATTTATTTTTAACATCATTGAAGGTATAAATATAGCTTCACCTAAATCCTTATCTTTTAAACCAATAATTAAATCCTCTCCTGTAAGTAATCCTGTTACAACTTGTTCTTGACCCCAATATATACTTGGTAAACCAAAAAGATTAATATTTAAACCAATAATTTTATTTAGTTTATTTTTTGTGGGAATAAGTGCTTCATAAACCAACTTTCCTACAACCCAGCTAACTTTCCTTTCTTGCTTGATTCTTTGTGGTAATGATCTTGTTTCTATATCTAGCATATTAAGGAAACTTCTAATTGTGCCTACACCATTTGATTCTTGCGGCATATCTTCATAGGTTTTATATTGCGGTAAATCTTTTCCTGCTATTAAATACCATTCATCAGATAGCCAACAAAACCTTGTACCAATCTTTTTTTTCATTTCTCTTTGGATAGTTTCAACTTGATCAATTATTTGTAGAGCATATTTTTGATTTATGGCAATCAGTCCATCTTCTTTTGGTCTGAACTTGGTTAAACCTACAGGCACAATTGCGACGGAAAGAACTGTTTTTTGTGACCTTTTATAAAAACACGATAAATCATATATAGATTGTTTTAAAATATGTTCATCATTGATATGTGGACAAATAACTATTTGTGCATGTATTTGTATATCATTCTTCTCAAACCATGTGATTTGATTTAATATTTCTCTTGCTTTTTTATTAATTAATAATCTTTCTCTTACATCAGCATGCGTTGCATGAACAGAAACAAATAAAGGTGATAATTTTTGTATTGCAATTCTGTCCCAATCCTCTTTTTTTAAATTTGTTAATGTTAAATATGATCCATATAGAAAACTCATCCTATAATCATCATCTTTTAGATATAAACTTGTTCTTTTTCCAGGAGGTTGTTGATCAATGAAGCAAAAAGGACATTTATTATTGCATTCTTTTAGCGAATCAAATAAGGCATCTTTAAAATTTATCCCTAAATTTAAGTCTTGATCTTTTTCAACAGTAATATTGTGAATTTTTTTATTTTTATCCAATACTGATATTTCAAGAATTTCTTCACTAATAAGTATTTGATAATCTATTAAATCTCTTGGTTGAATACCATTAATGCTGATTATTGCATCTCCAGATTCAAATCCTATTTCAGCTGCAATAGAATCCGAATCAATACTATCAATAATGGCTGGGTTTATTTTTTGCTTCTGTTTAGCAATTAATACATCATTTGAATTTTCTAAGTAATTAGTTTCTTGCCACACAGTACAGATGCTAAATTGCTTTTACCCCTTATATTGTAAACTCACATAAGAATGAAAGACTACAAATGCATTTAAGATGTGTTTCTATTTAAAATAATTTTTTTATCTAATGAATTTCTTTAACAACAGTTTTGTTAAAATTAGCTTAAATTTATTTAAGTTACATTCATAGTAATAGTTAATTGGAAGAGGTAATTATTAAAAAATTGAGTAGCAAAGAAGACTATAAATCAATTTTTATTGAAGATATTCATATTGTTGATGATACTTTTTTATCTTCCTCAAAAACTTTACGTTTTTGGTCAGCTTTTTTTGTTATATTACCTATTTTTTTTCAAGCACCCTGGGTAAGGTATCAACCAAATACTGCTTTATTATTTACATTTTTTATTCTTGCTACTGCAATTTTTCTGACAAGTGAACCATCAAAAAAATATTTCATAATTGGCTCTTTATTATTTGGTGTATCTGGAAGTTGGTTGGGAGGATCTTTATTTTGGGGTTGGTTAAGTTCTCATCCTATCCTTCATATTCCTGTTGAGGCTGTTGCACTTCCTTTGGCATTGTTTGGTTTAGGTACAAAATGGAAGATTGGGTCAAGTTTTTATATTTCTTCTTTATTTGGAACAGCTATGACGGATATTGCAATATTTCTAACTGGAATTATGGATCAATGGATGGAGGTTATTAGTGCAGATTCAGAAAATGCCCCTATTATTCTTCAAAAAACATCAGAAAATCTGCTTGCTTTCAAACCATTATTAATAATTTCATTGTCAGGATTGTTTTTGTGGTTTATTTCGCAAAAAGTTTCTTATTATGCATCATTTAATTCTTCTAATAAAAGAGCATTATTAGTAGCTAGTTATGTTTTGCAGACTACATTAATTGTTGATGGGATATTTATTTTACTAGCAATCGTAGAGCCCTCTTTAAGTGGGTTGGTTTAATGTTAAGGCCTCCATTCTCAACACAATTAATAGAAAATGAATGGGATGTAATTGTAATTGGAGCTGGAGCGGCAGGGTTAATGTCATCTTTAGAATTACCTGAAAATTATAAAGTTTTACTTTTAAATCGTAATACCAACCAAAATTCATCAAGCAGATGGGCGCAAGGAGGAATTGCTTCAGTAGTCAGACCTGATGATTCTTTTGATTTGCATATCCAGGATACAGTCAAAGCTGGTGATGGTCTTTGTGATTTGCAATCTGTAGAAATGCTTGTTAAGGAGGCTCCTGGATGTGTTAATAGACTTCAACAGCTAGGTATGATTTTTGATCAAAACTCGAATAAATTATCTACGACTTTAGAGGCGGCGCACTCTTGTAGAAGAGTATTACATGTTAAAGATAGAACTGGAAGAGCGCTTGTTGAAGTATTGGAGGATCATGTTGAGAATAAGAAAAATGTTTTGCATTGTAGAGGAGTGAGAGTTACCAATATATCTGTAGAAAATAATTGCTGTAATGGGGTTCAAGTCTTAGATGGATCTAATTTATATTGGATTCATGCTAAGGCTATTGTATTAGCTACTGGTGGAGGAGGCCATCTTTTTGCTAATACAACGAATCCTCCCCAGTCAGCTGGAGAAGGAATTGCATTAGCCTGGGAGGCAGGGGCTGCAATAGAAGATTTGGAATTTATACAATTTCATCCAACTGCTTTAAAGTTTTATGGTGCACCTTGTTTTTTAATTTCTGAGGCATTAAGAGGAGAAGGTGCGGTATTGGTAGATAATTTTGGTAATAGTCCAGTTAGTAAATTACTTGATAAGGAATTATCAACCAGAGATCAAGTCAGTAGAGCTGTTATGAGTTATATGAAAAGTAAAAATATAGATCATGTAGGTTTAGATCTTAGATTGATCAAACCAGAGGTAATAATAAAAAGGTTCCCTACGATATTAAGCAGATGTCAAGAATATGGTATTAACCCGCTTAATGAATTGATACCTGTTGCACCAGCAGCGCATTATTGGATGGGTGGTGTACATACAGGTATGAATGCCTCTACTACAGTGAAAGGTTTATATGCTGTTGGCGAAGTTGCTTCAACTGGCGTTCATGGAGCAAATAGACTAGCTAGCAATTCATTAATGGAGTGTCTTGTTTTTGCGAGAAAATTATCAGAAATTGATTTAGAGAAAAGAAAAGATTTGAAATCCTCTAAAAGGTTTCTCGTACAAGCAAGGGATATTAATTTAAATAAGGATTTTTGTAATCAAATTTCAAATAAGATAGATAATTTAAGAAAATCATGTTGGCAATTTCTAGGAGTTTCAAGAGTAAAAGAGAATATGCTGAAGTTTGTAAAAGAACTTGATATTGAGTACTCAGATTTAAATCAAAATGAACTTCTTATTATGACCAAAAAGCTTGGTTTTGATGAAAGAATTACATTTAATGAGCCCAACAGAAGAGCTCTCAATCTAATAATGGATTTAAATAATAGGCAGATTACAACAAAACTATTATTAGATGCTTGTCTTTTTAGAGAAGAAAGTAGAGGCGGACATTTTAGATTTGATTTTCCTAAGAAAAGTGAAAAATGGAAATGTCATTCAAGACAAATAAAAACAGAAAAAATTCAAAAAAGATATATCAAAAATTAGTATCTCCTGTATAACCAGTCATATTGGCTAATTCTTGGAGATCTCTCGTTCCACTATAAATTTTATTATTTATCTCCCATGAAGGGAATCCTTCAATTCCTTTTTGAGAACAGAGTTCATATTGATTATCAATTCCATCTTTAGCACATTCAATAATAGTCAATTCTTCAGCTGCTTTTTTGCCAAATAATTGTTTTTGATCATGACAATGAGGACACCAATAGGCACTATACATAATTACTTTATTCTCAGTTAAAAAATTAGCAAAATCAATTTTTTGTTTCGAGCTTTTTGTAGTTATGAGTGGTGCTGATTTTTCTGAAGGATTAATAATTTCGCTAGCTTTGGAAGGATCAACCTGGTTAGACCATATTAATCCTCCTAAAAGGACTATAAAAGCGATTGCGAATCCCCGATAAAGCATAGGTTCCCTATTCTCAAATTTTGCACCAATAATAGTCAGTATAAATATAGAAAACGATAAAAAAGCTGAAAGGATACAGAAAATGCAAAAAGCTTCTATCTTAAATAACATTATATTAATAAGTAAGAAACTAAATACTGATGATCCTAAAGAAATCAAATAAAGTAACCACCATAGAAATCTACTTAACTTTTCTTTAGGGGGTAATATTTTTAGTGTAAGAATTATTGTTAATAAAAGAATTAAAGAATAAGTTATTAGTCCAGCAAGAGATAAGGGAACATTTATTTGATTATTGCTATATAAGGTTCCCCATGGGCTATTTAAAACAGCATCACATCCATTGATTCCAGGGCAAGAAAGAGAGGAGAATAATCCCCATTTTTTAAGAGTAATTGAACCTGTATCTACAATCCCAATAGTACTTAAAAGAGCTATTAATATTTTTGGCCATTTTATAGCTTTTTCATTTGAGCTCTTAATTGTATTTATTCTCATCAATATTTATCAAAATATAACTATATGTATTTTAATGATTCTATTTGAGAATAGAAATTAATTTTTGAATTAATAAAAATTATTTAAATTAGCTTAATAGCTCTTAAAAGTTTATCTAATGCAAATGCTGCTCCAAAACCAAATATTAAAAATGCAAAATAGAAGATAATATTCATAGTAAACTCTTTTTTTTAAATTTAGCAATTTTTCGTTTTAATTAATCAATATAGTCTAATTTCTTAATCTTGAATATATTTAATATTTTTCGCAATGCATTCTTCAGCCTTTTGTAATTCTCTTCCTAAATAGAGTGCATGATCTAACTTAGATATTAAAATTTCTTCCTTCTCAGTGAGTAGAATCCCAACTTCCTTAGCTGTGTCTCCAATGAAAATTTTATTATATTGTCTTATATTTTCGTTCTTACATGTTATTGGCATATTTGTATCTGGATCAATTGCCAGTCCCTTCTTATTTATCTTATTGAGATAGTGTTCAACAATGATTTTTTTCTTAATTAAATCTACTTTTATTAGGAAATAACCATTTGGATCTAACTTAATATTTCTTTTGGATAATTCTTTATCTATATTTTTTCTTGCATTTTCTGAGGAAATTAAATCCATGTAATATTATTAAGCTCATCTTTTATCATATAATAAGAATTTTTTATTTAATAAAAGGGATTGAATTATTTTCTATTTCAATTTCATCAAAAGTCATTTTATTAGTTTTTTTAAGCCAATCACAAATTATATTTTCCATGCCATTATTAAACCATTTGTGAAAACTTTTTGTACTTTTAGCATAAAATCCTCTTCTCCTTTTTTGTTTGCCTCCTGCCCCTGGATCAAATCTTTCAATATTGTTTGCGATTGCCCATTCAATTGGTTTGTAATAGCATAATTCAAAATGAAGATTATCAATTTCACTATTACATCCCCAATATCTTCCCCATAAATTTTTGTTATTTTTAACGCACATTGACATCGCGATTGGCTCATTAGAGTTATTTTCGTAAGCACTAAAAATTAGAAGATTTTCTTTATTCTCAATACTATTTTTAAAAAAATCAGAAGTAAGGTATTTACTACCCCATATCCCCCATTTAAGGCAATGCTGCTCGTAAAAAAAATGCATATCTTTTAAAATCTCTTCATTTATATTTATACCCGTTAAGGTTTTTATATGAATATTTTTATTAGTGATTGATTTTCTTTCTCTTTTAATATTTCGTCTTTGATTAGAGTTGAATCTTGATAAATAATCATCAAAAGATTTTTCAGATTGAGAGATCCATTCACTTCTTATATTCACCCAATCATGATATCCCAACTTTTCTAAATAATTGCTCCAATTATCATCAACATATAAGAAATTACAACTTAATATATTATTTCTTTTTGCAAAATTTTCGATATTATCAATCAAAAAACTTGTTATTTTATCTCTATTCAAATTCTCTTCATATAAAAATTGATAACCTTCAATTGGACTATAAGGACTCATGCCAATTAATTTAGGATAATAATTTAAATTAAGATCCTGAGCTAATCTTGCAAATGATTGATCAAAAATAAATTCTCCATAACTATGATTCTTAAGAAAAAGAGGAGCAATTGCACATAATTCTTTTTTAGCTTTTCTATAAGCTAAAAAATAAAGGGGTTGCCAACCAGTTTCTCTCGAAACAGTATTAGATTTTTCGAGATTTTTGATCCAGTACCATTCATAAAAGGGATTATTATTTTTTTTATTAAATTCATCCCAAATCTCTTTTTTAATTTCAGAAATGGAAAGTTTTATTTCTAAGTAATAATTATTTTCATCCATAAAATTTTAAAATTCAAGAAATCTATTTATTTTTTTTGCGTAATGGATAAATATCTCATTGGTTTTTAGTTGCTTACAAGATTTTATTATCCATTCATTGTTAAAATCTAAAATTTTTTCATGTGTTTTATGAGGAAGCCATATATATTTTCCTCCAATAATTTTGGGTATAATTGTAATTTTTATTTCATCAATTAAATCCTCCATCATAAATGAATGTATTAGTTTTGCCCCTCCAAGTAAAGCTATTTTTTCAACCCCTTCTTTTTTTAAGTTTGCTAATGTTTGGAGCCATGAATTTTTATAAAAAAACTCTTTATCGAAATTCAAATTCTTGGCAATTTTTTTTGGATTTGAATTTATTAACCATCTTTGAATTGGCTGATTAAAATAAATCCATTCTTTTTGAAAATTATTAGGGTTGCCAGCAATAATCGAAATGGGTTGTGACTCTTTGATTATAAAATTTTTTTTATCTATAAATTTTTTTATAAGAAATGTACTTTGATGCACTTTAAGTGTACCTGATCCAAATATCGTGGCATCAACTTTAGATATAGCATTATTAAGGATCTTCTTATCTTCAAAACTCCCAATATGAGCAGATTGATTTATGGGAAATGATAATCTTCCATCAATACTTGATGCAATAACTAAAATTATATTTGGTTTTTTCAAGCCTGAATAACTAAGGAGTTTTCGAGATTTTTTTGTAAAGAGTTTGGAATACTCTGCTCAACATAGATTTCTGCAGCATTATTTGGACTTTCTTGCAGTCTAATCTTATGTAAATTTGCTCCAATATTTTTAATTGGCAAGGAAAGTATATCTGCTATATGTAATGCTATATTCTCGCAAGTTGGGACACAAGTTCTAAAGTATTCAATATCTTTATTCAAGAAAGTATGATCAAGTTGTTCAACAATAAGATCGTCAATTATTGTTTGTAGTGATGGTAAGTCACATATCATTCCAGTTCTTGGATCAATATTACCTCTAACAGTAACATCTAGAAAATAATTATGCCCATGTCCATTAATTCTGGCACATTTACCATAAATCTTTTTGTTTTCACTCAGTGAGATCTCATCTTTAGCTAGTCTATGCGCAGCATTAAAATGAGTTTGAACTGTTAATAAAGCTTCCATTTTTTTTCCGTAATAATCCGCCCATAATGTAGGACTTTCATAAAGTCTTAATGCTGTTAATGGTAAATCATTTTTTAAACGATTCCAGATAATACTAACTAAAGCTTCTGTAGTAGGAAGTATTCCTGAGTCTTTAGTTATGTCAAATTCTGGCCAAACATCATTTAAGAATCGAAAGTCTAGAGGTTCAGTTACTTTATCTTTTATAGAGTGTTTTACATCAGAAAGATTTAAAACCATTCCATAAGAATCAAGTT